>Ga0209274_10000676_pt1 | contig 19121 bp, 15 predicted proteins | sample HubBroMetageREF1_FD_188343 | JGI IMG/M metagenome (GOLD analysis project Ga0209274, IMG submission 188343) | Reference soil microbial communities from the Hubbard Brook experimental Forest, New Hampshire, USA - Hubbard Brook CCASE Soil... | ecosystem: Environmental > Terrestrial > Soil >...
GGTGAGCAGTCGAATTTTTACGCGTGCCGGCACATGCGGAAGGTAGCGCGCCACGAAGTCCGCGTCTAAATATGGGTCCACGAAGAGGATGTCGGTCTGCGCCGCGGCGATAAGTTTTCGCACCTCGTCGAAATAGTCGAACGGCTGCCCGCGATTCACCGCTATCGATACCGGGCCAGTGGTCCTCATCCGAAGGTCCCAACGCGCCTCGTGCAGTACTGTCATCAGCTTTGAGTACGCCTCTTCGGCGGCTTGCGCGTTGATGGCGCTGACGAAGGTATCAACGTACAGCCCGAAGGTGAGTGAGGGCCGGCCATTCCATACGGTCACTAATGCGCGTGCCCGCCCGAACCATGCAAAGTTTTCCTCCGTGGGGTGTCGCAGCGTAGGGCCTGGCGGCATCGTTCGGAGGAGATCCTCAAGCTCTGCCAATATTTCTGCATCAAGCATGCAGTGCGACTCCCTAATGTAGACCGAACAAATACCGGACAAACGGTTAGACGCGAGTCTCAATTACCGGACGTAACTTGTTGATTTATTGGCTCCCCGGGACGGATTCGAACCGCCGACCAACGGATTAACAGTCCGTCGCTCTACCACTGAGCTACCGGGGAATGCGGAGGAGGCGCGGGATTGTCTGGAAGCCGAGCCTCGAAGTCAAGGAATTGGGATCGCGCTGAGTCAGACGTTTCCGCGGAAACGTCTGACCCTCCCACGACTCGCGCCGCCTTGAGAATCAGGCGCGCTTCGCCACCGCCACGGTGAGCACCCGGCGGATGCGAGCCAGCGCATCTTCCAACGTCTGCATGCTGCAGGCGAAGGAGAGGCGCATGTGGCCGGGTGCACCGAAGCCGGCTCCCGGAACTACGGCGACGCCGCCTTCCACCAAGAGGTACTCGGCGAAGTCGTTGTCGTCCTTGATTCCAAGGGTCTGCATGGCGCCGCGCACATCGGCGAACGCATAGAAGGTACCGGCGCCGGCCAGGCAGGAGATGCCGGGAATGGCGTTCAACCCGGCGACCACGAAGTCATGGCGCTGCTTGAACGCGCTGTTCATCGTGGCCACGCAGGATTGGTCGCCGTTCAGGGCCACGGTCGAGGCGCGCTGGGAAATGCTGGAAGCGTTCGAGGTGGACTGGCCTTGAATCGTCGCCATGGCGGCCACGATAGCCTTCGGGCCACCGCAGTAGCCGATGCGCCACCCGGTCATGGCATACGCCTTCGAGACGCCATTGATGGTGACGGTGCGGTCGTACAGCGCCGGATTCGCCTGAGCGAAGCTCGTGAACGGCTCGGCCGCCCAGTAGATGTGCTCGTACATTTCATCCGAGGCGATGACGATGTTGGGATGCTGCTCCAGAATCTTGCCGAGCGCCTGCATTTCAGCCTTGGTGTAGGCGGCGCCGGTGGGGTTGCTCGGGCTGTTGATGAACATCAGCTTGGTGCGCGGGGTGATGGCGGCGGCTAATTGCGCGGGGGTGATCTTGTAGCCCTGCTCGGGGCCCGCGTACACGCTCACCGGCACGCCGTCGGCCAGCAGCGCCATGTCGGGGTAGGACACCCAGTAGGGCGCCGGGATCAGACATTCATCGCCCGGATCCAGCAGCGCCGCGCAGACATTGAAACAGGTCTGCTTCGCCCCCGAGGAGACGAGGATTTGGCCGCGTTCATAGGTCAAGCCGTTGTCGCGCTTGAACTTGGCAATGATGGCGTCTTTGAGTTCCGGGGTGCCGTCCACGTTCGTATAGCGGGTAATCCCCTTACGGATGGCGTCGACGCCCGCATCTGCAATATGTATAGGCGTGTCGAAATCCGGCTCGCCGGCCCCCAAACCGATGATGTCCTTGCCTTCGGCCTTGAGCTTGGCGGCCCGGGCGGTGACTGCCAGGGTCGGGGAGGGCTTAACCTTCTGAACGCGCTTGGAAAGTGATACGGCCAAGGGGAATTCCTGTGCTGATAAAAAGGGCGAGCGAGTGTACGAAAAATCGCCACCGGGCGCCAGAACGCGCCTTTGGCGGGCCCACGCCGGCGGCGCGCTGCGTGCCTGCAGGGGCCCCCCGTGAGACAATGGCACCATGAGTTTTGAGCTTTACTCGGATTACCTGCCGGCCGGCGATCAGCCGCAAGCGATTGAAAAACTTGTGGATGGTCTCACCAGTGGGCTGGCCCACCAGACCCTCTTGGGCGTAACCGGCTCCGGCAAGACTTTCACCATCGCGAACGTCATCCAGCAGGTCCAGCGCCCGACCCTGGTGCTCGCCCATAACAAGACTCTGGCGGCCCAGTTGTATGGCGAGTTCAAAGTCTTCTTCCCCAAGAACGCGGTGGAGTACTTCGTTTCCTACTACGACTACTACCAACCCGAGGCCTATGTCCCGGCCTCCGACACCTTCATCGAGAAGGATGCGTCGATCAACGAGCACATCGAGCAGATGCGGTTGTCGGCGACCAAGGCGCTGCTCGAGCGGCCCGACTCCATCATCGTCGCGACCGTCTCCGCGATCTATGGCTTGGGCGACCCGAATGCCTACCTGAGCATGGTGCTGCACATGTCGCGCGGCGATAAACTGGAGCAGCGCAAGCTGCTGCGGCGGCTGGCCGACATGCAGTACACGCGCAACGAGATCGACCTGCAGCAGGGCACGTATCGGGTGCGCGGCGATGTCATCGACATCTTTCCGGCGGAGTCGGAGCGCGACGCGGTGCGGGTGGAATTGTTCGATGACCGGGTCGAGACCTTGAGTTTCTTCGATCCGCTCACCGGCGAAGTGACGCGCAAGGTGCCGCGTCTCACCGTGTACCCCTCGTCGCACTACGTCACCCCCAAGGAGCGGGTGCAGCAGGCCGTCGGCGAGATTCGCGAGGAGCTGCGCTCGCGGTTGCTCGAATTGCACGGCGCCAGCAAGCTGGTCGAAGCGCAGCGGCTGCAGCAGCGCACCTTGTTCGATCTGGAAATGATGAACGAGGTCGGCTATTGCGCCGGCATCGAGAATTATTCGCGCTACCTTTCGGGCCGCGCGGCGGGCGAACCGCCGCCCTGTCTGTTCGACTACCTACCCAAGGACGCCTTGATGGTGATCGATGAGAGCCATCAGACCGTTCCGCAACTGGGTGCCATGTACAAGGGTGACCGATCGCGCAAGGAAACCCTGGTGGAATACGGCTTTCGCCTGCCGTCCGCGCTCGACAACCGGCCGCTGCGCTTCGAGGAATTCGAGCACATGGCGCCGCAGGCCATCTATGTCTCTGCGACCCCGTCGCACTACGAAAAGCGCGTGTCGGCGCAGGTGGTCGAGCAAGTGGTGCGCCCCACCGGATTGACCGATCCGGCGGTGGAGATCAGGCCGGTGCGCGCCCAGGTGGACGACTTGCTGTCGGAGATTCGCTTGCGTGCGCAGGCCAACGAGCGCGTGCTGGTCACCACGCTCACCAAGCGCATGGCCGAGGACCTCACCGACTACCTGAGCGAACACGGGGTCAAGGTGCGCTACCTTCACTCCGACATTGAAACCGTCGAGCGCTCGGAGATCATCCGCGACCTGCGCCTCGGAAAATTCGACGTCATCGTCGGCATCAACTTGCTGCGCGAAGGACTCGACATGCCCGAGGTGTCATTGGTCGCCATCTTGGATGCGGACAAGGAGGGCTTCCTGCGCTCGGAAGGCTCGTTGATCCAGACCATCGGCCGCGCGGCACGCAATATCCAGGGCAAGGCGATCCTGTACGCGGACGTGCGCACGGGCTCGATCGATCGAGCCATCGCCGAGACCGACCGGCGCCGCAACAAGCAGATCGAGTTCAATGCCGCGCACGGCATCACGCCGCGCAGCATCGTCAAGGCGGTGGGCGATGTGATGGAAGGGGCTCGCTCGGTGCAGGAGCGGGAGCGCTACGAGGCGGACGAGGGGCCGGCGATGGCTCCCGAACAGGCGGTCAAGCGCATCAAGAAACTCGAGGCCGAGATGATGAAGCTCGCGCGCAATCTCGAGTTCGAGCAGGCCGCGCGCTTGCGCGACCAAATACAAAAACTCCGTCATGCGGCATTCGGCGTGCCCGACACGCGAACGGGATAGGCGGCGAAGGCCTCAAGCGAGGGATGTATGGCCAAGAAGCAGAGTCAATTCACCGAGACCGATCTCGACAAGACCGACCAGCTGCCGATCCTGTCGGGCACCACCTTCGATCACGACGTGGAGGACGATGCGGTGCGGATGGACCACGACCACACCGCGGTCCTGCCCGGTCCTTCGATACTCGCCACCGGCGCCCCGGACTTCGTACGCCCCTCGACCGTCGATCTGCCCTCGCTGGCCGAAAGCGTGCGTTCGGTGGAGGAGCGCATTGCCCGGCAGAATGCGGAATTCGAGGCGCTGACCCGCGCCTATGAGCGCTCGCGGGAAACGGAAGCGGCGGCGGTTGCACGCGCCAATGCCCTGGCTGTCGACTTAGAGTCGGCGCGCGCCGCGCTGGAATCGGAACAGCGTCGGTTGCGGGACACGGACAAGGCGCTGGCCGAGCGCAGTGCTGCGGTGGAAGCGGCCCGCGTGCGGGTCGAGGATACTCTGCGTGAATCGGAGCGCCATCAGGGCGAATCGCGCGCGCTGCGCGAGTCGCTCACGGCGCGCGAGACGACCATCACGCAGGTGCTGCATTCTCTGGGCGAGCGCGATGCGCAACTCGCTCTGCTGCAGTCGGAGCACGCAAAGATCGTCCCCGTGCTCGAGGCCAGCTCGAAATCCACCGCGCAGCTCGACGCGGAGCTGCATACATCGCGCGCTCGGGCCGACGCACTGGCGCTCGAGTTGCAGGCGAGCCGCGATGCGCAGGCGGCGCTTGCGGCGCAGCTCAAACGCGCCGAGTCCGAGGTGAACGGGGCGCGTTCCGAATTGGCCGCCTCGAAGACGCAGGCGGTCTCTTATTTGGAGCTGCTGCGGACCCGGGAATGGCGCCGTGGCTTCGATCAGAATCTATTCAGCGAATTGGACGCTCAGGTCGGCGCCGCGCATTTGGGGACCAGTGCACTCGAATCGGAGCGGGATCGCCTGCAGGCCCGGGTCACCGCCTTGGAAGCGCAGTGGGCGGCCCAGCTCGCGGCCGCGGACGCAGAACGGGCGCGGGTGTCGGCCGAATTAGCGGTGCGCGACCGGGAGATTGCCGAGGCGCGCCAGCACGGCAGCGGCGATGCCAAAAGAGTGGCGGATTTGCTGGAGGCCGCCGGACTGCGGCAGGCGGAACACGCCACGCAAATTGCGGCGCTGCGCACCGAGCAAACGGCGCAGATCGGGCGCTTGCAGGCCGAGGCAGAGACGCACGATCAGGAGATGGCGGTGCTGATGGCGCACCTGCAGGAGGCGCGCCGACCGATCCAATTGATCGAAGCCGACATCAAGCGCCTGACCGACGAGCTGGCGGCGAAAAGTGCCGCCTATAACCAGCTCGACGAGGAGTCTCGCAATTTGCGCGGGACCCTGGAGCGGACTCGCGGCCAGCTCGAAGAGCGCGAATTTCTCATCCGCCGGCTGGAGCGCAGCGAAAGCAACAATGCCAATGTGCTGGGACGCATCCAAACCAGCATCGAGCGGCTGGGGTCGGCTCCGGCCGGCCTGACCGGTACCGCGACGGGAGCGGCGGATTGGTCGGCGGAACTCATCAGGACCGACGGCGAGGCGCCGGTCACGCACGTGTTGTCGCGGCGCACGCGCATCGGCCGGGCCTCGGGCTGCGAATTGCAGATCGAATCCGGCTCGGTCAGCCGCCATCACGCGCTGATCGTGGTGGGACCCCGCGAGGCCATCATCGAAGATCTCAACAGCACCAACGGGGTGATCGTCAACGGGCGCAAGGTGACGCGCCAGCCGCTCGCCGACGGCGACTCCGTGACCATCGGCGAGATTCAATTCCGCTATATTGTGAGACCCGTCCCGCATTCGCCGGAGGCGAAGCCCGCGGAACCCGGGGTTTAGCCCCCCCGGACCGGGTGCAATTTCACGCGAAATCCGGTATCTTTCGCGCCCTTCAAGCGCGCTTAGCTCAGCGGTAGAGCATCACCTTGACATGGTGGGGGTCAGTGGTTCGATCCCACTAGCGCGCACCACCCTTTGGTAACATGAGTCCATGCCCGTAATTACGCTTCCTGATGGAAGTCAGAAACAGTTCGATCGTGCGATTTCCGTAGCCGAAGTGGCCGCGAGCATCGGTCCTGGGCTGGCCAAAGCCGCCCTCGCCGGCAGGGTGGACGGGGTACTGGTGGATACCTCCGCTGTGATCGATCACGATGCCAAATTGAGCATCGTCACGGACAAGGACTCGGACGGACTCGAGATCATCCGCCATTCCACCGCGCACTTGCTGGCGAATGCCGTGCAGGAGCTCTTCCCCGAGGCGCAGGTGACCATCGGCCCGGTCATCGAAGACGGCTTTTACTACGATTTCGCCTACAAGCGACCCTTCTCGACCGAGGACTTGGCGGCCATTGAAAAGCGCATGGCCGAGATCTCGGCCAAGGATTTGCCGGTGCACCGCCGGGTCGTGCCGCGCGATGAGGCGGTGGCGCATTTCAAGAAAATCGGCGAGCACTACAAGGCCGAGATCATCGGCGCCATTCCGGCCGGCGAGTCGATCAGCCTGTACGGGCAGGGCGAATGGGAGGACCTGTGCCGCGGGCCGCACGTGCCGTCCACCGGAAAGCTCAAGGCATTCAAACTGATGAAAGTGGCCGGCGCCTACTGGCGCGGCGATTCGCGCAACGAAATGCTGCAGCGAATTTATGGCACGGCCTGGGCCAACGAGAAACAGCTCAAGGAGTATCTGACTCGGCTGGAGGAGGCCGAGAAGCGCGATCATCGTCGCATCGGTAAGGAGCTGGACCTGTTCCATCTGCAGGAGGAGGCGCCCGGCGCCGTATTCTGGCATCCCAAGGGCTGGGCGCTGTTCCAGCAATTGATTGCCTATATGCGCGAGCGCCAGACCGCCGCGGGATTTCAGGAGGTCAACACCCCCGAAGTGATGGACCGCGAACTGTGGGTGAAGTCCGGGCACATCGAGACCTTCGGCGAGAACATGTACATGACCCAGACGCCGGATGAGCGCACTTTCGCGCTCAAGCCGATGAACTGTCCCGGCCATATCCAAGTATTCAAGCAGGGGCTGCGCAGCTACCGCGAACTGCCGCTGCGCCTGGCCGAGTTCGGCAAGGTGCATCGCTATGAACCATCCGGTGCCCTGCATGGGCTCATGCGAGTGCGCGCCTTCACCCAGGACGATGCGCATATTTTCTGCACGCCGGATGAGATCACCGCCGAGGCAGTCAAGGTCACCGAGCTGATCTTGAGCATTTACCGCGACTTCGGTTTCGACGACGTGAGGATCAAGTTCTCCGACCGGCCGCCGAAGCGGGTGGGGTCGGATGAGATTTGGGACAAGGCCGAAGCGGCCTTGAGACAGGCCGCCGCCGCGGCCGGCATAGAAACCACCCTGAATCCGGGCGAAGGGGCGTTCTATGGTCCCAAGCTCGAATTCGTGCTGCGGGATGCGATCGGGCGCGATTGGCAGTGCGGCACCCTGCAGGTGGATTTCAATCTCCCGGGGCGACTAGGTGCCTCCTATATCGGGGAGGACGGCCAGAAGCACGTCCCCGTGATGCTGCATCGGGCCATGTTCGGGTCTCTGGAGCGATTTATCGGGATTTTGATCGAGCACCACGCCGGGAAACTCCCCACCTGGCTGGCGCCGGTACAGGCCGTGGTGATGGGAATTACCGACAGACAGGAGAAATACTGCCTCGAAGTTGCGGAAAACCTGAGAAATCAGGGGCTTCGGGTAGAAACGGACTTGAGGAATGAGAAGGTAGGCTTTAAAATCCGCGAGCACACAATTAAGCGCGTCCCTTTCCTCCTGGTCGCCGGCGACCGGGAAGTGGAGGGTCGCACCCTGGCCGTACGCACGCGCGGTGGCAAAGACTTAGGTAGTTTGGGGCTTGCCGAGCTCACTGCCTTGCTTTGCGACGAAGTCGCGAGCCGCGGCCGTCTTGTTTTGGAGGATCGCGTATCGCAACGTCGAAGCGCGTAAGGCGCAATGAGGAGATCTCCGCACCATCGGTGCGTGTGATCGCAGCGGATGGAAGCCAAGCAGGGGTCATGTCACGCGCAGAAGCGCTGCAAATGGCCAGTTCGCAAACACTGGACCTCGTCGAGGTCTCGCCAATGGCGGAACCCCCGGTGGTTCGTGTAATGGATTTCGGCAAGTTCTTGTTCGAACAAAACAAGAAGGCGCACGCGGCGAAGCGCAAGCAGAAGCAGATTCAGGTTAAAGAAGTGAAATTTCGTCCCGGGACGGAAGAGGCGGACTACCAGGTCAAACTGCGTAGCATCATCCGCTTCCTGACCGAGGGTGATAAGGCCAAGGTGACATTGCGTTACCGAGGCCGTGAGCTCGTGCATCAGGACATCGGTCGGCGTCTATTGACGCGGATTTCTGAGGATCTCGCCCCGTACTCGGTGGTGGAGCAGAACCCGCTCATGGAAGGCAAGCAGATGATCATGGTGTTCGGGCCCAAAAAGAAGTGAGCGGCAGGCCTTAAACAGTTTGCCGTCCCGCCTGTAGCGGCGTCGCAAGACGCTTGTGAGCAGGGCCATAAAATTAGGAGTCGATATGCCCAAGTTGAAAACTAAGCGGGCTGCGGCGAAGCGTTTTCGCAAAACAGCGAATGGCTTCAAACGCGGTCAGTCCCACCGTCGTCATATCCTGACGAAGAAACCCAGCAAGCGTAAGCGCCAGCTGCGCCGCGAGATGCACGTCAGCGAATCGGACGTGAAGCGCATCAAGCAATGCTTGCCGAACGCCTAAAGTCAGGAGTAACAGAACATGGCACGAGTTAAACGCGGTGTCGTCGCTGGTCGGCGGCACAAGAAAATTCTCAAGAAGGCGAAGGGTTACTTCAATGCCCGGCGCAAGGTATTCCGCACCGCCAAGCAGGCGGTCATCAAGGCCGGTCAGTATGCCTACCGCGGCCGGCGCGAGAAGAAGCGCGAGTTCCGCGCACTGTGGATCACGCGCATTAACGCCGCTTCGCGGCTGTGCGGGTTGACCTACAGCACGTTGATCGACGGGCTGAACAAGGCGGGTCTCGCCATCGATCGCAAGGTGCTTGCAGACCTCGCGGTCCATGACATGCCCGCCTTTACGGCCATCGCGGAGAAAGCCAAGGCCAGTCTCGCGGCCTAAAGCCGTGACTGACTCCCTCAATGCGCTCGTCGAGCAGGCGCTCGCAGACGTGAATTCGTCTGCGAGCCTTGCCGCTTTGGACGAGGTGCGCGTGCGCCTCCTGGGCAAGAAAGGGCTGCTCACCGAGCAGCTCAAGAGTCTGGGAAAGCTCTCGGCTGCCGAGCGCCCCGCGGCGGGCCAGCGCATCAACGATGCCAAGGCCTCGATCCAAGCCTCGTTGGAAATGCATCGAATCCGCCTCGAGCAGGCTGAGCTCGAGAAGGATCTGGCCAAGGGCGCCATCGATGTGACCTTGCCGGGCCGCGGACAGGAGCAGGGCAGCCTGCATCCCGTCACGCGCACGCGCTTACGCATCGAGCGCATTTTTGCGCAGGCCGGATTCCAAGTGGCGTCGGGACCGGAAGTCGAGGATGACTTCCATAATTTCGAAGCGCTCAACATCCCGAAGAATCACCCGGCGCGGGCGATGCACGATACGTTTTATTTTGCCGATGGGCGGCTGCTGCGCACCCACACCTCGCCGGTGCAGATCCGCAGCATGCGCGCGCAGACTCCGCCGCTGGCCGTGATTGCGCCGGGCAGGGTGTACCGCGTCGATTCGGACATGACGCACAGCCCGATGTTCCATCAGGTCGAAGGCATGGCGGTGGGTGAGAACATCAGCTTTGCGAACCTGAAGGCCATGCTGCATACCTTCGTCGAGCGCTTCTTCGAGCGACCGTTGGGGATGCGCCTGCGGCCTTCCTACTTTCCGTTCACCGAGCCTTCCGCGGAGTGCGATATCGAGTGCGTGTTCTGCAGCGGCAAGGGCTGCCGCGTCTGCAAGCAGACCGGTTGGCTCGAGATCCTGGGCTGCGGAATGATTCACCCCAATGTGCTGCGTGCGGCGAGGATCGATCCTGAGCGCTGGCAGGGCTATGCGTTCGGGATGGGTATCGACCGCCTCGCCATGCTGCGCTATGGGGTCGACGACCTGCGCCTGTTTTTCGAAAACGACTTGCAGTTCCTGAAGCAGTTCCCGTGAAAATTACTTATTCATGGCTCAAGGAGTACGTCCCGCTCGCGCCGCCGGCGACGCTGGCGCAGCAGCTCACGCTCGCCGGTCTCGAGGTCGAGTCGGTCGTCCCCGTGGCGCCGCCGTTCACCGGCGTCGTGGTGGGCGAGGTGATCGAGTCGGGGCGACATCCCGATGCCGAGAAGCTGTCTTTCTGCCAGGTCACGACCGACGGCGAGAATCGTCTGGCCATAGTGTGCGGCGCGAAGAACGTGCGCGCCGGCCTCAAAGTCGCGGTGGCGATGGTAGGGGCGTCGCTGCCCAACGATGTGACCATCAAGCGCGCCAAGTTGCGCGGCGTGGAATCGAACGGCATGTTGTGCTCGGCGCGCGAGCTGGGCTTGGGCGACGAGCACGACGGGATCATGGAGTTGCCGGCATTTTTGACGTTAGGCGACAACCTGCGCACGGCGCTCGATCTGAACGATGTGGCCCTGGAAGTGAACGCCACTCCCAATCGCGGCGACTGCATGAGCGTGTTCGGGATTGCGCGCGACTACGCGGCGGCCCAGGAGCGGCGCTATCTCACCGCCCACGCGTTTCCGATTGCTGCGAGCGGGACGGCGCGCTTTCCGGTCGCGCTCGAGGCACCGGCGGCCTGTCCGATTTTTGCATCGAGGGTGATTCGCGGCGTGAAGCAGGGCGCGATGAGCCCCGAGTGGCTGCGCGAGCGCCTGCGCCGGGTCGGCATCAACAGCATCTCTCCCGTCGTCGATGTCACCAACTACGTGATGATGGATCTGGGGCAGCCCATGCACGCCTACGATCTCGCCCGGCTCACCGACGGAATTCGGGTGAGGCAGGCGAGAGCGGGTGAAAAGCTGACACTGCTGGATGACAAGGAATACACGCTCGATCCGGACTACCTGGTGATCGCCGATGCGCGCGGCGCGGTCGCGCTTGCCGGCATCATGGGTGGACGGGATACGGCAATCGGCGACTCGACTCGCGATGTGCTGTTGGAGTCCGCTCACTTTGCACCCCACGCGGTCGCGGGCCGCGCACGCCGCTTAGGTCTGTTCACCGACGGCTCGCAGCGCTTCGAGCGCGGAGTGGATCCGACGCTGCCGGTGATCGCCCTCGAACGCGCGACGGCATTGCTGATGGACATCGTCGGGGGCGAGGCGGGGCCGGTGCAGGTGACCCGCGCAGAGCTCGCCGCCGAGGCGCCCGCCTGGGTGAGCTTACGCCGCATGCGCCTCGAAAAGCTGCTGGGGGCGAGCGTGCCCGACGATGAGGTGCTGGGGGTGCTGTCCGCGGTGAGCGATAAAGTGGAGTCGACGCCCACAGGCTGGCGCGTGCATCGGCCGCCGCATCGATTCGACATTGCCATCGAGGAAGACTTGGTCGAAGAGGTGGCGCGGTTGCGCGGCTTCGATCGCATCGGAGAGAGTCACGCCGTGGCGCCGCAGGTGGCGGGCGAGTCCACCGAATCGCATGTGACGAACGATCGATTGCTTAACGCAATGGCAGACCGCGGTTATCGTGAGGCAATTAACTACAGCTTCGTCGATCCCGTGCTGCAACAGCAGCTCTTTCCCGGGACGCCGAGTCTGCGCCTCGCGAATCCGATTTCCGCGGATCTCGCCGACATGCGTGTGTCGCTCTGGGTCGGTCTCTTGCAAGCCTGCCGCGAAAATCTGCGGCGTCAACAAACGCGAGTCCGGCTGTTCGAGATCGGCAAGAAATTTCAGGTGGGCGAGCAAGCAGGCGAGTTGCGCGAGATCGAAACTCTGGCGGGCATCGCCGTCGGTGCACGCTGGCCCGAACAATGGGGCAGCCCGCGCGAAGCGCTGGACTTCTACGACGTGAAAGCTGATGTCGAGGGTGTGCTGGCGCTCACCGGCGATGTGTCTGCGCTGCGTTTCGAGGCCGACAGTTTGTCGTGCCTAAGACCGGGACGCACTGCGCGCATTTATCAGGGATCGACCGCAGTGGGGTGGCTGGGCGAACTTCATCCGCAAATTTCCAAGGCCGTCAATATGTCCAATGCGGCTATTTTATTTGAACTAGATATAGAATTAGCATTCGCAGCTAAACCATTGCAATTCAAGAGGATTTCTAAGTTTCCGAGTGTGCGCCGCGATTTGGCGATCGTCGTCGATGAAAACGTCCCTCTCGCAGTATTGCAGGAAAATGTTAGTGTTAGTGCGTCAGGACTATTACACGAACTGCGGGTGTTCGATGTTTACCGGGGACCTGGCGTAGAATCTGGTCGAAAAAGCATCGCTTTAGGCTTGATTTTACAGGACTCTTCCCGCACTCTTACTGATGTCGACGCAGATACCGTGGTGACCGCAGTGGTTGCGCGGTTACGGGATGAATTGAGCGCCACAATAAGAGATCAATAAGCATGGCAGCCCTGACTAAGGCAGAGATGGCAGAAGCCCTATTCGATCAACTGGGGCTTAACAAGCGCGAAGCACGAGAACTCGTGGATCTATTCTTCGAGGAAATTCGTGCTGCCCTGTCGTCCGGCGAACAAGTGAAGCTGTCCGGGTTCGGTAATTTCGATTTGCGGGACAAGAACCGGCGTCCGGGGCGCAACCCAAAAACCGGCGAGGAAATTCCCATCAGCGCCCGTCGCGTTGTCACCTTCCGTCCGGGCCAGAAATTGAAGGCTCGCGTCGAGGCGTATGCTGGAACCAAGCAACAATAGCGAACTGCCGCCGATTCCGGGAAAGCGGTATTTCACCATCGGTGAAGTCAGCGACCTGTGCGGGGTCAAGCCTCACGTGCTGCGCTACTGGGAGCAGGAATTCCCTCAGCTCAAGCCCGTGAAGCGGCGCGGCAACCGCCGCTACTACCAGCGCCAGGACGTGCTGATCATTCGACAGATCCGCAGCCTGCTGTATGAGCAGGGATTTACCATCGGCGGTGCACGCAATCGCCTCACCGGCGACGATGCCCAGGTGGATCTGAATCAGAGCCAGCAGCTCATCCACCAGATGCGCCTGGAGCTCGAAGAGCTGATCAAGATTCTTCGCCGCTGACGCTCAAAGCGGCCTCATCTTCAAAGCCCAATTGGGCTATCATTCGCTCCCGGTCGGGGCGTGGCGCAGCCTGGTAGCGCACTTGCATGGGGTGCAAGGGGTCGCAAGTTCGAATCTTGTCGCCCCGACCAATTAATTTCAGTCTTCTAGTTGGTGCAGTTGGTGTGTGTGACGCCCACGGTTGCAACTGCTCGCCGAGTCACCGAGGTCTGTCCAAGGCATGAAATACCCGGCTGGCCGTTGCCAGAGATGTTAGACGCGCTACCTTGGAATGTCGCGCTGGACAAGTCTCCCACCAGTACGCCCGAACCGGTATTGCCGGTAATGGCATTTCCAGCGACTGCGCCGGAGTTAAAGGAGTAGGGGCCGACGAACGCCGATGAAGTCAGATCCAGGTTGATACCTTCCGCGCCATTGCCGCTGACGGTGCAGCCCTGGCAGCGGACAGTCGCATTTCGAGTCGCCAGAATCCCTTGTTGTTGGTTGCCTTGACTGACCGCTGGCAAAGTGTATTCAACCCCGTCGTACTGCGGATCCGAAACGCGAAACAGCAGTGAGCCGCCATCTCGAACGTTTACTCCGACTGAATTTCCTCGAATCATTACGCCGGCCGCAATGACTTCGCCGAGAGCCCGCAGTCCGTAGGTATTACCCTGCAGCGATCCGCCGACTATGAACGCTGTCGCCGTCGGGAGGACACCGACCCCACCGAAGCCGCCCTGCAGAGTGTTGCCAATCAGAGTGCAATGGGACCCGTTATTGCAGTTGACGCCGTCGTTATTAGCGTTGATCGCGAAGATGGCAAAGCCCTGCAGCGTAAAGCCAGGCGAATTGTTGACGTTTATGACGTCAGCGTACCCGTCGGACGCATCCGTGATCGATGCGTTGTTCACCGCGTTCAGCGTCAATCGATCCATGTCTTTGATGACAATATTCTCATTACACGCGCCCGAGACGTTGATAGTGTTCGGCCCTGAGAATAGAGGGGACTGAAGAGTCTTGAGTGCCGCGCCGATGCTGGACAAACCCGCCTTACCACCGCAATTGACGAATAACGTTGTCGCGTGTGCCGTCGATCCCACCAGCAATAACAAACCAAGCGCGCTTATGTACTTGTTAGAGTTAAACACTTTCATGGACACTCTCCTTCCTGGTTGCGCATTTCTAGGTTGATTGAATCGCTCATTACTTCGGGCAATCGCAGGACCGGCGCGCTCAAAATCGCCACGCGACGGCCAAATCGACCCCGTGATCGGGGCGAGGCGCGAAGCCGACCCGGTAGCGGGTTGCCGGCATTTCGTTCCAGCGTTCGCCGGGTGGAATTACCGCCCCGATCCCCGCGCCAAGCAAGGCACCTACCAGCGCACAAGCAGCTGTTGTATCGCTGTTGTTCACAATGGAATGCTTGGTTTCGCTTGCGCTGCAAGCCAGCGCACCTCCCGCGGCTACGATTCCCGCGCCGATTGCCGCATCCACCCACCGCGAGCGGCGGCCCGAACTTACGTCCAATCGAGCAATTTTCTCGCGCAGCACCGATACCGGTTCAGCCCGACCTGGCACGTCGATGGTGACGGACTGATCATCGACCCTATTGATGGTGCCGACGACTTTGCTCGGAGAAATGCCGGGAGCAAGGATGCGAACGCGCATTCCGGGGGTTAGTGAGAGATCCAAGGGCGCCTCCTCGCCTGCCGCTGACCCCGATGCGAATAGACAGGCGAGGGTCAGCAACGCCAGCGCATCGCACAGGCTCATAGCGATGCTCCCGCTGCTACATCGTCTGCCTCAGTCATGAGAAGTTGCTCCGCAACCCAGTGTCCGTGGACCTGCGGATGACCGGGAAAGGGAAGTTTCACTGTAGCCACAGCACCTTCGTCCAAGTGCTGGGCGTCGAGGATGACAAGATCCGCACGGCCCCCCTCCAACAATCGGTTAGCGATGCCGATGAGATAGCCATCCCCTTCTGCCGCACGTGCATGTCGGGGCACGAAGCAGCATTCTTGCAAGCTGGAAGAGTTGCCGACGAAAAAGGTTGAGGTCGTCCGCGTCTGATGATCGAACCGAACGTAAGAGTTTGGCAGCGGGAACGGGAGGTTAGCGAGGCGTGTGTCGAGTCGCATCGTCGGGTCGATCACCGGCATGAAGCCGTACCTATACGGCTGAGTTTGGTAGCGATCGTCCTGGCGCGGGAGGAAACCCATCTGCGAATAGAGAATCTCCATGTCATAACTCGAGTTTCCTTTCTTGGATAGATCGACTGATAGGCGGGTGAGACGCCCGCCTGCTCCCATCGGATCGAATCGCTCGCCGTACCGATTCGGGAAGAATGGAAACTGATTCTTGCGAGCCATGTCCATGTCGACGAACAGTCGATCGCCGTCGGAATAGGCGCCTAGGACATGAGTCGCGCAGCGCTCCGGCCCTCGGAACCAGCGAAGATCTGTGCCGTCGCCGCCGCGGCGCATTACGCCGAACCAGGTGGGAAGATGTGAATCCCACGCGAAATGCGTACCGCCGCGTTGCATCTGCTCGACGTCGGTCGCCATGGGGATGCACAAAAACGCGATGTGACTCCGCGTCACTGCAAAGTCATGCAGCATGCCCGCATAGGGGACTTTGACCCATGCCTCCCATGTCACGTTGCCGGAGCGGTCGATGGCGTAAATCGCGACATCGTCGCTAGCCTCTCCTTTGGCCTCATAACCGAAGCCGATCATCTCGCCGGTGTCATGATCGAGCTTGGGGTGCGCTGTGAAGGTCAGGCTCTTCAATCCACCGTTGAAAGTGTGGTAATCATCGAGCGTCGCCAATGTGCGTGGGTCCATCGCCACTGGAGGACTGTCCTCCTTAAGAGCGAACAGCGTACCGTTGTGAAAGACAACGTTGGTGTTCGCGGTGCCTCGACTGATGCCCGCGACGCTGGGGTCGTCCGTGTGAGGATTTCGATACACGCCGAAAAGCCTTTTGCGGGCTGACGCTTGCGATTTGTACCGCTGCGTTCGAACGAAGCGGCTTTGAAAGTCCACGTGCCCACTGTGGAACCGAAACGCGGTCACATGCCCCTCGCCGTCGAACGGAATGTTGCCCGGCGCCGGCGGGTACTGGTAATCCGGGCCAACACGAAAAAAAGAACCGCTGAGGTCCGTCGGGATCTCCCCTTCGACGTCGCAATCCCGCAAATCACACTCCACTCGAAACGGGGCTCCGCCGCCCAAGGTTGGCGTGTCGGCAGCGAAATGCACTCCCGGCCGCGGCGGGTTGCCACCGGCCGCTTGGGGTGGCCGCGCATCAATCTGTGAGTTGTCGTGTCCGGCGCTCACGGGTCGTGCTCCTGCTCATGCGGTGGCGATGTCGATTTAGCGGCGGCGCCCTGTATGTTGGATGTTCTCGCATCGGGGCCTGAATTTTCTTTGTCGACTTCTGAATTCTTCTGATGCGCAGTGCAATGCTCCGTGCCCCCTGGGCGACGACCAAAGGGCAACTGTGTGGCTGCGTAGACCCAACGTAGGTTTGAAGCGCGTTGCAGTGGGTCGCGTTACAATGGCCGGGCGGCGCGGCAGCTGGTCGACCTTTCTGAGCGGTCCTGAAATTGAGCTGCATTCGGCAACAAAAGGCATGCCTTCGGGGTGCACGTGGTTTACGAGATCGGCGAATTCCTAGTGGATGCGCAAAGGCGGCTGCTATTTCACGGTGCAGAAGCGCGACCGGTACCTCTCGCCAATAAGGCGTTCGACACCTTGCTGTTCCTCATCGTGCACCGCGAGCGGCTACTGGATAAAGATACCCTTTTGGCAGCAATCTGGCCGGACGTGGTTGTGGGCGAAAACAGCCTCAATCAGGTGATCACCAGCTTGCGACGAGTGCTGGGTGAACGTCGGGATGAACATCGGTTCATCGTGACCGTTCCCGGGCGCGGCTACCGTTTCGTGGCCGACGTGCGCGAGCGAGCAGCGGAGCCGCCAAACAGCAAAACCCACCACATGGTTGTCGCCGGCGCAGTATCGAAGCGCGCCGGAGCGGTGGCACAACGTACCTCAATCGCGGTATTGCCCTTCGCCAACCTGACCGGCGAGCCGGGTCGGGATTATCTCGGCGATGGCATGTCCGAAGAGTTGATACATAAGCTCACGCGTGTACCGGGATTCAGAGTGCCGGCCCGGACTTCGTCATTTGCGTACAAGGGCAAGAACGTTCACATCCGGGATATCGCCCGCGATTTGAACGTCACGGCCGTGCTCGAGGGCAGCATTCGCGCGACTGCCGATCGCATTCGAGTTACCGCTCAATTGGTCGATGCGCAATCGGGCTTTCACGTGTGGTCCAAGACCTACGAACAGGCTCTCGATGACATTTTCAAGCTGCAGGACGAGCTCGCCGCAGCGATTGTCGGCGCCTTGCAGGGTGAGGGGGACATCGCTTCGACGTTACCCGTTATTTCCGCCCATCCCACCACGGATGTCGAGGCGTATCAGCTTTACCTCCAGGGAATTGCGCTGTACGGGCACCTATCCGAAGCCAATCTCCGTACTGCATTACAGCGGTTTCAGCAAGCGATAGCCCGTGACCCGACATTCACGCGCGCGATTTGCGCGGTTGCGATGGCGCATATCACGACTGGAGTCTACGGTTGGGAGCCGCTGGCAGATTCGCTGCAGCTCGCTGAGCGTTATGGCGAGCGGGCCTTGACTCGCGACCCGTGCCTCTCGGACGCCCGAACAGTGCTAGGCATGGTGAGGGCGTGCCGCGGAGACTGGCTCGCGGCCGAAGCTCATTTCCGTTCGGCGCTCGAGTTGGACTGTGATGCAACGACAAACATTAATTATGCAATCTATGTTCTTTCCGCCACCGGTCATCAGCAGAAGGCAATTCGGGAAGCTGAGCGCGCCTATCAACAGGCTCCCGCGTCTTCCTGGATGCTCATCACGCTGGCAATGTTTTACACGTTTGCAGGCCGCGATGAAGAAGCGCTCAGATACGCCGACTTTGCTGTGGGCCAAGGCTGGCTTGGCGCTGTTGTGCCGCTGCCGTTGATTCGGGCACAGGCGGCACAGCGATCGGGACGTTACCTGGAGGCGGCGCAAGGGATGATTGAGGCCCTACCTTCTCAGGTCCGAGCGGCTGGCGGGGAGGAACTGGTGCGCCTCGTCTATACCGCACTAGCTGAACGGGAGCGGAGTCCGGCGGCAATCGGAGCAATACGCCGGCTGATGTCTGAACGCAGCGCTCAAATTGTGAACACCTTGCATCTGCCGATGCTGTTGCTGCATTGGACCGTGGTCCTCGGGGATTTTGATCTCGCATTCTTGATTGCCAATCGCACCCTCGACCAATTCGAGCAGCAAGGTGCCATTCCAGTCATTGATTTCCTGTCTCAGCTCTGGTTCCCAGAGCTGAGAGCCTTCCGCCAGGATCCTCGTTTTCAAGTGGTCGCCACGCGCTTGGGGCTGATGGAGTACTGGCAACAATATGGTTCACCGGATGATTGTGATGTGAAAGATGGCAAGCTGATCTGCCATTACAATGCATAATGATCTGAACCGGTTCCGAGCGGGAGACGTGCCTCATAGTGCTGGTAGTTTGAAGACCCCTCGCCAAGCAGCGACAACCCAGGGAAGTTGCCAAGTGTAATGACGCCGGTCCGGCGCTTGAACTTGCTCGACCGCAGCGCTGGTGAGCCTGACAAGGGTCGGGAAATAGTGGCGAAAATCGCAGTTTTAGCTACACCTTAGGTACACTTTGCGGATGGTGCGTCGTGACGTGAGGGCTTGTCTATCCGCGTCTCTGGGAGAGATGGCCATTACTTGCTGCGCTTCTCTGACGGGTGTAAGTCCCGTACCGGTAAGCATCGGTGC
>Ga0209274_10000677_pt1 | contig 19033 bp, 18 predicted proteins | sample HubBroMetageREF1_FD_188343 | JGI IMG/M metagenome (GOLD analysis project Ga0209274, IMG submission 188343) | Reference soil microbial communities from the Hubbard Brook experimental Forest, New Hampshire, USA - Hubbard Brook CCASE Soil... | ecosystem: Environmental > Terrestrial > Soil >...
CATGAAGAACTCGACCGAATTCGCCGATCCCGCCGAATCCGAGAAGCGCGCCAAGGCGATTGTGCAGGCGGCTACGCACTTCAAAGACCCTAAAGTGTTACTTGAAGTCAGTGAGAATCTGACGGGGGCTATGAAGGGACTGGCTGTGTCTGGGCTGGATGAGGCGCAACTGCTGCAGACGCGGGGTTGGTGACGGAGGCCGTCTTGCTACGAGAAGGGTAACCTCAAAAAGGACTTCTCCTGCTAAGATTCCTCAGGTAATCTTGACCGTCGCTCTTGCAAGACAGAGAATACTGTCAGGGCGAACGAAGCCAATCAGGAGACGGTACCTCAATGGTCTGTATGACGGAACACCAAATGTGCCAACGCATAGTTGCTCTGATCGATAAGCATTCTCCGCGTCCCACCGAGCTGCTCCAACTGGCAAACGACCTTCCGTATGCTGTAATCCAAGATGTGATCGCCGAGTTGCTCGATTCCGGGCAGATCGAGCTCGACGCGGACCGTCGCCTCAGGACAAGAAGGGCAGCCGCTTAACCCAAGTAATGGGCCTCAGCAGTAAGAAGGCTCCTCTGTCGCTCGCCCAACGACAAGTGAAAGAGTCCGTGCCGGACGGAGACGATCGCACAGACTTTCGGCGCGACCGGGACATAATTCTCTATACGTCGGCATTCAAACGCCTTTCTGGAATTACCCAAGTAGTCTCGGCAGATACCGGACACACATTTCACAACCGCTTGACACACACGCTACAGGTGGCGCAGGTCGGCAAGAGTCTCGCCGAGAAGCTCCTCCTGAGGCAACCGGCAGAAGCGGCTGCAGCAATGCTCGAGCCGGACGCGGTCGAGGCTGGTTGCCTCGCCCACGATCTTGGACATCCTCCCTTTGGACACATCGCAGAAGAAAAGCTAAACGAACTCGTAGGCGAAGACAGCGAGGGTTTTGAAGGGAACGCTCAGAGCTTTCGGATAGTCTCCGCCTTGGCCTTTCGGTCGCCCAAATACAGTGGGCTAAACCTCACTCGCGGCACATTAAGTGCAATCTTGAAATACCCCTGGACCTTCAAGCTACGCCCGCCGAAGAAAAAAAAGAAGTGGGGCGCGTATGAGACTGAGATCGACGCTTTCAAGTTCGCTACAAGCACCGACGGCTCAAAAGCCTCAGCCAAGTCTCTGGGGGCGGAACTGATGGATTGGTCTGACGATCTCACTTATGCGGTTCATGACGTGGAGGACTTTTATAGAGCAGGACTGATTCCCCTGCACAGACTTCGTCCGCCCGCCAAAATTCTTGCGCCCGACAAAGAGCGAGATCGCTTCCTGGGATATGTGTGGTCAAAGCGAAGCGAAATCAGCGAATTAAGTGGCGTCAGCAGATCTGAGCTCGACAGCATCTTCGGGGAGGTTGTGTTCAGTGCATTCTCAATCGATAGACCGTACGATGGCACGCGGGACCAACGGGCGCGGCTGCGGCGCTTCACGAGCTCCCTTGTGAATCGTTATATCAACGGTCTCACACTAAAGCGCAGGAAAGGCGACGTGATTGCCAATATCTCGCCTGAGATGATGCAGGAGATCGCGATTCTCAAGCAACTCACGTGGTTCTACGTAATAGAGGCGCCCGGACTTGCGATCCAGCAGCATGCTCAAACACAAGCGATAGAATACCTTTTTGCGGTTTTTGCCAACGAGACCCGGACGACGCCAAGCAAACTTCTTCCCCCGTACTATCGAGAGCGATTAGCGGAGGTAATTGAGACCGAGGGACAAGATGGTCCTGGTTCACGACGGCTGGTTGCGGACCTAATCGCAGGAATGACCGAGGCACAAGAGTTTGCACTATATCAACGGCTGAAAGGGATAGTGCTCGGTTCAGCAATGGACCATATTCTCGTGTAAAGCACGGGAGGGCGGGCGGCCCGCTCTACATACCTTCAGAAATTGAGAAGGCGGGTGGCCCCGATCTGGGCCAGACATATCTATTTGGTCGGTACTTGACTCTGACAGCGACTAACTGGGGGTGCGCCACTTCTCACGCTTTTCGAGAAGTGGCCACCATACAGTCGGCGGCTTAGGCTCTCGCACGTGGTTCCCGCGATGCTCCTTGGAAATTCAAAAGCCCCGCTAGTCAGGCGGGGCTCGGCAAAATTGCCAGTAAGTACGCTGTCTACCAAACACCATTAGTATAACATAAGAACCCTTGGGCCGAGTGGTCGTGCGGGGGACGACGGACTTGAACCGTAATGGCTGACTAGGCCACTCGACTGCTTGGCAAACAGCGTCCAGTACCCACTGGCAACGTCCTCCAGACGCGGTCTATCTTGCGAGAGTATTGGACGTGTCCGAAAGGAATGCAAGCCCACGAAAGTATCTACCTCCGCATTCATAGAAATGATTCGTTTGAATGCCTGCTATTCTGACTTCGAAAGGCAGCGTACCAACTGGCATTTGCCAAGCCCCGGATGACTACCGGGGCTTTTGAATTTCTGGGATCATTGCGAGGAGGTCTTCGATTTCCATCCTCACTGCGGCTGCCATCTGTTCTTCCTTTCGTGCTATCTACTGCGACTCAAGCCGTCGTATAAAATCAGGTCATATCGTTCTTGGCTAACGACTGACGACCAACGACGAACGACCTACTGTCATGAAGATCGGAGTCCTTGCCCTGCAAGGCGATTTCGACGCGCATCGTCGCCGGCTCGAAGAGCTGGGCGCGGAAGTTGTCCTGGTGAAAAAGCCGGAGCAACTGAACGAGATCGACGGGCTGGTGATTCCCGGCGGCGAGTCAGGCACGTTTCTTAAGCTGCTTGGCGAAGACGGGCTCGCGAAGCTGAAAGAGTTCGTGCGCGTGAAGCCCACGTTTGGCACCTGCGCGGGATGCATCCTGCTGGCGACAGATGTAGAGAATCCGAAACAGGCTGGGCTGGGCGCGCTCGACATCACGGTGCGGCGCAACGCTTACGGACGGCAGATTGACAGCTCCATCCGCGAAGGCCGATTTCTAGGTGAGCCTATTGAAATGGTTTTCATACGCGCTCCAAAGATTGAACGCGTCGGCGCGGACGTGGAGGTGATCGCGACCGAGGGCAAAGGTAAAGGCGAAGTCCCGGTGCTGGTGCGGAAGGGCAAGACGCTGGCGGCTACCTTCCATCCTGAATTGAGCGACGACCGCCGCATTCACCAGTATTTTCTGGATCTGGTGGCGAATGGAAAGCATTCGGGGAGTGACTGACGCTGTCGGGGCTGAAATGCTGGGAAGGGAGTGCCGAGGGGGCTCTCGGCAAGAGGCAAATTAGTCGGTCAAGTGACGCCGAATCAGGGCGGCTATGCCAACCAGGCCGCCTCCGAGTAGGAAGAGAAGGCCGGGTTCTGGAAGGACAGAGGATTTGACGACGGCAGGTGCCGCAAAGGAATTCGCAACCAGGATCAGCACAACCATAACTACAGGGCCCAAGTTTCGCACGCGGTAAACGCTCCTTTCGACTCAACAGCTCGCCTTAGGGTAGAGGCAAGCGGTTCTCCAACCGGGCGACTTTCACGATTAATTCAAAGAGGCTTTTTTCTAGGCAAATTCGGTGCGGGACGGGGAAATTTCCACCGTCAGCCCTAGCTTGGGCGTTCGTGGTGTGCAATCCCTTGCACAGATTTGCCCGCTGGGAGCCCATTTCCGGCGCTGGATGCGGGGTTTGGCTCGATCCGGTATGCTGTGAAATTCCTGGCTTCTGATCTTAATGATCCAGCGTCTGCGCCTGCATGGAACCTGCTCCTGAACTGGAAATCAGCCCGGTATCGTTTTCGTCGTACGCGCGCCTGCTCGGCGGCAACCGGAATTTTCGCCGCTTGTGGAGCGCGCAAGTGGTCAGCGAAATCGGCGACTGGTTCTACACACTGGCGATTTACAACCTGCTGTTGCAACTGACCGGACGCGCCGGCTCGGTGGCGCTGGCGCTGGTGCTGGGAGTTCTGCCGCAAGCCTTCATAGGGCCGACGGCGGGCGTGGTGAACGATCGGCTACGGCGCAAGTACGTCATGATCGCGGCCGACATCGGACGCATGTCGATCGTGCTCTGCATGCTGCTGGTGCGCTCGAAAGCGATGGTGTGGCTGGTCTATCCGCTGCTGGTGGCAGAAACCTTGCTGGCCGCTTTTTTTGAACCGGCGCGCAATGCCGTGATTCCCAACATCGTGGAAAAGGAAGATGTGGTGCTGGCGAACACGCTCTCCTCGACTACGTGGAGCGTCAATCTCATGGTGGGCGCGACGCTCGGCGGCGTAGTCGCGGCGCTGCTTGGCCGCGACGCCGTCTTTCTGCTGAATGCGCTGTCGTTTCTGGCTTCCGCCGCTCTGATTTAGGGAATGCGCTTCGACGAGCCACACGCCGAAGGCGGCCGTCCGTTCCGGGCACGAGAGTTGGTGGATTTTTCGCCGATTCTGGCGGGGATTCGCTACGTGCGGGCACATGTTCGTTTGCGGGTGACAATTTTTGTGAAGGCGGGAAACCTTATCATTGGGCCGAGCTGGGTGCTGTTCACGGTGATGGGACAAAATGAATTTGCCGTTCGCTGGCATGGGATGGCGCCCGAACGTGGCGCGTTTCTCGGCATGAGTCTGCTGCTCGGGGCGCGCGGAATGGGCGCTCTGCTCGGGCCACCCTTGGTGGCTCCGTGGGCGGGGCATTGGAAGCATCGCCTGGAAGTAGCGATCTTCTGGGGATATCTGGCCGCGGCCGCTGGGTATGCGGTGCTTGGGGTTTCGGGACATCTTTGGCAGGCGTGTTTGTGCGTGGCGCTGGCGCACTTTGGGAGCTCGATCGTGTGGGTGTTTTCGACGACGCTATTGCAGATGCAAAGCGACGACAAGTTTCGCGGACGCGTGTTCGCCGCCGACCTCTGCCTGTGTATGTTCACGATCGCCGCCGGGGCTTATCTGGCGGGACGCTTTGTGGATTGGGGTTTTGCCGCGCGGCAGGTCGCCAGCGTCGCGGGAATGTTGATGCTGATTCCGGCGGGGCTGTGGGGACTGTCGGTGAGGAATCGGGCGATCGGATGATGTGCTTTGTGTGGTTAAGCCAGCTGATCGATCTTCGCGGCCAGGATGAAATCAGATTCGGTCAATCCATCCACGGCGTGCGTCCAGGTCGTGATCTCGACCTTGCCCCATCCGAGGAGAATGTCGGGATGATGGCCCTGCTCTTCGGCCAGTTCGCCAACCCGATTTACAAAAGCCAGAGCCGACTTGAAATCGGGGAATTTGTAGGCGCGAACCAGGTGATGCTCGTCGACGATTGTCCACTGCCCAGGTTCCGCCAGCTGACGATGAATTTCTGCAAGCTTGTTTCCCTTCAGCGGCGGCACACCGCCGCGGCAGGGGACGCAATTTCGGTCGGCTAGGGCGAGGTTGTTCATACAGTTATGACGCTGTCAATGTCCACGCGCGGGCCGAGCTGTGCTCGGCATGGACGGGCGAGGGCGCCCGTCCCTACACAAGTCTAGAACGGAATATCTTCATCCGTAATCGGAGAACTGCCGACCGGGGCGTGCTCCGGTTCGGGCGCGCTCTGGTCGTAGTTGTTGCCGCCTGCGGATGCCGATGACGAGGACGACGATCCGCGCGAACTGCCGGCGTACTCGCCGCTACCGCCGCCTTCGCCACGTCCGCCGAGCAGCACGAGATCGTTGGCGATAATCTCCGTCTTGTACATCTTTTTGCCGGTTTCCTTGTCGTCCCACGAGCCCGTACGCAGGCTACCCTCGATGTAACATTTGCCGCCCTTCTTCAGATACTGGCCAATAATCTCGGCCAACTTCTGGAAGGCCACGATGTTATGCCACTCCGTGCGGTCCTGCCAGTTGCCGTCTTTGTCTTTGAAACGTTCGTTGGTGGCGATGGAGAACTTGGCGACCGGCATGCCGCCTTGGGTGAACTTCATTTCGGGATCCTTGCCAAGGTTTCCAATCAGGATGACTTTGTTTACGCTTTTCATCAGTGCGGGCTCCTTCCGAGAACGCTAACCTTCGAGACGCTGACCTTACAAGACGCTGACCTTCAAGACGCTCACTATAGCAGAATTGCCCGACCTGTTGGCTGTGTCGTCCGTACTAGAAATATGTGATGAATCGGGGTAGCCGTCACGGAAGAAGATCCACCCCAACTCTTCTGTAGAGACACGGCTTGCGCGTCTCCCTCCTCACGCCGACAAAGACGGGGCAAGCCCCGTCTCTACATAAACATCTGAAACAACATCAGGTATACGATCACGCCCGTAACCGAAACGTAGAGCCAAAGTGGATACGTCCAGCGCGCGATGGCACGATGCCGGTCGAACTGCTCGCGCAATCCCCGAGTCAGCGTAATCAGCACCATCGGCACAATAATGATCGCCAGGGTCGTGTGCGAGATGAGGATGGTGAAGTAGACGATGCGGGTCCATCCCGTGCCGCGAAAATAAATGATGCCCCCGTGATGGGGCCAGTGGTAGTAGACGTACGACACCAGAAAGAGGGAAGAGGTGACGAACGCGGTGATCATCACCGCACGATGGGCCGCCACTTTGCCGCGCGCGATCAGTGCGCGTCCAGTGACCAGCAGCACTGCGCTCGATCCGTTGAGCGTGGCATTGATCTTCGGGAAAATTGAATAGTCGGTCATGGGAGAAGTTTGTGAGAGAAGTTTATTTGTACGGGGAATGGAGCGGCTTGGCAAGGTCAGAGGTGAGATTGCAGAGGTCAGATTGCGGGAGGTGAAGAGCAAGTCGGGTTTTACCTCTGCAATCTGACTTCTACCTCTGACCTTTCGTCCGTCGCCCCGCTTGCGTATAGAATATAAACACGATGCCCGATGTGGGGAACTCTCAGCCGCCGAACCCGGCGGTTGCCAAGGAATCTGGGGGACACCCGCTGCCCGTGGTGGCGGTGTGGGCCCGCGATCTGCTGGTCTCGCTCGCCATCTCGGCCTTCATCATCGTCTTTCTCTACCAGCCGGTAAAGGTCGAAGGCACCAGCATGATGCCCGGCCTCGAAGATCAGGAGCGCATCTTCGTCAACAAGTTTGTCTATCGCTGGGAGCCCATTCAGCGCGGCGACATTGTCGTCTTCCGCTATCCGCGCGACACTTCGAAGAGCTACATTAAACGCGTTATTGGCGTTGCAGGCGACCACATCCGCATCGAGAATGGCCAAGTGTACGTAAACGGCGAAGCGCTCGATGAAGACTATGTTCCCAACGATTATGCGGACGCCCGCTCCTACGGCGAAATTGTGGTGCCGTCGAATAGTTACTTCGTCCTTGGCGATCATCGCACCATGTCGAACGACAGCCGCGACTTCGGAACGGTGAACGAACGCTACATCTACGGCAAAGCCGTGTTTGGATACTGGCCGATGGAGAAGCTGGGACGGCTGCGGTGAAGCGAGGTCCCAGGTCTTAGGTCTCAGGCGTTAGGAAAAACCAATCGCGGATTTTAGTCTTTCCCGGATGCAGGGTTTCCTGAGACCTGACACCTAATAACTGAGACCTTTCTTCCGCGCTGCTCTGCTGTTAGAATCTTTAAAATCCATTCCCAGGAGTTCCGATGCAAGCGATCCTTGCGCTCGAAGACGGCAGAGTCTTCCGAGGCAAAGGCTACGGCGCTAAAGGCGAATGCTCCGGCGAAGTCGTTTTTAATACTTCCATTACCGGCTACCAGGAAATTTTTACTGACCCGTCGTACGCCGGGCAGATTGTCGTCCTCACCAACCCCGAAATCGGAAACTACGGCACCAATCCCGAAGACAGCGAAGCCGTGCGCCCGTACATAGAGGGGCTGATTGTGCGCGAGTTCTCGAAAGTCAGTTCCAACTGGCGCTCGCAACAGGTCACCGACGAGTTCATGGAGCAGTTCAGGATCCCGGTGCTCGCCGACATTGACACGCGGGCGCTGGTGCGGCACCTGCGCGACAATGGAGTGATGCGCGGCGTGATTTCGACGCTCGAAGAAGACACCGACAAGCTGGTTGCCAAGGCGCGCGCGATCCCGAAGATGGATGGTCAGGATCTGGCCAAGGTCGTTTCCACCAACCACACTTATGTTTGGGAGACGGGCGAGCGCTCGCACTTGCCAGACGAAGTCGTAGGCGTAAAAGACGAACCAGCGCGCTTCCACGTGGTCGCCTATGATTTCGGCATCAAGCAGAACATTCTGCGCAAACTGCGCGGAGAAGGCTGCAAGGTGACGGTCGTTCCGGCGCAGACGACAGCGGAGGACGTTCTCGCGTTGAAGCCCGACGGCGTGTTCCTGTCGAATGGGCCGGGCGATCCCGAGCCCTGCACGTATGCGGTCGACAACATTCGGCGTCTCATGGGACGCCAGCCGATCTTCGGAATCTGCCTGGGACATCAGATCGCCGGCATTGCGCTCGGCGGCAAAACTTTCAAGCTGAAATTCGGTCATCATGGCGGGAATCATCCGGTGAAGCAACTGGCCAGCGGCAAGATCGAGATCACGGCCCACAACCATAACTTTGCGGTCGATCCCGATTCGCTGCCGCAGAGTGAAGTTGAATTGACACACATGGATTTGAATGACAACACCCTTGAAGGCATGCGGCACCGCAATCTGCCGCTGTTCACGGTGCAGTACCATCCGGAAGCTGCGCCGGGGCCGCACGATTCGCATTATTTGTTTAAGGATTTTGTGAAGATGATGGAGGAATGCAAGCGGTGAAACGATCACGAAAAGCCTCCTTGACAATTGCGATGATGGTGTTCCTGTGGGTGCAGAAATCACCAGCATGTTCCAGAATTGTTACCACGTTTAAGGTCCCTCGGGATTTTGGTGTCTTCGTAAAGGGGCGAGACGGGAGGCCTCTGGAAGGAATCTCAGTCAAGATCGTCTTTGCAATACCCACCCATGATTTGGTTGCAGAGGAGTCGACGAATAAAGAGGGTAAGGCATTCTTTCGCGGCTTAATGGTGAGTGATTACTGGATCAGCGCTGAGCATGCCGATGTCAGAGGTACCGTTGCCAAATTATGGCCAGTCAGTGATGGTTCTGGGTCGACAGAAATCACGCTAACTTGGCCAGAAGGTCCAATCTCGAAAGTAGAAAATCTTGCTGGGAATCTGCTCGTGGGCTGGCAACGATCTGCACTGGCAGGCGCGTACGTATGGTTAACCGACTCGGTATCTGGTAAGGAACTAGGGAGAATTTCAACCGACGAAAAAGGCAGGTTCGCATTCCAAAATCTAGTTCCCGGTCTCTATGTTTTGCACATCGAAGAGCACCGCGAGTGCAGTCGATATATGTGCAAAATTGAGGGTAAGATTCTCAGTGAATTGAACGCCAGTGCCAATGATGCCGAGTTTCCACGGTACGGGCTGATTATGAGCAGTTGTGGATTGGAAGCCTTAAAGGACGATGGCTCTACGGTGCTCTTCGAGTGAATGACAAGCGACGACTAACGTCGTGACTAGCTCTTCATGCCAAAACGAACTGACATCTCGAAAATCCTGATCCTCGGCTCCGGCCCTATCGTCATTGGGCAGTCGGCGGAGTTCGACTACTCCGGCACGCAGGCTTGCAAGGCGCTCAAGTCGGAGGGCTTTGAAGTTGTGCTGGCGAACTCGAATCCGGCCACCATCATGACCGATCCCGAGTCGGCGGATCGCACTTACATCGAGCCGCTGACTCGCGAGTATCTCGAAGAGATCATTCGCGTCGAGCGAGAAATGTCGCCTGGCGCGGGGTTTGCCATTCTGCCTACGGTTGGCGGGCAGACCGCGCTCAACCTCGCCATCGAACTTTCCGACGGCGGCGTGCTCGAAAAATATAACGTGCATCTGATCGGCGCCCAGATCAGCGCGATCAAAAAGGCCGAAGACCGTCTGTTTTTTAAAGATGCGATGCAGCGCATCGGGCTCGACGTGCCGAAATCTGCCCTCGTCAACAACCTGAAAGACGGCATCGAGTTCGCGGGCAAGATCGGCTTTCCGGTCATCATCCGTCCCTCATTCACACTAGGCGGCACCGGCGGAGGTATCGCTTACAACCGCGAAGAGCTGATGGAAGTCCTCGCCCGCGGCCTAGACCTCTCTCCCGTGCATGAGTGTCTGATCGAAGAATCCGTTCTCGGATGGAAAGAGTACGAGCTCGAGGTGATGCGCGACACCAAAGACAACGTCATCATCATTTGCTCGATCGAGAACTTCGATCCCATGGGAGTGCATACCGGCGATTCCATCACCGTCGCCCCCGCGCAGACGCTCACCGACCGCGAATACCAAATGATGCGCGATGCGTCGATTGCGGTGATTCGCGAGATCGGCGTCGAGACCGGCGGATCGAATATTCAGTTCGGAGTCAATCCTTCGACCGGGCGCATGGTGGTGATCGAGATGAACCCGCGCGTGTCGCGGTCTTCCGCGCTCGCATCCAAAGCTACCGGCTTTCCAATCGCGAAAATTGCGGCCAAGCTGGCCGTTGGCTATACGCTCGACGAGATTCCGAACGACATCACGCGCAAAACTCCAGCCTGCTTCGAGCCTACGCTCGACTACGTAGTGGTCAAGATTCCGAAGTGGCAATTCGAAAAATTTCCTGGCGCCGATGAATCACTTGGGCCGCAGATGAAATCCGTCGGCGAAGTGATGGCCATCGGCCGGACGTTTAAAGAAGCACTTCAAAAAGGAATCCGCTCCCTCGACACCGGCAGACGGGTAGGCTCGCAACAAATTGAACCCAAAATTCTTACTCAGCGCCTGGTCACGCCACATCCAGAGCGTCTGACCTATGTTCAATACGCGCTGCGCCAGGGTTTCCCAATCAAGCAGATTGCGAAGATGACGTCGATCGATCCCTGGTTCCTCTACCAGCTCAAAGAGATTAACGACATGCAGCTCGAGCTGGAAAAACATCCGATGGAATCGATCCCGACCGAGGTGCTGCGCGAGGCCAAGCGCATGGGCTTCTCCGACGGACGGCTCGCCGGAACTTGGCGTCTGGACGGCAAAGGCGGACAGGAAAAAGTTCGCCACTTCCGCAAGAAGCACGGGCTGAAGCCGGTCTACAAGCGCGTCGATACCTGCGCCGCCGAGTTCGAAAGCTACACGCCGTATCTCTACTCCACCTACGAAGAAGAGGACGAAGCCGCGCCGACCGCGAAGAAGAAGATCGTTATTCTGGGTTCCGGCCCCAACCGCATCGGACAGGGAATTGAATTCGATTACTGCTGCTGCCACGCCAGCTATGCGCTGCGCGAAGATGGTTACGAAACCATCATGATCAATTGCAATCCGGAGACGGTCTCGACCGACTACGACACCAGCGACCGCCTCTACTTCGAGCCGCTCACGCTCGAGGATGTGTTCGCCGTTTGCGAGCACGAAGCCTCCGGAGGTGCGCCGGTCGGTGTGATCGTGCAGTTCGGAGGGCAGACGCCGTTGAATCTTTCGCTGCCGCTCAAAGGCGCAGGCGTCAACATCATCGGCACCACGCCCGAATCGATTGATCTGGCGGAAGACCGCAAGCGCTTCGGCAAGCTGCTGGAGGAACTCGACATCCCGCAAGCTCCCGGAGCCATGGTTGCCTCGGTCGAAGAGGCGGTCGAAGCCGCCAAGAAGATTGGATTCCCCGTGCTGGTGCGTCCTTCCTATGTTCTCGGAGGGCGAGCCATGGTCATCGCCTACGACGATGACACGATTCAGCAATACATGAAGCAGGCAGTCGAGTATTCACAGGACCGGCCGATCCTCATCGATAAATTTCTGGAAGACGCGATTGAAGTCGATGTGGACGCGCTCTCCGATGGCGAGGACGTAGTGATCGGCGGCATCATGCAGCACATAGAGGAAGCTGGCATCCATTCCGGAGACTCTTCGTGCGTGCTGCCCGCGGTGGATATTTCTGAGCCGCTGCTCCTGCGTATGCGCGACTATACGTTCAAGCTGGCGCGGGCTCTCAAAGTGATCGGATTGATGAACGTGCAGTTCGCGATCCCGAGGGGCCACGGCCCGAAGGGTAACGGCCATCACGAAGCCAAAGTCTACGTGCTGGAAGTGAACCCGCGCGCCTCGCGCACCGTGCCCTTCGTCTCAAAAGCTACGGGCGTGCCCATGGCCAAAATTGCGGCGCGGCTCATGACGGGCCGCAAACTGCGCGAGTTTCTTCCGGAAAATATTGAACGTGGCACGGACCTCGATACCGGCCGCTGCTTCTACGTGAAATCGCCGGTCTTTCCCTGGTCGAAGTTTCCTGGGGTCGACACAGTGCTCGGGCCCGAGATGCGCTCCACCGGAGAAGTCATGGGCATCGCCGACAATTTCGGCGAAGCTTTCGCCAAAGCTCAAATCGCCGCTGGCCAGAAATTGCCGGCACAGGGCACGGTCTTCATCAGCGTCACCGATCATGATAAGCCGCATGTGGTCGAGGTCGCGCGCCGCTTCGTCGACATGGGATTCAAACTCGTTGCTACGCACGGCACGGCGGACATTCTGGAGGAAGCCGGCCTGGCGGTTGACCGGGTTTATAAGGTGAAGGAAGGCCGCCCGAACGCGGTGGATCTGATCAAGGCCGATCGCATCCAGTTGATCGTCAACACGCCGCACGGCCCCGATCCCTACTTTGATGAAAAGGCGATCCGCCGCGCCGCGGTCACCGGCCACATCACCACTATTACGACGCTCTCCGCGGCGCGGGCGGCGGCGGAAGGTATTGCCGCCCTGCAGCGCGGAGAAGTGCGCGTGCAGGCGTTGCAGGCTCTGCACGCGGAGAGGGTCACTGCGAAATAAACTCGCATGAGCAGAGCATAAAGAGTAACGACCAACAGGAGCTCATATGCTTTTATCCGGAATCTTCCCTCCCATCACGACGCCGTTCTATCCCGACGGCGAGGTCTATTACAAAAAAATCGAAGCGAATGTCGAACGCTACTCGCGCACGCCGGTGGCCGGCATCGTCGTTCAAGGCTCGACCGGCGAAGCGGTTTTGCTTTCTGATCAGGAACGTCGAGATGTGCTGAAAGCCGCGCTTGCTGCCGCTGCTCCGAACAAAGTCATGATTGCAGGCACCGGAATCGAATCTGCGCGCGAAACTTTGCGGCTCACCGAATACGCCGCTGAGCTGGGCTACGACGCCGCAATGGTGCGCACTCCGCACTACTACAAGAAGCAGATGTTGCCGGCGAATCTGCTGGCTTTTTATCACACCGTTGCCGACCGCTCCGTGTTGCCGGTCGTCATCTACAACTTCCCGCAGGCTACGGGATATGACGTTCCCGCAGAAGTCGTGATCGAACTCGCCGGCCATCCCAATATCGTCGCCATCAAGGAATCGAGCGGCAACCTCGACAAAGTAAGAACCATGGTCGAGCGCACGCGCCACGTGAAGAGACAAGTTACTGTGACGGAAACCTTCGAGGCCGTAACGCTGCGTATGATCAAGGCCGCCGCTGCCGAACGTGACAAGCAGAGCAGGGAACTGGTCAGCGTCTCCAGTCTGACAGCTACTGCGGCGGAAGCGCCGCTGCGCCCATCGTCGATATCGACACCATCGTCGAGCGCGGTAACCGTCGTAGGAAAGCTGAAAACGCGACAGAAAGAAGTCAGTTTCCAAGTCATGGTCGGCGCCGCTCACCAGCTCGAACCGTCGCTCGGACTGGGAGCGGTCGGCGCCATCTTAGCTTTCGCTTGTCCCGCACCCATGGCGTGTTATGAAATCTACGCCGCGCTCAAAGACGGAGACAATGCGCTCGCCCGCGAAAAACAAGAGCGCGTGAGAATAGCTGCCCAGCGCGTGGTTGGTGACCTCGGCGTGCCAGGAGTGAAGCACGCAATGGATCTCAACGGCTACTACGGAGGCCCGTCCCGCCTGCCATTCCTGCCGCTCTCCGGTGAGCAGAAGGCGGAGATTGAGAAGCTGATGGCGGGCATCAAGAGCTGAGCGTTGCGAGAAACGCTAACTCCAGTACGGCTGGAGCTAATTGCCTATTGCCGTCCCCTCAATCGCGTGCCAGAATCCCATGCGTGGGCTCCTTCCTCCCATTGGTGCTCTCGCTTGCTATAGCCGTTCCGTCGATGGTAGCTAAGGACACACCCTTCCAAGTCCTAACCTGGCCGGACTCCGGACAACCAACGCTTCACATTTTCGAAGTTCAAGGAAATCGGGGGTATGGGTAAGGAGCGAACGTATGTCACGGATACAACTACCGAAAACCTATCCGCTAAGACGATTGGCAGCGCAAACTTTTCCCTCTATGTTTTCGACAAAAACAATGCCCGGATCGGCGAGGGCTACATCAATCTCAACAACGTCGGTGCCGGTCAAACTGTGAAGTTTCAGATAACACTGGCGGCATCGGGAACTCCGGCTTCCCTCAAGGTGACGACCGCGGCGCCTCAGACCGTGTCGGTCACAGTAAATTCGGTTCCTCAGGGTGCGTTGCTGAGGTCGACGGCAAGGAAGCAGGCACGACACCGAAGATTGTTGAAGTTGCCATCGGCAAGCACACGCTGGAGTTCAGTAAGGAGGGCTTCAAGTCAGGAAAGTTCCCTCTGGAAATCACCTCCCGCGATGCTTCGGGAGGCAGCGTCAGCTATGAACTGGGTAGCGACGCGCACGACACGATCGAGTTGCGAGATGGTTCAGTGCTCTCCGGAGATTTGGTTTCGGTTAACGGCATGCAAGTTGTAGTCCGCATCGGTGGAAACGCCCAGACCTTAGACAGAAATCTGGTAAAGCGCATTCTCCTGACCGAGCGCGAACCGACAAACTGAGCGAGCGTTGAGGTAACTCAGTCGGTCTTGTGCTCTTCATCACCTTTCCTCTATACTTAGAACGAACGTTCGAACGCATGACCACATTGCCCGCAACTCGCGCCTCACGCCGTCAGATCAACGCTTCTAGCAGAGCGTCCCGACACGTGCCCGCGACCCGTTTCGATCGCCGCCTCGAACATATACTGGAACATGCCACGGAGGTCTTCTGCCTCAAAGGATATGAAGGCGCCTCCATGCGTGATCTTTCCCGCGCCACTGGCATGTCGTTGGCAGGGCTGTATCACTACTGCGAATCCAAAGAACGCTTGTTGTTCCTGATTCAGAAGCATACTTTTACCACCATTCTCGAAACGCTCAAGGCGCAGCTCGACGAGGTCACGATTCCGGAACAGCGGATCCGAATTTTCATCCTGAATCACCTGCAATATTTTGTAAGCAATCAGCACGGGCTGAAGGTGCTGTCGCATGAAGACGAGTCTCTAAAGAATGGCCTGAGCTCGGAGATCAAAGGCATCAAGCGCGAGTACTACCGCATCTGCCTCCGGCTGATGGAAGACCTCCGGCGCGAGCGCGGCCTCGATTTCAGTCCGCGCACTGCGGTGATGAGCCTGTTCGGCATGATTAACTGGATTTACACCTGGTACAACCCGCGCGTCGACGGCAATGCCGAGGCGCTGGCGGAGCAGATGGGCAACATTGTTCTCAACGGAATTGTGCACGGCGGCAAGCCGCGCAAGAAGAATTAACGCGAGATATTCAAGGAGCAATTTATGGCGACAATAACCACGACTCAGCCGGCAGCCGGCGAATCCACCAAGCAGCTCATCAACTATCGCACCGACGCCGGTGTGGCCGTGATCGAACTGAATGACCCTCCGGCGAACACGTACACCTACGAAATGAACCGCCAACTCGACGAGGCGATCCTCAAGGCGCGCATGGATAACGATGTGCACGTGATTGTGCTTACCGGCATGGGCGACAAGTTTTTCTCCGCGGGCGCAAACATCAAGATGCTGGCCTCGGTCGATCCGACGTTCAAGTATTATTTCTGCCTGCACGCGAACGAAACGCTGTTGCGGCTGGAACACACGCCGAAGCTCGTCATCGCCGCGATCAATGGCCATTGCGTCGGCGGAGGACTCGAGATCGCGATGGCTGCCGATCTGCGAATCGCGCGCAAAGATGCGGGCAAGATCGGGCTGCCGGAGGTCAACCTGGGCGTGCTCCCGGGCACCGGCGGAACGCAGCGTCTGTCGCGCCTGGTCGGGAAAAGCAAAGCCATCGAACTGATGATCACTGGCAACACCTTCTCCTTCGAGGAAGCTCTTGAGTTCGGCATCGTGAACGATATTTTCGAGCGCGATGGCTTCATGGAAAACATCATGGAATATGCGCGCCAGTTCACGCCGCCGAACAAAGCGGCGAAGGCCGTGGGACGCATCAAGCGGGCGGTGCAGACGGGATGGGAGATTCCTATGGAGTCGGCTTTGGCCGTCGAACGCGAGAATCAGCAAATACTGTTCCAGAGCGACGACGCTAAAGAAGGCTTGGCTGCGTACGTTGAGAAGCGTCCAGCTGTGTTTACGGCGAAGTAGAAACCAGCCGTCAGCACTTAGACTTTTAGCCCTCATGCAATGTGAAGTTACTAAGTGCTAATTGCTAGATGCTAACTGCCGGAACGTGACAACTGCCGAAATAGGGTCAACATTATGCCAGGCAAAGTAGCAAAAATCGGAAGCTTCAGCGAGTGGGTCGGGATCTTCAACGAGTGGCGTAAAGAAGTTGGCGTCAACAAAGATGACGTCGAGGCCTTCCACTTCGATACGCTCTACGGCGCGATTGAAACCGGGGAGATCCAGTTCGGCTCCTACAAAGGCCGTAACAAGTGGGAGAACCTGCGCCAGGTGCCCACGCAGCAGATGCGGGACGCGCTGATGAACATGATTATCTACCAGGGCGACACCGAATTTGCCAGCGTGGAGCAGCAGCGCAATCTGTTTGAAACCGCACCGACGGAATACGACCGCCGCGCGCTCACCCGCGTCATGATCGAAGAGATGCGCCACGGCTGGCAGATGTGCGCGGTGCTGATAGACTTCTTCGGGTCTTCAGGCAAGGTGGAAGCGCAGAAAATGCTGGAGCGCCGGGCGTTCGAAAACAAGCGCCTGCTTGGCACTTTCAACGTGGACGTTGATAATTGGCTGGACTTCTTTACCTACACAGATTTCGTGGATCGCGACGGCAAGTTTCAATTGCAGATGCTGAAGTATTCAGCCTTTGCGCCGCTCGGACGCTCGACCTCGTACATGCTGCGCGAAGAAGCTTTCCACATGGGAACCGGCCACGACGGGCTGCGCCGCGTGGTCGAAGCGGGCGTAATACCGCGATGGCTGCTGCAGAAATATTTGAACAAGTGGATCTCGAGTTCATTCGATCTTTTCGGCACCGACCATTCGTCCTCAGCGCACTGGGCCTACGTTTGGGGAATCAAAGGGCGGTACGATGAACTGCAGAACGACAAGACCGCCGAGCTCGACGATCTGAACGACTACAGCCGTCATCTTTATCGTCAGGAAGTTGCTGGATTGGTCGAACGGCTGAACACATTCCTGAAGCCGGGCGAAAAAGAGTTCTACACCCCCGACATTCACTTTAATCGCAACATCGGACGATGGGCAGGGCAGAAATATCATTGCGAAACTGGCGAACTGTTGGACGACCGCAGCTACCAGCAGCATTGTGAAGAGAACTTGCCCAGCGCGAAGGATAAAGAGCTGCTGCTCGATATCATCCGCAACGAAAAGAAGTGGATCAAAGAAAAAGAAGGTGCGCGCGATCCACTGTCGACCATCGGCGAGCCACGCAAGTCGGCGATCAATATTTAGCACGGCTCACGTGCGGAGCTTCGCTCCGCTGGACAGCCGAGGGCGGCTGTCCCTGCAGGAACCAGCGACGAACATGCCGACCAGATCCACTACCCGGATCAACGTTGAGGTCAATGCGCCGGTTACGCGTATCACTCTGATCAACGCTCCGCTGAATGTCATCGACCTCCCGATGATGCAGGAGTTGCAGCAAGTGCTCGGTGAGGTCGAGTCGCGCACTGACATTTCGACAATTCTCTTCCAAGGCGACTCCCGCGCTTTCTCCGCCGGCGTCGATATCAAAGCCCACCTCCCAGAGCAGATTCATGAGATGCTCACCAGCTTTCATGCGGTGATCCGCGCGATCGTGGCCTCGCGCAAGGTCACGATCGCCGCCGTCCGCGGTGCATGTTTAGGCGGAGGCGCGGAACTCGCGGCTGTTTGCGATATGGTTTATACCGCGCGCGATGCCACCTGGGGATTTCCAGAAATCAAGCTGGCATGTTATCCGCCGGTGGCGGCCGTGGCGCTGGCTGCGCTCATCGGTCACAAGCGTGCCGCCGAGTTAGTCCTCACCGGGCGACAGTTCTCAGGGGACGAAGCTGCTGCGATGGGACTCGCGAACCGATCGGTGGCGGCTGAGGAACTTGAATCGGTGGTCGAGCGGACGCTGAATGAACTCCGCGACCTGAGTCCGGTCGCGCTCGCGCACGCGAAGAAGGCCATCTACGCGTGGGATGCGATTCACTTCGACAAAGGGCTGGCGCGGGCGGAAAGAATTTATTTCGACGAACTGGTCTCGACCGCAGACGCGCGCGAGGGTATCATTGCCTTCCTCGACAAACGAACGCCGAAATGGACAGGCAAATAGAAAACAAGAAGACCGAAGCCGGAGCGGCGGTCGGAGCGAAGACCGAGACGACCGGTGTGAGACCGCCTTACACCTCCGGCCACCTGATGTGCCGCACGCCATTGTGGGGCGTGGCCGGCTTCCTCGCATGCGCTTACTTTGCGTGGGTTTCCTTTGGCCACGTCACGCGCCACGAGTATGAATGGCCGCACGATCTCTGGACCGCCGCGACGTACCTGGTATGGATCATTCTGCTCGTTGGCCTGGGGCTCGAGACGCGGTGCCGGCGCGAGCGTTTGTTTTTTGGCATGCTGGTCATCAATTTTGTGGTCGGTTGCGGATTGACGCTCTGGTACAACATTCCGGCCACCGATGTGCGGATTGCGCGCATTGGAACCGGCGCGCTTTGGGCGCTGGCCGCGCTGCTGAGTCTGACGACGCTGGCAAGCGCGCCTGAGATGCGCGGGAAAAACAGGAGTGAGCCTTGATCCTTGTAAACCTGAGACCTTAAAACTATGGACTTCGAAATCTCGCCCAGTCAGGTTCAGTTGCTGGAGAAGAGCGGGGAA
>Ga0209274_10000678_pt1 | contig 19006 bp, 14 predicted proteins | sample HubBroMetageREF1_FD_188343 | JGI IMG/M metagenome (GOLD analysis project Ga0209274, IMG submission 188343) | Reference soil microbial communities from the Hubbard Brook experimental Forest, New Hampshire, USA - Hubbard Brook CCASE Soil... | ecosystem: Environmental > Terrestrial > Soil >...
AAGTCCGGCTCTGCGCGTCAGGGGTACAACGCTTGCCGTACGGCCGGCACAACGGCTCTGGAGCGGCTGGGATTTTCCTCTTACCGGCAGGCCATCGATGCGCGCACGCTCGCAGAATTGGAAGAATTGGCAGCGCAGTTGACCGGCGGCGCCGAACGCGCCGCGTTCCTGCATGTGGCGAGCGAAGCCTGGCGCGTCCGCGCTGCGGTTTGCGCGATGGAGCAGCACGACGCCCTGGCGTTCGGCTCGCTGCTGAACACCTCGCACGCCAGTTTGCGCGACCGCTTGCAGGTGAGCTCGGCCGCGCTGGATCGCTTGGTGGAAGCCGCCATGGATTCCGGCGCACTCGGCGCGCGCCTCACCGGCGCCGGTTTCGGCGGCTGCGCCGTGGTCTTTGCCCGCACACCGGATCTGCCCTCCGTGCGCCGCGGGCTGATTCAGCGTTACTATGCGGGATTGCCGGAATTCGACGAGCCTACGCATCTGATCCACGCCGAACCCGGACCGGGCGCACTCAATTCGCTTGAAGGATCTTAATGCATCTCCACACGCTTGATTGGATCGTCGCCGCCGCTTCCATCCTGATCTGCTTCGTTCCGGCGCTGTTCTTCGGGAAGCGCTCCGGCAAAAGCACCGCCGAATTCTTCGCGTCCGGCCGCTCGGTGCCCTGGTGGCTGGCCGGTCTCTCGATGGTGGCTACGACTTTCTCAAGCGACACGCCGAACCTGGTGGCCAATTTCGTGCGCACCCAGGGAGTCGCGGGCAACTGGCAGTGGTGGGCATTCACCCTCACCGGCGTCCTCACCGTGTTCTTCTACGCGCGCCTCTGGCGGCGCTCCGGAGTCCTGACCGATCTGGAGTTTTATGAAATCCGCTACTCCGGCAAGGCTGCCAGCGCGGTGCGCGGCTTCCGCGCCGTCTATCTGGGCTTCTTCTTCAATTGCATGATCATGGCCACCGTGGATCTGGCCGCCGTCAAGATCGCCGCCGTTTTGTTTGGCTTCGACCGCTGGCAGACGCTACTGGCCGTCGGACTTCTGAACGTGGTGTTCGCCGCGCATTCGGGATTGTGGGGCGTGCTGGTGATCGACATGCTTCAGTTCTTCATCAAAATGACAGCCGTGATCGCGGCGGCTTACTTTGCGGTGACACTTCCGCAGGTGGGCGGCTTGCACGGCCTGGTGGAGAAGCTCTCGCACGTGCGCGGGCCCGGCGGCCTGAACTACATCAACATACTCCCGGATTTCACCAATAACTGGGATCTGGCGGTCGCCATATTCGTGATGCCGATCGCGGTGCAATGGTGGGCTGTGTGGTATCCGGGCGCCGAGCCGGGCGGCGGTAGTTACATTGCGCAGCGGATGTTGGCGTCTAAGTCGGAGAAGGATGCCTTGGGCGCCACGTTGTTCTTCAATGTCGCCCACTATGTGTTGCGCCCCTGGCCCTGGATTCTTGTGGGCCTGGCGTCGCTCATTGTGTATCCGCAGTTATCCGATCTCCAACGATCGCTTCCCAACGTAAATCCCAGTCTGATGGGACACGATCTGGCATTCCCCGCGATGCTGCGTTTCATGCCGGCCGGCTGGATCGGACTGATGCTGGGCGGGCTGGTTGCGGCCAACTCGTCCACTATTCTCACGCACCTGAATTGGGGCGCGTCTTACCTGGTACACGACTTCTACCGCCGATTTATCAAGCCGGGCGAAAGCGAGAAACACTATGTGATGGCCGGCCGGCTGGCCACCGTTCTGCTATTCGTGTGTTCGTCCGCCCTGGTCTTCGCATTGGCCACGGCTAAGGAGAGCTTCAACATTATCCTGCAAATCGGAGCGGGCACCGGGCTGCTGTATCTCATGCGCTGGTTTTGGTGGCGGGTGACCGCCTGGTGCGAAATCGTGGCGATGTGCAGCTCGTTTGGTATCTCAATCGTCTTTCTAATCCTGACCAGGAGCGGCGTGGTGGTGGGCACGTACCAGCAATTGCTGATCACTATCGCGTTCACGACGGTCTGTTGGATCGCGACCGCGTATCTAGGCCCTCAAACCGATCCGGCTGTGCTCATTGCGTTCTACAAGAAGGTGCACCCTTTCGGTCCGGGCTGGCGGCGTGTTCGCGAGATGGCGGGCATCTCGCCGGCTCAGGCCGCCGAGTGGTCGCAACACGAGAATGTCCCTCTGTCGCTGCTAGGCTGGAGTACCGGATGTGCCATGATCTGGTCGGCGCTGTTTAGCGTGGGCAACTTTCTCTATGGCCGGATGGACTACGCATTTGCGCTGCTGGCCATATTTGTGGTGACCGGAGGTGCCCTCATACGGGTAGTCAATCGGCTGTGGAACTGAAGTGGAACCAAAGCCATGCGAGAGTGAGACTCTTTTCTGCGGCCGGGTTACCCTTACAGCTTGCACCCAGGGTGGCCTCGCCCAGTCTCATCCCCGTTCAATCCGGCATCGCCGGAGGCAAAGCTCATCTGTGACCCCTTTGCCGCTTAATAAGTTAGAGGCCACAGACAAAGGTCTTGGCCTTGTGGGGCGGGCAATTCTGCCCGCAACCGGCTCTGGAGGTTGGCCATTTCAATGCTGCAACCCTCGTGGCGCACACCGAAGAGCGGGGCTAAAGCCCCACGCCGGCTAAAGCCCGCCCTCCAAGGACTCTGATATGATGGGGCGAAATGGATCGCCGGAATTTTCTAAAAACTACGGCTACGGCAGCGGTGCTGGCCGGGCCTGCCGTCATTGGCGCGCGCGGCGCCAGCGACAAGATCAACATCGGCTGGATCGGCGTAGGCACGCGCGGCAACGCGGGCATCGACTGGCTGAAGAAGGCCGCTCCGGACACTGTCACGATCACCGCCATCTGCGATACGTTCCAGGGCTATCTGGCGCGCGGCAAGGACCGCGTGCAGACCATCTGGGGCAACACGCCGGCCACCTACGAGAACTACCACGACCTGCTGGCCAACAGTTCCATCGATGCGGTGTTCATCATGACGCCGGAACACCTGCATCACGACATGGCCATCGCCGCGTTGCGCGCCGGCAAGCATGTGTACCTCGAAAAACCGCTGGCGCACACCATCGAAGAGGGCTTCGATATCGTGCGCGAGTGGAAGAAGTCCGGCAAGGTGATGCAAGTGGGCACGCAGAATCGCAGCTCGTCGCTTTACAAGAAGGCCAAGGAACTGGTGAAGCAGGGCATGATCGGCGACGTGCATTTCGTGCGCGCTTTCTGGTACCGCAACTCGACGGACGACAATCCCGCCTGGCGCTACGTCATTCCGCCGGACGCCAACGAACAAAATACGGACTGGGCCAAATTTCTGGGGCCCGCGCCGCAGCGGGCCTGGGACCCGCACCGCTATTATCAGTGGCGCCTGTATTGGGATTACTCGGGCGGCATCTCAACGGATTTGCTGGTGCACCAGACCGATATCGTCAACTTCATGTTGGACCGCACCGTGCCGCTTTCCTGCATGGCCTCGGGCGGCATCTACCGGTGGACCGGCGCGGACGACGACCGCGACACGCCCGATACCTTCAGCGCCATCTACGAATACCCCGGCAAGCTGCAGATCAATTATTCCAGCTATTTCGGCAACGACCAGTACGGCTACGGCGAGCAGTTGTGCGGCAACGAAGGCACCATCGAAGTGCTCAACCGCATGGACTTGTACTTCACGCCGCAATTGCTCGGCGGCAAAGCGCCGGACCGCGTGAAGGCGCGCCAACTGGTGCACCTGAACGGCCCCAAGGACTTCGGCGAGCGGGATGGCGCCATCAATCATTTCCGCAACTGGGTGGAAGCGATTCGCGGCAACGAGCAGGTGATTGCGTCGCCGGAAGTTGGCCAGCAGGCGGCCATTTCCGGGCACATGGCGACGCTTTCCTTCAAGAACAACAAGAAGATTCTTTGGGACGAGCAGGGCGAGAAGTATCAGTTTGTCTGATTGCCGCGCGTTCGGCTAACGGCTGTACAACCGGGCGAGCCGTTTTTGGGCCTCCGCGTTGCCCATCTTGGCGGCGCGCCGATAAAGTTCGCGGGCTTTCACCAGGCTTTTAGGAAAGCCCTTGCCCCGCTCATACATGTCGCCGAGATTTAAGACCGCATCTGAACTGCCCTTGTCGGCCGCCTTGCCGAACCACAGGGCGGCTAACGACTCGTCCACTGGAACGCCGATACCCATGTAATAGCGTGCCCCCAGATTGAGCATACCCTCCGGATCGCCTGCGGCTGCGGCCTGATCGAACCAGTACGCCGCTTCCGCGTTGTCGCGCTTGTAGCCGTTTCCGTCCCGGCTATAGAAATCGCCGAGATCCAGCATCGCGCGGATCTCACCTAATCCCCCAGAACGACGGAGCAATGCCACTCCCTGGTCCAGTTGCCCGCGGCGAAGCTTAGACTCCCCAGCCAAGCAGAGTGAAAGAGGGGAGCCTGCCACCTTGACATAGGCGTCCAGGAACACTTTGCCTGCAGGATTGGCAGCGGTCAATCTATAGTAGGTAGGCGCGGTCGGCTCGACACGCACGCGACCCGCTGCCGGTACGACGCCAACTTCCGGGTCGATGGTCACCTCGTTTGCGCCATAAACCTCCCAACTTAGCGTAGCCAGATCGCCAGCCTCAATGGACACCGGGGCTGCCGAGAACTGCTTGATGGCCGGAACCGCGGGCGAGGGGGCCGTCTGCCGCGGAAGGGCCAACTGGACCGTGGGCGCCGCGACTGGCACGCGCGTCAGCCGTTTGTAACCCAACCCTGCGCCTACTAAAAGCATCGCCGCCACAGCGCCGCCCACGATATAGCGGGAGAGCTTCCCAGCCCGATTCCGGATCGCGGGTGTCTCACCGCCCGAGTTGCCGGGAACCTGGCCAGTCAAGGCCTGTTCCAGGGCTGCCACAAATTCGCGGCAATCCGCGTAGCGCTCCTCGGGAAGCTTGCCCAGGCCTCGATAAAAGACCTGGTCGACCCCGGCCGGCAGCTCGGGGTTTGCCTGGCGCGCGGATGGGCGTGGCCCGTAGGCGATGGTATGCACCAGCGCCGCGAACGACTCTGCCCGAAACGGTTGGGCGCCCGTCAGCAGCTCGTATGCCACCACCGCTAGCGAGAATTGATCCGACTTTCCGTTCAAAGGCTTCGCGTCCACCTGCTCCGGCGACATGTAACTGGGGGTGCCCATCGTCATGCCGGTTTTTGTGTGGTGCTTCGAGGATGCGATCTTGGCAATCCCAAAATCGGCGACCTTCACAGTCACGCCCTTTTCCAGTATGATGTTGGCCGGTTTGATATCGCGATGCACGACTCCCTTGCCGTGCGCGAAGTCCAACGCCGCGGCGGTCTGTTGCAGGATCCGGAGCGCTTCGGCACGGCCGATCTTCGGAAGCGCAGCCAGCACCTGGAACAGCGAAGGCCCTTCCACGTACTCCATGGCGATGAAGGGCACATCGCCTTCCTGCCCTACGTCCAGCACGACTACAATACCTGGATGAAAGAGCAAGCCCGCCGAGCGCGCCTCGCGGAAGAGCCGTTCCCGCAAAAAGGCTGCCTCGCTGCCGTCTGCCAGCGGCTGCAGGCGAATGACCTTTAGGGCCACGTCGCGTCCAATCAGCGGATCGATGGCTTTGTAAACGATACCCATCGATCCGCGGCCCAGTTCGCCGGTAACTATGTAGCGGCCGATACGCTGCGGCCGCGCCGGTTCCCCCTCTAGAAAGGTTCCCGCCTCAACGTGCGCCGCGAGCAGTTGCGTCACCTGCCGGAACACCTCGGAGTCGCCGGCACAGGCCCTTTGCAGAAACGGCATCCGCTCCGCCTCCGGACGGTCCAAAGTCTCGTCGAAGAGCTGGCGCACGCGCCGATGGGTTTCCAGGGACATCGCCGGTGCATTTACTCCCGGCTGGCGGAGGGCTCCCTATCCGTATGTCCTTGCATGCGGCGAAACAGCCATGATCGCGCATACTCCCAATCGCGCCGCACGGTCGCCAGCGAAAGCCCCAGCGCGTCCACCACTTCCTTGTCCGTGTAGCCGCCAAAGTATCTCATTTCAACGACTTTCGCGGCGCGCGGATCCATCTTTTCGAGTTCCGCGAGCGATTCGTCCAGCATTAGCAGATCCGGGCCGCGTCCCTCCGCCCCCATCTGCACCGCGTCGATGTCGACTTGCACGGCGCCGCCTCCCCGCCGCTGCGCTCCGGCGGATCGCGCATGATCCACCAGGATGCGGCGCATCTGCTGGCTGGCCACCGCATAAAAATGTCCCCGGCTCTGAATTTCAAGCGATCCAGCCGCCGCTAGCCGCAGGTATGCTTCGTTAACCAGCGCGGTAGTCTGCAGAGTGTGCCCGGGCCGCTCGCGGCGCATCTCGCGGGACGCGATGCGATGGAGTTCGCCATAGATACGGGACGCGGCCTCCTCGGCGGCGGCGCGATCTCCCTTTTGCATGCGGTTTAGCAGCACAGTCAGATCGCCCGTCGCACCTGCCCCGGTTTTTTGGTCGCGCGGCACTTCGATCAGTATATAATGCCGCCCCGCAGGGTGGAAGAGGGGTGTTTTTTTTGTGAGCATTCCGCGAGAAATTCCACGCCATACATATTGAGACCGCGAAAACACTTTCGGAAGGTCCGCAAAGGAGAACGAAATATGCAAAGTGCCACTAGAAGCTTCAGCCTGGCGATGGCCGCGCTATTGACCGCGCCGTGGTTACCCGCCGCCCAAGATCAAGCGCTCAAAGGCGGTATGGTGCAGCAGTTACAGGCGGTATACGTGCCCACTGTCATGGACGCAACGGGGATTAAGGTAATGCAGCGCGGTACTACGCTGGTGGTGAAAAAGGACGGCATGCGAGCGAATCCGCCGAAGCTGGGATACTACGGCAATAGCTTTGAGGATGGGCAAATCGGCGCGAGCGCCATGAGCAGTGCTGCCGACAAAGCCAAGGAGAAGGCGAAGGAGCTAGGAAGAATTTCGTGGCCGAAGCGGCTGAAGGTAGATAGCCGAACCCTCGCCGTCGATGAAAAGGTCTACCTGCGGAAGATCGAAATCAAGCCTGCCTCTATCGACCTCTATGTCCAATCGTGTGGCACTTGCGACCCTGCCGCCGCCGATCCCGTCCATCAACCTTACCTGGCGAAGGTTTCGGTCCATTTTGTGAGCGGATTCTTGACCACCAGCAATTTCAGCCAGGTGCAACAGGCCATCGACGAAATACTGGCGGCGCCCGACGATGCGAATGCGGGCGATGGCCAAGCCGCGCAGGCGCAGCCAGAGACGGCGCCCGCAGACCCGGCGCCGGTCCCCGCCGCAGATCCACCTCCCGCACCGGCCGAAACGCCGCTGGCCCAGATACCACCGCCCGAAGCGCCCCCCGCGGAACCGGTACGCTTAGGAGACACCATCGAACAGGTTGTCTTCAAATTAGGTAAGCCCGAGAGGATGGTCAACCTGGACACCAAGGAAATCTACATCTATACGAATATGAAAGTTAAAGTAACGTTTGTGAAAGGAAAAGTCACTGTGGTCGAATAACCGGAGTGGAAGCAGGGAGCCGCGCCACAATTTGCGTCTTCATGGCGTCACCGGCTGGGCGCGGCGCACGCGCACTTGAGCTACACGTAACTCGTCGCTGGCCAGGACGTCGATGTGGATGCCATCGCGCTCAACGGATTCGCCCGATAGCGGCACCCTGCCGAGCCATTCGGTGACCAATCCGCCGACAGTGGTGGATTCGATATCTTCCTCCGGGTGGAATTCGAGCAAATCGCCGAGGCGCGCGACGTCGAAACTGCCTGAGACGATGTAGCCGCCTTGGCCGTCTTCCTGCACGTCGGAATCGGGCTCGTGCTCGTCGCGGATCTCGCCCAGGATGACTTCGACGAGGTCTTCCATGCTGGCGAGGCCGGCGGTGTTGCCGTACTCGTCGACCACGATGACCATGTGGGTGTTGTCCTGCTGCATTTCGCGCATGAGGTCGTTGACGGGTTTCGTTTCCGGCACCGCGCGGATGGGGCGGATCAGCTCGCGCACAGTGCGATTGGCGCGCTGGTCTTCATCGAGTTCGAACATATCCCGCACATGCACGAAGCCGATGATCTGATCGATGGTGCCTTCATAGACCGGGATGCGCGAATACTGCTCGTTGATGACCAGTTGCCGCAGTTCTTCGAGCGTGGCGGTGGCGGAGATGGCCACGATATTGGGGCGCGGCGTCATGACCTCCCGCACCACCTTGTCGCCGAACTCGACCACGGACTGAATGAGCTTGCGGTCCTCTTCTTCGATGAGTCCTTCTTCGGTGCCGGCGGAGATCAGCGCTTCGATGTTTTCGGCCTGGGTGGGCGGCTCTTCCGCGCCACTGCCGTTGTCCGCGATCTCGACAAGCGACTGGAAGAAGCTGAGCACCGCTACGCATGGTTTGGCGAGCAGGCCGACGACGCGGATGAGGGGTGCGAGGGGGGCCAGCCATCGCGCCGCGGTGCGGCGGTAAAGCACTTGCGGTAGAACGTAGGCCATCACGATCATGGTGAGCCAGGACGCTACGGCGGTTTCGAGCGCTTCCGGCCAGGTCCAGGCCTGACCGTCGGCGAAGATGAGGAAGTAGAGAACGCCGATCAGGAGAATGGCGCTGTGTTTGACGAGGGTGAAGGAGCCGGCGCCGTCTTCGGTTTCGAAACCGATTTTGTCTTCGAGGTTTTCCTTGAAGAATTTGATGGCGGGGAAGTCGCGGGTACGCAGGCGGAGGCTCTCCAGATAGAGCAGTTGGACGAAAGTGACCAAGCCCAGGAGGAGGGAGAAGGCGGTGATGAGGAGCACCAGGAGTGTGGTCATTGGCGGAGCCGCGCGTTGTGCGGCGGGGCTAGGGGCTGGGGGCTGGGGGCTGGGGTTGTGCGTTCGGTCAGCCCACAAGGCAGCGCGAGGCGTTTGCGCCAGCGGGCTTCGGCGCGGGCCATTTGGCCTTGGTCGGTTTCGTGATCCATACCTAGCAGGTGGAGGAGGCCGTGTAACATCAAGATGCAGATCTCGTTTTCAAGAGAGTGGCCGAATGCCGCCGCTTGTCTCCGGGCGCGTGCGGCGGAGATGGCCATCTCGCCGAGTTGCCGGGTAGGACAGGCTTCCCAGCCTGTCCGCGCGGGGGCGGGGAATGACAGCACATCGGTAGCGTAGTCTTTGCCCAGAAATTCGCGGTTCAAACGGCGAAGCTCGCTATCGCCGGCAATGAGGCAGTTGAAGCCGGCGTCCTTGGCGACTTCGCCGCGCAGGGTCCGCGCGAAGCGTTCCAAGTTGCGGCGGTTCAGTTCCGCCGGCGCCCGGCGGAACAATACTATATTGTCGTCTGAGGCAGACATGAATCGGGAGCCGCTTCGGCGGGTGGTTCGGTCAGTTTCAAGGTAAGCTGGCGGCCCGCGCCCACAGCTTCGTTATAGCGCTCGTAGGCCTTCACGATGCGCTGCACCAGGTTGTGACGGACGACGTCGCGCTCGTCGAACTGCACAAAGCTGATACCTTCGACGCCGCGCAGCACCTCCAGCGCGTCGATGAGGCCGCTGCGCTTGCCGGGTGGCAGATCGATCTGGGTAATATCGCCATTCACGACCATCTTCGAGTTGAAGCCGGTGCGCGTGAGCACCATCTTCATCTGCTCGGTGGTGCTGTTTTGGGCTTCGTCGAGGATGATGAAACTGTCGTTGAGCGTGCGGCCGCGCATGAAGGCGATGGGCGCGACCTCGATGGTATTGCGCTCCAGCAATTTGTCGACTTTATCGGATTCCATCATGTCGAACAGAGCGTCGTAGAGCGGCCGCAGGTAAGGATCGACCTTTTCCTGCAATGTGCCGGGGAGGAAGCCCAGGCGTTCGCCGGCTTCCACCGCGGGACGAGTAAGAACGATGCGCGAGACGCGCTTGCTGAGCAGCGCGGACACGGCCATGGCCACGGCGAGATAGGTTTTGCCGGTGCCCGCCGGTCCCACGCCGAGGACCAGGTCGTTGCGCTCGATGGCTTCCAGGTAGCGGCGCTGATTGGACGTTTTCGGCGCCAGCATCTTCTTGCCGAAATTGCGCTGGCGGCCGCTTTGGACCAGTGCGCGAAAACTCACTTGAGGGTCTTCGGTGACCACGCGGAGGTAGCTGTTCAGGTCGCCGTTATTGAACACGTGCCCTTCGCGTACTAGCGCCACATACTCTTCGAGAATGCATTCGGCGCGGGAGACGGCTTCGGCCTCACCTTCGATTTCCAACAGGTTGTCGGTGAGTTGAGTGTTCACTTTGAGGCCCGATTCGATCAACCGGATGTTTTCATCGCGGGTGCCGAACAGGCTTTCGATGCCTCGGCTGATTTGCACACTGGTTTTCATTTAATTGGTATGTGGGTACCTCCAAGAGTTGCGAAACGCAAACAGGGGATAACGACCGGAGCTTCGCGGCCGGTTGGTAAACAGGATGTCCGCAGTGCGGGGTGGCCAAGAACCATCCTTTTCCAGTATAGCAGGTGCGGGGGAAGATGGGTCTAGGTTCCGAGCGGCGTTCCGGGGAGGGGGTGCGCAGGATGGTGGATCCCCCAGAATTGTTGGGTTCGCTTCGTAATTCTCCGATTTTCAAGGCGTTGCGGGGGGCTGGAAGGCCGGTTTCGAGGGTTTTTGGCAGGACCAGTTTCTCTTCGGCGTCGCAATGCCACTTAGTTTGGCCAAAATCGGAACTCTGCAAGAATTGTGGTACTGATTCCACGAGCGAAGAGCGGGTCCAGGGGGACCGGGCCCAGAGGGCACCCCGACCAGGGGGTCCGCCCCACGATTTATGCAGAGTCGAGTTTCGCCAGAGAACTAAGTCATTCGCAACGAATCGTGTCCACCGGGTCGAGCCGCATGGCCCGCCGTGTGGGAAGCCAGCAGGCGGCGACTGCCACTACCATGATCAGCGCGCCCGCCGCGGAATAGGTAGCGGCATCTCCGGCTCCGACCCCGTATAGCGACGCCGAAAGTGCCCTCATCAGGAAAAGGGCGCCCCCAGCTCCGGCAGCCAGGCCCATTACAACGGGAGTCAGCGCGTGCTTCAGCACCAGGGTACCCACATCCCGTCCCTGCGCACCCAGAGCCAGTCGGATCCCGATCTCCCTGTATCGCCGATTCACTGAATAGGAGAGAGTTCCGTAGATGCCCAGAGCGGCCAGCAGCATCGCGATCCCCGCGAACGCCGTCAGCAGCAGCGTCTGGAAGCGGCGTTGGGCTGTCGACGTATCCACGATTTCGCCCATGCTGCGAATGGCGGTCACCGGCACATTCGGGTCGATCTGCCACACGGCCTGACGGATCGATCGAGCTATGGCTCCTGCCGGAAGTTTGGTACGCAGGACGAACGAAAGATCCGAGTCGCGGTTTTGTGCGGCCGGCAGATAGACCATCAGGGGAGGTGGGTCTTGTAATTCGGTTTGCTTAACGTCGGCCACTACGCCGGCAACCCGCAACATGCGCGGGTGCGGCGACTCGTCGAGAGTGAACTCCTGGCCGACGGGGTTACGATCCGGCCACACGCGGCGGGCGGCGCCCCCGCTGATCAACGCGGTCCACAGATCGCCGGCGTTATTGGAATAGATTCGCCCCGCGCGGAGGGGGATGCCCGCGGCGCGGAAATAGCCGGGCGTCGCGAACCGGATTTGAGCCATGGGGAGATCCGCGATACGCTCCGGAGTTAGGGCAATGCCCGGCAGAAAGATCGGGTTCAAGTGTGCGTCGCCCGAAAGGGGCAGCCAGCTCACGGCTCCGGCTGCGGAGACGCCGGGAATGCCGGCCAACCGCTCTTCAATCGCATGGTACGTTCCAACGCGGCGTGCGGGGGGTTCGTAGCGCTCGCCTGCCAAGGGTAAGTCGGCAGCGACCACGTTTTCCGTATCGAAACCTCGATTCACGTTTATGATTTTCGCGAAGCTGCGCACCAGCAGGCCCGCGCCGATCAGCAGCATGGTACAGAGCGTCACCTGCGCGGCGATCAGCCACTGCCGCAGCGCGCCGGAACCGCGTGTGTCGGTGGTTCCGCGCTGGCTTTGGCGGAGCGCCTCCTGAGGGTCCGCCTTCGAGAACCGCCAAGCTGGCAAAGCGGCGAACAGCAGGGCGCAGAGGAAAGTTAAACCGATGCAAAAACCCAGCGTGCGCAGATCGACGGAAATCGCGGTGCGGTGCGGGAGGTCCGCGGGGAGTTGGGTGAGAATGCCGCCGAGGGTCCACTTGGCGCAGATCGCGCCCGTGGCTCCCCCAAACGCCGCCAATCCCAGACTCTCTGCGAACAGTTGGCGCACAATCTGCCAGCGGCCAGCGCCTAGAGCGGCCCGCACGGCGATCTCTTTCCGGCGCGTCAGCCCGCGGCTCAGCAGCAGATTCGCCAAGTTCGCGCAGGCGATCAGCAGCACCAGGCCAACCGCCGCCATCAGCAGGCTGAGCCCCTGCCGTACCCGCTCCGTCAGATTGGTCCGCAGTTGCGCGACGATCGCCTGTCGCACCAGGCCGCCGTTAAGGGACGCGAGATTTCGATCCAGATCGGCGCGGGCCCGATCCACGGTCACGCCGGGTTTCAGGCGGGCCACGCCCCAGTAACCGTGGCTCATTCTTTGGTCCGGCGCGATGTCTACGGGCAAGAGTATATCGAAGTTAGACGCGTGTTCCGTCTGCAGGTCGATAGGGAGTTCGAAGCCCTGTGGCATCACACCGATTACGGTGTACGACATCCCATTCAATTGGATCTTCCGTCCCACGGCTGCGGGGTCTCCGCCAAAGCGATGCCGCCAGCATCGATTGCTTAGGATCGCGACCTGCGGCCCTTGATAGATGTCCTCATTCGCGGCGAACGATCGCCCCAGCGCCGGCCACACGCCCAAGGTGGGAAATAGCGACGCGGAAACGCGCGCGCTGAGCAGCCGCTCCGGCTCGCCGGTGCCCGTGAGGTTGTCGCTGCCGGGACGCACCACGGCGATACTCTCCAGGCTGGCGGCATGGTCTCGCCACAAATTGAATACGAAAGGCGGCAGGGGCATGATGCCCAGGTTCCGCAGCGTGGTGATCCTGATATGCAAGCTGATCAGACGATCCGGTTCCCGATAAGCGAGAGGTTTCAGCAGAACCGCGTCGATAATGGAGAACATCGCCGTGTTGGCGCCGATGCCTAGGGCCAGCGTGATGACGGCTGCGGCGGTAAACCCTGGGTTGCGGGTTAGCGAGCGCAAACTGGACTTTAGCATCACCCGGAGTTTAGCACTCTTTGGTGCGCCTACCCCTGCCAGTCCATCGCCGGCCGCACTCGCCAGCCGCACTATGGTATGCAGAGGTACCCCCGTGGGCAATGCCACTTAGTTTTCTTACGAAAACTCGACTCTGCATAAATCGTGGGGCGGACCCCCCGGTCCGCGCGGGTCCCCCTGGACCCGTTCTTCGCTCTTGGAATCGCCCCTTGACGGCCGCGAATGGCCGACGAGGGCGTCGGCTGCGGACCGTGGTCCGCCCCCACGATTTGTGCAGAATCGAGTCTCTTGAGATAAGTAAGTGGCATTGATCCCAGCCTCAGCGCGCTGGGTGCGTTTTTCGCGCGCGCCTCACCTGCACGCTGGATAAGGTCCGCCAGATCCAAGTCGAGCGGAACATACCTGGGCGGCAAGCCGATCTACCAGCGCTGAGCAGGCGGCCCGAAATACGGCGGCGCCTCCGGCACGGCGGCGCCATCCTTGCGCGGCGAGGACGCGCCGTAGTTCACCCCCGTATCCGAATCGTGAAGCACCGCCTGGCCGCCGCCCATCCAGCCGGAGAAATCCGCGAGCACTTCCAAGTTGTGCCCGCGCGCCGCAAGACCGTCGCGCACGCCTGCCGGCACGCGGTTTTCGATCATCACGTCGCACCCGCCAAACGTAAGCTTAGTGAAGCGGGGAGCTTCGAGCGCGGCCTGAATGTTCATGTTGTGGTCCACCAGATTCGACACGAACTGCGCGTGCGCCTGCGCCTGGTTGTATCCGCCCATAATCCCAAAGCCGATGTGGATGTTATCCTTCTCCATGAACGCCGGGACGATGGTGTGCAAGGGCCGTTTGCGCGGCTCGAGCGCATTGGGATGCTCCGCGTCCAGGTCGAATAGCGCGCCGCGATTCTGCAGGTGGAACCCGAATTCGTCCACCGCCACGCCGGACCCGAAGGTCAGGTAGACGCTTTGGATCAACGACGCAATATTGCCGTCGCGATCCACCACCGAAAGATAAATGGTGTCCCCGGCAGTCGCGGGCGGCTTGCCCCGCGCGGGCGTACAGTTAGCCTCGTCTCGATGGACCAGAGCGGCTCGCTCGCGCGCATAGCCCTTCGAAATCAGACCGGTGGTGGGTATCTGCGCGAAGCGTGGATCGGCCACATACCGCCGCAAGTCCTGGTACGCCAGTTTCTGTGCCTCAATCTTGAGGTGCAGATCTTCCACGCTGGCCGGCGCATATTGGAACAGAGGAAACGTCTCCAGGATGTTGAGCATCTCCAGCGCCGCGATGCCTTGGCTGTTCGGCGGCAGCTCATACACGCTCCATCCGCGATACTCGGTGGAGACCGGCTGAACCCATTCGGATTGGAACTCCGCCAGATCCTCGGCGGACATCTTCCCGCCCAGCCGCGCAGACGTCTTGAGGATGGCGCGCGCGATGTCTCCTTTATAAAACGCCGTGGCGCCCTGCGCGGCGATCAGCTTGTAAGCCGCGGCCAGCCGCCTGTTTCGAAATATCTGGCCCACCGCGGGCGGCCTGTCTTCCGGCAGGAAGATCTGGCGCCCGGCCGCATCGCCCCAAAGCTTGGATGTCGCCGATTTCCAGGTGTCTTGGATGATCTCGGTAACCGGAAAGCCCTCTTCCGCGTAGTAAATCGCGGGCTGGAATAACTCGCGCCAGTTCAGCCGGCCGAAGCGTTTGTGCAGCTTCTCCCAACCATTCACGCAACCCGGCACGGTGACGGACTGGATACCGTCCTGCGGCATCCCGTAGCGGCCTTGCGATTTCAGGAAGTCGATAGTCAGACCGCGGGGCGCCCATCCACCGGCGTTGAGGCCGGTGAGCTTGCCGGTCTTGGCATCCCAGTAGATGACGAAGAGGTCGCCGCCGATACCACAACTCATGGGCTCCACTAGGCCCAGCAAGGCATTGGCGGCGATGGCGGCATCCATAGCCGATCCGCCGCGCGCCAGCACCTGGGCGGCGGCCTGCGAGGCCAGCGTCTGGCTGGTAGCGGCGATTCCGTGCCTGGAAATCACCATGGATCGCGCCTGGGTACGTTCCTGGGAATGGGAGGGCATGGCAACACACAGCGCGGCGCTACAGAATGCCGCGATTCGAGACCGGGAAAGCATCGGAGATTCCGATGATAGCAGGCCCACCGCTTCGCCGGAACACCAACCGCGCCGAACTGGTAATCTTTAACAAGACTATGGCATATCGTTTGAAGTTGGGCGAGACTGTCCCCGCGGGAATCAGGCGCGTCGTGCACGAAGAAATCGAGGCGGCGGTACGCCATTTGAGCGGCCAGGGAGCCGCCAGCCGCGACGAAGCAATCCACGAGACGCGCAGGAGCGTCAAGAAGATTCGCGGCGTGCTCCGCTTGATGCAGCCGGAATTGGGTGGAATCTATCGCCTGGAGAACGTCCACTTTCGCGACATCGGCCGGCAGCTCTCGCAGTTCCGGGATGCGGGCGCGATGGTCGAAACCTTCGACACGTTGCGCCCCAAGTACCACGGCGAAGTGGACGGGCGCACGCTGGCCCGGATGCGCCGCCACTTGATGGCGCGCAAGGAGCATACCGAGAAGCAGGCCAACATCGGCGAAGTGTTGAGCGGAATGGCGGCCGTACTGCTCCAGTCGGCGGCGCGGGTGAGTGCGTGGCCGCTTTCCGTAGACGGTTTTCCGGCTATCGCGCCGGGTTTGGAAGCCACCTTCCGCCGCGCGCAAAAAGCGATGGCCCGCGCGCGCAGGCATCCGCGGCCGGAAAACTATCACGCATGGCGCAAGCGCGTGAAGGAGCACTGGTATCACATCCGCCTGTTGGAGAGTCTGTGGACTCCTGGGATAAGGGCGTACGAAAAGAGCCTAAAGGATCTGGAGACATTTCTGGGCGAAGATCATAACCTAGTGGTGCTGCACGAGAAGGTGCTGGCCGATCCCGAGTCCTACGGCAAGCAGGCGGAGATCGCTCAGTTTGTCCAACCGATCGGCAAATACCACGAGGAATTGCGGGACCGCGCTTTCGCGCTGGGTGAGCGCCTCTACGACGAAAGACCAGGCCACTTCACCCGGCGCATCCACCGTTTGTGGGACGCCTGGCAAGCAAGAAAAACGGCCGCCCGAAGGCGGCCGTCTATGCGCCGGTCCGAAATGTTTGTTCCGCCAGTTACCGCCGGCGGTAATCAAATCGACGGTCCCAGCGGATTGCAGGGCCTACCCAAGGGCGTGCCACAATGACTGGAGCGGGAGCTACGGCCACGACCGGAGGGTACGCCGGATACACGGGATAAGTGTAAGCCGGCACGCCGATCGCGACGCCGAATCTCACGGCGGCCTTCGCCTGATGCGGCGCCATTGCCAGCATGCCCAGCAGCGCGATTGCGGGAAGTCCGATTTTCTTAAGCATCTTTTTCATCCTCCACTTCATTCGACGCAACAATGGGAAGGAAGCATGTAAATGATTGTCAACGCCGGCTGAGCAAGCGCCAGTTCCCTCATTGCAGCAGAATTAAGACCGTGTAAACGCCGGAGCCCTCGCTAGTCTCCGTTTCGATAGCGATATCGAGACGTCCGTCCCGATTGAAGTCGGCTACGCCAAGCACAAACCCAAGAGTGCCATAGTACAGGAACGGTTGGAATGTGCCATTTCCGTTTCCCAACAGGATGCCAGCCCCCGGCCCATTTGTCCCGACCCCCAAGTCGAGCTTGCCGTCGCCGTTGAAATCGCCTGCCGCCAAGCCATAGCCGCTGCCCAGGTTAATCTGCACCGGCTGGAAGGTCCCGTCGCCGTTGCCGAGCAAGATCCCCACGCCGGCTGTGTACAGGGCGGCCGTGCGGACCAGATCCAGGTTCCCGTCCCCGTTGAAATCGGCGGTCACTAATGCCGTCGGGAAATCGCCATATTCACCGGTGGGATAAACCGTTTGCGGCTGAAACGTACCGTTGCCGTTTCCGAGCAGAATGGAAATCGAGTCGTCGGAATTCAGCGCGGCCAAGTCCAAGAAGCCGTCGCGGTTGAAATCTCCGACGACCACCGAAACCGGATCGCTCCCCACGGTGTACGGGACGGCTTTCAGGAAACCGCCCGCGGGATTGTGGAGCATGACGTACACCGCGCCCGAACTGGATGTTCCTACCAGATCGAGGTAGCCGTCTCCGTTGATGTCTCCGGCTGCCAGACAGTTGAGATGGATGTCCGTGATCTTGTGGGCTGGGCCAAACGTTCCGTCGCCGTTGTTCGGCAGGATCTGCACGCCGCTGGTTCCCGCCACGGCCAAGCCGGGCTCACCATCGCCGCCGAAATCGCCCACCGCGATGAACGCGGGAGACCCACTAACGGGATAGGACTGCGGGGGTCCGAACTGGCCTCCGCCGGTCCCCAGTGCGACATACACGTTGCTGCCATTGAAGGTGACGAGGTCGGGAATGCCATCGCCATTCAGATCCGCCACTGTGGGAGGTCCGGCCAAGGGTACCGAAGAACTTTGAAAGGCGACGGTCTGCTCGGAAGTGGTAATTCCAAAGGTCACGGGGTTCGATTTGTGGCTCGGCGGTCCGGGATTGGCGACCGTAACAACGGCAGTCGAGGCAATGGCGATATCCGAGGCGCCGATCCGCGCGGTAAGCTGCGTATCGTTGACAAAAACTGTCGGCCGCGGGCTGCTATTCCACTTGACTACGGACTGCGCGGAGAAACCGGTCCCATTTACCGTGAGAATGAAGCCTCGTCCCCCGGGCGCGGCAGTGGCCGGGACGAGGGGGTCGTTCACGAATGGAATGGGATAATTGGCCTGTGCGAACAACTGCGTTGCCAGGCAAAGGGGCACTCCAAGAGCGCTGAGAACACCGATACCAATGGTCATATTAATTTGATCTTCCTCCACGTAAGGATAGTGTTGCGGAATCGCGGAACGTTTCAGTTCAGGGTACCGCAGTCAGTGAGTCATGGCATAGACCACGTAATTCACGCCCAGGCGAATGGCCAGCGCGGAGAAGTTTTCGGGGTAGTGGGGTGCGTCGGCCCACTCCCAGGCGTCACCCAGGTCGGAGTTATAGGAGATGGCCACCATGATGCGGCCCTTGTCGTCGTAGATGCCGCGCCAGTGCGCGCCTCGCGCGGCGGCCCCGTTGTTGCTCTTGTAGCCCGGCCCCAGATGCGCCTCGCCGGGAACCTGGTAGCGCTCGTCCAGATCGTAGACGGTGTGAAAGATGGCGTCCTTATCCTCGATTTCGACGATGGGACGATCGGGGAAGACGCGCCGGATGCGTTGTTCGAACATCTCCCACTCGAAGGTGCCGTGGAAGTCGTCGGCCATGAAGAAGCCGCCGCGCAGCAGATATTCGCGCATTTCCTGGGCCTGGGCATCGGTGAGGCCCCATTCGCCGACCTGGACGGCGTAGAGCCAGGGCCAATCGTAGGCGTCGCCTTCGTCGAGGTTGACGGGCTGTTCAACGGAGCGCACCTGGATGCGGGTCAGACGGCGGAGAGCTTGGGAAAAGTGGCGGTCGGCGCGGGGGTAGTCTTGGGTCCAGAGCGAGAGACCCTCGCGCCAGTCGCCGTCGAAGCGGCCGGCGTAGCCGTCGTTGGGACCGGGCGGGTACATCAGGCGGGCGAAGGCCCATTCGGCCGGCTGGTTCCAGTCTTGGGGGACTTCGAAGTTCTCGTATTCGACGCCAGGAAATTGACGGAAGGGGCGCTGGAAAGCGTACAGCGCGGCGAGGGAGGCGATGCCCAATCCAACTCCGCACAGCGCCTTCCGGAAACGCATAGGTACGCCTTATTTTGAGGATAGCACTTGAGGA
>Ga0209274_10000680_pt1 | contig 18995 bp, 13 predicted proteins | sample HubBroMetageREF1_FD_188343 | JGI IMG/M metagenome (GOLD analysis project Ga0209274, IMG submission 188343) | Reference soil microbial communities from the Hubbard Brook experimental Forest, New Hampshire, USA - Hubbard Brook CCASE Soil... | ecosystem: Environmental > Terrestrial > Soil >...
TGAAGGCTGAAAGCCGGCTTGCAGCCAAGATCGGCCGCCCACCAAGATGGCACAGTTATTTCGCGACTGACCCTTAGCGCCTAGCATACCGTTTGTCGTACTCTCAAATAGAGAGGACCTCATGCGCGTCTTATCGCTCGTCTGCGCCGCTTTGGTTTGCCTGCCGCTGGCGGCCCAGGAGACGCCTCCGCCAGTAATCCGCAGCACCACCCAGGAGGTTTTGTTGGATGCCGTGGTGCGCGACAAGAAAGAGCGGCTTATTCGCGATCTGAAGCCGGAAGAGATCCGTGTGCTGGAGGACGGCGTTCCACAGAAGCTGCAGACCTTCCGCTTCACCGATGCCGATGCCGATGAAGCGCAGCCGAAGCCCCAGCCGGGCGCCAAGATCGCGGCTGCCGCGGTCGCCGCGCCGAACGGTCCGGCCCTCAACCCGCTCCACAATCTCAACCTGGTGACCATTGTCTTCGAGCGCATGGGACCGCGCAGCCGCCTGTTCGCCCAGCAGGCCGCCTCCGAGTTCCTCGCCAACGAATTCCGCTCCAATACGTATGGCGGCGTCTTCAGCCTGGACTTCCGATTGAACGCGCTGCAGCCCTACACCAATAACCAGGATCTGCTGCGGCAAGGCATCACGCGGGCCACCACCGGGAACTACACCGAATTCCGCAAGGACTCCGAAAACGTGCTCAATAATCTGGCAGTCGAGATCTCCGGCAGCCAAGCCGGCATCACCATCGCTACGGCCGGCGGCGATCCGTTTCAAAGCGCTGGCGCGGCCACGCAGGGCGCCGAATCCCCCGGCATGAGCTCGGATGGGCAGATGGCGCTGGCCCGGCTGGTTTGGAAGCAGATGGACATGGTCAATTACGGGGCGGGCTGGCGCTCGCTCGATGGGCTGCTGGCGCTGGTGCAGGCGCAGGCCGCGCTGCCGGGCCGCAAGACCGTCCTGCTGCTTTCCGAGGGTTTGGTCGTGCCGTGGCAGGTCGAGAACATGTTCCAGGCCATCATCGGCGCGGCCAACCGCGCCGACGTGAGTGTTTATTGCGTGGACGTCGCGGGTCTGTCGGTCAAGTCCCCGGCGACTGCCGGCACCGATTTGCTGCGTACCGGCGCGCGAATCAGCCAAAACCAGAGCATGACGGCGTCCGGCGATGCGGCCGTCGACATGTTCAAACAGGACGAGACGGTCAACATGAGTCTGCACGCCAACCCCCAACAAGCCATGGCGGAGCTCGCGGAATCCACCGGCGGCTTCCTGATCGCCAATACCAACGACGCCGCCAAGCCTCTACATAAAGTAATGGAAGATGTGCGCGCACACTATGAGCTGAGCTACGTACCCACCTCTCAGAATTACGATGGGCACTTCCGCAAAATCGAAGTGCAAGTGAAGCGGCCGGGCGCCCAGGTGCACACGCGCTCCGGGTATTTCGCTCTGCCGCTAATGGCCGGCGAGGTTTTGCAACCCTTTGAAATGGCCGCTCTCGACGCGTTGAACGCCAAGCCCCAGCCGGCGGCCTTCGTGTACCGCGTGCAGGCAGTGCCGTTCCGCGCCGCGCGCAGCGCCGTGCAGTATTCCATGGTCTTCCAGGTGCCGATGCAGAACCTGTCTTATCGCGACGACAAGCAAACCTCCAAGTTGCGTTCGCATATTTCGCTGCTGGCGTTAGTGAAGGACGCCGACGGCCAGGTGGCCGCGAAAGTGAGCCGAGACTTGGCCAACGATATTCCGGCGGACAAGTTCGACGCCTTTACGCGCGGCGACCTGACTTTCGCGCAACCCTTTCTGCTGGCGCCTGGCCGATACACTGTGGAAACCGCGGTGGTGGACCGGGAGAACGGATCGGCCAGCGCAAAGCGCGTGGCCCTGGTGGTGTCCGATCAGCTCGGCATCGGGTTGAGTGAGATCGTCGCGGTACGGCGTGTCGACCCTTTCGACATCCCTGTCGACGGGGGCCGGAATCCAGCCGACCCGTTGCAGTTCGCCGGCGGCAAAGTGACTCCGTCGCTCGACGGAGTGTATCCGGCCGGGACCGACATTCCCCTTTATATGGTGATCTATCCGATCAAAACGGGCGGTGCGCCACGGCTTTCGATCGAGCTTCTTCAGGATGGGAAGCCGGTTTCCAGCGCTTCTCCCGACCTGCCTCCTCCCGACCAAAGCGGCGCCATTCCTTTTATGAGCGCCATTCAACCCGCCCCGGGCCAGTACGAAATCAAGGTGACGGCGCGGCAAGGCGCATCCGCCGCCAGCCGCATGATCGCGTTGCGCGTACAATGACATAAATGCGCTTCGAATGCCAGCCAGGTTGCACGGCCTGTTGCCAGCGCAAGGGATTCGTTTATCTGACCGAGGACGATATCGTGCGCGCCGCTGAATTTCTGGGGATGCCGGCCGCGGTATTCGAGAAACACTACATCTACCGGACGAAGAACCTGCGCCGCCTGCGCATGCCGCGCGGAGGGCAATGCCGGTTTCTATGCGCGGATGGGTGCTCGATTCATCCGGCGAAGCCCACGCAGTGCCGCATCTTTCCGTTCTGGCCGGAGTTGACGGAAAGCGGCCGCAAGTGGCGGCAGACCGCGGCCTGGTGTCCGGGGATCGGCAAGGGCGAACTGGTGCAGATCGAAATCGCGCGGGCGCTGGCGCAAGAGATGCGCGCAGCTTATCCGTCAATGTATCCGTAGAACGTCTGTAGGATCGCATGGCGAAGAACTTCAAGGAACTGTCCGAACGGGAGATCCTGGCGCTGGCAATATCGCTGGAGGAGGAACACGGCCGCATTTTTGGCGACTTCGCGGACGGCTTGCGTGAGACTTATCCGGCGACCGCCAACATGTTCGAGGCGATGCAGACGGAGGAATCAGAACATCGCCACGCTTTGATCGACCTGTACCGGCAGCGATTCGGGGAGCATATCCCACTGATCCGCCGGCACGACGTGAAAGGCTTTATCACGCACCGCCCGGTGTGGCTGGTGCGGCCGTTAGGAGTTAGCGCCGTGCGCAAGCAAGCCGAGATCATGGAGCTGGAAACCCGCCAGTTTTATGAAAGGGCCCAGGAGCGGGTGTCCGACGCGTCCACCCGGAAACTACTCGGCGATCTGGCTGAGATCGAGCGCCAGCACCAGGCTGCCGCGAAGTCGCTGGAGCGGAGCATCGCCCCCAACGTGCGGGAGCAGGAGGAGGCCGCCAGCCGGCGTTTATTTGTACTGCAGATCGTGCAGCCCGGCTTGGCTGGCCTGATGGATGGCTCGGTTTCGACTCTGGCTCCGCTATTCGCGGCCGCTTTCGCCACACACACGAGCCACGACGCGTTTCTGGTTGGTTTGGCCGCGTCGGTGGGCGCGGGTATCTCCATGGGCTTTGCCGAAGCGCTTTCCGACGATGGCTCGCTGACCGGCCGTGGGCATCCTTGGGTACGCGGCTTGGTTTGCGGGCTGATGACCACGGCTGGCGGCATCGGACATACGCTGCCATTTCTGCTTCCGAGTTTTCACATTGCGTTTACGGCCGCGGTGGTCGTGGTGGCGGTCGAATTGGGCGTCATCAGTTACATCCGGCATCGCTATATGGACAGCCCGCTTGTTGCGGCCGCTCTTCAAGTAGTCCTGGGCGGCGTGCTGGTGTTTCTGGCGGGGGTCCTGATCGGCAGTTCGTGAGTTATTGCCGTTCGATTTCCAACTGGTCTCCGGCCTGGGTGCCGCTGGCTGCCACCACCCCGGCGGGCAACTCCAGGATCGAATGCGCGCTGAGGCAGGCGGACACCCTCCAAGGGACCATCCGATGCCGGACCTTGCGCACCTTCTTCTCCCGATCCAGGTAGACCAGATCGATGGCGAACTTCATGAAGAAGCTGTGCACGGATTCGCACGGGACAATCCACAAGCCCTGGCCGGGGTCCAGGCGGTCATGCTTGAGCAATCCTGTGCGGCGCTCTTCGCTGGTGTCGGCGACATCGGCGGCATCGGCCAAGACAGTGTTGCGGGTCTGGTTGCGGACCACGATTTTCAAGCTCCGTTATAGCACGAAGCTACCGATTGGGCGCTTGGGCGATGAAGCCGATCTTGCGGCGCGGCGGCGCCGGAACCTGGATCAGCATTTTCAAAGCATCGAAAATTGCCTTGATGTCAGTGTCGTGTGTTTGGTATTTCTTCTCCAACTCGTCAAGCTTTTGGAGGAGGCTTCTTTGGTTCGCAAGCACCTCGCGCATGCGGACGAAGGCGCGCATGATGAAGACATTCACCTGCGCGGCGCGTTCGCTTTTGAGCACGGAGGACAGCATGGCCACGCCTTGTTCAGTGAAGGCGCTCGGCAAGACGCGGCTGAAGCTGCGCCGCGTTGATATCACATTTTGTGATATCAACGATTCCGCCTCCAGCTTCGACAGGCGGAAAGTGAAGTCCGGCGGAAACCGGTTGGCGTTGCGTTTCACCTGTTGTTTGAGCGCCATCGTGCGCACTCCATAGAGTTCGGCAAGATCGCGGTCGAGCATGACCTTCTGTTCGCGGATGACATAAATACGCCTTTCGATTGCCGCGATCGGAACAACGGCGGATCTGATCGCGGCGGCTTTACGGGGTTTTCGTTTTGGTACCATGTGTCAAAATAGTGGCTGGCCGGGCCAAATGTTGCAGGAATTGTTTAGCCGAAGCGGGATAAGCTGGAATCGATGCTGATGCTAACCGGCCCGGCCGGGTCCGGCAAGACTTTCCGCATCCTGGAGCGGTTCCGCGACGCCTTGCGGCGGCGGGATTCCGGCGTGCGGCTGCTCACTCCTACGGCCACCATGGCCCAGGACCTGCAGAACCAGGTGGCGCGCGAGGGGTTTGTCTTCCGCCCCGGATTAATACAAACGCTCTCGCGCTTTGTGGATTCATTCGCCGCCGGAATGCCGCAAGTTTCCGAGCCGCTGCTTTATCTCATCGTGGAGGAAGCCGCCAGCCGCGTGAGTCGGGCCGAATTTGCGCGGGTCGTTCGTCTGCCCGGATTTTGCGCGGCCCTGGCGCGCACCGTGGAGGAATTTTCGTCGGCGGGATGCGACGCGGAACGGTTGGCGGAGAAAATGGCGCACAAGGGCTCCGCGCCGCTGAGCGAGGCATTTGTGGCGGTCTTTCGCGAAGTGGATGCCGAATTGCGCCGCCGCGGATTGGCAACGCGCTCGCAGCGCCTGGCACACGCCGCGAAACGCATCGCGCGCGAGGGCCATCCCGCGATACATACCATCTGGCTGGATGGATTCTACGCGCTGCCCGATCCGGAGTTGGCCGTCATCGGCGCGATGTGCCGTCATGCCGATGTCACGCTCACGCTGCCCGCCGCGCCCATCACCGAACCCACGCGCGAACGGTTGCTGGCAATGGGATTTGTTGAGCAGGCCTGCAGGCGGGTGCGGACGCCACCGCGCACCGAGCTTTGCGCCGCGCCCTCCATTGAGCGGGAAGCGGATGAAATCGCGCGCCGCATTCTGGAGCAGGCCGGCGCAGGCAGAATGTTCCGCGACATCGGTGTGATCGTGCGCAGCCCTGAGCTGTATGCGCCGGTCCTGCGCGCCACGCTCGATCGCTTCGGCATTCCCGCACGCTTTTACTTCGATGCCGATCTCTCGCGGCATGCGCTGGTGCGTTATCTGTCGGGAATCGTGGATGCGCTGCTCGGCGGGTGGGATCACGCGGAAACGCTGGCGGGCATTCGGCTGGCGCCCGGAATCGCCTGCGACGAATTCGATTTCACGGTGCGCGAGAGGATTCCGGGCCGTGGGTTGGCGGAGCTGAAAGCGATAGCGGCTGGGCGGGTGAGGGGGCGATCGGGCGAGCGGGCGAGTGCGGTTGTTGAATTGTTGGAATCGCTGGAAAGGCTGGAACAGTGGCGGGGGATTTCGGCGACTCCGGCGGAGTGGGCACGCCGGTTACGGGGTTTGCGCGATCTGTTCGCGCCCGCATGGCCTGAGCCCGCCAGTTACGAATCAGCCGCGATCGCGCGCAGCCAGGCTGCGGTGCTGGGGCTTTTCGATGGCGCGATGGAGGAGGCGGCGCGGGCACTGGGAGAGAGTCCCGCTCCACTGCGCGAGTTTTGGCGCGCGGCGAAATCGGTGTTGCGGCTCACGCCGTTGCGCATCGACGATAGCCGTCGCAACGTGGTACACGTGCTGGGCGCGCACGAGGCGCGGCAGTGGCGGTTGCCAGTGGTCTTCGTCTGCGGATTGGTGGAGAAGCAATTCCCGAAATTCCACACGCAGGATCCGTTCTTTCCCGAGGCGGCGCGCGCGCAGTTGAAGCAGGCGGGGATCCGGCTGCGCACGGCGACGGATTTCGAGGCCGAAGAACGTTTCCTGTTCGATTGGTGCATAACGCGCGCCACCGAATCGCTCACGCTCAGCTACCCGCAGTGCGACGCGCGCGGACAACCGAATCTGCCATCGTTGTATCTCGACGGCTTGGCGGCGCCGAGTCCGTGGAAATCCGTGCTTCCGCGGCCGCGACGGCAGGGTGGCGCAGCACGGCCTTCGGCAATCATTGCCAGCCCCAATCTTTTGGAGAACCTGACGCTGCAGCACCAGTCGTTCCGCCCGACAGCGCTCGAATCGTATTTGCAGTGTGCGTTCCAGTTCTTTGGCCGGGACTCCCTGCATTTGCACGCGGCGCCGGTGCGTCCGGAAAAACGGCTCGACTTCCCGACGCAGGGCAACATCGTGCATGCGGTGTTGGCCGAGCTTCAGGGAAATGCGCAGCCGCTCGCAGAGATCTTCGATCGCGTTTTCGAGCGCATCTGCGAAAAGCAGCGCGTGCCGCCTGGTTATCGTACGGAAGCTTGCCGCGAGCGTATGTTGGCCGACGTGCGCGCGCTGGCGGAAGATCCCGGTTGGGCGCCAGGGGGCGAGATCCGCACGGAACAGAAATTCCGCTATATGCTGGGCGCGGACGTGGAAATCAATGGGCGCATCGACCGCATCGACGTGACGCCGGAGAACGGCGCTTACGTGATCGACTACAAATACAGCGGCGCACAGAATACTAAAAACCTGGGGACAAACGGGAATCTGCTGCAGCCACAGCTCTACCTGCTGGCCCTGGAGCGCTGTTTTCGATTGCGTCCGGAAGGCATGTCTTATTGGGGCTTCAAGGGCGGTGTTCAGCGTACCCCCTGGGCGCAGTTCGAACCGTCGCAAGCCGTCGAGACCACGTTGCGTATCGCGAGCGAAGTCCGCGCCGGACGCGTCGAGCCGCATCCGGCCGATCCTGACAAATGCCGTTTCTGCGATTATCGCGATGTCTGCCGGTATGACATCGCAGCGCCCGCCGACCTCGCCGAGGGAGCGTCGCCGTGGGATTGACGCCCCGGCAGTTGGAAGCCGTCGCCGTCGAGAACCCATCGCGAGACACCTGCATTGTTGCGGGACCCGGCTCCGGCAAGACTACGGTTCTAGTCGCGTACTTCGAGCACCTGGTCGAGAGCGGCGTGGACCCCTTGCGCATTCTGGCGATCACCTTCACCGACAAGGCCGCCAACAACATGCGCGACAAGCTCGCGCGCACGTTTCACAAGCGCCCTGAGATTCGCTGCAAGTTGGAGCGCGCCTACGTTTCGACGGTGCACGGGTTCTGCGCCCGCCTGCTGAAAGAGAACGCCGTTTTCGCCGGCCTCGACCCCGAGTTCTACGTGATGGACGAGCGCGAATCGGCGCGCGCACAACGCAGCGCCGTAGATGAAGCGCTGGACGGCATGTTCGCGGTCGAGCCCGGCCGCATGCGCGCTCTTATGCGCGGGTTGGCTACTACCGATACGGGCGCGGAAGTGCTGGACGCGTACGACGCGATCCGCGCGGCGGGTGTGAAGGCCGGCGATCTGGCCCGTTTCGCCGCGCCGCCTGCGGTGGACATCGCCACGGCGATTGCGGAAGTGCGAACGCTGCGCCCGCGAGACTGGAAATTCGATCAACTGGCTCACCTGCACGAGGCGCAGGATTGGGTGGCGCGCATCGCTGCGGCTATGCAGAACGGACCCGAAGCAACCCTGCGGGCCATGCAGTCGTTCACCTGTAAATTGGCAAAATTGAAGCGCGGCAATCGCGTCTACGATCTGCTCAAGTCGCTCAAGGACGAGTTGCTTCCCGAACTGGAATACTCGACTGTAACCGGATATTATGCCGCCGAGCGCGCCACGATCATGGAGTTGTTCGCGCGCTTCGACGGATTGTACCGCGAGCGCAAGCGGCAAGTGGGCGGGCTCGATTACGACGACCTGGAAGAATGCGCCGTGCGGTTGCTGGAGGATCGTCCAGAAGTCCGGCGCCGCCTGCAAAACCAATTCGACCAGGTGCTGATGGACGAGTTCCAGGATACTAACGGACAGCAGGCGCGGCTGCTTGAGTTGTTACGGCCCCCGGACCGCTTCTACGCGGTCGGCGACATCAACCAGTCGATTTACGGTTTCCGCCACGCCGAACCCCGCGTGTTCCGTGCATATCGCGACACGGTCGCGCGCGATGGCAAACGGCTCGTGGAACTGGTGGAGAATTTCCGCAGCCGCCCCGAGATTCTTCGAGCAGTGGAGACTGTAGCCGCCGGCGCCGCAGGGGTGGAGGATCGGCCCCTCATCCCAGGCAAACCGTTTCCGGGCAAGGCCGAGGCCCCTGTCGAAGCGATCGCAGCGGCCACGCCCGAAGTTGAGGCGCAATGGGTCGCCGCGCGTATTCTGGAATTCCAAGGAAAATTGCAGTTGCGCGACCGCACCGCCGAGTTCAAGGACTTCGCCCTGCTGGTGCGCAACTCCGAGGTGATCGAGGAGTTCACGCGCGCCTTCGACGAGCGCGGCATTCCGTATGTGGTGAACCGGGGGAAAGGATTCTACGAGGCGCGCGAAGTGGTCGACTTGATGCAGTTTTTGCGCGTAATCGTGAATCCGCGGGATGAAATCGGCATGGCGGCTGTACTCCGGTCGCCGTTCGTGGAGGCGTCCGACGAAGCCCTCCTGCGCCTGAAAAGTCTGGGGAATCTGGGCACTGCGGTGGAAGGGCTGACGCCGGATATGCTGTCGAGTTTCGCGCCGTGCGACGCGCAGAGGCTCGCGCGTTTTCGAGACCAATTGAAGCGGTGGCGCGCAACGCGTGACTATACCGCAATCGACCAGTTGCTGCTCCGCGCCGTGGACGAGTGCGGCTATGAGTGTCCCCCAGGGCCGCGGGGCATGGCCAATATCGAAAAGTTCCTGGCGCAGGCGCGAGTGGCCAGCGCGAGACAGACTCTCGCGGAGTTCGTGGAGGAAATTGAGATCCTGCGGGAATCCAAGCCACGCGAGCCGGATGCGCCGCCGGAAGATTCGGCCAACGCCGTGAAGATCATGACCGTCCACGCGGCCAAAGGGCTGGAGTTTCCGGTGGTGTTTCTGGCGGCGATGCACAAAGGCATCGATGCGAAGCCCCGGGCGATTTCATTCTCGCCGGACGTGGGGCTGGGCGCGCGCTGGCATCATCCGCTCTGCCGCGACGATAAGGACGATGCCTTTCAACACGTCATCCGGCAGGAGCTCAAGCAGCGCGAAAAAGAAGAGGGCAACCGGTTGCTCTACGTGGCCATGACCCGCGCCGAAGAGCACCTGGTGTTGTCGTTTTCGACTAACGGAAAGAAGCCGCAAAACTGGGCCGCCATCGTGGCGGAGCGCTTGCCGGTGCGAACGGTCACGGCGCAGCCGGATCGTCAAGTGCCGCCCGCGCGCGATGCGGCGACTATCTCCGTGCAGTTCCTGGATCGGCCGGTCCTGACCGGGCAGCACGACTCGCAAGCCAACGTCACCTCCATCGCCATGTTTGCCGATTGCCCCCGCCGCTATTATCTGTCGCGCTACCTCGGATTCGATCATGGGGCAGGCTCGCCGCCGGGGTGCCGTCTGAGCCCGGCCCCGCAGGCCGCCCCGCCGCCGGCCGACCTGTTCGGCAAACAGGTGCATGCGCTGCTGGCCGGGGCGGTTGTAGAGTCGCCGGATGAGGAGGCGGCCAAACTGGCGGACCTGTTCCGCAAGAGCCCGCTAGGCCGGCGCGCCGCCGCCGCGTCCACTATTGAGCGCGAATTCGATTTTCTGATGGAGGCCGAAAGCATTGTGCTGCGCGGCCAAATCGACCTGTGGTTTGAAGACCGCGGCAAGACCGTGCTGGTAGATTACAAGACCGATCGGGTTAGCGCCGCCGATGCGCCGGCCCGCGCCGAACAATACGCGCTGCAGTTGCGCCTGTACGCGCTGGCGCTGGAGCGGCTCAACGGCCGCATGCCCGATGAAGCGTACGTCTATTTCCTGCGGCCGAACACCGCCGTGCCTGTGGATCCGCGCCCTTCCCTTTTCGACTCGCCTGAGGCGGCCGTGCGTGAATTCCGCGAAGCGCAGGACCGCCAGCATTTTCCGCTGCACGAGGGGCCGCACTGCCGCTCCTGCCCACATTTCACTCACCTGTGCCCGGCGCAGTTCCCGTCTGGCGTTCCCGCCGCTCCCATCCCGGCTTGAATAGCGGCAGGTAGTTTTCCTGCTGGTACGGATGTTTCAGGATCTCTTCGATGTTCAGATCGATGCCCAGCCCCGGCCGATCGGAAACTTCGATATAGCCATTGATCTGATGCACTGGATGCGTCACAATCTCGCGCTCCCACGGTTCGTTGAACTCGTCGAACAATTCGTGAATGAAGAAATTGGGAATCGACGCGTTGAGCTGCACGCACGCCGCCGAGCAAACCGGCCCTTGCGCGCTATGCGGCGCGATCACGCCGAAGTGCGCGTCCACCATGTCCGCGATCTTGCGCGCGGCGAACAGCCCACCCAGGTTCAGCGGCTCCGGCTGCAGGATATTCACGACTTCGTGCTTGAGCAACTCCGCGAACTGCTGCTTCGTCGAAAAGCTCTCGCCCGTCGCGATGGGTACCGGGCTCCGCCGCGCCACTTCCACCATGGCGGGAATGTTGGTGTGCGCCACCGGCTCTTCGAACCACGTGGGCCGGAATTGATGGATGGCTTCCGCGAACTCCACGGCGGTCGCCACATTGAAGCGGCAGTGCGCTTCGATCAACAGGTCGACGGGCGGACCCACGGCATCGCGCACCGCCCGGATGATGTCCACCGCCAGGTCGAAATCGTATCGCGAAAGATACCGCCAGCTCGAGCCAAACGGATCGAACTTGAGCGCCGTGTAGCCGCGCGCGGCCACTAGCTTGGCCTTCGCGGCGAAGCTCTCCGGCGTGCGCGGGCCGCGGTACCAGCCATTGGCGTACGCGCGCAGTTTCTCGTGGCATTGGCCGCCCCACAGGTTGTAGATAGGCTGATTGCAGGCTTTGCCGATGATGTCCCACAGCGCGATCTCGATGGCCGCCACCGCGCACATGTGGATCTGCGCGCCTTCCGTGTACACGTCGCGTATCAGGCGCTGCGAGATCGTTTCCACCTGGAACGGGTCCATCCCCATCACCAGCGGCTTCAACTCGTGGATGGCGGCTTCCACGGTTTTGCCGAAGCAGTTCACCGTGCCTTCGCCCACTCCGTAAATGCCTTCGTCGGTGGAGACTTTGGCGAACACCCAGTTCTTCCAGGGATTGCCGGCGATGTAGGTCTCGATGGCTGTGATTCGCATGAAAGGGGATTGTACAACATCGGGTGCGGTAACGTGGCGAGCGAAGCTCGCCACTGGAGTTTCTATATTTGCCGCAGGGAAACTGGGAGGGCGGGCTTTAGCCGGCGCGGGGCTTGAGCCCCGCTCTTCGGCGAGCGAAGCTCGCCTGGCCGGCTGAAAGCCGGCTGCGGGCAGAATTGCCCGCCCTACAGCGCACTAAAACTGGAAATAAACGAATGGAATCGAAGCGTCAATGACCCCAAAAACCTCAATGCAGAAAAACATCAGAGCAAGCGCGGAGGCGTAGGCCAGCGCGGGCGCCTGCAGCACCCTCTCGAACCAATCGAGCTTCTCCTCCGCCACCGCCAGCGCCAACGCAATCAACATTAATTCGATGTGCCAATTCGCGAGCAGCAGGTGTCCCGGGGCCCCGCGGAACATCTCGTGAAGAACCTGCAGGCTCTGCGGGAGATCGGCCGCGCGGAAGAAAACCCATCCGATCATGACCAGGCCGAAAGTAACAATCGCCTGCAGCGGATAGAGCCAATTCCAATCCTCACGGATTAGCCGGTCTCCGCGCAAGACCCGCTCCAGGCTGAGCAGCGCGCCATGGTAGCCGCCCCAGATTACGAAGTTCCAACTCGCGCCATGCCACAACCCGCCCAGCAGCATGGTGATCGTCAGATTACGGTAAGTCATCCAGCGTCCGTGCCGGTTGCCGCCCAACGGGATATACAGGTAGTCGCGCAGCCAGGTGGATAGCGAGATATGCCAGCGGCGCCAAAAATCCGTGATGCTAGCAGCCAGGTACGGCCGCCGGAAGTTCGCGGGAAAGTGGAATCCCAGCAGCTTCGCCATGCCGATAGCCATGTCCGTGTAGCCCGAAAAATCGAAGTAGATCTGCATGCCGAACGCCACCACTCCGCTCCAGGCGGTCAGCATGCCGGCATTTCCGGACACGTTCTTGAAATAATCGGTGGCCACTTTGGCGAACTGATCGGCGAACGCCATCTTCTTGGTGAGGCCCAGCGTCAGCAGCAGGATTCCGCGCGAGACATCCTCGGATGTGGGCGGCTGCCACTGGAAAAGATCGTGAAAGAAATTGCGCGCGCGCACGATTGGCCCGGCCACCAGTTGCGGGAAGAAGCAAATGAACAGCGCGTAGTCGATGGGATTGCGCACGGCCTCCTGCTGGCCGCGATAGACGTCCACCACATACGACATGCTTTGAAACGTGTGAAAACTGATGCCCAGAGGCAGCACGATATTCAGAAAGAACGCATTTTCGGGTTTGTCCAGCACCCACGCCAGGTTGCTCCCCAGGAAATTGTAGAACTTGAAGAAGCCCAGAAAACCGAGGTTCGCGCACAGGCTGAGAATGAGGACCGCTTTCTTCGGTGGGCCCGGTGGGATCTTCTCCAGCCAGCGGCCTGCCGTGTAATCGATCGCGGTCAGGGTGAGCAGCAGCGGAATAAATCTGTAATTCCAGCTCCCGTAAAAGAAATAACTGGCGGCCAGCAGAATATACTTGCGGAGGACGCGCGGGCTAGCATAAAAGAGCGCCAGCACTACAATGAGGAACAAGAAGAAATGGGCGGTGTTGAACAGCATGGGTCAAATCATTTCGCGCCCGGTGGACCCAGTATGCGGGCAACTTCATCGGCAATCATCGGTGAAAACAGGTCGATTCCATCCCGGTTCAAGTGAACGGCGTCTTTAAAAAGCTCGGGACGCTCCAGACAATCGAAGAGGTGCTCGTTCGCCAGGATCACATTGGGGCGGGACGCCAACTCCCGGATGGAGCTGCTGCGTTTCTTCACCAGGTAGTCCGGACGTGGTATAGGGCCGCGCGGCAACCGGACAAAGATGATTTTGGTGCGCGACTCGCGATAGCGGTCGGCGATGCGCCCCAGCCACGTGCGAAAGAAATGGGCTAATCGTCCGGTCTGTGGATTCGGCTCGTGTATCAGCCAGTCGCGCGCCGTTTGCTTCTGCTCCTCGGTCATTCCGGGAGGATACGTCGCTTCCAGCTTGGACCAATCGATCCGCAGGCCCGCCATGCTGCGGGACGATTCCACATAGTCGTAAGTCCAGTCTGGCCAACCCCGATGGCACAGCCGGACATAGGCGATCCGTTTCAGCGGGTGCGAAAGAAACGCCTGAATGTCGCTCTGAAGCGCGATGCCTTTCAATACGGCCCCCCGAAAGGCTTCCCATTGAAACTCGCGGCTGTGAAACGATTGGGCGAACTCGATCGCGTCGCTCCACCGAAGCCTGGTAATGCAATAGTGCAACGCGCCGATATTGTCATCCGGGTTGAAGGCGCGGTCCTCGTCGTCGTAGTCGTCGACTCCAATCACAATCGCGCGATAACGCCGGGCCGTCGGATCCAAGTCGCGCAGCATGTAGTACCAAAGGCGCGGATCGCTGCCTGCCACGCCGGCAGTCCGAATGCCATAACCCGTCTGCTGTGGCCGCAGGTCGACCACTTTTGGAACGTAACCCATACGCGAATTGCCGAGAGTCACGACCAGATTGTCTCCCGCCGTGCGCTGCGCCCGCTTTTCCCGCCAAAGGATCAATTCCACGAGTCCGGCGGAGGAATCCGGTTCCAGAATCGAGGCGTACATGTGCGTGCGGAAGAGGAGCGCATCCAGGCCGAACAGACCCAGACAGGCGATCAGCAGCGCGAGGGCGATGCGACGTGGCTTGCGGGCGGGCGTGGTTTCAAGCCGAGGCGAAGGTTCGGTTGCCATAAGCGTGAATGCAGTTTAGCTTTGCGCATTCTAGCATTCGTTCATGCGGGCGCGCGTGTGAACCGCACCCGGTCGATTTCGGCTATCTGGTGTTGACCACGGGTTTCGAGGACGTGGCGCAGCACGAACTTGTACTCCGTGCGAGGATCGCATAGCTCCTCCCACTGCGAAGCGGTCGCTTGGAGCGCTCTCATCAGCATTTCCACTCGCTTCGTGCACAGTGCCGGGCGCTGCAAGTCACAAATCCGGATGGTCTCGTTGGCCCGGCGTGACTGGGCTGCATCGAGTTTGGGATGTGGTTCAAGCTTACCGGTATCGGGGTGAATCCAGAAGTATGGTTCAGGATCTACTGCGTCTGGCTTCAGAAGCGCGCCCTTGTGATCCTGCTCGCTCTTAGGGTTGTTGCATAGCCGGCAGGCTGGCAAGAGATTGGTCCACTCGAAGGCCAGCGCGGGAGTGACCGTCTTTGCCACGTAGTGCTCGATTTCCAGGTATGTCGTTACCCCCAGAGCGCTCTCGCAATACACGCACTTTCCGTGGGCCAAGCCGCGAAGGGCAACGGCGAGAACCTTCTTCGCCGACTGCGTTGCCCAGTCGCCTGTCGAAGAACCGCTTGCGATGGATTCGTACCGCACGGTCCATCTCTTGCCGTGCGTGACGAGTTCAGCAGGCGGTGGCGAGTGCGCGGTGTGTGCACCATGCCGCTTCTAGGCTCGCTTCTTCCGTTTGACCTGGTGCGGTTTCGTGTCGGCTGCTGTGAGCGACCGCAGCACGCTCTCGGGAATCGTTCGCGGCGAAGCCACGATAGACCGAAGTTCCTCGCTTCTATCGGCAAGAGTAATTGTCAGTTGCTCAAGACGCGACCTACCTGATCCCGATAACGATCCGGCGACTTCACTCCTCTTCAAGGTGTTCCACTCATCCAGTTCGCGCTCCGTTAAAACGTCGAAACGGCTGTCCACTCCGAAGATCTCCTTCAGTGTAGTTGTGACGGACTCCCCGATTGGCGAGTCGACCGGCGGTCGCACGCTGGCGCGCCCCTTGTCGTCAAGTTCGAGGACATGCACACGGGCGCCGGGACAAGACGAGATCACGAAGGGCGAGTGTGACGTGACGAGTATCTGTACGTCTGGTAACGCCTCCCGCATGGCGGGTAACAGCTTGCGCTGCCAGAGCGGATGAAGATGAGCGTCGACCTCATCAAGCAGCAGCACACCGGGCCGCTTCTCATCGAAACCCGGGTCCCATTTGACCAGTTCCTGCCGCATCATGAAGTCTGCAATCCAAGCGGCCGTGCTGCGTACACCATCAGGCAACTGCGAAAAGTCCAGGCTCTTGCCGAAGACGCAAAGCCTGGGTTGGAGGTCCGGCTCAATCTCCACTCTGAAGGAGACCTTCTGGCCGCAGATCACTTCCAGGGCTCTTTCGAACCGCCCGAGTACCTGAGCGTACTTCTCACCGGATTCCTGACGCTCACGAGCAATCGCCCGACGGCTCGATAGTCCAAGCATCCAGCTCTGCAGCACCTCGTTGTGCGCGGTTCCCTCAAAGGCAAGGGAGTTAAAACCGAAGTCCGGGAGCGTTTTCGTGAGGTCGGGGCTCGCCAAATAGGTCAGAACCCTTGATGGTGAGTAAGCGGCGATGCAGAGGCTCCGAGTCGCTCGGTCCCCAGCGGCGGACAGCGGGTAAGACAGCCATACACCGGGGCGTTTGTCTCTCTGAGGCACCCACGCACTGGCAGTCTCCAGCGCTTCACGCCCTGCGCTACTGTCCATAATCGCTGAACTCACCCAGCGACGAAACTCGTCACCAGTGCCTTCAGTGTCTCCGGCCCAGGCGCGTATTCGCGGGGGCGCGCCAGCCGGGCGAAGTATCGCCAAAACGCGGGAACGTGGATATCCCGCCACAAAATGCTCCCACTCCTCGTACGGGAAACCGGAGCCTGGCCAACTCATCACGCACGCCAGAGTCCGCAGCACCGTCGACTTCCCCGACCCATTCACCCCCGCGAAAATATGCGGCCCCAGATGCGGGTTGCCCTTGCCATCCGACAGGTCCACATCGAGCCGCTCGAACGGCCCAACTCCCTCCGCAATCAGGCGCAGCAAAGGCATGCCTATATCATATATCCCGAGGCGCGCGAACCGCTTGTTATACTGGACTTTTCAATGCTACGAGTTCGCTTCGCGCCGTCTCCCACCGGCTTTCTCCATATCGGCAGCGCGCGCACGTTTATCTTCAACTGGCTCTACGCCCGCCACAACGGCGGCGCCATGATCCTGCGCATCGACGATACCGACGTCGAACGCAACACGCAGGCTTCGCTCGATTCCATCTTTGCCGGCCTGCGCTGGCTCGATCTCGGATGGGACGAGCAGTATCGCCAATCCGAGCGGCTGGCAGTGCACGAGGCCACCGCGCGGGCCATTTTCGAAAAAGGCCTGGCGTACCGCGACTTCACGCCCGCCCAGGCCGACGCCGGCGATGCCGCGCGTGGCGAAGGCGCGTGGCTATTCAACGCCGGCATGCGAGAACTTTCCGCCGGCGAGAGCGACCGCCGCGCCGCCGCCGGAGAACCATTCGTGTTGCGCTTCCGCGTGCCTCGCGACCGAGCCGTCAACGTGTGCTTTCGCGACGCGGTCTACGGCGAGCAGACGAAATCCACTGCGGATATCGAAGACTTCGCGCTGCTCCGCAGCAATGGCATGCCGACTTATCACCTGGCTTCCTGCGCGGACGACGCCGACCTGCGCATCAGTCACATCATTCGCGGTCAGGATCATCTGACGAACACATTCAAGCACGCGCTCATCTTCGAGGCGGCCGGCGCCACACCGCCGCAATTTGCGCACCTGCCGCTGCTGATCGCTCCCGACGGCGCCAAGCTTTCCAAGCGCCGGCACGGCGCGGTCGTCAGCGTGACCACCTATCGCGATAACGGTTTCCTGCCGCAGGCGTTTGTGAATTTCCTGTGTCTGCTGGGCTGGTCGCCTAAAGACGATCGCGACCGAATGAGCCGCGACGAGTTGATCGAAGCGTTTTCCTTTGAAGGCATCAATCGCAGCAACGCGGTAGTGAATTTCACCGAAGAAGATCCCATCGATCCCAAAGCGCTCTGGCTAAACGGCGAGCACATCCGCACGCTGTCGGTGGATGACCTGACCGATCGCCTGCTGCCTTTCGTGCACGCCGCCGGATTCAACGTCGACCGCGCCAGAATGCTGCGCATCGCTCCGCTGGTGCGGGAGCGCATCAAGTTATTGCGGGACGTGCTGGCCGTCGCGGATTTCTTCTTCGTCGACCAGTTGCCGCCTTATGACAGCGCCGAGCTGATCCCGCAGAAAGGCGATCGAGGCATGGCGCTGAAAGCTCTGCAAAGCGGCCGCGACACGCTCGCCAATACCGAGTTCGCGCACGACGCACTCGAACGAACCCTGCGCTCCGCCGCGGGCGCGCTAGGCATTAAGACCGGCCAGATGTTTCAGCCGATTCGCGTGGCCGTTTGTGGCCGCAAGAATGCGCCGCCTCTCTTTGCGACCCTCGAGGCGCTCGGCCGCGACACCTCGCTCGCGCGCATTAGCCAGGCAATCGAGAAGTTGCAGTAGGAGTTTCCTGAAAATATGACCCCCACCCCAGGCCCTTCGAACTTCGTCCGCGAAATCGTCATCGAGGATCTAAAGACCAATAAGTACGGTGGCCGCGTGCATACGCGCTTTCCACCGGAACCGAACGGCTACCTGCACATCGGCCACGCCAAGTCCATCAATCTGAACTTCGGACTCGCCGCGGAGTTTGGCGGTAAGTGCAACCTGCGTTTCGACGATACGAATCCTTCGAAAGAAGAGACCGAGTATGTCGACTCGATCGTGAAGGATGTTCGCTGGCTGGGAGGCGACTGGGAAGATCGGCTCTTTTATGCATCGGATTACTTCGGCCAGCTATACGAATGGGCGGTGCAATTGATCAAGTCCGGGCACGCTTATGTTTGCGACCTCACCGCCGACCAGATTCGGGAGTACCGTGGCACTTTGACCGAACCAGGCAAGGAAAGCCCCTGGCGCAACCGGTCCATCGAAGAGAATCTGGACTTGTTCGAGCGCATGCGCGCGGGCGAGTTTCCGGACGGCGCACGCACCTTGCGCGCCAAGATCGATATGGCTTCGAAAAATCTGAACATGCGCGATCCGGTGATGTACCGCATTCTGCACGCCGAACATCACCGCACCGGCGATAAGTGGTGCATCTATCCGATGTACGATTTTACGCATGGCCAGTCCGACTCCATCGAGCGCATTACGCATTCCGTTTGCACCCTAGAGTTCGAAGATCATCGCCCGTTGTACGACTGGTATGTCGAGCAGTTAGGTATCTACCACCCGCAACAAATCGAATTCGACCGGCTGAATCTGACTTATACTCTATTAAGCAAACGGAAGCTGCTGACTCTCGTGCAGGATGGGCACGTGACCGGCTGGGACGATCCCCGCATGCCTACGATTTCCGGCATCCGGCGCCGCGGTTACACTCCCGAAGCCCTGCGCAATTTTTGCAATGCGATCGGCGTCTCCAAGACAAATGGCATGATCGAGCTGGCGCTGCTGGAGCACTTCTTGCGCGAGGACTTGAACAAGCGTGTGCCGCGCGTTATGGCG
>Ga0209274_10000681_pt1 | contig 18990 bp, 18 predicted proteins | sample HubBroMetageREF1_FD_188343 | JGI IMG/M metagenome (GOLD analysis project Ga0209274, IMG submission 188343) | Reference soil microbial communities from the Hubbard Brook experimental Forest, New Hampshire, USA - Hubbard Brook CCASE Soil... | ecosystem: Environmental > Terrestrial > Soil >...
GAGGTCGTCGGTCGCGACCGTTCCCCGCGCAAGGAGCGCTCCGCTCTTCTTCCGGTACTCGTCGGGGCTCGCCGCGGTGAAGAACCCGCGTTCGAGACGGCGCTGGGCGTGGGGGAGTTTCACGATCGCGAGCCGGTCGATCGCGTCGGGCGTGGCGATCGCGCGGGGGGTCGGGATCCCGGCCGCCTCGAGCAGCACGTAGTAGTTCTCGCGTTCGGAGCGTTCTTCGAGCCGGAGCATCCGGCGGGATCCGACGATCGGGACCCGGAACTCGTCCTCGATGGTCGACAGGGGAAGGTAGGAGCTGAAGGCCCGGTTCGGCACCAGGAGGACGCCGTGCTGGCGGAGACGCTCCTGGGACTCGGCGGCGGCCAGGTCCGCGAACTTCGGATAGTCCCAGACCTCGTCGACGCATCCGCGACGTCGCGCCCCGCTCGGGTCGCGGAGGGTGCGGAAGTACTGGGCGTACGTCGCGTCGCGTCCGCGCTGCGTGAGGACGAGGCTCGTGAGTCCCTCCGTGACCGCGCCGTCGGCGACGTCGATCGCGGAGTGAGAACCGACCGTTCCAAGAACCGGCGGATTCGGGTAGTGTTCGAGGAGCCGATGGATCTCGGCGAGGTCGACCGGCATCGCCCCGGGCACCGTCAGAGGAGCTTAAGCGCTCGCGCCACGCGCTCCGCGGAGAGCGGCAGCTCGGTCACATGCGCGCCCGACGCGTCGCGAACCGCGGCGGCGATCGTCGCCGGTACGGGGATGATCGGGGGTTCGCCCAGGCCCTTGGCGCCGAACGGACCGGCGCCCGGATACCCCTCCACGAAGGTGACTTCCGGCGCGGGCACCTCCCCCAACGTCGGGATCCGGTAATCGAGGAGGTGGGGGTTTTGCAGCCGCCCGTCGTCCGACCAGAGCGCTTCCTCCGTCAGCGCGATGCCGAGCCCCATCGCGACCCCTCCCTCGACCTGGGCGCGCGCCGTCGCCGGGTCGATGATCGTCCCCGCATCCTGGAACGCCGCATACCGTTCGACTCGGACCGTTCCCGTCTCGCGGTCCACGGAGACCTCGGCGACGTGGGCCGCCCCGGTGAAGTCGGTGTACGGATAGAACGTGCCGGTGACGACCCGGCCCTCGTCGATCGCGTTCGGACGCGCGTAGTGTTTCCCGGTCGCGAGCAGCCCGCTCCCTCGCTCCTCGGAAGTGAGCAGATCGCGGATCGGGCGTCGGACCTCGCCGGCCACCGCCACGATCTCCCCTCCCTCGACGACGAGGGTCACCGGACCGGACGTGTCGAGCCGGGCCGACAGCGTGGTGCGGAGCGCGTTCGACGCTTCGACGATCGCCCGGCCCATGGCCGCGACCGTTCGACTGCCGAAGACTCCCGAGTCGAACGGAGCGGTCGACGTATTGGCGTACTCCGTTCGGATCCGATCCGGCGGGAGCCGCAGCTCGCGCTCGGCGACGGCGGAGAGCCCCCGGGCGACGCTGCCGCTGCCGATCTCCCGCTCGGCCTGGACGATGCGGAGCTCCGTGGGGGTGAGCTCGAGCCGGACCTCGCCGCCCGCTCCCGTGCTCGTCGACCAGAAGCCGAGCCCGATCCCGACCCCGTGTCCGGGAACGAGCTCGGAACGCCAGCGGCCAGCGAGCGTCCGTGCCTGGTCGAGCGCCTCCCCGAGCCCGAACGGGCCCACGCGCTGTCCCATCGCGGTGACGTCTCCCTCCCGCCAGAGGTGCTCCGCGCGGAAGGCGACCGGGTCGACCCCCACCGCGCGGGCGACCTCGTCAAGGTGCGACTCGACCGCGAAGGCGCACTGGGGAGCGAACGGGGCGCGATGCGGTCCGAAGGGAGGCTTGTGCGTCCGTATGCCCAACCCCTCGACCTCGAAGGCGGGCGTCCGGTACGGGCCGAGGAGGAACCCGATCGAGTACCCCGTGGCGAAGTCGCGCCCCGGGAGCGAGGATCCGACGTCCAGCAGGAGACGGACCCGGCGACCGACGATCCGCCCGTCCTTGACGGCGGTGGAGAGTCGGATCACCGCCGGTAGCGTGGTCCGCCCGAGCTCGAACTCCTGCTGGTAATCCAGGGCGAGCCGAACGGGACGTCCCGAGGCCCGCGAGAGTAGCAACGCGTACGGTTCGAGGAGCGAGGACCCTTTCCCCCCGAACCCGCCTCCGACCCAGACGCCCTCGACGACCACCGATTTCTCGGGCAGTCCGAGGAGCGAGGCGACGTCCTCGCGAACTCCGAAGGGGCTCTGGGTCGACGTCTGCACGTACCATCGACCCTCGCTGGCTATCGCGACGCACGCGTGGGGCTCGAGCGGGACCTGGTGCACGCTCGCGGTCCGGTAGGTCTCCTCGACGACGCGGTCCGCGCTCTGGAACGCGGCGGTGATGTCTCCGTGCCTCGCATGGACGTGCGCAATGACCTGAGGGGACCGGGCCGCCTCTTCGCCCGGCCACCCGGGGAACAACGTCTCGATGTCGACGAGCGCCGGCAACGACTCGACCTCGACACGGACCGCGGCGGCGGCCTCCCGCGCCGCACGCCGGGTGGGCGCCGCCACGGCCGCGAGCGGCTGATTGCGGTACGCGATCTCGCCCGAGGCGAACAGCGGACGGTCGGGGTCCCCGCTTCCGGTCGGAAGGAGCGCGGCGAGGTCGTCGGGGCCGATCGCGGTCACCCCGGGGAGCGCGCGGGCCGGGCCTAGGTCGAGCGACGTCACGCGGCCGTGAGCCACCGGGGCGGGAACGAGCGCTCCCCACATCATCCCGGGCACGTCGAGGTCGGTGCCGTAGACGGCCGCGCCGGCCAGCTTGACGACGCTGTCCGGACGGACCGAAGTACTCATGGCGGTCCCTCTCGAGCCTCCGCCACGGCCCGCACGATCGCGGCGTACCCGGTACAGCGGCAGAGGTTCCCTTGAAGCCCGTCGACCAGTTCTTCGAGGGGCGCGGACCGTCCGCGCTCTTTGAGAAGTCCGGCCAGCGCGACCACGAACCCCGGCGTGCAGTAGCCGCATTGGAGCGCGCCCGCCTTCTCGAACGCGGCGCTGACGCGCCGAAGTTCCGCGTCCGCCGCGGTTCCTTCGATCGTCGTGACGGCCGTCCCTTCCACTTCTCGGGTCAGGGTCAGGCAGGAAAGGGTGCTCCGACCATCGACGAGTACGGTGCAGGCCCCGCAGTCGCCGGTGCGGCAGCCCTCCTTCGTTCCTTTGAGTCCGAGCCGCCACCGAAGCGTGTCGAGCAGACGCTCGTCGTCGGGTACCCCGGCGAGGGCCGACTTCCGGTCGTTGACACGGAGCTCGAGCAAGGGGCGGGTCATGGCGCCCCCGGCATTCCCGCGGACCGGACCGCGCGCTCGAGGAGCGTCCCGGTGAGACTGCGACGGTACTCCTCGGAGGCCCGTCGGTCGCCCACGAGGGCGATGGTGCGGGCGGCCCGGTCGCGTGCGGCGCGGAGGGAGGTCTCGGACGGCGCCCCGCGCCCGAGCAGGGTCGCCACGTCCGGGAGCAGGACGGGACGGGGAGGGACGCCCCCGACGGCGACCGTCCACGCACGGCCGGCCGGCGAAAAGGAGACCGCGACCGCGACCTGGGAGATGTCGTTGGCCGGACGGACCCGCTGCCACAGATACGAGGAGGGGCGGGACTCGGGAATCCGGACGGACCGGATCAGCTCCCCCGGCTCGAGGGCCGTCCGGCGCGACGCACGGACGAACCGGTCCACGGACAGTCGCCGGCTGCCCCCGACGCCCACGAGGTCGACCTCCGCGTCGAGCGCCAGCAGTATCGGAACGAGGTCGGACGCCGGGGCGGAACGTCCCAGGTTCCCCCCGATCGTGGCGCGGTGACGGAGCGCGACCGAGCCGACCGCGTGGACGGCCTGCCAGAGTCCCGGGAGACGAGTGCGGACCTCGGGGTCGTCTTCGAGCGTACGGAGCGGCAGCGTGCTCCCGATGGTCAACGCCCCGTTCACCCAGTCGAGCGTACGCCACGGAAGTCGGCGAAGCGAGATGACCCGCGTGGGGGAGGACCGTCCGTCGTCGATGTCGAGGAGCAGGTCCGTCCCGCCGGCGATCACCGCGGAGCTCGCTCCGCGATCGACGCGCAGGCTCGCGATCGCCTCCTCGACGGTCGAGGGGGTGACCAGGTCGAACGATGCCACGGTCGCGCCTACCGCGCCGCCGGAGCATATCATTTCGCGCCTTTCATCTCGGGGCCGGAGACCTCCCGTTTTATCTCTTGGCACGGTTTTGGCACTGCGTCGGCATGCCGTTCGAACTTTCGTTGCGTTACAGCACTCCGCTCACCCCGATCGACGACGTGGAGGAGGTCCTGCGCGAGTTCCTCCGTCTCGTCGGGTACCTTCCCGAAGGGGAGGACGGACGCGGCTCCGAAGGGCCGATCGGGCAGAGTCTCGCCTACCGATTGGTGCGGGACTGCCTGCTCAAGGACCCGAGCCGCGCGTGGTACGTGGAGGAGCTCACGGCCGTCCTCAAGACGTCGAAGCCGACGGTCTATCGGCATATCAACAAACTCAAGTCGCTCGACCTCTTGGAGGAGGTCGGGGGGGTCGCCGACGGAAAGGGTCGCAAGGGGTATCGTCTCCGGTACGGGAACCTCGCCCGGGCGTGGGACTTCACCGAGGCCAATGCGCAGAACGCCCTCCGCCGCTATCGGGAAACGGTGAACCACTTGCAGGAGCTCGTCGAGAAGATGGCCGACGCCCCCACGCCAAAGATCACCCCGAGCGCGCGGGTCGCCCCGCGGCCGCGGGGAGGGGGCCCATGAGCGAATCGACGTCCGCGACGAAGCGACCCCAGATCGCGCTCACCCCCGGCTCCCGCGTCCGGGTCCGCTCCGCCGGACCGGAGGATGCCGCGATCGTTTCGACCGGGGTATTCCGCGGCCTCGTGTCGATCGGCGGGGACAACATCATGGCGATCGAGCTCGAGGGAGCCGACGGGGACGAGAAGGGCCGGATCCGCCTCGTGCCGATCCCCGCGCTCCTCGCCATCGACATCATCGAGGTCGCGAAGGCCGAAGAGGAAAAGCGCGGCGAGCCCGCCCAGTCCCCCGGCTACTTCCGCTAGGCGCAGTCCGATACGGGCTTGCTGGGAGTTCCGCCGCGGGTGACCGCGATTTCGAACCCAGGTCGTCGGCTTCGAAGGCCGACAGGATAGTCCAGACTACCCCACAAGCCCGCGCTTCGACCACGGAGGCGGTCTATTTGTTCGTTCCGCGGCGGTTCGTCGCGGCGCGCGGCGGGGGGACGAGGTCGAGCTCGAAGTACCGGGTCCCCGGGAACGGGCTGACCCGGTACGCGGGGATCTCCTCAAAGCCGAGGGATCGGTAGAGCGCGGCGGCCGACGTCATCTCCGGGAGCGTATCGAGCCGAAGCGAGCGAAACCCGGCCTCGCGGGCCGTCTGTGCGATCCGTCGCACGAGAGCGCGTCCGATGCCCAGCCCCCGGGACCCGGGTCGGACGAACAGACGCTTCATCTCCCCGACGTCGCGGGAGAGCGGTCGGACGGCGACGCACCCGACAGCCGTCGTCTCCACGAACGCGAGCAGGAGCTCGCCCCGGGGCGGAGCGTAGGCGCCGGGGAGCGAGCGAACCTCCTCCCGGAATCCCTCGACGCCGAGGTCGACCCCGAGGGACCGGCCGTACTCCCCGAAGAGCGTCCGCGCCTGTTCGAGCTCCGTCGCGGACCGTACCGTCCGGAGGCGAACGGTCGGTCGCGTTCCGGGGCGCGACACGCTACGGCCCCGCCGTAGCCTCCCGCGTCATCGACGGGATCTTGTCGAGGGTCGTCTGGGCCGTGGTGCCGGGGAAGAGGGTGGTGATCGAATCCGCGAGCAACTGGATCCGCTGACGAACGTACGGCGGGATCCCCTCGATCTCCCCGAGCCGCTGAGAGAGCGGCAGGTACTTGCGCACGGACGCCTCGAAGACGGTGGACCCCAGCTCGCCGCCGCACGGACCTCCCCCGGGTCGGTCCGCCGCGCACCGGCCGTGGAGGGGGGGCCGTCGGTACGACGCGCCGCAGCTCTTGCACCGGAACCGCTGGGTAGCGTAGCTCTTCAGGTTCCCCATCACGTCGCGCAGGAAGTGCCCGTTCAGGACGAGCGTCACGGCCTCGGCCACATCGACGGCCCGGATCTGGGACGTCAACACGACCGACCGTTCGACCGTCTCCCGCATGCCATGCTGGCCGCGATACGCCGAGCGGACGGGGCCGGCCGAGATGTCCCGGGTGTCGTGGGTGAATCCGTAGCCGCTCAACGCTCGGGGCGTGCCCAGGCGGTGGCCGACCGTATCGACGAGCGCCTCGACCTCCTTCGGGGAGCGACGCTCGGACGCCGCGCGGTAGAGCGCCAGAGGGTAGCGGTTGCCGACATCCAGGTTGTGCGCTTCCTTGTCCACCTCGGTCGGGTCGAGGCGCGTCGTGAGGACGAGGGGCTTGTCCATCAGGGCGCCGCGGCTCTCGGGCAGGTAGGCGCGGGAGAAGTTCACCAGCGCATCGAGCAGGAGGGTCACCGAGTCCTCATCCCCGTCGCAGTTCCGCCGCTTCGCCGCATGCATGAGCGGGTGGGCGAAGCACGCTTCCGCCTCGGTGAAGCCCAGGATCCGTCCCGCGACGCCGCCCGAGGTGTGCGGGGCGAGCGCGACCACGACGTGGCCGACCAGGTCCCCGGGCCGTTCGGCCCGGTAGAACGGTTCGAGATTGTAGAGTCGCACGAGTTCGTCGTCGACGAACTGCGCGAGGTGAACGAGGTAGTCGCCGCACGACCGGGAGACGACGAGGTCCTGCGGCAGTAGTTCGACCAACTGGTCGGGATCGATGAGTTCCGTTCCGCTCCAGTCGTTTCGGTAGCCGAGCTCCCGGAGCCGCGCGACGCTCGTCCCGATCTCCCGCGGACGGAAGTGGGTGAGCGGCATGTCCGTGAGGTCGAACCGAGCGGTGCCGTCCTGGTAGACCGAGATCCCGTGCGACGCCCGGAGGATCCCCTTCTCGATCGGCTCGGGGCACTTGCCCGGCGAGGCGAGTCCCTTCACGCCCTTCACCATCGGGACCTTTCCGAGGTGGAGTCGGCCGAGCGCGTCGTTCCAGATCCGCGCGATCGGGAACCGTTCGCTGACCACACGCTCCGTCGGGTTCGTGTGCGACCCGCACGAGCAGCGCGCCCATACGGTGGTGCGACCACATCCCGGGCAGTCCCGGATCCCGAGGTCGACGGGCGTACCTTCCCGGACCGTGCGACGGGCCGCCTCGGGTACGGACCGGGTCGTCCCGCCCGCCGTGCCCACCGGGAAGAGGGCGTGGACGTTCGGCTGCATGACCCGCTGGTACGCCTTTTCCGGACGGCCCACGCGGGCCCCGATCCGGGACGGGGCGCGGGCGCGAATCCCGACCCCCGAAAGCCGATTGACGTACTCGAGGGAGTCGAGGTCGACCGGGTCGAGGGGAGACCGACGGACGAGGGTCGCCCCATCCCGCACGAGCCCCAGACCCCCGACGAGCGCCCCGCTGGGGTCGGTCTCCCCGCGTCGCCGTTCGGAACGGTCCGGTGCGGAGAGGAACCCGAGCCGGACGAGGGGTTCTCTCCAGGAGGGGTCGTCCGGAATCTCCAGCGCACCGTCCACCCAACGGCCGCTGCGTTCCACGAACTCGGCGAGCGCGTGGATCTCCGGAGGGGAGAGGTCGCTCCAGAACAGTAGCCAACGGGGGTGGAGGGGAACGCCGTGATCGATGGCGATCCGAACGGCTGCGTCGTACGTTTCGACGTCGAGGCCGACCGCTTCGTCGACCCCCGCGGCTCTCAACTCCTCCGCGTGCCAGTCGAGGCTGTACGCTCCGGGCACGAGCGCGCGGTTGTTCTCGAGGAACTCCCCAAATGAGACCAGCATCTCTCCGAGGTCGACGATCCGACGGATGCGGCCGCGGAGGGCCCGGGCCCGGTCGAGGTCGTGGACCGCGGTCACCGTCCCGTCGTCCAGTTCCACGATCGGTCCGTCGATCGTGTCGCACACGCCCATCGCCGTCGCCTTCCCGGGGTACTCGAGCTTGACCTGGGTCCCGATCGCGACGAACTCTTGGAGGACGAGCATCGTCGCGGGGTTCACCGCACAGCCCGCAAGACCGGTCGTGCGCGCCCGGCCGTAGACCAGCCGGAACCCGCCCGGACGGTTCGGATGGGCCAGCACGGGGCGACCGCCGACCGCATCCTGGAGGTATTTCGGCGTCTTCGAATCCTCGTCGTCGGCCGCGTGGTGCCCTAGTTCGTCCAGGAATCCCCAACCTTCGAGCCCGAGCTTGTCGACGACCTTGCGCAGCTTCGCGGCCTTCTGGCAGAGGCCCTCGGCGACCACGAGACAGGCGCCCCCGCGAAGTCCGTTCGTCGGGACTCGCGGCAGGTTCCGGAACGCACTGACCTCCGCATCCCCCTCGGTCGCCTCGCCGGAGATCGCCACGGGCACGTTCCGAACGACGAGCCCGATCTCCTCCGCGGTCGGCGTGTACTGTAGGTGCTGGTAATGCTTGTAGAGCGGGATCTCCTCCTGGAAGCGTCCGACCTCGGCCGAGTCCGCATGATACGCCGAGAGACCGAGGTCCCGTCGCACGATGTCCGCGAGCAGGACGCTCAGTGCCTGGGCGGTCCCTCCGGCCGCGCGAATGGGGCCCGCGTAGTACAGTTCGATGTAGGGAGCGCCGTCGCGGGAGGGCCGCACGTGCACCTCCGCGAGGCCCTCGAGCGGCGCGACGAGGATCCCCTCGGTGAGGATGGCGAGCCCCACGCGCAACGCGGCGTCGACCCGTTGGGCGACCGTCCGACCTTCGCGAGCATCCGTGGCGATCCGTCGGGTGATGGCCACCGCAACTTCCTCGCGCGGCATCCGCGCCGCCAACTCCCGTATCTCGACCGCGATCCCCTCGATGCCAAGGTGCGGGAGAAGCTTCTCCACCCGCGAGGCCATGTCCTGGGCGCGGGGGATCTCAGGGACGAGTTGGGGGTCGAGTCCCTCTCGCCTCGCCTGCTCGGCGACGAGGTAGGCGCGATCGACCTCCGACTCGATCGCACGAAAATACGTTTCCACGGAGCGCGGAGGGTGATGTCGGCCTTAAACCCGCGTCGAGGATGCGACGTCGGACCCCGGTTCGGCCGCGTCGCGCTCACGGTCAGACAGGGCCACCGCAGCCTCGGAACGATCGCGCGAACCTCGTAGGTTCGGCCGCTGCGTCGCGGTCCCCGGCAGCCTCCGGGGGAAAGCCGTATAGGAATCTCACTGGTCCGGGCGCCATGGGTCCGCCGACCTTTCGCACTCGACTCGTACGGCCGCCCGGCGTGGGCACCTGGACGTTCGCGATGGTGCCAGCTCCGGTCGCTCAGCGATTGGGGCTCAAGGCACGGATGCGAGTGACCGGGGAGATCGACGGCGTTCCGTTTCGTTCCTCGCTGATGCCCCGAGGGGGCGGGCGGTTGTTCGTCGTGGTGCCTTCTGCCCTCCGCGAACGGATCGCGAAGACCTCGGGACAATCGGTGGATGTCGCGCTGGTGCTCGACCGTACGGCCGTCGTAGTGCGAGTACCGGCGGACTTCCGCGTCGCCCTGGGGGACCTCCGTCCGAATTTTGACAAGTTAGCCCCTTCCCACCGCAAGGCATTCGTCCAGTGGATCAGCTCGGCCAAGATGGACGCGACTCGTCAGCGCCGGATCTCGAAAGCGGTAGAAATGGTGCGACTCGGCCAGACTCTCAACTGATCCCGAGTACGAACCATCTACCCGAGGTCGTGAATCGCGGCGCCGTGCACTCTGGAGAGCGGGGTCTCACGTACGAGAGCATACGGTCGCGACCGGTTCTCGCCGGATCGATTGATCAGCGTTCCCTCGACGATTCCCTGAGGTAACCGCTGCCCGATCCGACCTCACTTGGATCGGAGCCACTGAGCGAACGGGAGGATGCTCTGATGCAACGAACGGCCCGAGTCGGTGAGCGCGTACGCTTTCACCGGCCCCCTCGGTCCATCGATCGGTACGCGACAGATGAGCCGGGCCCGTTCCAGCGAGCGCAATGTCGAGGTGAGCGTCGCCGGGCTGACCCCGGAGAGACATTGCTGGATCGGCCCGAAACGGACCGTGCCGTACTGGCCGAGGAGCGAGACCACGCAGACCGCCCACTTCTTTCCGACGATGTCGATCAGACCGATCGGCGGACATGGACACCGGAGATCTCCTTCCGCGCACTCGCCACCTTGCGACACTTTGTACGTACGTAGCGGTGGCTTATGACCACTTCACCTATTGAAGTGGTCGAGGGTACCATGCCGGAAGAGTCCCCGAAGGCGCCGTGCTGTGACACGCCGAACTGCTGCCGTTGCTGCTGCTGTTGCTGCTGCTGCAAGAATTGTTGTTGATGCGCGAGAAGCTCGCCCTGTTCATCTGCGTCGGGAACTCCGGCCGTTCGTTGATGGCCGAAGCGATGTTCAACGCGAACCCTCCCGCGGGGTGGACCGCGATCTCCGCCGGGACGAGTCCGGCGGCCTCGGCGAATCCGCGGACCGGACCGATGCTCCGCGAGATCGGACTCGACCTGCCGCCGCATCCACCCCAGTTGTTGACCCCCGAAATGATGGACGTCGCCCGGATCCGTGTCACAATGGGATGCCTCGATGACGCGAGCTGCCCGGCTCGACTCAAGACGATAGAGCTTCGAGACTGGGAACTCCCGGATCCGGGCCCTCTGGACGACGCCGGCTTCCGACGGGTCCGCGACCGGTTGGTGGTACTCGTCCGGGGTCTCCGTACCGAGCTCGAGGTCTCGGATGCCGGGGATGCCTCCCGTTCCGTGAGGCCTTCCCAGTGAACCCGTCGCTCGGGAAACGGTTTCTCGCCGAGGGCGTCGGAACCGCCCTCCTGGTGGCCATCGGTACGGGGGCGATCGTCGTCTCGGCCCGGCTAGGAGGCGTGCCCCAGTGGGAGCTGGCGGCCGCATGGTTCGTCGCGGTCCTGGTCCCCATCGTTCTCTTCGTCGGCGTCTCCGGGGCTCACCTCAACCCGGTCGTGACGCTGGGATTGGCCGCGAGCGGCCGAATCGCCTGGACGGAATCCCCCATCTACATCCTGGGCCAGTTCACGGGTGCCTTCCTCGGCTCCGCCTTCGTCTCCCTATCGCTGGGCACCGAGGCACATCTCGGGAGCACGGTGCCGTCGACGAGCCTGATCGTCGCGTTCGGGGCGGAGGCTGCCTTCACTTCGGGCCTCGTGGCGGCGGTGTTCTTCCTCGCCGACCGCGGGGAGGGACGCCTCCGGTGGCGGCTCGCGTTGCCTCCACTGGCGGTTGGGATCTCCACCTACGTCATCGGCCCGCTCACCGGGAGCTCGCTCAATCCTGCCCGGACGATCGCCCCGGCGATCCTCTCAGGGACCTACACCGATCTCTGGCTCTACCTCACGGCGGTCCCTCTCGGGGCTCTCGTCGTCGCCGCGGCATGGAGACCGGGCGCGGTCGATCGTCTCGACCGTGGCCCGGGGAGGATGGAGGTGGATCTCTGACCCGCCCACTCGACCGGATCCGATCGTCCGACCCAACGCGATCCCGGTTCTGGACCCTCCACGCAGATTCGCTCAGTTCACGACCGGGAAGTGCCGACGCTCAACATTCAGAACAGTGCCGGAATCCGCATCTACTTCCATCGTGGTACGTTGACCCATGGGTCTGATCGTCTGTTGGCTCGTCTAGAGAAAGGCGCATGCCTCAGAGGTCGCTCAGTTGACGGTTGGTACCGGTGGTTTCTTTGTTCTGTTGGCCGGCGCATGGCTCTGGCTGGCCCTCGAAAACCACCCGCTCTACAACACGGTCCCCTGGGCGGTCGCCCTGATGGCCGCGGGAGCGATCCTCGGGGCAGTTGGATGGACCTGGTACGTACGGGCAAAACGGCAGGAGTCGCGCGATCAACTGTCGTCGTTCCTATAGCGCTGCCCGCCCCGCACCCGAATCTGAGCGGCCAGGAAGTCCCGAAGTGTTACAAGCGAGGAGCGAGAATCTTGAGGTCCCACTCTCGTAACAGTACCATTGAACGGATGGTGTCGTTCAATCCCACATCTGTCGTTCAATCGATTTGGCTGTCGTTTTATTCGTAGAACGTTACTATCTACTGGCTTCGAAATCAGCTCCGAATGGTGGGGGCGATCTCTATTCGTTCCCGGTTCTTGGTATCACGGCGCGTTCCCGCGCTGGCGCGCAGAGGCTCCCAATCTCACTACTGATGCCGGCCGAAATAGCTTAACACTCCTCGAGGAGAGATTCTCCTCGACTTGATCCACCCGTATTGTCAGTTGGTCAATCATAGAGGCGGGAGGCAGTGACGAAGGAGCGGATCAGCTTCGGTCGAACCCGCATCCGGACGATCGCCCTTCGGAGCTCCCGGCTCAACTCCTGCACATCTTGGGGAGCGTAGTTCGCGAGCTCGTGCTTCTTCAGATGGGCCCACACCCACTCGTCCGGATTCAATTCGGGACTGTACCCCGGGAAACGGTGGACCTCGAGTCTCGGGTGGGCCCTCACGAAAGCCTTGGTCTCCTCCGACCAGTGGGGCCTCCCACCGTCTCAGAGGATGATGATCGGCCGTCGACGGATGTGCCGAAGGAGGTGGTGGAGGAACTCCACGACCTGCTCGGTGGCCACCGTCTCCTTGTGGACCTGGATGTACCGCTTTCCCTTCGGCGTCACTCCGCTGATCGCCGAGAACTTGGGCGACCTGCCCTGGTGGATCAGTACCGGGGTCTGACCGACGGGTGCCCAGGTCTTGGCGACGTACGGGATGAGGGAGAACCCGCTCTCGTCAACAAAGACCACTACGGCTCGGCGGCGTCGGCCTTTTTTTTATACCGAGGCCAGGAGCGGCGCCGCCAGTTGTTGACCGCCTGCAGATCCTTCTCTCGGGCCTGCCTCCGAGGCCTCTGCCACGAGAGCCCGTGACGCTTGAGCATCCGCCACATTGCAGTCTCGGAGTATCTCACGCCCCAGCGGGCCTCGGTGACCTTGACAATGCGAGGGACCGTCCAGAGGTCGGTAGAGAACCCGTAGGCCAGCGCTCCCTGGGCGAGAATCGCGGGGAGGGCGACTTGGTCAGTCCTTGGCACCCGAGGAGGTCGACCCGATCGAGGGACGGCGTGGAGGGCCTCTGGCCCGCCACGATCGAGGGCATTCTTCCAATGGCATACCGCCACCGGAGTAACTCCGAGGCGACGTGCGACCTCGGCCTGCGAGAGGCCGGAGCGGAGCAGCGCGAGGCCCTTCAGGCGGCGTTCCTCGAGAGTGGCCGCATCACGTCGGCGTTGGGTCCAGCGTCCCATGCAAAGAGAGAGAACACATCCCGGATAATAACCTACTTACGCAAGAGTCGGTAATCGCTACAGCCGGGCAAGCGCACGAAACCGGGGCATGGGGGTGCGATTTCTGAGATTTCCGTGCTGCGATACGGACCTGACAGGGTGCGCCAGTCCCACATCGGGGAACGACGCAAGTTGAATATCACGGACCGCCATGCCGCATCAACCGAATATGGCGCCGAGAACTGGGTCATCCGATTCGGTTGAGTCCGGTTAATGCATCAAGACACGAGACGCTGGAGCCGACCCTGCCAGGGGTCCCCACCGAGACAAGTGCTATCGCTGCTCCTCTCGACAACCGTTGTCGTTCTGCTGTTACTTTTGATAGGGAGCATGCCCGAATGGCATGATTCCGGCTCGTCAGGTCCGTCCCCATCTCCGAATGCCCTCTGGTTGGAGAGCCCCCTCGCTAGGGGCCCACCACCAATACCACCTGGCTACCAAGTCGAGTTCAGTTGTTTTTATGGCTCGATTTCGATTAACACCTCGACCGTGTGTCAAAATGACGAGGTCCAGATCGACACATGCGGGGCCGGCACCTGTTGGATGAACCTTTCAGCGACTGTTCGTGGAGTCAACAACTACTTCCTCGGGTGGTCGTCTTCCGGTACAGACCTGTATATTCATTGCTGGAACTCGAACTGCAGCCTTGCCAAGTTGACCGTCACGCTCCCGCAAGGGATTACCTCGGAAACGGGAGCCGTAGGGCTAGAATATTACCAGCAATACCAAATAACGACACATAATTTCGTCAACTGGACCACGGGCGTCGCTCTGGGACAAATACAGATCTGCGGGAGTGAGTGCACGAACTACTCAGACGGAGCAGTAGTCACGTTGAGGACCAACGTGTCATATGCCATTTCAGGAGTCGGTCTGTTCCCGTACTTTAATGTTTCCCGTTGGACGACGAACGCGGGCTCATTATCGTATAGCAGCGGACAGGAACGCTTCACGCTTTCAGGCACGGGGGTTGTCTCGATGTACGTTAGCCAGTTGCAGGATCTGAGCGGGTGGATCGGCTATGTGCAGTCACCGAATGCCAATACCTCCGTCGGTTCGGCCTTCGGGGAATTCCAGGTGCCGGACATTCAGCTAGCCACCGGCGATCCGGGAGAGTACGGATCGTGGGAGGCATCCTTCTGGGTCGGAGTCGGTGGCTACGATTCTACTCCACTCTGGCAAGCGGGAATCCAGTTCAACTGGACTCCTTCCAAGGGGCTTCAGTCGTCGGCCTTCTGGGAGGCGTTTGGACCGGGGTACACTCACCTCGTCACGTCAACCGCGCTTGGCTTTTCAGAAGGTGACAAGATCTCCGTGAACGTCTCGTCAGGAGCGACCAGCAGTACTTTCCTGATTCAAGATAATACGACTGGCAGGAGCTGGTCTGGCACCGAACCCTACTCATCCAGCCGTGCGACCAGGGAATGGGTCTACGAGGATGAAGGAGTCGATGGGTTAGCGCAGTCGACCTCTGTTACCTTTTCGGACATTACAATTGCTGGTTTGCCCGCGACCCTCTACCAGTGCTACCTCGAAGCCGAAATCTCAGGTTACTCGCCTTCGAGTCTCGATTTGGTCGGGGGCTACCCATCGTTCTCGGCCACCGTGTACTAGGGTATCTATACTGGCTCGGTGGTCTCAGACCTCCTGAAGGAGGCCGGGACGTGGGTCGTCAGCCACCGTCTTCCCTGGGCGGACCAGGGGAGCCCGTAAAATGTATCGAGGATTCGAACAGGCACTCATCAGTGGCTGATTTAGAGGCCCCTCAAATGAGTCGATGGAAAGCAGCCGAGTCCCCGAGCAAATCAGATCTATCCAAATCACCTACATTGGTAATCACAATCGCGGCGCTGTTCTTTCTGTCGGCCGGTAACATCCACATAGCTTCGGCCGCACCCATTCAGCCCCCCAACGGGTTCGATTCCTTTCCGGGGCTGGGCGCCGCCAGACCACGAGTCGGGGGCGAGAAGTTGATTTCACCGCCTTCCCCCGATTCGTCTCAAGCGGCCGACAATGGGGTCAACATGGGGGCCGCCAGTACTATTCCCGTCCCGGGTGGTCCGTGGGGTCTGACCTATGATCCGGTCAATGCGCGTTTGTTTATAGGGGATTTCGGCAATAGCTCGCTGTCCGTTCTGAATACAGTGTCGAATCAGCTCATTGCATCCATTCCCCTGGCCTATGGCATCAATGATCCGGTTTACGACGCTTCGAACGGGCTCGTCTACGTCGCCGATACAACCGATGATGTCTATGAAGTCAACGCGACCAATTTGAGCTTGGCTGGCACGGTGGTGAATCCTCGAGGGTGCGGCGGAGGTTGCGCCCCGGACGTGCAGGCGTACGATCCGGCTAACCAATCCGTCTACCTAGTCGATACCTTTAGTGACTTCGTCAGCGCAATCCAGAACAGTCGGGTCATCGCTGCCATTCCGATCGGCCCTTCCCCACTGGGCGTAGGCTACGACGGATGGAACGACGACCTCTACGTCGCCAACTACAGTGGTGCGGTCGTCGTAGACGGTGTAACAAATCGGGTGACCGACTTAGTAAGGTTCACTGGGCCCGCCTTCTACCTTACAGAGGACACCTCCAACGGTAACATGTTCGTCGATGACGAGAATACCACCGGGCAGGCCAACGTGACTGTCATTAGCGGCACTTCTAACACGATCATCGCAACAATTCCCGTAGGTTTCCGCGGCGGGGAGGAGGCGTATGACCCGCTGACGGGCAATGTGTACGTGGCCCTTGACAATTCATCCGATGGGTACGAATACAACGGCTCCGTGGCAGTGATCAACGGCACCAGCGACCAGCTGACGAGCGTGCTACCGGTCCAGCAACAACCTGAGGGTTTGGCCTACGACTCGTTCAACCACGAGGTTTACGTGGCGAATCTCGCTACAGGTTCCCTATCGCTCCTGCTACCATTCCATCGCATAGCCTTCGTAGAAAGTGGCCTGAACCCTGGCACGCCGTGGTCGGTCGTTGTGAACAATATCTCACTGACATCCAACGACGTCTCCGTTTCGCTCAACGGTGCGAATGGGCCCTATCAGTACTCCATACCGTCTATCAGAAATTATACAATCTCTTCAAACGAAGGCGGGGTGAGTGTAGCGGGTGAAAATCTGACAATAGACGTCCGGTTCGTCCCTGTGACGTTCACTGCGTCGTTTCAGCCCCAGGGTCTGCCAGCGACCTCCAACTGGTCTGTTACACTGGGAGGCGTGACTCGATTCGAACAGGACAATATCGTCTCATTCCAAACGGCAAATGGGACGCTCAACTTCACGGTAAGTCCCCCCAAGGGATTTCAAGCGAGTCCGGCGAACGGGTCCATACGCGTTGTCGGCGCGAATCTCTCAGTTACGATAGCCTTCGCCTCAATCGCCGGATTGGGTCCGCCGCCGAGCCGGTTGCTCGGCGTGGCTCCGGCCGAAGCTTACCTCCTCGTTGGAGCGGTCGGCGGTTTATTGGTCCTGGTAGCGGCAGCTGTCATCTGGGTGCGCGTTCGAAGAGTACGACCGCCGCCCCGCATTTCCCTCAAATAGCAGGTTCAAAGTTTGCTCGTGAGTTCGAGGTAAACCGAGTCGATCGACTCCTAGTAGTCGCCATTTGATCGATCGCCGAGATTCAGATTCAGGCGGCGCTTTTCGCCGGTAGTTGCATGGTGCGTTGCACCCTCGATTTCGAGCTGACGGGCCGCCCGCGCTAACAATCGCGATCCGGAGACTGTTCCGGAATCGACATCGTAATGAGGCACACTTATGTACAACACGCGCATTATGATGTTGTAGATGGCATCAGATCCTGAGCGTCTCGCCGAAGTGTTACTGAGAGCCAATCCCTGGTGGGAGACACGGTCGGTCCCGGACCCGCTCGCGCCCCCATACAGACGAAGAGACTTCTTCGTCATCAGGGGAAAGCTGGATGGCAAGCCCATTACGGCTCTAGCCGGACCCCGGCAAGTAGGGAAGACGACAATCATCTATCAGCTGATCAAGGACCTGCTATCCAAGGGCGTCGCAGCAAATCGAATCCTGTTCGTGAGCTTCGACCTGCCTGGACTGAGCCTATACAGCAAGGAACCGCTGAATGACGCCATCAGAGTTTATGAGGAGCGAGTTCTTCGAGAACCTCTCAGAACCACGGAGGGACCAATCTACTTCTTTTTCGACGAGATCACCAAAGTGACTAACTGGCATCGAGATCTGAAAGGATGGTACGACTTTCGCTTTGCGCTCAAGATCATGGTTTCTTCTAGTTCGAACTCGGAACTCCAGTCGGGTGCAGCGGAGAGCTTGACAGGGAGGGTCACGACCCACTTACTGCTGACGTGGAAGTTCGTAGACGTGATGTCTCTGCGTACCGGGGACTTTCAAACCAACGACGATTTTCTCGAGGCTCGGTCCGCCCTTCAGTCCGCCATCCTAAGTGGGGATGCATCGCAGGTTCTCGCTCGACTCAAGCGGATAGGACCAAAGACGACCCGCAGGCGTATCACGCTCCAATCGGTCCTCGATTGGTATCTACTGGTAGATGGATATCCGGAACTGATTCCGTCTAACGACATCAACTGGTGTGCGAGAAGACTCGATGACTACGTCAAGCTGACCCTAGCCCATGACCTGTATCGATTTCACAATATCCGCTCGAGGACCCGAGTGCTCGAGGACCTACTGACCCTGATTGCAGGACAAAGTGGCGACCTCGTAAATTACCAGAAGCTCGCGGAACCTCTTGGGCTCGATCAACGAACATTGGCGGAGTATCTCGACTATCTGGAGGGCGCGTTCATCATTTCCAGAGCATACTACTACTCGAAGAAACGTGACGCTCGTCTCCGGAAGCAGCGGAAGATCTACATTCCGAATCCAGGCTTGCTCAATGTACTACGGGGAAGAGTCGACTCTAACGCGATCAAGGACCCGATCCAGTTGGGGCATATTGTCGAATCAGTCGTTCACGGGTATTCGAAGAGACTCGCATTCAACCTCTCGCCCGGACTGAGTCCTCCCGTGTATTACTGGCGGGATAGGCACGACCACGAGGTGGACATCGTTATCGAATTCCAGGGAATCCCCCTGCCCATTGAAGTGAAATACCGGAACGATCCGAAACAGGACCTGAAGGGAATTCACCACTTTATTGACGAGAAAAGTCCACCGCTAGGAATTGTAGTTACGCGAGATCATCTCGAATATCAGTCTCCGCTCCTCTTCGTACCATTCGTGGATTTCCTAATGCTCGCTTAGTGATGGGTGGAATCCGTTCGGCTCCACCAGCGCGGACTCACCGGGCCAGACGCCCCCCAGCATAATCCAACCGAAGTCGAAGCTCCTCGCAGGGCTTTCGAGGGTTGCAACGTGCGTTGCAACCACCGACCGGGACATCCCTCGTGGTCCAGGTCGTGCGGAGCTCGGGAAGTCGCGGCGCTGCGCAGCAGGGACCTAGAACGTAGGACTAGGAGCCCGTAGCCCTACTCTGTTCGGGACGCAGTGACCCGGGGAGCGCTGTAGCGGGAGAGCCCTCCCGCTACCTTTCGCCGGTTCTCCTGCCCTTCAGCCCCACCCTGCGGTGTGGAGCTTGC
>Ga0209274_10000682_pt1 | contig 18982 bp, 10 predicted proteins | sample HubBroMetageREF1_FD_188343 | JGI IMG/M metagenome (GOLD analysis project Ga0209274, IMG submission 188343) | Reference soil microbial communities from the Hubbard Brook experimental Forest, New Hampshire, USA - Hubbard Brook CCASE Soil... | ecosystem: Environmental > Terrestrial > Soil >...
CGATGCGGCGCGCGCGCATCTTGCCCGACGCGGTCATCGGGCGAATGCCGGCCGCCTCACCCCTGTCGCATCGCAAATCTGTCATGCGGGGTGCGCATGATAGTTGTTTGATTTCCGCCCGGATCTTGCATGCTGCGCAGCCTCGTCGAACGCCTGACGCGCCACCTGGTCTTCCAGCGGCGACTGTCGAGCGAATTCGGCGCGGCGGCCCTCTACGTGTCGCCGGCGGCGGGACTCAAGTTTCTCGGCAAGCCACTCGCGCACGCCGATCCGCCGCTCCTCGGATTGGCGCGTGACTATGTGCACCCGGGCGATGTGGTCTGGGATATCGGCGCCAACGTCGGTCTGTTCGCGTTCGCGGCAGCGGCCCGCGCCGGCCCGAGCGGCAAGGTGTTCGCCTTGGAGGCGGATGACTGGCTGATTCGCTTGTTGCGCAAGTCCGCGGCGCTGCCGGCAGCCGCGCGCGCACCGGTGGTACCGATCGCCGCGGCGGTGGCCGAGCACTGCGGGCTGCGCGAGTTCCAGCTGGCGGTACGCTCGCGGGCCACCAGCGCTTTGGCGGGCTACGGACACAGCACCAGCGGTGGCTTCCGCGAGTCACGCACGGTCGTCGCGGTCTCGCTCGACTGGCTGATGGATTTTCTGCCGCCACCGGCGTTCGTGAAGATCGACGTCGAAGGGGCCGAGCCGGAAGTGCTGCGCGGCGCGAGCCGGCTGATCGCGCGCTATCGCCCGCGCGTCGCCTGCGAAGTCCCCGTCGCCATCCGCGAGACGGTCGCCGCCTTCTTTGCCGCCCGCGATTACTATCTGGTCGACGGCGCGGCACCTCTCTCCTGCCGTACGCCACTAACCCTGCCGGTGTGGAACACCGTCGCTCTGCCTGTCTGAACCCTCGAGGCAGCGCCCGCGCGCCGATCCAACTCTCTGAATTTGTTACGGTCCTTGTATCCGCCCATAATCGCCCCCAGATTCGAGGGTGATGATTCCCCGTGGCGGAGTATGAGTTGGCTGAACGCAAGCGCGTCGTGATCGTCGGGTGCGGGTTCGGCGGACTCTTCGCGGTGCGTGCGCTCGCGCGCGCACCGGTCGACGTGCTGGTCATCGACCGCAACAACTACCATCTGTTCCAGCCGTTGCTCTACCAGATTGCCTCGGCGGCGCTCGCACCCGCGGACATCGCCCAGCCGATCCGCACCATCCTGCGCCACCAGAAGAACGCGCAGGTGATGCTGGCCGAAGTGCACCGCATCGATCTGGCGCAGCGCTGCCTGTATGCGCGCGACGAGCGCATCCCGTACGACTACCTGATCCTCGCCCCCGGCGCGATCGACAACTACTTCGGCCACGACGCGTGGCGGCAGTTCGCCCCGGGCATGAAGGAGATCGAGGAAGCGACATTCATCCGTTCGCGCCTGTTGCGCTCGTTCGAGATCGCCGAGATCGAACCCGACCCGGCCGAGCGCACCGCGCACCTCACTTTCATCATTGTCGGTGCCGGACCGACCGGCGTGGAGCTGGCCGGCGCCATCAAGGAGCTCGCCGTCGACGTCATTCCGCGCGACTACCGGGTCGTCGACACGCGCCACTCACGCGTGGTGCTGATCGAGGCGGGTCCGCGTCTGTTGCCCGCATTGCATCCGGATTCATCAGCGCGGGCGCTGGCGCAGCTGCGCAGCCTCGGCGTGGAGGTTCGTCTCAACGAGCGCGTCACCGAGATCTTTCCCGACGGCGTGGAAGTGAATGGCGAGCGGCTGCGCGGCTACAACGTCATCTGGGCAGCAGGCGTGCGCGCTGCGCCCCTGACCGGCAGGCTCGGTGCGGAGCTCGGGCCCGGCGGCCGCGTGCGTGTGGCGGCGGACTGCTCGCTCCCGGGACATCCGGAGGTGTTCGTGATCGGCGATGCCGCCTGGCTCGTCGATCCCGACAGTGGTCAGCCGGTGCCCGGGGTCTCGCAGGGCGCGCTGCAGATGGGTCGCTACGTGGCCGCGATCATCGACCGGGAAGCACGCGGGCAGGCGGCGGCGCGCCAGGGCGATTTTCACTATAGCGACAAGGGCTCCGCTGCGACCGTCGGCAAGTCGCGCGCAGTTGTCGAGCTCGGCCGGTTTCGCTTCGGTGGGCTCATGGCCTGGTTCGCCTGGATGGCGTTGCATCTGGTGGTGCTGATCGGCTTCCGTAATCGTCTGGCGGTGCTGTTCTCCTGGATCTACAGCTATGTGTTCTTCCGCCGCGGATCGCGGCTCATCACCCGCAGCACGCTGCCACCCGAGCCGCACGCCTAGATGGCCACACCGACCCAGCCGCCGCGCTCGGCGCATGTGATCGCCGGCACGCGCGAGGCGCTGACGCTGCGTGGCTTCTTCGGCGTATTCCGCTACAGCCGCCGCGCGCTGGAGCTGGTCTGGAGCACCAATCGGGCGCTGACCGTCGCCCTCGCCGCGCTCACCCTGGTCGCCGGCATCCTGCCCGCTTCGGTAGCCTACGTCGGCGCGCTCATCGTCGATGCGGTGGTGGGTGCCATGCGCTCGGGTGGCAGCCCGGCGCGCGTGATCGAGCTGGTGGCGCTGGAAGGTGCGCTCATCGTCGCGATCGCCGCCGCGCAGCGCGGCCTGTCACTGTGCCAGTCGCTGCTGCGCGCGCAGCTCGGCCAGCGCGTCAACGTCATGATCCTGGAGAAGGCTCTGACGCTCGAGCTGCAGCACTTCGAGGACTCGGAGTTCTACGACAAGCTGACGCGCGCGCGCCGCGAGGCTTCGACCCGGCCGCTGAGCCTGGTGACGCGCACCTTCGGACTGGTGCAGAACGCCATTTCGCTGGTGAGCTACGGCGTGTTGCTGGCGCACTTCTCGCCCTGGGCAGTCGCGGTGCTGCTGCTGGCGGGTCTGCCGGCGTTCGTCGCCGAGGCGAAATTCTCCGGCGATGCCTTCCGCCTGTTTCGCTGGCGTTCGCCCGAGACGCGCATGCAGATCTACCTCGAAACGGTGATCGCGCGCGAGGACCACGCCAAGGAGGTGATGCTCTACGGCCTCGGCCCGCGCCTGCTCGAGCGCTACCGCGACATCTTCCGCCGGCTGTATGCGGAGGATCGCGCACTCACCATTCGCCGCGATGCCTGGGGCTTTGCGCTCGGGCTGATCGCCACCGCGGCGCTGTATTCCGCCTACGCCTGGATCGCTGTCACCACCGTGCGCCGCATGATCACGCTCGGGCAGATGACGATGTACGTCGCGCTGTTCCGCCAGGGACAGGCTGCGGTCGGGGCGATGCTGGCGGCCGTCGGCGGCATGTACGAGGACAACCTGTACCTGTCGACGCTCTACGAGTATCTGGAGACCCACGTACCGCGGCCCAACGGCAGCGCGCTGCGTGGCCCGCATCCGGAGGACGGCGTGCGTTTCGAGGATGTGAGCTTCAGCTACCCGGGAGCGGAAGAGCCGGCGCTCGCGCACATCAGCTTCCACCTCACCCCCGGCAGCAGCCTCGCGCTGGTCGGCGAGAATGGTTCGGGCAAGACCACGCTCATCAAGCTCCTCACCCGCCTGTACACCCCCACCTCCGGACGCATCCTGCTCGACGGTCAGGACCTGACGCAGTGGGACGAGCGCGCGCTGCGCGAGCGCATCGGCGTCATCTTCCAGGACTTCGCCCGCTATCAGATGCAGGTAGGCGAGAACGTGGGCGCGGGCGATGAGCGCTTCTTCGATGATGAGGAGCGCTGGCGTCGCGCCGCCGTCATGGGGCGCGCCGATGAGTTCATCGACACGCTGCCGGGCGGTTACCACACACAGCTCGGCAAATGGTTTCGTGACGGGCGCGAGCTGTCCGGCGGTCAGTGGCAGAAAATCGCACTGTCGCGTGCCTTCATGCGCACGCGTGCCGACATCCTGGTGCTCGATGAGCCCACCGCGGCAATGGATGCGCAGGCGGAAGCCGAGGTGTTCGAGCACTTCCGCCAGCTGGCCCACGACCGCATCACCATCCTCATCTCGCACCGCTTCTCCACGGTGCGCATGGCCGACCAGATCATGGTGCTGAACCGCGGCCGCATCGTCGAGCGCGGCACCCACGAGCAACTGATGCAGCTGCACGGTCGCTATGCACAGCTGTTCGCGCTGCAGGCACGCGGCTACCGCTGAGTGCGCTGCGCTTACTGCGGTTGCGCGGGCGCCGCGCCGGCCGGCGCGGGCGCAGAGGGCTGCCCGGTCGCTTTCTGCGCGGCCGCCTGTGCCTTCATCGCGGCGCGCATGCGCTTGTAGTCGATCGGGCGGATCTCGGAGATCGGGCAGGTCCAGCGTCCCGTGCCCGGACTGTCGACGATGACCGAGTCCGCTCCCGAGTAGACGGTGCTGTTGGTGGTGGTCAGCCCGATACGGTTGATGACGAAACGCAGGTCGCACGGCGGCCAGATGGTGAGCAGGTAGGCATCCCACGGCGTGGTGAACACCACCAGGTGGTCCTTGCCGAGTCCCTGCCAGCTGTCGAAGCGGCCCAACCAGGTGAACGAGCGGATCGGTGCACCGGCATACGCCCGGTACTGCTGCAGCGCTTGGTCGTCGCGATTGGGGGTGGATGCGCAGCCCCCGAGTGTCAGTAGCGCCGCCAGCAGCGCCACCCGCCCAGTTTTCGGCTGCATATCCGGCTCCCGAACGTAAAACATTGTTGATCCGCGCGTGCCTATGCTGCGCGCAGTTGACTGACAGGGTCAACGCGACGGCGGCGGCGCGGTTTACACGGCCGCCGGGTGGTCTGGCTCAGGCGGTACGCCGCCGGTGAGCAGAGCCACCGGAAACTCCTCGAGCGCCTGGGCCACCGGTAGCGCGCTGCTGCTGCCGTAACGCACCGGCGCCAGCTCGGCGCCGCTCAGTGCATTGTGCAGTGTGCCGCGCGCCTGGTCGCGCGGCAGTTCAACCAGTGTGTCCTGCCACACCGACTCACCGAGCGGCAGGCGCTGCGGATCATCGAGCAGCCGCCGATACAGCCGCGGTGCAATGACCACCAGGAAGGCACCGCCGTGGCGACGTGTAAAAGCACACAGGTGCTGCGCGTGGCTGCCGTGCACCCGCAGCGCACGGTAGTCGCCGTGACTGAAGAGGGTCGGTTGGGCGCGCCGCAGCTGCAGCGCCTTCCAGGTAAGCCACAGTTTGGCGCGGCCGTCGGCGAGCTGTTCGGTGAGCTCGCGCAGCGCCGGCGCGGGGCCGCGCGCGGCCAATGCCGCGAGCAGCGCGCCGCGGGCGGCGTAGTCGATCGGCCGGCGGTTGTCCGGATCGACCAGCGAGAAATCCCACAGCTCGTTGCCCTGATAGATGTCCGGAACTCCCGGAGCGGTCAGCTTGCACAGCGTCTGCGTCAGGCTGTTGAGCAGCCCGAAGCGCACGAGGCGGCGCTGGAACTCGAGAAAATCCGTGAGGAACAGGTTGCCGTCGCGCGGTTCGAGCGCACCGCGCACGAATTGCAGCAGCGCCTCCTCGTAGGCCGGATCGCTCTCGGTCCAGCTGGTGCGTAGCTTGGCCTCGCGCACCGCCTTCAGCATGTAGGCCTCGATACGCTCGCGATAGCCGCCGGCCGCGGCCGGATCGGGCTCGGTGAGCGGCCAGCTGCCGAGCAGTGTCTGATAGAAGTGGTACTCGTCGTTGGCGGATGGGGCACTGTCGCCGTCGATCTCGCGCTTGCGGCTGCGGTTTATGCGCATCCAGCGGCGCACCGCATCGCGCCATGGGGTCGTCATTTCCGAGAGCACGTTGATGCGCGCGCGCACGTCCTCGGAGCGCTTGCTGTCGTGGGTGGAGGTAGCCAGCATCTCGTGCGGCCAGTGGCGCACGCGGTAACCGCTGTCGGCGTGGAAGGCGCGCACCCCGCCACCGTAGTTGCTGGGTTCGCCGCCGACCTCGTTGAGCGACAGCAGGCGGTTATAGCGATACAGCGCGGTATCTTCGATGCCCTTGGCGGTGATGGGAGCGGTGATCTGCTGAAATTTCATGACGAACGCCAGCACCGCTTGCCGCTGACTGTCGTTCGCCGCCGGCAGCTCCAGCAGCAGCGCCGCGCGCACGAAGTCGAATACCGAGGCCTCGGTGGCCGCGCGCCGCCGGCGTGCGGCGGCGATTGCCCAGTCGATGTACTGGCGGTCACTCGGCGCGACGCGCGCGGCGATGTAGGTGCGATACACCGGGAAGCAGGCGATCACCTCGGCGAGCGCATGGCGCAGGCCGTTGAAGGTGAAGTCGCGGGTGCTGCGATGCGCGCGCGCGATGCGCGCCAGCAGGTTGGTGGCGACGTTGAGCTCGGAGGCGAGCGAGCGGCGCAGCACCAGCTGCTGACAGCTGTAGGCCACGTCGCGCCACTCGAGCGTCTCGCCGGTGGCGCCGCGGTAGACGCGGTCCATGCGCGTGCGCGTGGCGGAGTCGACCAGCATGCGGTTGACCACGTTGGCGAAGTGGTAGCCGGTCTCGCCGTGCACCGGCCAGTCGTTGGGCAGATGCTCGAACGAGGCGGTGATCTTCTCCACCACCAGGTAGAGCGGGCGTTCGAGCTCACGGCCGGTGAGGCTGCCGATGCGCTGCTGCAGGCGCCGCACGTAACGGGCCGGGTCGTACAGACCGTCAATGTGATCGACCCGCAGTCCGTCGATCTTGCCCGCTGCAATCAGCTGCAGCAGCAGGCGGTGCGTGACCTCGAACACCGGCTCGTGCTCGACGCGCAGCGCCGCAAGGTCGTTGACGTCGAAGAAGCGGCGGTAGTTGATGTCCTCGGCCGCTACGCGCCAGTAGGCGAGGTGATAGGCCTGCAGCTCGAGCAGCTCGTGCAGCGCGTCGTAGCTGGCGGGTTCCGCAGGTGTGCCGCTGAAGCTGCGCACCGCCGCCTCGAGCGCCTGGGCCACCGCGGGGTTGCTCGCGGTCAGGGCCGCCAGGCGCTGCTTCAGCAGTTGCTGCTGGCGGTTGCGCTCGGCGATCGCCTCCGCGGCGAGCGCGCCGCGCTCGGGCAGCGCCGCGAGCCCGCGGCGGATGTTCTCCAGCTCGCTGTTGGTGGTGAGCGCGGCCACCCGATCGAGGATGCGCGGATAGGTGCGTGGATCGAGCGGTAGCCGGTGCGACTGGTAGTAGGCCGCGATCGAGCCGGAGTCCGCCTCGAAGCGCAGCTCGAGCTCGCCGCGCTCCAGCACGCTGCCATACGGGGCCGCGAGCACCGGCACCAGCACCTTGTGCGCGCGATCGGGGTTGGAGGGCGCCCAGTCGATGTCGAAAAAGGCCGCAAAGCGCGAGGCCTCGCCATTCTCCAGCACGTCCATCCACCAGGCGTTGTCGCTGCCCAGAATGCCGACGTGGTTGGGGACGATGTCGACGATGTGGCCCATGCCGTGGGCGCGCAGCGCGGCGACGAAGCTCTCGAAGTCCTCCGCATCGCCGATCTCCGCATTGAAGGCGTTGTGGTCGACGACGTCGTAGCCGTGGGTGCTGCCGGCGCGCGCGCGGAAGTAAGGCGAGCAGTAGACGTGGCTGATACCGAGTGCCGCCAGATAGGGCACGATCGCCGTGGCCTGGCGGAAATTGAAGCCGGCATTCAGTTGCACCCGGTAGGTGGCGCGCGGGATCACGACCGGCGCGCCGTCGGCCGCGCTAAGCTGCGGCCTCTCAGGATTCACGCACCTGCTCCAGTAGCCACAGCACGCTCCAGGGCGCGAGCTCGCCGCGCGCGAAACTTGCGCGGATTCCCGGATGAGTGGCGAAGATCACCCGCCCGCGCGGCCGGTGCGGCAACGGCGCAGGTGCCGCAGCGAGATTGGCGAGCACGTGCAGCGTGCGCGCGCCACTCGCCCAGCTGACAGCGAACGCGCCGCCCTGACCCGGGTGACTACAACGCACGCCGTGCAGCTGCGGGATGAGTGGCACGATGTCGCGCTGGCGGATGGCGAGCAAACGGCGGTAATCCTGCAGCACGCGGGCGTGCGCGGCCTGGCGCACCCGGCTCCAGTCGAGCTCGGCTGCGGCATAGGTGCTGGCGGCCCCCGGATCCGCTGCTCCGGGAAACTCGCGCTCGCGATGCTGGCGCACGCTTGCCATGAGCTGCGGCTCGTAGTCGCAGAACCACGGGAACGGCTCGGTGGCGCCCCATTCCTCGCCCATGAACAAGAGCGGCGGCGAGGGCGCGAGCAACAGCAGCGCACTCGCCGCGCGCAGCGCCGCCGGCTCTGCCACCAGCGCCGTGAGGCGCTCGGCGCGGACGCGGTTGCCGATCTGGTCGTGGTTCTGCGCGAAGTCGATGAACGCGGTGAGCGGCAGGTGCTCACTCGGCTCGCCCCGTGCCGCGCCGGTCACCTGTGAGTGCTCGCCCTGGTAGACGAAGCCCTGCTGCAGCGCACGGCACAGGAGCGCCGCCGGCTGCTGTGCATAGTCGCGGTAGTAGTCCTGGTTCTCGCCGGTCAGCAACACGTGCAAGGCGTGGTGCGCATCGTCGTTCCACTGCGCATCGCAGGTCCAGGGCGCGCCCTCATCGCCGAGGAAGCGCACGGCGTTGTCGAAGTTTTCCAGCGTCAGGTACAAGTTGCGGCTGCGCCCCGGGCCGGCACGCGCGGCGCGGGCGATCTCGTTGACGATGTGCGGCTCGCTGGCGTCGTAGACCGCATGAATGGCATCCAGACGCAGGCCGTCGAAGTGGAATTCCTCGAGCCAGTAGAGTGCGTTGTGCAGGAAGAAATCGCGCACCGTGCGGCTGTCCGGGCCGTCGAAGTTGATCGCGGCGCCCCAGGGCGTGTGACGCTGCTCGTTGAAGAACTGTGGCGCATAGCGGTGCAGGTAATTGCCCTCCGGCCCGAAATGGTTGTAGACCACATCGAGTATGACGGCGAGTCCGTGGCGGTGGGCCGCGGCGATCAGCGCCTTCAGTTCCTCGGGTCGCCCGTAGCTCGCCTGCGGTGCGAAGGCGAGCACGCCGTCGTAGCCCCAGTTACGCACGCCCGGAAAGGCCGCGACCGGCATGAGCTCAAGCGCGGTGACCCCCAGACGTGCCAGGTGCGCCAAACGACCCTGCACCGCGGCGAAGCTGCCCGGTGGGTTGAAGGTGCCGACGTGCAGCTCGTAGATGGCGGCTGTGTGCCAGGGCGGGGCACGCCACGTGCCGTCGTCCCAGCTGTAGGCCGCAGCATCAATCACCTCGCTCGGGCCGTGCACGCCCTCGGGGTTGAAGCGTGCGGCCGGATCGGGCACGTCACTCTCGCCGTCGATGCGGAAGCGATAGCGGCTGCCGGCGCGCGCGTGCGGCGTGTCGAGTTCGAACCAGCCCGCGGGCAGCGGCAGCATGGCGGTCGCCTGAGTTCCGAGCGGCGCGTACAGCAGTAGCTCCACCGCGCGCGCCGCCGGCGCCCACAGGCGAAAGCGTACGCCGCCGTCGGCATTCGGCTCGGCGCCGAAGGGCATGCGGTGCCGGCGCTGCACCGGCGGTTGTTGGCCCAGATCCTCCATGATCCTCTCCGGCGGGTGGACCCGCACGACCGGCCGTGCCGCCGTCAGGGCGCCGGGCGCGTGAGACTGCGCAGCGGTATCCCGACACAGTCGGGTCGCGACAGCAGTTCCAACTGCAGGTCGCGGCAGGCCGCCTGCACCTCGAACAGTCGTAGCAGCGGGGCAACCTCCGCGAACGCTGCATACAGACCGCCGCGCTGCGCGATCTCGTCATAGGCGGCGATGAAGGTGCGGCGCGTCTGCTCCTCCCACTCATCGAGCTGCGGCTGCCAGCGGCCACGCTCGTCGGCGGGAATCATTGAACATTGTTGTAACGCCATCTGCCGCGCATATGCAAACGAGCGCAGCATGCCGGCCACGTCGAACAACGGCGACTGCTTGCGCCGCTGCACGGCCAGGCTCAGGTCATGCGCGCCTTCGAAGTCGGTGATGATGAAGTCATTGCGTTTCAACAGCACCTGCCGCAGGTGATAGTCGCCGTGCACGCGGATGCGCATGCCGCGCGGCACGGCGGCGCGCGCCGTCGGCGCCCGCAGCCGATTGGCCCGGCGATTGAGCAGCGCTTGCGCCAGCGGCGCCAACTCGGCCGGTAGCTGCGCCGCGCGCTCTTTCAGCACCTTGAGCGCAGCGGCCGCGGCGCGGGCGGTCTCGCGCCGCCAGCGGGTGAGATCCGCGGCGGTGATCGGCTCGGGCGCGAGTGCCGGCTCGCGGGCGGCAGCCAGGGCCAGGTGCAGCTCGGCGGTCCGCTGTGCGAGCGTGCGGATGAGCGATAGATACAGGCCGTGGGCCTCCGCGGGGGCGGCGGCGCGCGTGACGCGCTCCTCGAGGAAGCGCACCAGATGGTTGACGGTGTAGTCCCAGCCGTCGCCCTGGTTGGTGACGAACGCCTGTAGCAGCGCCAGGGTGCACACGCTGCCGTCGGCGCCGTGCTGCTCGATGAAGCCAGCGAGCGGCACGCTGTGCGAGAAGTGCGCCACCTCGGTGAGATAGCGGCCGATCTCGACCCCGGGATTGATCCCCGGGCGCAGGCGGCGGCAGACCTTGAGGAAAAACACCTCGCCGATGCGGACCGTGGTGTTGCTGCCCTGCGCGCCTGCCGGCACGAGTGCGAGCTCGCCGGTCTGCGCGGCACGCAGCTCCGCGAAGCGGCTGCCGGCCGTGCAGCGCAGCTGGCCGTGATGCATCGGCAGCTCACGCCCGGCGCCGATGGCCTCGATGACGGCGCGGCCGAAATCCTCATCGCCGGTGGCATCGGCGAGCACGCCGGTGGCCGCATGCTGGCGTACGCGCGCGAGCGCGAGCGGCAGCAGCCGCCGGTAGCGCGCTTCCTCGCCGTCCTCGAAAGCAATCGCAAGCGGCACGAAGTACTGGCCTGCCTGCGCGCCGCTCTTGATCTCGAAGATGCCGACCAGCCAGCGGCCGAGATCGCTCTGCGGCAACACCCAGTTGACGAGCACGGCACCGGTGCTGCCGGCGCCGCGGGCCGCCGGGCCCACCGCGAGCGCGGCGTTCGCCGGGGCGGCCCAGCGCTGGCCGGCGAGAAAGCCGGGCAGCACGCGCCCTTCGAGCTGGGCGCGCAGCTGCGCGGCGAGGTTGGCGCGCCAGGCGGCCACCTGGTCGGGGAAGAAGCTGAGCCAACCGTCGATCAGCACCAGCACCGGCAGATCATCGGGCGCCGCCCGCTCGTCGTGCCAGGGCGGGGCCTCGGCCTCGCGGCTCAGACGGAACCAGTAGAAGGCGTAGCCCGGCAGTGTCAGCAGATAGGGCAGTTCGCCGATCGGCGGAAAGGCCGCGCGGCCGAGCAGCTCGATCGGCACCGCACCCTTGTGCTCGGCCAGGTCGAGCTCGACCGGCTGCGCCGAGCGCGACAGATTGGCGACGCACAGGATGGTGTCGGCACCGTACTGGCGCAGGTATACCAGTACGCGGCGGTTGCCCGGGCGGATGAAGCGCAGTGTGCCGCGCCCGAAGGCCTGCGAGCTGCGCCGCACCTGCAGCATGCGCTTCATCCAGTTGAGGAGCGAGGAGCGGTCGCGGCTCTGCGCCTCGACGTTCACCGCCTCGTAGCCGTACACCGGGTCCATGATCGGCGGCAGGTAGAGCTGCTGCGGATCGGCGCGGGAGAAACCGGCATTGCGGTCGGGACTCCACTGCATCGGCGTGCGCAGGCCGTTGCGGTCACCGAGGAAGACGTTGTCGCCCATGCCGAGCTCGTCGCCGTAATAGATGATGGGCGCGCCCGGCATCGACAGCAGCAGGCTGTTCATCAGCTTGATGCGCTCGTGGTCATTCTCGAGTAGCGGCGCGAGGCGCCGGCGGATGCCGAGGTTGAGGCGCGCCCGCGCATCCGCGGCGTACGACTGATACATGTAGTCGCGCTCGCGGCTGGTGACCATTTCCAATGTCAGCTCGTCGTGGTTGCGCAGGAAGATGGCCCACTGGCAGGTGTCGGGGATGTCGGGTGTTTGCTCCATGATCTCGACGATCGGATGGCGGTCCTCCTGGGCGATGGCCATGTACATGCGCGGCATCAGCGGGAAGTGATAGGCCATCTGGCACTCGTCGCGTCCGTCGCCGAAGTAGTCGCGCACATCCTCCGGCCACTGGTTGGCCTCGGCGAGCAGCATACGGTCGGGATAACGCGCGGCGATCGCGCGGCGGATGACACGGATGATCTCGTGGGTTTCGCGCAGGTTCTCGTTACTGGTGCCCTCGCGCTCTACCAGATAGGGGATCGCATCCAGGCGGAAGCCGTCGACGCCGAAGCTCAGCCAGAAATCCATGATGCGCAACACCGCGCGCAGCACGTGTGGATTGTCGAAGTTGAGATCGGGCTGGTGGCTGAAGAAGCGGTGCCAGTAGTAAGCCTTGGCCTGCGGATCCCACGCCCAGTTGGAACTCTCGGTATCCGAAAAGATGATGCGCGTGCCGGCGTAACGTTCCGGCGTATCGCTCCACACGTAGTAGTTGCGTTTGAGCGAGCCGGGGGCGGCGCGCCGCGCCGCCTGGAACCACGGGTGCGCTTCGGAGGTATGGTTGAGCACCAGCTCGGTGATCACGCGCAGATGGCGCCGGTGCGCCTCGCGCACGAACGCGCGGAACTCGGCGCGCGAACCGTACTGCGGATGAATGTTGTGGTAATCGGCGATGTCGTAGCCGTCATCGCGCCCGGGCGAGGGATAAAACGGCAGCAGCCAGATGGTGTTGACGCCGAGGTCCTGGATGTACTCGAGCTTCTGCGTCAGTCCGGCGAAGTCGCCGCAGCCGTCATTGTTGCCGTCGAAGAAGGCACGTACGTGCACTTCGTAAATGACGGCATCCTTGAACCAGAGTGGATCAGCCTCGGCGGAGGGCTTGCGCCGCGTGCGCATCGTGACGGCCGGGTCAGCCCGGCGTCAGCACCACCGCGGCGAGCGGCGGCAGCCGCAGCTGCAGGGTGAAAGGGCGGCCATGGAAGCCGGGGCTGACCGCGCTGACCGTGCCCAGGTTGCCGACGCCGCTGCCGCCGTAGGCGGCGGCATCGGAGTTGAGTCGCTCGTGCCAGATGCCGCCGCGCGGCACGCCGACCCGGTAGTCGCCGCGCGCCACCGGGGTGAAGTTGCACACCGTGAGCACCGGTTCGCCCGCGCTGCTCAGGCGTAAGTACGACAGCACGCTGGTGTCGGCGTCGTCACTGTCGATCCACTCGAAGCCGCCACCGCTGAAATCGAGCTCGTAGAGCGCCGGGGTGGTGCGATACAGCTGGTTGAGATCGCGCAGCCAGCGCTGCACGCCGGCGTGCAGCGGGTACTTAAGCACGTGCCACTCGAGACTCGTCTCGTGCGACCACTCGCGCTTCTGGCCGAACTCGCCGCCCATGAACAGCAGCTTCTTGCCGGGATGGGTCCACATGTAGCCGAACAGCAGGCGCAGCTGCGCGAACTGCTGCCATTCATCGCCCGGCATGCGACCGAGCAGCGAACCCTTACCGTGCACCACCTCATCGTGTGACAGCGGCAGCACGAAGTTCTCGCTGAAGGCGTACCAGATGCTGAAGGTGAGGCGGCCATGGTGGAACTTGCGGTGCACCGGGTCCTGCTGGAAGTACCTGAGTGTGTCGTGCATCCAGCCCATGTTCCACTTGAGCCCGAAACCGAGCCCGCCAAGATAGGTCGGCCGCGACACCATCGGCCACGCGGTCGACTCCTCGGCGATCGTCTGGGTGTCGGGGTGATCGCGGTACACGGCAAGATTGAGCTGCTTGAGGAAATCGACCGCCTCGAGATTCTCGTGGCCGCCGAAGCGGTTGGGGATCCATTCGCCGGCGCGCCGGCCGTAGTCCAGATAGAGCATCGAGGCGACCGCATCTACGCGCAGCGCATCGGCATGGTAGGTGTCGAGCCAGAAGAGCGCGTTGCTGGCGAGGAAGTCGCGCACCTCGGCGCGTCCGTAGTTGAAGATCGAGCTGTTCCACTCCGGGTGAAACCCCTGGCGCGGATCGGCGTGCTCATACAGGTGGGTGCCGTCGAAGTACGCCAGTCCGTGCTCGTCACTGGGGAAATGCGAGGGCACCCAGTCGAGGATCACGCCGATGCCGCGCTGGTGCAGGTGATCGATGAAGTACATGAAGTCCTGCGGCGTGCCGTAACGGGCGCTCGGGGCGAAGTAGCCGGTCACCTGGTAGCCCCACGAACCGTAGAACGGATGCTCCATCACCGGCATCAGCTCCACGTGCGTGAAGCCGAGCTCGCTCACATAGTCGGCGACCGCGTGTGCCAGTTCGCGGTAGTTGAGCGAGCGGTTGTGCTCTTCCGGTACCCGCCGCCACGAGCCCAGGTGCAGTTCGTAGATCGACCAGGGCGCGGCCAGTGAGTTGCGTTGCTTGCGCTGCGCCATCCATGCCGCGTCGCGCCATTGGTAGCTGAGATCCCAGACGACCGAAGCGGTGCGCGGCGGCAGCTCGGTGCGGAACGCGTACGGGTCGCTCTTGTCGGTCGCGAAGCCGTGCTGCCGCGATGCCACATGATACTTGTAGAGCGCGCCGGCGGCGGCCCCTGCCACGACACCCTCCCAGATCCCGGAGGAATCTGCGCGCGCCTGCAACGGATGCGCGTCGCGTTGCCAGGCGTTGAAGTCGCCCACCACCGACACCGCGCTCGCGTTCGGTGCCCACACGGCGAAGTGCGTGCCGCGGCCCTGCGGCGTTGCCTCAGAACCCAACAGGTGCGCGCCCAGCTTCTCGTAGGCGCGGAAGAAGGTACCCTCGCGAAAGTGATAGATGTCCTGGTCCGTCAGTAACATCATTCAGAGTCTAGCAAGTCGCCCTCTGCTGTGCTGCTATGCCGACAATGAATACGCCGCCCATCGTCATCGGCCACCGCGGCGCCAGCGGTTATGCACCCGAGCACACGCTTGCGTCGTATTTCCTTGCAATGTTGTACGGCGCCGACTACGTTGAGCCGGACTTGGTCATGACGCGCGATGGCGTGCTGGTCGCGCGCCACGAAAACGAGATCGGCGGCACCACCGATGTCGCTGCCCATCCGCAGTTTGCTGCGCGGCGCACCACCCGCAACATCGACGGCAACGCGGTCGAGGGCTGGTTCACCGAGGACTTCACGCTCGCGGAGCTGAAGCAACTGCGGGCACGCGAGCGCATCCCGCAGCTGCGCCCCGCCAACACCCGCTTCGACGGTCAGTTCGAGATCCCGACACTGGAGGAGATCATCCTGCTGGTGCAGGGCGTGGAAGCGCAGCGCGCGGTACGTGCGCGCCAGCTGGGTGCCACCACGCCCAAGCGCATCGGCATCTATCCGGAGACCAAACACCCGAGCTACTTCGCCAGCTGCCACCTGGCGATGGAACAGCCGCTGATCGACACATTGGCACGTTACGGCTATCAGGGGCGCGATGCACCGATCTGGCTGCAGTCGTTTGAGGTCGGCAATCTGCGCGCCTTGAGTCACATGACGCAGCTGGGGCGCGTGCAGCTGATCGAGGCGGAGGGTGCCCCGTATGACCTGCGCGCCGCGGGCGATGCGCGTGACTACGGCCAGCTCATCAGCGCGCGCGGCCTGGGCGAGATCGCCGCTTATGCGCAGGCCATCGGTCCGCACAAGTCGCTGATCATGCCACGCGACGCGCGCGAGCAACTGTGCGCGCCGACCACACTGGTGAGCGATGCGCACGCCCAGGGACTTGCGGTGCATGCCTGGACTTTCCGCGCCGAGAACGTCTTCCTGCCGCAGCCGCTGCGCAGCGCCGGCGCCCCCTACGAGCGCGGCGATCTTGAGTCTGAACTGCTCGCCTTTCTGCGCTGCGGGATCGACGGTTTCTTTACCGACCAGCCTGATGTGGGCGTAGCGGTGCGCGATGCGTTCGTGGCCGCAGCTGCGCCACCCTAGGGCGCGCGTCGCCGACCCGAGCTGCCCACGAACACCAGTGCCTCGCCGGCATCGGCGTGCGGCCGCCGCGCCGCCTCGAGCGACTGGCGCGCGCGCGCTGCCGCGGCCTGCGTCTCCTGTGCCACCAGCGCGGCTTCCACCGGGTGCGCCAGCAGGAAACCCTGCACGCCGAGCGGACCGCAATCGCCGAGGAACGCCAGCTGCGTGCTGCGCTCCACGCCTTCGGCGACCACCTGCAGGCCCAGGCCATGACACAGCGCCACGATCGAACGCACGATCGCCGCCGAACGCGCGTTGCTGTCGACGCCTGCGACCAGCAGTCGGTCGAGCTTGACGCGCGTGATCGGCAACTGCTCGAGCGAGGTGAGCGAGGAATAGCCGATGCCGAAATCATCGAGGGCGATGGACACGCCGAGCGCGCGCAGACGCCGCAGTGACTCGATGGTGTTGGCTCCGGTCTGGAACACGGTCTCGGTGATCTCCAGTTCGAATGCGCTCGGCGGCAGGCCGGTCGCTTCGAGCGTCCGCGCCACGTGGTCAACGAAGTCACGCTCGAAGAACTGCGTCGGCGAGACGTTGATGGCCACGGCGGCGCGTGGCCAGCCGGCGGCGCGCCAGCCGGCGGTGGCCGCCGCGGCCGTATGCATGATCCAGTCGGTCAGTTCGTGAATCAGGCCGGTCTTTTCCGCGACGTGGATGAACTCCTGCGCGGGCGCGATGCGGCCGTCGGGACGGCGCCAGCGCAGCAACGCCTCGACCGCGGTCACTTCGCAGCTCTGCAGTGCGATCAGCGGTTGGTACATGAGCAGCAGCTCGTTGCCTTCCACCGCACGGCGCAGCGACTGCTCGAGGCGGAAGCGCTGGGCGGCGGCTTTATACAGCGCCGGGTTGTAGAGCGCGAAGCGGTTGCGCCCCAGCTCCTTGGCACGGAACAGCGCCACATCGGCCGCGCGCAGCAGCCCCTCGGCATCATTCGCGTGGTCGGGATAGAGGCTCGCGCCCACGCTCGCGCTGGTGGTCAGCACGCGTTCATCGACGGTGAGCGGCTGCTGCAGGGTCGCGACCACCTGCGCGGCGTGGCGTTCCACGTCCTCGCTTGATTGCACGTTCTCGAGCAGCACGGTGAATTCATCGCCGCCCAGGCGCGCCAGCAGCCCGGTAGCGCCGGTCGCGGCGTGCAGCCGCTGGGCGATCTGCTGCAGCACCCGGTCGCCGAAGCTGTGACCCAGCGTGTCGTTGATCGACTTGAAGTTGTCCAGGTCGACGAACAGCAACGCGACCCGGCGGCGGTTCGTGCCGGCGCGCGCCAGCGCCTGCTCCAGCTGCGCCGAGAGCTTGCGGCGGTTGGGCAGCTGGGTGAGCGGATCGTGATGCGCGAGATGGTGCAGCTGACGGGTGCGTTCCGCCACGTGGCGCTCGAGCTTGGCCTGGTGCGCCCGCAGCTCCGATTCGGCCGTGGCGATCCGGTCGGCCATGGTGTTGAAGGATTCGGCGAGCGAGTCGATCTCGGCCGAGCCGCCGCGCGGAGCGCGCGCGCCGCGATCGCCGCCGGCGAACAGCCGGGTGGCCGTGGTGAGACGGCGTACCGGCAGACTGATGCTCGCCACCAGCAGCACCGACACCAGCACGATCACGCCGAGCACTGCGCTCGCAGTCTTGCGCAGCATGTGCTCGGCGGCCTCGGCGGCGGAGGCCGCGTGTCCGGCGGCCTGCAGCAACCCGCGGTCGGCCGGTTTCTGCAGCTGCATCTGGATGCTCTGAATGAGCGCGGCGCTGTCCTGGAACAGTCCGTGCCACGCCGGCGCGCTCTGCGCGTCATAACGCTCGATGTCCAGGCGCCGCAGCGTGGCCTGCTGGAAGTCTTGGCGAACGAGGCCGAGCCAGGCAAGTCCCGGCGAGGCTTCGAACTCGGCGAGGTGTGTGCGCAGCACCACCATGAATTCACGCTCGTGCGCGGCGATCACCGGGCCCGTGTCGACGTTACCGCGCACGGCGTTGATCGCCGTCTCGAGTTCCGAGAGTGAGCGCCGAGCCACCACCTGCGTGCCATTGATGGCAAGTCCCGCCCCGCCGGCATCAGCGATGCGCGCGTACACACGGTTGAGCGCTGCCAGGCGCTCCTGCACCCACTGCGCGCGCTGGCCGGCCTGCGTGGCCAGAGCGCGCGCGGTCGCGATGTGACGGGTGATCTGCTCGCGCAGCGCCGCGGCCGCCGGTGGCACTGCATAGCTCGGCAAGCGGCTGAAGTAGGTCGCGACCGCGCTTTGCAGCTGTTCACCCGCGGTGGTGATGACGGCGGGATCGGCGGCACTGCGGGCCTGCATGTACTCGCCCACGGTGCGATCGAAGGCGACCAGTTGCTCCAACACGGCGCTGGCGGAGCTGGCGCGCGGTTCGTGCTCGCTCTGCATACTGCGGACCGCCTCGAGCGCCTCACGCGTCGTGCGGGTGGCCAGTACATCGCCCGCGACCAGCACTGCGGCAACGGCCGTCAGACCGAGCAGCAGCCGCCAGCCGATGCCAAGGCGCGGCAGGCGCAGGCGGCGATGCAGCGCGGGGCTTTCAGCCGCGCGGCCAGACGGCGCGTTGGTGATCAGCGGTTTTTGCATGCGACATAAGCCGCAGGGCGGTCCCGAGCCTTTCTTGGAACTCCCCCAAACGGGCGAGTGCGAGCGACACATGATGGCGCTGCGACGCAGTCGCTTCCGTGGCCGCCATCGCACTCCGGCGGGGTGGCCAAGCGCGAGATGCTGCAGCGGTCACTGCGGAACCCGTTTTGGCGGCCTTTACGCGCCTGGACGGCGCCTCGGTCCCGGGGGTTCGGGGCTTTTGTCCTATACTAGTGGGCAAAGATGAAGGGCGGCTGATGGCATGAGCGAGCTGGCGGATACATTTGATGCGGCGTTTTCCAAGGCGGTCGATCTCGGCAACCGCATCGCCGATAAGGACAAGGACGCCGATCTGTGGGACATCGCCGACGGGCTGCTCGCCGGGGCGATCCAGTACTGGCTGTACTCACGTCAGCCGTGCGGTGACCCACGCTGCCAGGACTGCATGCCGATCAGCACCGCACAGGGGCGCATGGCCGAACTCAACCGGCTGATCGAGCAGCTCGCCTCCGAGAGCGAGTACTTTCACACACCG
>Ga0209274_10000683_pt1 | contig 18982 bp, 13 predicted proteins | sample HubBroMetageREF1_FD_188343 | JGI IMG/M metagenome (GOLD analysis project Ga0209274, IMG submission 188343) | Reference soil microbial communities from the Hubbard Brook experimental Forest, New Hampshire, USA - Hubbard Brook CCASE Soil... | ecosystem: Environmental > Terrestrial > Soil >...
CCGTGGCAGGAACGATTTCACTTCCCCGCGAAGATGAGTTCGCGCCGCGCGGCATGTACACCGGAACCAACTCGCTGCGCCTGCATGATTATTTTCTCTTCGCGCAGGAATCGTTCGCGCAATGGGCGCGCACGATGCATGAAACCATCCGCGCCGCCGGGTCGCAGCAGCTAGTCACCGTCGGCCAGGATGAAGGTGGCATTCAAGACCGCCTCTCGCCGGCATTTTGGGGATCGTCTGTCGACTTCACCACCAATCATTCCTGGTGGCTCAACGACAACATCCTGTGGGATTCTCTCGCCGCCAAGCAGCCCGGCGAAGCCATGCTGATTCAGGAAACCGGACTGCAGCGCGAGTTGAACCTCGACGAGATCGCCCGCCGCACGCCGGAGAAAGAGGCCGCTCTTCTCGAACGAAAGATCGCGACATCCTTCATTCAAGGCGCCGGCGCCATCGAATGGCTGTGGAACACAAATTCCGACATGACGGAGAGCAACGAAACTCCCATCGGCGCCGTGCGCACCGATTACACCGAGAAACCGGAAGCTACGCTGCTGCGCGCCTTCGCCCAGTTCGCGCCGTCGTTGCAGCCACATCTCCGCGACCCGCAACTGCCTTCGATCGCCATCATTACCTCGCAGGCCGCCCAGTACTCGGCGCTCGCGGAGTTTCAATTGACGGCACAACAGACCGCCGTGCGCGCCCTCGCCTACGACGTCCACTTGCCCGCATACGTGATTGCAGAAAATCAGATCGAGAAGTTAGGATCGCCGAAGCTGGCCATTCTGCCGTCACCACAAGCGCTCAGCGAATCCGCATGGCAGGCATTACTTGACTACGTCGACGCCGGAGGCAATCTCCTTATCACCGGCCCAGCCGATCGCGACGAGCACTGGCAAATCGTCGACCGAACCGCTCAACTGGGCCTCGTCGCGCATACGGAACCACTGACGTACCACAACGCCACCATCCAACTTGGCGAACGTTCGATTTCCTTAGACTTCGATCAGCAGGATCAAAACTGGCTCGACTCGCTGCACTTCGACAACGCATCCAACCTCAAAGAAATTCCTCACGGCAAAGGCCGGATATTCTGGACATCCGACCCGGTCGAGCTCTCGAAAGATCCGCACTCAATTTCCGAACTCTATGCCTCCGTCGCAGCCCGCCTGAGCATTCCACCAATGTTCACTCAGCAATCGCCGCTTCCACAAGGCGTGCTCGTGTTCCCGACGGTGCTGGCAGACTCGATGCTCTACGTCTTCATCTCAGATTCCGCCACCGACACGGCAATCAACCTGCAAGATCAAATCACCGGCGCACAGCTCAGATTCTCGCTGCCAGCCGAGCACGCCGCCATCGCCGTCCTTGGGAAAAAGCAGAAGGGAATCGTCGCGAAGTACGGCTTTTGATTTGAGCCAGAAGGGTCGTTCAGGAAGCGGGTGCCCCATTTCTCGCCCGTCCGGTGCGCGAGAAGTGGGGATTTTCGATTAGTAGCAGAATCAGCTTTGTAGGACGGCCCTGTGTTCCGCCAACTGCCGCGAAAGAAACGTCAAAAACTCATCCATCCCCTCGCCAGTTTTCGCGGAGAGCCGAAAAATCTGCATCCCCGGACGCACCGACTGGATGCTCGTGCGCGCCGCCTCCCAGTCAAACTCCACCGCCGCTGCCAACTCATTCTTAGTAATCACGGCAACATCGGCGCTATTAAAAATAGTCGGATATTTCAGCGGCTTGTCTTCCCCCTCTGTCACCGACATCAGCACCAACCGAAGATTCTCCCCAAGATCATACGAGGACGGGCAAACCAGGTTGCCCACGTTCTCGATGAACAAAAAATCCAATTGATGCAGATCCCAGTCGGCAAGCGCATTCTGCACCATCGCCGCCTCCAGATGGCAAACCGTCCCAGTCGTGATCTGCTTCACCGGCGCCTTGCTCCGCGCCAGGCGCACCGCATCGTTCTCAGTCGCCAGATCTCCCACCAGCGCCGCCACTCGATAGCGAGGTTGCAACAGAGTCAGCGTCTTCTCCAGGAAGGCCGTTTTCCCAGAGCCCGGACTCGAAACCAGGCTCACCACAAACACTCCCGCCGCGCGGAATTGTTCGCGTAGGCCGCGCGCGAGCACATCATTCTGCTTCAACACATTTCTGCGCACTTCGACCAGACGCGGCTCGCTCACTTCTGCACCTCCGGCTTCACCACCAAATCCCCATCCTCTACCTCGAGCGCAAAAACCTCAAGCTCCTTGCCCTGACGCACGTCCATCGTGGGCGTACCGCATTCTGGACATTGAAACAGTTGCATCGACGCTAGTTCTTGCATCTTCCGGCATTGCGCGCAAAACACAATGACGGGAAGCTCCTCAATCACCAACCGCGTCCCCTCGAGCGGCGTACCGTGGCACGCGACTTCATACGAAAACAGCAGCGCGTCCTTGACCACTCCAGAAAGCGCGCCCAGCCGCAGATGCACCGCGCTAACCCGCACACCACGCCGCTGCGATTCTTCGACCGCCGCGTCCACAATGCCCATCGCAATCGAAAGTTCGTGCATCCTTTCGCCGTGCGTATTCTATATCGCCACCTTCCCAGCCACCTTGCAATGTCGCGGCTCTCTGCATATAAGAAGTAAGGGCGGATTCTATCCCGGCCCGAATTGGCCAGGTAGCGACCTCTTGTTCCCTTCACGCCGCGGCTTTCTGAAATCTTTCAGCCGTTCCGCACTCGTACTCTCACTCGAGAGCGTGCTGCAGATGGCTCGCCCGGACTGGATGCGAGGCAACGCGCTGCCCCAGAAGGCCGCGCCTCCACCAAAGCAGGAATCTAAAATCGAAGATGGCGATCTCGGCGTCAGCTTTCGCAACGTCTCCCGCGAGTCCGGGCTCAACGCAAAAACCATCTTCGGGGGCGAGCACAAGAACAAATATCTGCTCGAAACTACCGGCTGCGGCGTAGCCTTCTACGACTACGATCACGACGGTTGGCTCGACATTTTCCTGGTGAACGGCTCGCGACTCGAAGGCTTTCCCGCCGGTTCCGAACCCAGCTCGCACCTGTTTCGGAATAATCGCGATGGCACTTTCACCGACGTCACCACCAAAGCCGGACTCACGCATTCGGGCTGGGGACAAGGCGTTTGCGTAGGCGACTACGACAACGACGGCTGGGACGATCTGTTCGTCACCTACTTCGGCAAGAGCGTTCTCTACCACAACAACGGCGACGGCACTTTTACCGACGTCAGCCAGAAAGCCGGCGTAGCCGGCAGCGGCAAGCGCTGGAACACAGGCTGCGCATTCCTCGACTACGATCGCGACGGCCGCCTCGACCTGTTTATCGCCAACTACATCGATCTCGATTTAGCGACCGCTCCGCTGCCTGAGTCCGGTCCGTGCCTCTACAAGAGTGTCATGGTCGCCTGTGGGCCGCCCGGCCTCCAGGGCGGCAAGAATATTCTTTACCACAATAACGGGGATGGCACCTTCACCGACGTTTCCGAGGCGTCCGGAATTCTCAACACGAGCGGCACCTACGCGCTCGGCGTGCTCACTGCGGATTTCGACAACGACGGCTGGCCCGATATCTATGTAGCCAACGATTCCACCGCCAGCGTTCTCTACCAGAACCGGAAGAACGGAAAATTTCTCGACGGCGCCGTTGCGGCGGGATGCGCCCTCAGTCCCGATGGCAGGCCGCAAGCCGGCATGGGCGTCTCCGCGGCGGACTACGATCTAGACGGTAATCTCGACATAATCAAAACAAATTTTGCTGGCGACACGCCTTCGCTCTACCACAATCATGGCGGCGGCAATTTCGAAGATGCCACTTTCACCGCCGGGCTGGGTGCGCACACGCAATACCTGGGCTGGGGTTGCGGCTTCTTCGACATGGACAACGACGGCTGGCCTGACATTCTGCTCTGCAACGGCCATGTCTATCCGGAGGTCGAACAGCTCAAGACCGAAGCCGGATACGCCCAGCGCAAGCTCTTGTATCACAACCAGCACAACGGACATTTCGCCGACGTCTCTCTGCAGGCCGGGCCGGGCATCTCGGAACCAAGCGCGTCGCGGGGCGCGGCCTTTGGCGATTTCGATAACGACGGAGACATCGACGTGGTCGTGAACACCGTCAACGAGTATCCACAATTGCTCCGCTGCGATTCCAAACTGAACAACCACTGGATTAAGATTCGCACCATCGGCACGAAGTCGAATCGCAGCGGAATTGGCGCGCGGCTGATTTGTGTGACTCGCCTGCAAGGAGAATCGAAGCCGCATCAGCAGATCGATGAAGTCCGCAGCGGCGGCAGTTACCTCTCACAAAATGATCTGCGAATTCACTTCGGCCTGGGCAAGGCCGAGAAGGTCGACGTGCTTGAGATTCGCTGGCCCAGCGGCCACGTCGATACGTTGAAGGATATCAAAGCGAATCAATTGATCTTCGTCAAAGAAGGTGAAGGGATCACCCGCACCATGCAGTTCGCGAAAAGTCGACCACCGGCCCAACCCTAGTTTGCCTTTACGGTGCAGACCAGTACTGGTTAAAGCCGTCATAGTCTGACGGCAAAAATGCCAGAATGGTTCTTCTCAGTTCCAAAATATCGACAGAGCCTTGTTTTCGATATAGCACTTTGCCGTCAGGAGCGATCAAAACTGTATACGGCACCGCTGACTCCCACGTCGGGTCAAAGGCCGCCTGCAATGCGGCCGTATCGTCGGACGAAAACAGCAGATTGCGGCTCATAGCATGCATCTTCTCAAGCACACGCAATACAGAGTTCTTCTCGTCCGGCATATTGGCGGCCACCGTGACTAACTCCAGGTCGCGTACACCATACATTCGGAATGTATCCTCGAAATCCGGGAATTCGTGGATGCACGATCCACACCACGTCGCCCAAAAACTGATCAGCAAAGTTTTCTTCGTTGGATTTGTTCGCAACGCTTTCAAGTCCGTAGCCGACGCCATCTCAACCTGGACAGGCTGAGATTCGATTTTCCCCAGGGCCATCAGACGCGATGCCTGTTTCTCTTTCCACTTAGTCGAACAGCCGAATACGCCAGTGTGCTTAACGGCGACTTCTCGATGAGCCAGGAGCGCATCAATGGCATCGCGCGCTTCGTGGGTCTTCACCTGTTCGACGCGATAGCTGTTGTCCATTCGGCCTTCATAGCGCAGACGGCGATCGCGATCGAAAACAAATACATGCGGCGTGGCCTGTGGGCCGTAAGCGTCTGTTACCGTCTGTGTTTCGCCATCATAAAGGTACGGGTAAGTCAGATGCTTATACTCCGCCCGGATCTTCATCTCCTCTAAACTGTCACTGATGTCCGACGAGTCCAGTTCATCGATCCTGATGGCTTTCGGATCATTTGGTTGAATCGCAACTACCGCGACGCCGAGATCCTTGTAGTCCGCCGCAAGCTGCGCAATACGGCGCTCATACATTTGGGCAATCGGGCAATGGTTACAAGTGAAGACCACCACCAGCACCGGGCTGGAAGAGTAGTCGGCGAGCTTGTGGATTGCTCCATCAACACCCGGAAGTTCAAAGTTTGGCGCCGGCGATCCGAGTGCGAGGATCGGGTGGGTCTCCTGTGCCCCGGCGGTTGCCGCAAGCACGCATAGCACGAGGGCTCTCCACATAGGTTTCTCCGATAGTAATTATTCCATACGCCTCACCAAAATTCCCAGGCGATGGAGAAAACACGGGACATGAAACGGAGTTTCCGCATCACACTCTTCGCAGCCGGGAATTCCGGGTGAGCAATAAAAAAAACGGCAGGGCCGACCCCCTGCCGTTTTCGCTATCCTGCATTCTGCTGCAGACTACTTCTTGTTGACTGACTTCTTGAGTTCGGCCCCGGGACTAAACTTCGCAACCTTGCGGGCGGCAATCTTAATCGTGGCGCCGGTTTGCGGGTTGCGTCCGTTCCGCGCTTTTCTCTGCGACACCGAGAAGGTGCCGAAGCCTATCAACGCGACTCTGTCGCCTTTGCGGAGTGCACCCGTAATGCTGTCGACGGCGGTATCAATGGCAGTCGTAGCCTGCGCCTTGCTGATTTCACATGCGCCTGCGATCTTGTCAACCAGATCGGCCTTGTTCATAGTCTCTCCTCGCAGGTCTCTTTCGTGCTCAGCCTACCGGGAGGAAACTGGCTACGGCTGAGTTGGGAAACCTGACGGCTTGTATTGTCCTCCGTCTGCGGCGAAAGTCAACTGTGAAAATCCGCGCCCGAAGCCTGTTTCACACTCTTTCGGCCCGAATCGGGGCTAGCCAAGCGGCTTTCGGGTGCTCCCGGCAGGGTTTTCCTACGCCCTCCACAGCCCACCGCCTTCCTTCACAGGATGTACACAGGCAGGCAAGGTTTGCAGCTTGCGCGGAAGCTCCCCTTGGTGCAAAGTCAAAGAGGAGAATTTGTTTGAAGATGATCGACCAGAACCAGAAGATGATTGGTGAAAAGCTAAATGGCTCCAAGCTGGAAGCGCCCCCGATCAAGGCTTCCGTGGAAGTCTGTCCGCTCTGTCAAGGCACCGGATGGAAAACGGCAGGACCTGACGCCAACGCCCGCAGCCGCAAAGATCACATTAGCAACGACCGTCGGGTCACGCGCTGCGACTGCCGTCTGCGCGCCCGGGGCGAATCTTTGCTGGCCGCAGCCCGCATTCCGCGCCGCTACGAGCACTGCGAACTCTCAAATTTCGAATTCGATGGTCCCTATCGTTCGCTGGCTCCGGCACGCATGGCGGCCTGCAAGTTTGTGGAAGAGTATCCGATTGACAAGACAGGCCTCCTGGTAATCGGCACGATTGGCGTGGGCAAAACCCACCTCGCCGTCGGCATGATTAAGGAACTGATCCTCGGCAAGGGCATCTCCTGCCTCTTCTACGATTACCGCGAATTACTGAAGCAGATCCAAAACTCCTACAACGATTCCGTTAAAACAACGGAGCTGGACGTACTCAGGCCCGTGTTTGAAACGGAGGTTCTTGTGCTCGACGAGCTAGGCGCGGTCCGACCCACTGAGTGGGTCTGGGACACCGTGAGTCTGATCCTCAACACGCGCTATAACGACAATCGCACCACGATTATCACGACCAACTACCCCAATCTTGCCGAGCGCGATCGGCTGGGCAACCACGTTAGCAGCCGCAGTTCCGAAGCCGCCAGGTACGCGGCCGAGAAAGAATCTTTGGGCGATCGCATCGGCGACCGCATGCGTTCCCGCCTCCTCGAAATGTGCCGCATCGTCACCATGGAAGGCCAGGATTATCGCGAGCGCGTCAAGAGCGCCAGCTTTCGATGAGGGTCAAGTTTCGTCGCGCAGGATCATTTTCTTCGCTATATCCGTGCGAAGCCGCGTAAATCGTGGCAAGAGAAGTTCTCGCGAGTGTTCTGTTGGCCGATTGCGAACTAAAATGAACCCGTGCTGACCGACCGCCTAGAATTCGCCCCCGAGCGAGACGCACAAATCTTCTCCGCGGTCCCCGCAGCTCCCGCGGTTTTTCTCCTGCGCGGAGCAGACACCCACGCCGAGCCATATGTCACAAAGACGGCAAATTTGCGACGCCGCTTACAGCGGCTGCTAGGCCCGGTAGAAGAGCGCACGAAAAAACTCAACCTGCGCGACCGAGTCTGCCTGATCGAATACACCCCCACCGGCTCCGACTTCGAATCCGGCTTCCTGCTCTACCGCCTTCTGCGCACCGCGTTTCCCAAGACCTACTCCCATCGCATGCGCTTCCGCTTCGCGCCCCTTGTGAAACTCCATCTCGAAAACGAATACCCGCGCGCCTCCATCACCACACGCCTCGGCCGGCTCGGCGGACGCTCTCTCTACTATGGCCCCTTCATTTCGCGCCTCGCCGCCGAGAAGTTCATGAACGACTCGCTCGACTTCTTCAAGATGCGGCGCTGTGTCGACGATCTCCATCCCGACCCCAAATTCCCCGGCTGCATCTATTCCGAAATGAAAATGTGTCTCGCGCCCTGCTTCAAGGGATGCAGCGATGAAGAATATGTCGCCGAAGTAAATCGCGTGCAGGCCTATTTTGATTCCTCTGGAGATTCGTTGCTTCGAGAGTTCTCCGCCGATCGCGAGGCCGCGTCAGCCCGGCTCGCCTTCGAAGACGCGGCGGCGATTCACCTCCGGGTGGAAAAACTCAAGCCCATCGTGAGTCAACTTCCCGAAATCGTGCAGCGCCTCGATCGTCTCTCCGCGCTCATGATTCAGTCCAGCGCGGCCGCCGGCTCGGTCGCGTTCCTGCGCATCGAATGCGGACGCATCTCCGGGCCGGTCTCGTTCAGCATCCAGCCCGCCGAGCACTCAAAATCGCAGTCGATGGAGGCGCGAGTACAGGAGACCCTGCAATCCTTCCCGCTAGAAAAGGCTGAGAAGGCGAAGTCCGCTCTCGAAACCATGGAGCATCTGGCCCTGCTGAAGCGTTGGTATTATCGCGGAAGCCGCACAGGCGAAATCTTTTTCGCCGACGCCAAAGGTGAACTCCCCACGCGCCGCATAGTTCGCGGCATCTCGCGAGTATTCCGCGGCGAGAAGCCGGAACCTCAAGCCAACAAACTTCCCGAGACCGTCACAGACAAAACCGAATCTCCCGCGCAGCCTGACGCGGAAGGTTTGAAGTAAGGGTGAATGGGTGCCCCATTTCTCGCGCGTCCTTTGCGCGAGAAGTGGGGGGTCGGAGTTGAGGTCCCCAACAGATCACACCAGCGAACGGCAATAGAGAAAACGGGCGACCCGAAGGCCGCCCGAAAAATCTGTTCTTATGTTTTGTCCCCGCGGATCCGCGAAGATCCGTAGCAACTGCTCTAGATATCCAGGTTCTTCACATCCAGCGCATTCTCTTCGATGAACTTGCGCCGCGCCTCCACATCCTCACCCATCAGCGTGGTGAAAATGGTCTCGCACTCGGCGATGTCCTCCAGCCGCACCGACAGCAACGTCCGCCGCTCCGGATCCATGGTCGTCTCCCACAACTGCGGCGCCGTCATCTCGCCAAGACCCTTGTAGCGCTGGATGGTGAAATCCTTGCGCCCTTCGTTGATCACATAATCACGCAAGTCGCGCACATTCGTCTTCTCCACCACTTCAATTTCCGCCTTGCGCTTGGCCGGCTTAGCCGTCTTCTTCTCGCCCTTGTCTCCGTCAGTAGACGCACCGTCGCCATCAGCCGCATCTTCGCCGCCGGCGGGAGCAGCCTTGGCCAGCGTCTCCACCACAAACGGCGGCTCCATGTACGGCTCAATCTGCTTGTACTTCGAAATCAGTTGCCGGGACTCCGCGCTGGAAGCCAGCACCCAGTTGATGACGTGTTCGGCCCCGTGTTTATTGACGAAGTTCACTTCCCACAGGTTGTGCTCTTCGTCAAAGCGCGACGCCACGCTCTTGAATCCCTCTTCCTTCTGGAGCTTCTTCAATTCTTTTTCCAGGCGCTCGAGTTTTTTCGGCGGCGTGTTCTTGTCACCCTCAAAGTCCGCGCGCTTCGCCAGATCGAGTTTAGGAATAAGCTCGGTGACGCGTTCGTTGCGCACACGCTTGTCGAGCTTCTCGAAAAAGCCGAGATACTCGTCCAGCACCGTCATAAAGCGCGCCAGATCCTTGCCTTCGATCTTGGCCGCACCCTCGCCATAACGCACGCTCAGCCCGTCGGCCGCGCGCTTCACCATCACTTTCACGAATTCGCGCTCGTCCTTGATGTACTGCTGCGACTTGCCTTTTTTCAGCGAGAACAGCGGCGGCTGCGCGATAAACACATTCCCGCGCTTGATCAACTCCTGCATATGGCGGAAGAAGAACGTCAGCAGCAGTGTGCGGATATGGCTCCCGTCCACGTCGGCGTCGGTCATCAGGATGATCTTGCCGTAGCGAACCTTCGTCGGATCGAAATCTTCCTTCGAGATGCCGGTCCCGAGCGCCGTGATCATGGCGCGAATTTCTTCGTGCGCCAGCATCTTGTCGTAGCGTGCTTTTTCGACGTTGAGAATTTTTCCCTTCAGCGGCAGTATCGCCTGGAATCGCCGGTCGCGGCCCTGTTTGGCCGTCCCACCGGCTGACTCTCCTTCGACCAGAAACAGTTCGCAGCGGTTAGGATCGCGCTCCGAACAATCCGCCAGCTTGCCAGGTAGGCCGCCCGAGTCGAGCGCACCTTTGCGGCGCGTCAAATCGCGCGCCTTGCGGGCAGCCTCACGCGCCCGCGCAGCGTCGACCGCCTTGTTGATAATCTTTCGTCCCACGGTCGCGTTCTGTTCGAAGAACGCTCCCAGCCGCTCATTGACGAACTGAGTCACGGTTCCCGCGATGTCGGAATTGAGCTTGCCCTTGGTCTGCCCTTCGAACTGCGGTTGCGGCAGCTTCACGCTGATCACCGCCACCAGCCCTTCGCGCACGTCGTCGCCCGTCAGATTTTCTTTGACGTCCTTGAACAGTCCCATCTGCTGCCCCGCATAGTTGATGGTGCGGGTCAGAGCCGTGCGGAATCCAGAAAGATGCGTGCCCCCGTCGACCGTATTGATATTGTTGGCAAAGCTGAACACCGACTCCGAATACGCGTCGTTGTACTGCAGCCCAATCTCCATGTGCACGCCGTTGCGGTCGTCCTCCATGTAGATCGGCTTGTCGTGCAGCACCTGCTTGCCGCGATTGAGATGCTTGATGAACTCAGCGATGCCGCCGTTGTACTTGAATTCCGTGTGCTTCGGTTCACCCGTCTTCGAATCGGTGTTGCGCTCGTCCGTCAGCGTGATCAGCAGTCCCTTGTTAAGGAACGCGAGTTCGCGCAACCGCTGCGCCAGCGTGTCGTAGTTGTACTCAGTCGCGGTGAAGATGGAGCGGTCGGGCAGGAAGTGAACCTTCGTCCCGCGCTTCTTAGTTGCGCCCGTTTTGTGCAGCTTATTGGTCGGGTCGCCCTTGGAATAGTTCTGCTGCCAGGTAGCACCGTCACGCCAGATCTCCAGCTCCAGGTCTTCACTGAGCGCGTTGACACACGACACGCCCACCCCGTGCAATCCGCCGGAAACTTTGTAAGTCGACGAATCAAATTTTCCGCCGGCATGCAGCGTGGTCATCACCACCTGCGCCGCCGAAACTCTCTCACCGTCAATCACCATATCGTCGACCGGAATGCCGCGCCCGTCGTCGATCACCGTGATCGAATTGTCGAGATGAATCGTAACGTCAATCTTGGTGGCAAACTGCGCGAGCGCCTCGTCAACGGAGTTATCGACAACTTCGTACACCAGATGATGCAGGCCCAGCTCTCCCGTCGATCCGATGTACATGGCGGGGCGCTTGCGCACCGCCTCCATCCCGCCCAGCACTTTGATGGAATCGGCATTGTAACTAGCGTCGCTGTCGCCGTTGCCACCCGCCACTGCGCTGTTGGCTGTGTCGATGGGAGTCACTTTTCCGTTTTTTGTCTTGGTATCAGCGATGGGAGTATTGATCTCTTTGGTGGCCATTCCGCTCCGCGAAAATGTCCCGATTCGTAGTGTGAATTCAGGTTCTGTGAGCCCCGGAATTCGGCTGGAAATTCCGCCCCGAACCAACCGCCTCGAAGCCCCTGCAAAAGACTTCAAGTTATTGAAATTCCTAATACTTAGGGTCGTCTTGCAACTCTTCGAATTATACCACAAATCGGCATTTTCCGGTCACCGCGAAATGGGCCGAATCGACTGAGTAAAAGGCCTTGTGGCGCGGACACTCTTGTCCGCCGCAATTGCCTTTGATCTTGCCCTTGTTATTGATTTCTATCCCTCCGCATGAGGGCCTGAACTTACAAAGAGCATCAGCCCGCGAAGCGAAAGGCAACGTCAACGGCGCCAGACAAGAGTGTCCGTCCTACAAAATCAAAAGGGGCGGCCGCGAGGCCGCCCCAGAACTAACAACCGACCACTGTTCTTACGCCGTAGCTGGCCGCTCTCCGCCCTTCGCGCGCCCCGGCTGCAACTCCGGCTTAATGACGTGCTGCACTCCATCGTCCTTCGACGACGGCGGCGGCTGCACTGGAGGAAGTTGCTGGTTCTCGACCAGCATCTTGATCTCGTTCGCATCCAGCACTTCACGTTCAATCAACGCGCGCGCAATCCGTTCCAGCACTTCCCGATTGTCCGAGATGAGTTGCTTGGCGGTGGTGTAACCCTTGTTGACCAGTTTGCGCACCTCCTGGTCAATCTTGATCGCCGTGTCCTCGCTGTAGTCGCGATGCTGAGCGATTTCGCGGCCCAGGAAGATCTGCTCTTCCTTCTTCCCGAAGGTCATCGGGCCCAGGTCGCTCATGCCCCACTCGCAGACCATTTTGCGCGCCATGTCGGTGGCCCGCTCAATGTCGTTGCCCGCGCCGGTGCTCATCACATTGAGGAACAGTTCTTCCGCGATGCGTCCGCCCATCAGGATCGCGATCTCAGTCTCGAGATAGTTCTTGTAGTAGTTGTGCCGATCATCAGTGGGCAACTGCATGGTCACGCCCAGGGCCATACCACGCGGAATAATCGTGACCTTGTGCAGCGGATCGGAATTCGGCATCTTCGCCGCCACCAGCGCGTGTCCCGCCTCGTGGTAAGCCGTATTCTTTTTTTCCTCGTCGGTGAGCAGCAGCGACTTGCGCTCCACGCCCATCAGGACTTTGTCCTTGGCCAACTCGAAGTCATACTGCAAAACCGCTTTGCGATTCTGCCGCGCGGCCGCCAGCGCCGCTTCATTGACCATGTTGGCTAGGTCAGCGCCAGAGAATCCCGGCGTCCCGCGGGCCAACACGGAGAGATCAACATCTTCCGCCAAAGGAATCTTCCGGGTATGTACGCGCAGAATCTCCTCGCGCCCCCGCACGTCGGGCCGGCTCACTACGACGCGCCGGTCAAAACGCCCCGGCCGCAGCAACGCCGGATCCAGCACGTCAGGCCGGTTGGTCGCCGCCATCAGAATGACGCCCTCGTTCGATTCGAAGCCGTCCATCTCTACCAATAGCTGATTCAAAGTCTGTTCGCGCTCGTCGTGTCCACCGCCCAGTCCTGCGCCGCGATGCCGCCCGACCGCGTCAATCTCGTCGATGAAAATAATGCACGGAGCGTTCTTCTTGCCCTGCTCGAAAAGATCGCGCACGCGGCTAGCGCCCACGCCGACAAACATCTCCACAAAGTCCGAACCTGAAATCGAGAAGAACGGAACGTTGGCCTCACCCGCGACCGCGCGAGCCAGCAACGTCTTGCCCGTTCCCGGAGGCCCCACCAACAGCACGCCTTTCGGAATGCGTCCGCCAAGCTTCTGGAACTTCTGCGCCTCGCGCAGGAATTCGATAATCTCGCGCAGCTCTTCTTTGGCCTCTTCCACGCCCGCCACGTCTTTGAACGTGACTTTCTTCTGCTGCATGGAGAGCAGCCGCGCCCGGCTCTTGCCAAACGACAGCGCTTTATTTCCGCCGGTCTGCATCTGCCGGATCATGAAAATCCAGACCGCGCCGATCAACACAATTGGAACTACCTGAATCACCCACGCCCAGCTGCCGCCATTGATGTCGCGGAAGTCGCTGGTCACGCCCTTGCTATCCAGACTCTTGAGCATCTCGGGAGTGAAATATGTCGGAGGCGCGATGGTGTGGAACGCGGAACCATTGCGCAATTTACCGCGCACTTCCATACCGTTGACCACGAATTCCTGAACGTTGTTCTGTTCCACTTCGTTCATGAATTGCGAGGTTTTTAATTCTGCGTCTTTCTGGTTGTCGCGCGCGCTCTTGACCACCTGCCACAGCAGAAGCGCGGAAACCCCAATCAGCAACCAGAACAGCACGGTCTTTACAGTTGAGTTCACCTAGAGGACTCCTGAAATTCGAAACGGGCGGCCAAATACACCAGCCCCCGAGGCTCCTACAGCTAGTTAGATGCCCTGGAGCGACTTTTTGATTGGCAAATTCTCCAATGTCCTATTCTACCTTTTCTCCGGCAAAAAGGCGCGCCGTTACCCCTATAACTTAAGTCATGGGGATTCTTGGACTTGCCGCCGCCAGGTAGGGCAAATTCCGGTTCGTCTGCTCCACCGCCCCCAGACCGTAGCCCACCAGAAAGGTTTCATCCACCAGAAACCCGAAATAGTCCGGCTGCAAAGGCACGCGGCGCGCCGCCTGGCGGTCCAGCAGCGTCACCAGCTTCACCGAAGCCGCACCCCGGGACCGCAGATCGCTCATCAAGAACTCGCTGGTCACGCCGGAATGCACCAGCCCTTCCACCAGCAGAATGTGCTGGCCACGAATATCCGGCTCGTGACTAAAAAAAATCTCCATTACATCGTGGGAGGCCCCGCTCGGCGGCCGCGTGTACTTAGGCTTGATGAACTGGCACACCACCGGCACATCAACCGCCCGCACCAGGTCAGCCAGAAACATGAATGCGTTCTCCAGCACCGCCAGCATCTGGATCGTCTGCCCGCTGTAGTCGTCGGAGATTTGCCGGGCCAGTTCCTTCACTCGCTTCTGGATCTGATCCGTAGAGATGACCGGGCGAAGGGGCTCGATTCGCGGACCGTTCATGAAGTTTGCGTGCCTCCCGGCACATCCAGCTTATTGCTACGTCGCCGGCTGGTCAGCGAGGGACTTTCAACTCGAGACCTCAGCGAGGAGCTTCTCCTCGATCAATATTGCCGCTCGCCCCGGCGTCGCCCGCAACTTCGCTGGCACCGGAAACCCTCGCATCCACACAATGTCGCCCTCGTCGCCGCTCACCACCACCGGCCACAACCTGCGCTGCGGATGGGCCACATGACGTTCCTGCAACAACTCCTTGATCTTCTTCGGGGACTTTGTATGGGCCGGCCAGAATCGGTCTCCCGGACGCCAGTTCCGCACCCGCAACGGTCCGGGCAGCGATGCCGCATCCAGAAGATGATCCGGATTATACGCCGCCTCCGCGCCCGCTGGAATGGTCAGCACCTCGACGTAGGAGCCTGCCTCGCTAATGACGACTCGGCCCGGCAGGGGAAGTTCGTATTCGTAGTCACAGTCCTGCGGCGAAACCGGCTCCCGCAGATCGGAAGTCACAAAGTTAGGAGTCGCCGGGTCGGGAGTCAACAGGTTGGGAGTCAAAAAGACCAGTTCCTCCTCTTCGACGACGCATTTCCACCCCAGTGGCAACGACACCACCTTACCAGACGCAGCTTCTTCGCTCGCGACCCGCAGGATTTCTTCTACATGCTTGAATTCCAGCGGAATCCCGGCGTTCTCGCCAATCGCCTTGACCAGCCGTCGCTGCACGCCAACCGGCTCGCCCAGAAACCACATCCGGCTCATCGACGCATTCATCACCAGCCAGGGCGCGCCGTCGATTTTCGATCGTAGATCATCGCTCCCCAATTCTGGAGTGGGGTGCCCCATTTCTCGCGCGCCCTTTGCGCGAGAAGTGGGGGTTTTGACGGAATCAGAAGTGGGAGCCTTTACAAAACTTGCCCCGCTGCGCGAATTTTCGAGCCCGGCAATCTGAACGAACCCGTCCGCACCCGACCTCCCCCGCACCCACTCCGGCTCCGACCACTGCACCGTAGTTCCCATCCAACCCGAAACTTCGTTCTCCCAGTAGTCTTCTTCCCCACGCGCAATCTCCGCCAATTCGGCAAGGCTCTCCGCCACTGCGGGATTGAACTCCTGCTCCAGTAGCGGAATGACGAGTTTGCGGACGCGGTTCCGCGTGAATTTTTCATTCGTATTGGTCGAATCTTCCCGCCAAGGCTGGGCGATGTCGATGAGATACCGCTCCAGTTCGCGGCGACGAGTAGTAAGCAACGGCCGAACAATTTCGCCGGAGAACTCGCCGTCCTCGTCCCCTACCAGAATCCGCGGATAAATCCCCCCCAACCCCCGCAACCCCGCCCCACGAATCATCCGCATCAGCACAGTCTCAGCCTGATCGTCGAGCGTGTGCCCCGTGACGATCTTGCTCAAGGCGGGGCTGCTTTTGGGTGGCGCAGCGCTTTCAGCGCTGCGATCATCCGATCCCCAATGAACCGGGGCTTCAGCCCCCGAGGGACATCCCTCCGCATCTCCGCCCAAGAGATAACGAAAGAACCCATACCGCAACTCCCGCGCAGCCGTTTCCACGCTGACGCCTTCTTCCTCCGCATGCTGCGCGACATCATCGCTGTCAAAATGAAACTCCAAATCGAACGCGCGCGCTAGCCTCGCAACGAATTCCTGATCGTCGTCCGACTCCGCCCCGCGCAGCCTGTGATTGAAATGAACAACCGAGAGGACAATCCCGAGTTCGCCGCGCAGGTCCAGCAACACCCGCAATAGCGCAACCGAGTCAATCCCGCCGGAAACAGCAACGCCGACGCGGTCCCCAGCCCGCAGCAATTCCTGCCGCCGAATGTGGGTAAGCACGCGCTCCGCCAGAGAATGCACGGAAACATGGTACAGCCTGCAACGTAGCAAAGGCTCGTCTAGGCAATCTTGGGCTCAGTGAACCTCGCGTCCTCAAGCAGCTTGGCAACGAGCGAAAGAGCCTCTTGAGTTTCTGGATCTCCAAGGCGCTCATGAAGGATGGTGTAGGAGAAGAGCGCTTCGTGGGCGACATAAGCTATGGCAGTGAGCAACCCGCCCACCAATAATTGCAGATCGGGACCCCATCTTCTTGTGACAATTGCTTCCAGGCGACCACGATGTTGCCACCAGATTCGTAGAAATCACCGCCGTGCTTCTCTGCCCTCTCGTTGAGGAGATCGCAAAGCCGTTCTCTCGAAGTATTCTTCAGGGTGAGAGGGTTGACGCGAAGCCAGCCGGAATCGGCGTTGGGTGAGTGGTAGAGGTAGTTGTTTCCATCTTCTGCAACTTCGATCCACTCATGCGGAATCAGGAAGCTGAGTGTATCTCCGAAGTCGAAAACGCGATCTAGTCGAGTAGTCGTCACACTCCCGCACTCTTCTCCGCAATCAGCTTCCCGATCTTCTCCACAAACTCCGCCGCCGGCATGTCCTCCGTCTTCTCTTTCCCGCGCGAGCGCACATTCACCTTGCCCGCCTCAGCCTCTTTGTCCCCGACGACGAGCAGGAACGGCACCTTCTGCATGGCATGTTCGCGGATCTTCGCATTCATCTTCTCGTTACGCGCATCCACTTCCACGCGCACTCCAATTGCTTTGAGCTGTGAAGCGACCTTGTTCGCATACTCCGCATGCCGCTCGCTGATCGGAATCATCGCCACCTGCACCGGCGACAGCCACACCGGAAACGCTCCCGCATAATGCTCAATCAGCACGCCAAAGAAGCGCTCCACCGATCCGAACAGCGCGCGATGCACCATCACCGGCTGTTTGCGCGAGCCATCTTCCGCCACATACTCCAGGCCGAAGCGCTGCGGCAGATTGAAGTCGACCTGCACTGTCGAGAGCTGCCACAGCCTTCCGATGGCATCGACTAGCTTGATGTCAATCTTCGGCCCGTAGAACGCGGCTTCACCGGGAATCGTCTTGTACTCGACGTTCTGCGCCTTCAGCACCTTTTCGAGCGACTGGGTCGCGTGGATCCACTGCTCTTCGCTGCCCACGAAATTCTTGCGGTCTTCGGGATTCCAGGTGGAAAGTTCAGTCTGGAATTTGTCGAAGCCAAAATCCTTCAGCACATCTAGGGCGAAAAGGAGACACCCGGTAATCTCACCTTCGACCTGCTCGGGCGTGCAGAAGATGTGCGAGTCATCCTGGGTAAAACCCCGCACCCTCAACAGCCCGTGCATCACGCCAGAACGCTCATACCGATAAACCGTGCCCAACTCACCCAGCCGCACCGGCAGATCGCGGTACGACTTGAGAGAATCTTTGTAAATCAGAATGTGCCCCGGACAGTTCATCGGCTTCAGCCGGTATTCGGCATCGTCGAGCTCCATGGCGTCGAACATGTTCTGCGAATAGTAGCCTTCGTGTCCCGAGGTGTAGAACAACTGCCGCCGCGCCACATGGGGCGTGTACACCAGCGAATAGCCTCGCTTGATGTACTGCTCGCGCATCCAGTCTTCCATCTCTTTGCGGATGATCCCGCCTTTGGGATGCCAGAAAATCAGCCCCGGCCCGGCCAGCTCCTGAATCGAAAACAGATCAAGCTGCTGGCCAATCACGCGGTGGTCGCGCTTCTTGGTCTCTTCGAGATGCTTCAGATAATCGTCGAGGTCTTTCTTCGAAAAGAAAGAAGTCCCGTAGATGCGTTGCAGCTGCGGATTCTTCTCGTCCCCCAGCCAGTAAGCCCCGGCGATATTGAACAGCTTGAATGCTTTGATCTTCCCCGTCGACGGAATGTGCGGCCCGCGGCAGAAATCGATGAACTTGCCGGTGCGGTAGATCGAAATCTTTTCATCGGGCTTGGTGAATTGCTCGATGAAATGGCACTTCATGAAATCGCCTTCTTTTTTGAACTCCGCCAGCCCCTGGTCGCGAGGCAGAAACTCACGCGCGTACGGCAGATTCTGCTGCACCAGTTCCTGCATCTTTTTTTCGATCTTTTCCAAATCCTCGGACGTAAACGGAGTAGGACGGTAGAAGTCGTAGAAAAATCCGCTCTCGGTCGCCGGCCCGTGGCCAAGCTTTGTCTCAGGAAAAAGCTCGAGTACGGCCGCCGCCAGCAGATGCGCCGACGAATGCCGGAAAACTTCCAGCGCCTCAGGATCTTTTTCGGTGAGCAGGCGCAGTTCGGTGTCCTTCTCAAGCGGCCGAGTCAGATCGATCAAATCACCGTCCGACTTCGCCGCCAGCGCCGCATCCGCCAGCCGCTGACCAATCGACTTCGCAATATCGAGCGCAGTCGTACCCTTGGGAACTTCCTTCACACTCCCATCCGGGAGCTTCACATGAATGCTGTCAGCCATAATGTGGGACCTGCAGGAGAACTCAATCCCTCAGTTTATGGGAGGGATTCAGGAGGGTCAAACCCAGTTGTCATCCTGAGCGAAGCGAAGGACCCACGCAATTGCCGGCTGCCCGGGCGCTGCGGCG
>Ga0209274_10000688_pt1 | contig 18879 bp, 10 predicted proteins | sample HubBroMetageREF1_FD_188343 | JGI IMG/M metagenome (GOLD analysis project Ga0209274, IMG submission 188343) | Reference soil microbial communities from the Hubbard Brook experimental Forest, New Hampshire, USA - Hubbard Brook CCASE Soil... | ecosystem: Environmental > Terrestrial > Soil >...
GTTCGTCAACGAGTCGCACGTCGCAGTGCCCCCGTCGGTCTGGGCCTCCGCGCGCGCCGCGATGGCCAGAACGGCCATTGCGGCCGCTCCTGCCGTCGCTTGGGCGACGGATATTCTCCTTCTCGTCCTCATATTGGAAAGCCAACCTTCCTGAGCGCGGAGACTGCGTAAAAGTCCACCGCGCATCGGGCGCGACCATAAGCTGAGGCAGCCTTTGATTTGTGAACACCCCGCGACATTTGTGAGTCATCTTGCGCGAGCTGCCCGCTGAAAAACGTCGTTCGTTTGTCACGCAAAGTTCATGCAGACGATCCTCCGGAGCCAAGCCCCGATCTCGCCGAGCTACTCACGGATCTCGGCGCCCCGAGCTAAGCCCCGATCTCGCTGAGCCAAGGCCCGATCTCAGCGAGCTCCCCCCCCCGACCTCGCCGAGCTGAGCTAAGGTCCGGATCTCAGCGAGCCACGTGTCGATCGAGCCGAGCCATGCATGTAGCTCAGCGAGCCACGAGCCCATCGAGCACGACGACACCATCGACACGGGTCGGCTCTGTGGGCGCAGGCGGTGGGGCCGTGTCGTACCGCGGCGGGGCTGTTCGGTGCGCTCCGAGGGGAGCTGCGCTACTCTTAGGCTTACTTCCAGCTCCAGAGTGAGCCGCGAGATCCGCGCTGCCGAGCTGTGACTGGCAATTATCTTTGGCGAGAAAAGGCGCTTCTTCAATGATGCATAACGCTCGAACCCTGGCGATCCTGGGGGCCGTCGGGGTCGCGGCCTGCGCACAGCAGCCCCAGGATGGCTTCACAGGGACGGAGTTCATGCCGACGGGCGCCGGCAGCGGATCTACCAGCAGCAGCGGCGACGACGCTGGCCCGGTTCAAGGGGTCATCAATCCCCCACCGACGCCCACCGACGCCACAATCGGATTCATCACGACGACGACGGAAGACGCAGGCGACGCGGGGAGCGCACAGGAGGCGGCGGCCAACGCGCCCGTATCCTGCGTGACCACCCGCACCTGCACGACCTGTGACGAGCTGACGGTCACCGGCGACATGACGGCCGCCGACGGGTCGCACGCCTATATCGAGCCGGCACCGGACGACGGGTCCCGAGTGCCGCTGCCTGCCGAGATCACGCCGTTCGCGAGCGGCATGCCGGCGACGACAGGGGGCCCGTGCATCACCGAGCCTGGAGCCGGCGCGCTCTTTCCAAACAACTGGGTTCGCGTTCGCTTCAACTACGGCCCGGGTAGCGCGACGACAATCTTCCAGATTCGAATCCACACGGCCCGGCAGGCTCACGACTTCGTCGCGTACACGCGAAGCCCCACCTGGAAGCTTCCCAAAACCATTTGGACGGATCTTGCAGCTTCGACCTGGGGTGAGGACATCACCGCGACCGTGACGTCGCTCAACCAGACGACGATGGCGATGGCCAGCTCGACGGTCACCTTCCAGATCGCGCCCGCGAACTCCAACGGGTCGATGGTGTACTGGGCCGCGGTCGGGCTCAACGGGGGCCAGTCGTGGCTCGAGAGCTTCAGCCCGGGAGACGAGAACGTCGCCCAGGCGCTCGTGGTGCCCCAGGTCCAGTGGAACATCTCGCGAAACCTGCAGGGGACGCTCCAGACCGGCGGCGCCGGCCCGGGGGACACCCAGTGCATCGGCTGTCACGTGGCGGTGCCCGACCACCAGAGCGTGCTCTTTCTCGACACGTACCCGTGGGACGGGGTCGCCGCAATCGTCGACCCGGACGCCGGGCCGGGGAACATGCCGAGCTGGCTCACGCCGGGCGGCGCCGAGCTGCTCAGCCTGCCCTGGAAGGGCATGATGGCCTTTTCGCCCACGCAGTGGGACCTGGGCAATCACATCGCCATCGCGGCCTCGCAGAATCCGCCAGGCGCAACCTGGTTCGGGATGAACTACCAGGGCAGCCCGGCAAGCCTGGTGTGGATCGATCTCTCCACCCAGGAGGCCCCGGTGCTCGGCGGCAACGCCAACGCGACGCCGACCGCGGGCCAGATCGGGATGCTCCCGTCCGGCGGGGCCGCGGGCTACGGCACCATCACCCGGACCGGCGACGACAACAGCGCGCTCGCTCCCGCGTGGAGCCACGACGGCAACACGATTGTCTACGTCTCGAACAACGCACCCCAGGACGGGCGGCTCGGCCAGGCGCAGGGCGGCACCGTCGCGGACCTCTACTCGGTGCCCTACAACAACAAGGCGGGCGGCAACGCCACCCCGATCACGGGAGCCTCCGACCCGAACTACCTCGAGTACTATCCGTCGTTCTCGCCGGACGACAAGTTCGTCGCGTTCAACCGCGCGCCCGGCGCGGATAACCCGTATTACGACCCGAACGCTGAAGTGAACGTCATCCCGACGACCGGCGGCACCCCGCTGCGCTTGACGGCGAACGACCCTCCGGCTTGCTCGCAAACTAAGAGCCCGGGGGTGACCAACAGCTGGGCGAAGTTCGCGCCGGACGGGCCGACGTGCGGCGGCTCGACGTACTACTGGCTCATCTTCTCGTCGTCGCGCCTCGGCATCCCCTTCGCGAATCTTCCCATGGGGGGCTCGGCCAACACCAATACCTCCCAGCTCTACCTCACCGCGCTCGTCAACCCGGGCACGGGCCAGCTCACGAGCTACCCCGGCACCTTGATCTGGAACCAGCACACCCAGGTTGCCGGAGCGACCGTGCCGGCGGGGCTCGTCGGCGACACGCAGAGCAACCACACCCCGCAATGGGAGCAGGTAGCATTGCCGCCGCCTCCCCCTCCACCCCCACCCCCACCCCCGCCGAAGTAACGCGCCTGCGCGGCGTGTATCTTCTGGCCGCGATGCAACCCCTGCTCGACGCCGCCCGAAAGGCAAGCCTCTCGGCCATCTGGTCCCAAGGGGTGAAGCTTGCGCGCGAGAACGCCGTGACGCGGGCGTCCTCCGGGGGTAGCGAAGTCATCGTGCGCGTGCGCGCGCCGGGGTTCGCGATCGCACCGACCGTCACCCTCTACGTCGAAGACCTCGAGTGGTCCTGCGATTGTGGCGGCAAGGTCGACCCTTGCGCACACGTCACCGCTGCGGTCATCGCCGTGACGAGCACCGCGGCGCCCGGAGGGTCGACGGCGGGTCCAGCGCAGAGCCAGGGCGCGGCGTCTCGTCTGGTCTATCGGCTCGCAATCAAGGGTCGGCTCCTCACGCTCGCGCGGCGCCTCGTGCACGCCGACGGCCGAGAAGAGCGCGTGGAGGCGCTCGCCTCGCACCTTGCACGAGGGCGCGTCGTGGGGTTCGAGCCCACCCATGACGACTTGAGGCTCGACCGCATTCTTGGGTTTCCCGCGCGCGAGGTTCTGCCACTGGCCCGCGTCGCCGACGTGCTTGCCGCCCTCGCGGAGGCGGAAGTAACCCTGGAGGGCGTGAGAGTGACCGCCTCGGGCGAACCCGTGCTGCCGCTGGCGACGGTCGACGACGCGCCGGGAGGCGGCTTCGTGCTTCGTATGGAGGCGGACCCGTCGATTACGCGAGTCGTGGCCATGGGCGTGGCCTTGTGTGGCGACACACTCCGGCCCCTGGGAGAGACGGAGACGACGGGCGAGCGCCTCGAGCGCCTTCCGCTATCGCGGAGCTTTGCAAAAGGCGACGAGAGCGAGCTCGTGACCCGCGTGATCCCGGAGCTTCAGAAGCGGCTCATCGTCACGGTGGCGACCGCGAAGCTTCCGCACAGAGAGATCACGACGCGCCCGCGAATCGCGATGGATCTGTCGCACCAGGGCCACACGCTTTCGGTTCTGCCTACGCTCGTTTACGGCGATCCACCCGTTCTGCGAGTCGACGGCGATCAGGGCGTCTTGCTCGGTCGCGAAGTGCCCGTTCGGCGCGTCGAAGAAGAGCGAGCGCTTCTGTGGCGGCTCCGGGACGAGCTCAACCTCGTGCCCGGCCGGCGCGTCGATCTCGATGGGGCCGAAGCCATCCGCTTCGCTGCAAAGCTTCGAAAGTGGCAAGGGTCGAGCGGCGACGACGCGCGCGGAACCCTGTTTGCGACGCGGTCGCTTCACCCTCGTCTCCTCCTGACGGGCGGCAAGTTCGACATCGTCTTCGAAGGCACGCAGGCCGACGCGCGCGAAGGCGCGCCCCAGAGTCACGCGGACGGAGCGACCGTGATTCGCGCTTGGCGCGACGGGCTCGAGCTGGTTCCGCTCGACGGCGGCGGCTGGGCGCCCCTGCCCGCCGACTGGCTCTCCAAGCACGGCCACCGCGTGGCGGATCTTCTCGCGGCGCGAAGCGAGGATGGGCGGTTGCCGACCGCAGTCCTGCCCGAGCTGGGCGTACTTTGCGAAGCCCTCGACACACCCAAACCGCCGGAGCTCGGCAAGCTCACCCCTCTCATGCGCGACTTCGAAGGGGTCCCGCAAGCACCGCTGCCGGCTGGGTTGAAGGCGGAGCTGCGCAGCTATCAAAAGGTGGGGTACGACTGGCTGTCGTTTCTTCGGGACGCCGAGCTTGGAGCGCTCCTCGCCGACGACATGGGGCTCGGCAAGACGGTGCAGACGATCTGCGCGCTCCGAGGTCGCACGCTCGTCGTCTGTCCCAAGAGCGTCGTTTACAACTGGGTCGAAGAGATCGCGCGATTTCGACCCGATCTACGAACCAGCGCGTATCAGGGGGCGAAGCGCGAGATCGATCCCGACGCGGACGTCACCCTGACGACTTACGCCGTCCTGCGCCTCGACGCCGAGCGGCTCGCGCGCGAGCTGTGGGACGTCGTTGTGCTCGACGAGGCGCAAGCCATCAAGAACGAATCGAGTCAGACCGCCCGAGCGGCGTTCATGTTGCGTGGAGCGTTTCGCGTCGCGCTGAGCGGTACTCCGGTGGAGAACCGGCTCGAAGAGCTCTGGAGTGTGATGCACTTTACGAATCCGGGACTGCTCGGGGGCCGCGCCTCTTTTCAAGAGCGCTACGTCGGGCCGGTCTCGAACGGCGACGGCGAAGCGGCCGGCCGGCTTCGCGCCAAAATTCGCCCGTTCGTTCTGAGGCGCCTGAAACGCGAAGTCCTCCCCGAACTGCCTCCGCGCACGGAGGCCGTGCTTCACGTCGAGCTCGACGAGACCGAGCGCAGTGTTTACGACGCGGTTCGAGCCGCCGCGCAGAAGGATGTTGCGGCGCAGTTCGCGCAAGGCGGCATGTTGGCGGCGCTCGAAGCACTTCTACGCCTAAGGCAAGCTGCGTCCCACTCGGCGCTGGTCCCAGGCCAGACCGCGGAGAGCTCCTCCAAGATCGAGCGACTGCTCGAAGCGTTGACCGAGGCTGCCGCGGACGGACACAAGGCCCTCGTCTTTTCGCAGTGGACGAAGCTGCTCGACCTCGTTGAGCCGCATTTGCACAGCGCAGACATCGCCTTTACTCGGCTCGACGGAACGACGAGAGACCGCGCGGCCGTCGTCGCGCAGTTCCAGGGGGAGGGGGGACCGCCGGTCATGCTCGTGTCGCTCAAAGCCGGCGGGACGGGGCTCAACCTGACCGCCGCCGACCACGTCTTTCTCCTCGATCCTTGGTGGAACCCGGCGGTCGAGGATCAGGCTGCGGACCGCGCCCACCGCATCGGACAAGACAAGCCGGTGATGGTCTATCGAATGGTGGCAAAGGACACCGTCGAAGAGCGCATCTTGGCCCTGAAAGAGAGAAAACGAGGCCTCGCCGAACTCGCTCTGAGCGGCGCGGCGGGCGTCGCGAGCGCGATCACGCGAGAAGATCTCCTCGCGCTGCTCGAATAGGGCGCGCCCCATCGCGCGTCGGCGCTTCAGTACGGGTTGTCGTTGTCGCTGCCGGGTTTGGCCGCCTTCGGGGGCGCCTTGACGACGGGGGGAGCCACCGGCTTCGGGGCGCGCGGGGTCGTCGAAGCGGCCGAGGGCGCTCCCGAAGAGGAGTCCGGGGCTGCGGTTGCGGGAGCCGACGGCGCTTGGGCGGTGGGCGTGGGCGTCGTGGCGGGGGCTTGTGCTGCGACCGCCGGCTTGGTGGCTTGCGGCGCCGCGCGGGGGGGGGGAACCGCAGGCTCCGCCTTGGAGCCCGAGGACGCGGAGGCCGACGCGGCGGGCAGCGACGGCTGCGAGCTCGGCTCGGCACTCGGGGCCGGAGCGGCCGAGGCGCTTGGGGCAGGAGCCTCGGCGGGTGGAGCTGCAATCGAAGGCGAGGGCGGCGGAGGCGCCGCGGATGGAGGCACGGGCTCGGGGCCCGAGCCGAACAACCGGTCCTTATTGAGTACGACTCCCAGAATCGCGATCACACCGAGGGCACCGAGAATGAGACCCAGCCGCGTGCCGCTCTTGCGCGGCGCGCGAATCGAGGTGGAGACCGCGGGCCGGCGTGGTGACTCTCCGACCCCGCTCTTCGCCGCAACCTGCCCTGGCGATAGCGCCGCGACCATCCCGCGCGCGGCTGCGCCCTCATCCGCCTTGGCGGGCGCTTTGCTGCTGTGGGCCGGAGGGGCTGCGCTCGTCGACCCCATGGGCGCGCCTGCACCCTTCGCGTCGGGCGCCGGCAAATCGCCGGATCCGGAAAAGAGCGGGTTGGTCCCGACTTCCTCCATCGACCCACCGGCCTCGCGGAGGGCCTCTTCGAGCAGCTCCGCCGCTTGCTTCATCACCGTTTGCTCGGGCTTGAGGCCATCCGGGGGCACGCTGGTAGCCTTCGGGAAAAGCGGAGACGGCGCTACGGGTCGCGGCCCGCTCGAGGGGGTGCCGGACGAAGCGCTGGTGCGCGGGATCGGCGGCGGCCCTGCAGAGAGCCCCGGGGAGGCCAGCTTGTAAGGGGTCATCTTGCGCTTGCTGCCGGGTGGCGCGGACGGTGGACCCATGGCCTCGGCGGGTGCTGAAGGGCGGGCCGTGGGGTCGGGCTCGGATTCGAACGCCTTGCCCGCATCGCTCTTGCTCGTCACGAGCCGGTCGATCACGACTTTGGACGAATCGTCGACCTTGATGAATTTGACGCCCATGCCGGCGGGCTGCTCGCCTTCGGCCGCTTCGCGCTTCCACACGACGCGGCCCACGCCCGTGATGACGGTTTGGTCGCTGGCGAGCCGTATCTCGAACTTGAGCAGTGTGCCTTGAGGAAAAGGGGTGGGCGTCTTGATGTAAATGCCGCCTCGACTGACGTCGTGGGCGTGGTTTTCGATGAACTCGTCGACGGTTGCGCTCTTGTAGCGAACGTTGAGGCTGACGATCTTCACACGGCGATCTTTGCGGGTGTCCTGGGTCATCGATTGCGCCGTCTCCGTCGGTAGAGCCCTGTCATGCTAGCTTGCCTTGACCGCAAAAAGCCACGGCCTAGCGGCCCCCGCGGCGCGCCTCTTGCCCGCGTCGCCCGCGTGCGGCCTCAACTTCTTCGACGACCGGATAGGCGACGGTCGGTAGAAGCTTACTGCGCCGCTTCGCGACGACCCGTTTCAGAGCGCTCACAGCGCCGCCACGCGCATCGTAAAGTCGCCGAGGCTTTCGCTTCATTTTCGTGTCGGCAAGAAGCGCGTAGGTGAGCCAGGGAAAGATCGCCGTCACGTCGGCATGCACGTACACGCTGCCCGTGGCCACGCTCTCGGCGGAAACCTTGCCCCATGTGTGGCCCTCCCCGGCCGGGCAGGAGCTCAGGGCGCCGTTGTCGACCGGATCGACGCAGACCTGCACGTCGATGTCGAACCCGTGTGTGGGAACCCCGAGGATCTGATCGAGAAGTGGCTCGCCCTGCAAGGTATAGTTCTTGGGGACGCCGCCACCCAGGATCCATACCGCCATCGGCTTTTTGAGAGTGCCGAAGCAATGGTGCTGGATCGCCCCCATCTCGAACACGTCGTCGCAAACGTCGATCTCAAGCTTGAACGCGTCGCCGAGCAGATGGCGAAGCTTCACCATGTTCAAGAAAATCGACCCGTCTTGCACGGCTCCCACGAAAATGGGGACCCCGGCCCGATAGGCCGTCGAAAGAAGCGAGGGCTCTCGCACCCCAAGGGCTTCTTCGATGGCTGCCAGGCGCCCGCCGAGCAAGTAATGAAGCTCCGGGGTCGTCATCTTTCGCTGGAACTCGGCCCCGCGGAGTATCGCGGAGAAAAGCCGGTCCGTCTCGAGCAGTGTCTCTTCCCAAAACCCGAGATCGTAGATGCGAATGATGCGAGCCAAACGGTATTGGAGATCGCCGGCGGAAGGATCGATCTCCCGGACTCGATGCCCGATGATCCGGTGCGCGTCATGGTACAGGTTGGCGCCCGTGGTCGTGATGCAGTCGACCAAGCCGCGCTCGATGAGTGGAATGAGGCAAGATTGATGGAGCCCCGCCGGAGTCATCGCGCCACTGAAGGTCAAAAAGACCGCACAGTCTTGCTCGATGCTTCTGCGCATGAGCTCGTAGGCCGTCCTCTCCTGCCGCCCCACATAGGCCGGAAACCGCTGCGTCAGGATCTCGTGAGGCGTCTCCTTTCCCGAAATTGCGCTCGGGCGCACGTCGCGCGACTGCTCGAATTGGCGGCGGACAGCGGCGCGACCGGGGCGGCTCTTGGACATCGGGAGAGCGAGCTAGAAGCGAGGGGCGCTGGCGTCAAGCGCCGACCCTTGCAGGCGCGTGAAAAAGAGTGCATTTGTGATTGAATCCATGACGGAAGCTCAGGCCAGCGGCGGGCTCGACGAAGTGCCGCAAATGCCGCAAGCGCTGGGTCTACCGGCGCCCGTGACGTTCGAGCAACTCGCGGCCCTGCCCGACCAGTGCATCGACGTCGCCATGGGAGCCGCGCTCATCGCGCGCGACACCTATGCCGCTCTCGACGTCGAGGGGCTCATCCTTCGCTTCGACGAGATGGCCGCTCCCTTGCTTTCGAGGGGGCTCAGCGCGCTCGCGCCGGAGGATCAGGCGGACGCGGTTTCGATCTACGTCTGCGAAGATCTCGGATTCCGAGGCAACGAGCAGGACTACTACGATCCAAGAAATACGCTTCTTCCGGATGTCTTGGATCGCAAGCTGGGCATCCCGATCACGCTTTCGCTCGTCTACTGCGAGATCGCTCGTCGATGTGGGATCCTCGCCCGCGGGATCAGCTTTCCCGGGCACTTTCTCGCCCGCGTGGACGCGCGTGACGGCCGGGGCGATCCCGTGGTCGTCGACCCATTTTTCGGGGGCCGAAGGCTCGACCGAACCGCCCTGTCCAAGTTGCTGCAGCGTACGGCGACGGGGCACCAAGCTTCGATCGACGAGCACCTCGCGCCAGCCAGCTCGAGAGCCATCCTCGTTCGAATGCTCATCAACCTCAAATGGATCTACGGCACACGGGGCGATTTCGCTCGGGCTCTCTTGGCGCTCGATCGCATCATCTCGCTCACCCCAGATTCGATACCCGCGCTTCGCGAGCGCGGAATGCTCGCCGCGAAACTGGGCGCGGTCGAATCGGCGCGCGCCGACCTTTCGAGATTGCTCGAGCTCGTGCCGCAGCCTGCGGACGCGGCGTCGATCGCGCGGCAGCTCGAGGAGCTCCGTGCGAGGGTGAGTGTTCTCAATTGACGTTGCGCCTTTCGCCCAGGTCCACTGGGACATCGGAGCTGCGGTCGGCGTGATGCAGCGGGTGACGCCGGACCGCGACGCGGGAGTGCCCCTGCCGCAAGCCGGTCCGATGGGTGAGCTTCACGCTCACGTGGCTCTCGTTCCGATGCTGAGGCTCGGCCCGTACCTGGCCTACGACCTCTCGCCGGGGGCCCCGGACCGGCAGACCACGGGGGCCGGACTGCGCGCGAAGCTCACCCCTCCGCTTCTTCCGCGCCCCTGGCGCGCTTGGACGTTTCTCGAATTCGGCTACGCGCGGAGTTATCTGCCGAGCCATGCGCTCGCACCGACGCCCTCGAGCGGGACTGGGGGCGAGGTTGGGGGCATGGAGGGAGATTTCCTGGACGCCGCTTTGGGCATCGGCGTGGGCGCGAAGCTGCGAGGCCCGTGGGGGCTCTTTGCCGAGCTCGCGGCTAGAACCGGATTTCTCTTCTGGGGAGCCCTGTACGACCGCACCCCGTGCGGGTGCCTGCGCGATCCGTATCCAGGCCACGACTCGTTCGCGGGTTCACTGAGTGTAGGAGTAAGCTTGGACCTCTAGCGAAGCGGCCCCGCCGGCCGCATGACGCGTCTTTTGGCGATGAGCACACCTTCCGGCCTCAGCGACCCCGCGGCAAAAGCCGAGGGAGAACCCGAAGCGTCCCCCGGGGCGACGCCGAAAAAGGAACGGCCAAGCGCCCGACCGGGCGGCCCACAATCGCTCGTGGGAGCCGTGCTCGGCGGGCGTTATCTCATCGAGCGACTGATCGGGGAGGGCGGCATGGGCGCGGTGTACCAGGCCGAGCACACGCATATGCACAAGCGCCTGGCCGTCAAGGTGCTTCACCCTGAGATGGGTCGACTGCCTGAAGTGGTCGCGCGTTTCGAGCGGGAGGCGATGGCGGCGGCGCACATCGAGCACCCCAACGTGGCGGCCGCCACCGACTTCGGCAAGCTCGACGACGGGTCCTTTTTCCTGGTGCTCGAGTACGTCGAGGGCAAGAGTCTTCGCGACGCAGCCGATTCAGGACCCCTGGCGCTCGACCGTGCGCTTCACATCGCTCGGCAGATGGCGAGCGCCCTATCGCGGGCGCACGCGATCGGGATCGTGCACCGCGACTTGAAGCCCGAAAACGTCATGCTCGTCACGCGGGACGGGCGGGCCGATTTCGTGAAGATCCTCGACTTCGGGATCGCCAAGGTTCCGATCGGCGAGCTCGGCGTCGACTCGAGATCCCCCGGGCAAGCACTCACGCAGCTCGGCATGGTGTACGGGACGCCGGAGTACATGGCGCCCGAACAGGCCCTGGGACAGCCGGTCGACGGGCGCGCGGATCTCTATTCGCTGGGGATCATCCTGTTCGAAATGGTGACCGGAACGCGGCCCTACCAACACGACAGCAAGGTGACGCTTCTCGGAATGCACGTGACTGCCCCGATCCCGCACATGCGAGAGCGGGCACCCGACATCGAAGTGCCGCCGAGACTCGAAGCCCTCGTCCACCGGCTCCTCGCCAAAGAGGCCGATGCCCGCTTCTCGGACGCCGCGGAGCTCGTCGGCGCGCTCGAGGCCTGTGCGCGCGAGCTGCCGGGCAACCATGCTCCGCCGCCGAGCTCGCGCGAAGGGCAGCCTGCAATCTCGGGGCACGAAGCACCCAGGAGCGCCGCAGATCTCACCGCGCGGGCCCAGGCTCTCGGACCTACGCGCCTTGCGTTCCGACCGATCGCGCAATCCGTGGCCGAAAGGCTCTCGCATTGGGGGACCGTTCTCGAGGGGGCTGTGCGCTTGCCGCCCCCTTGGAGGGCACGGCTGACCCCGCGTCGCCTGGCGCTCGGGGCTGCCGTCGCAACGATCTCCATTCTGCTGTTCGCGCTGTGGCTCAGCGACGGAAAAGGAACGCGAGCCCGATCGCCCGAAGAATCCCCCGGCCTCGGGCTGGCATCGACGCTCCTGCACGCCGTACGCGACGGGCGCACCGACGAAATCGTCGCGGCGGCCCGAGCCAACCTCGAAAAGGAAGACTTCGCGACCGCGCTCGACCAGCTCAGTGGCGTGGAAAAGTCGAGCTCCGATCGATCCGACGTCCACCTTCTGCTCGAGCGAGTCTACGTGGGTCTGCGAAATTCCCGCGACGCCATGCATGAAGCGGGAATGCTCTTGGTGCTCGACGCCAGCGCAGCCGGCGACGCAAAGCTTCGAGACGACATCAAGGGAGCCGCTTTGTCGCGAGACGCTCAAGACGAAGCCTTCTCGCTTCTCGAAACCAAAATGGGGACCGCCGGAATCGACATTCTTTACGACATTGCCTACGGGGCGGCGGGGCGCCCCTCCCCTCAGGCGTCCGCGCGCGCTCGCCGGTCGCTGAGCATCGATGAAGTTCGCGACCGGGCCGGCCCGGCCCTCGCGGTCTTGTTGGATTTTCGCGACGCGAAGACGTGCGACGCGAAACATGCGCTTCTCGCGCGCGCGCGCGACCAAGGGGACGCTCGAATGCTCGGCATTCTTCAGCAACATCAATCGCCGCGCGGCTGCGGTTTTCTGGCCCTGCTCGACTGCTATCCATGCCTGCACCACGACATGCAGCTGGCGGACGCGATGAGCTCCATCGAGCAGCGGTCCGCCGCTGCGCCGTGACGCGTGAGCTCGCACCGGCTCACAGCAGGAACTTGTCCGGATGGGCGCGCAAGATCTGGAGGTACACCTCGGTCGCCTGGCCGCGCGGAATTTCCCCGGCCTCGACGGCGCCCTCCAACGCGCGCTTGATCTCACCGATTTTGCGCGAAGGCGGCAGCCCGAAGGCGACCATGATCGCGTCGCCGATACCACTCGGGAGGGGGGGCTCGCGCGCGTCCTCCGCCGCGAGGCGCCCGATACGCAGTCCGAGCTCTTCGATCTGCTGAAGACCCCGCCGCTTCTTCTCCGGCCGCTTCGTGGTGATGTCGGCTCGCGCCAGGCAAAGCAGGTCGTCCAAGTGTTCGGCCAGCTCGCGAGCAAGGCGCCGCACGGCGCTGTCCGTCCAGTCGGGGGAGTATTGATTCGCGCGAAGATGGTGCAGCACCAAGAATCGGACCGTGTCTTTCAGCGCCATCTCGTGCGCGAAGAGACCCAGACGACGGTCGAGCTTGTCGAACATGCGCGTGCCGACCTCGGCGTGCCCGAGGAAGTGAACCTTGCCGTCGGGAGCGATCGATCGCGTCTTCACCTTCCCGATGTCGTGGAATAGAGACGCCCATCGAACTTCGAGGCGCGGCACGGCTTGCCGAACGACCTGCTTCGTGTGCTTCCACACGTCTTTGTGACGCCATTCGCCGTCGCCGAAGCCGACCATGGCGTGCACTTCCGGAAAAAGGGCAGCGAGAGCGCCGGTTTCCAGGAGTTCGTCGAGCCCCCGCTCGGGGTCTTCGCCCATCACGACGCGATCGAGGCGCGCGCGGACTGCCCTTGGATCCAATTTGGCGGCCGCACGAAAGTCTTCGGCATCCACCGTCGGGAGAATTCCGTCCCGCGCATGGCCTTCGGCCGCAAGCGCCGCAGCGTCGAGAGCGTCGAACACGCGATCGGCATTCGGCGACGCCGTGGCCGCGGGAGGGTGAGGCTGAGCCATGCGCGTGCGCTCTTATCACGCACCTACGGGAGGCGCGACGACACGACGCAGCTCGGCGGGCGCTTCCCCGACGGCGCTCACCCCGCCGAGAAGGGCTTCGAGCTCTTCGCTCACTTTGCGCAGGTTTTGCTGCTTGACGTGGAAAGGCAAAAACGCGCTCTTGAAGCCACTAAGCACCACTTGCTTGATGTCGGCTCGCGTCAGGCCCATTTGCGTGTGACACAGCCAAAGCTCTCGACTCACCGTCGTGTCCGTAATGAGGCGATTGTCCGTGTTCACGGTCACACGCAAGCCAAGATCCTTGTAAAGCTTGATCGGATGGCTCGCCAAATCGCGAATGGCGCCGGTCTGCACGTTGGACGATGGGCAGCACTCGAGCGGAATCCGGTGATCGGCTACGTAGTGTAGAAGGTCGCCGTTCTCCCGAAGACGGCACCCATGGCCGACGCGATGGGCGCCACATACGTGGATGGCCTGGGCGATCGACTCAGGTCCGTAGGCCTCTCCCGCGTGAATCGTGACGTTGATGTTGTTGTCTCGCACGAGCTGGAACGCGGCCTTGTGATGCTTGGCCGGGTGGTCGTACTCCGCGCCGGCGAGATCGAATCCCACGACCCCACGACCCTTGTATGCAACGGCGAGCTCCGCCATTTCGAGCGAGCTCTCGTTCGACACGTTGCGAATGCCGCAGATGATGACATTCGACTCAATCCCGTGCTCCTCGCGAGCTTGTCGCAGGCCCTCGAGCACACTTTCGACGACCGTCGTGAGCTTGAGGCCGCGCCGCGTATGCAGCATCGGCGCATAGCGAACTTCCATGTATCGAACGTTCTCGCGGGCCGCGTCCTCGGCCAGCTCGTAGGCGATTCGCCGAAGCGCGTCTTCCGTCTGCATCACGCGGAGGGTGACCTCGAACGCCCGCAGGTATTCGACCAGCGTTCCGCAGTTCTCGCCCAGGTGCATCGCCGACCGAAGACGGTCGGGATCCCGGGCCGGTAGCTCGACCCTTTGACGTTCAGCGAGCTCGAGAATGGTCGCGAGCCGCAGCGAGCCGTCGAGGTGCACGTGGAGGTCGGTCTTGGGGAGCTTCTCGATGAGCTCCAGCGGAAGGGGTGCCTCTTCGCGGACTTGGTCCATGAGAAAATATACCACGCGCTTCCAGCGAGTGATGTACTGACCCCTCTTGCGCTTCGTAATGGCACTCTTCGCTGCCTCTTGCTGCCTTGCCGAGGCTGCCAGCACAGCCGCCTGCGCCGGCGCCTCGGGCGCCAAGACCGCGCGCGCGCAAGTGACGGGCACGACCGCCGATGCGCCGGCAGCTCCACGCGCGCCGGACGGGCGCGCCCCCTCCATCGTGCGCTTTCCTCCGGACTGGCCGCTCGCGCAGGGTGCGAAAACGGTGGAGTCGCGACGCGGGATGATCGTGACCGACGCCGCGATGGCGACCAAGGTGGGGGCAGACGTGCTCGCCGGTGGCGGCAACGCGATCGATGCCACCGTCGCGGCCGCGTTCGCCCTCGCCGTTGTCTTCCCGACAGCGGGCAACATCGGCGGCGGCGGGTTCTTGGTCGCCCAAGCTGCCGGCGCCTTCTACGCGCTCGACTTCCGTGAGACGGCGCCAGCGGCCGCCACACGAGACATGTATCTCGGCTCCGATGGCAAGCCCACGGCCGATGCACGAGACGGCTGGCGATCGGTCGGAGTGCCGGGAAGCGTGAAGGGCCTGTGGGAAGCCTGGACCCGGCTCGGCTCAGGGCGAAAGACTTGGGCCGAGCTCATCGAGCCCGCGATGGTCCTCGCCGACCGGGGCTTCGTGGTCGACGCCGCGTTCGCGAGCACAATCACGCGAGTCCAAGCGCGCCTCGCGAAGTTCAGTGCGTCGGCAGCTCTCTTTCTGCCGGACGGGGCTCCCCCCGCCGTCGGGAGCACCTGGCGCAACCCGGATCTGGCAAACGTCCTCCGGGCAATCGCGGAGCAGGGCCCAAGAGGCTTTTACGAAGGCACCGTCGCCGACTCGATCGCGCGTGGGATGAAAGAGGGCGGCGGCCTCGTGACCGCGGACGACCTGAAGAGCTACCGCGCGAAGTGGCGCTCACCCATCGAGTTCGAGTATCGCGGACACCACGTCGTGGGAATGCCGCCTCCCTCGTCCGGGGGCGTGACGATGGCGCTCATCGCGCACCTGCTCACCAACTGGGATTTGAGGGCTCTTGGGTGGCACTCGGCCGAGCACGTTCACATCGTAGCCGAGGCCATGCGCCGCGCGTTCGCTGCGCGAAACGCCCTGCTCGGAGATCCCGATTTCGTGACCAATCCTCTGGGCGATCTCCTGTCGCCGAATTGGACGAAGACTCAGCTCCCGACGATGCGACTCGACAGCGCGACGCCCACGAGCACCTTGTTCCCGCACGGCGCACCGCCCGGTACCGAGGGGACGCATACGACTCACCTCTCGGTCGTGGACGAAAAGGGGACCGCGGTGGCGCTCACCACCACGGTCAACGAATGGTACGGGAGCGCGGTCACCGTGCCCGGGCTCGGGTTCGTTCTCAACGACGAGATGGATGACTTCGCGACAGTCCCCGGCACCGCGAACATGTTCGGCCTGGTTCAAGGTGAGCCGAACGCGATCGCCCCAGGCAAACGAATGCTCTCGTCGATGTCTCCGACGATCGTCCTCGATGCAGAAGGCAAGCCCGGATTGCTGCTCGGCGCTGCCGGGGGCTCGCGCATCATCACGACCGTGTTCGAAGAGCTCTCGAACGTCGTCGACTTCGACTTCACGCCGGGCAACGCGGTGCGAGCGCCCCGTTTTCATCAACAGGATTTCCCGGACATTCTCTTCCTCGAGCATCATGCGCTCGACGAGGGCGTCGTCCGCGCTCTCGAGCGGATGGGGCACGTGACGCGTGAAGCCGAGCACATCGCGGACGCGCCTGCGATTGGACGCGTTGGTCTCGTTTGGCAGGGAGCCGCAGAACCACGCCGCGAAGGCTCGCTTTCATTGGGCCTTGGTTTGTGATGCGCTCGTGAGCGCGAGCCGTTCGGCCGCGAGAAGCGTTCGCGCCGCAGCCTTCTCCTCGGGCTTCGAATCGCACAGAAGGGACGATTCGAGCTCGAAGACTGCTTTCGAGTGCTCACCCGTCGCCGCAAGGGCTCGCGCGTAGGCTAGATGGTTCGACGCACTCTCGACATCGACGTAGAGAGCCGCTTCGCCGACACGCTTGGCTTCGTCCCAGAGGCGAGCCGACGCGAGCTTCTCGAGCAGCAAACCCCACGAGCGCCGGTCATGCTGATCCAGCTTGGTGAGATCTCGGAGCAAGCCAAGGGCGTCCGCGTCGCGACCCTCCTCGTCGGCGAGCTCATAGAGGGCTCGCAGGGGATCGATCTGCGTGCCATCGAATCGACGGGCCTGCTCGAGCGCCGCGCGCTCTCCCGATTTGTCCCGACGCCCGCGGGCCACCTCAGCCAGCGCGAGCGATACCGTATAGCCGGCGCCACCCGCGCGCTCGATGTCGTGCAGGTGCTCTTCGGCGGCCGGCAAGTCGCGTCCTTGGAGCGCGATCTTGAACGCCACGAAATGGGCGTCCTGGTTGCGTGAGTCGATCTGAAGAGCGGCCTCGATTTCACGGCCCGCCTGGTCTCCCTTGTGCGATCGGAGCAAGGCCACGGCATAGGCCACGCGCGCGTCCGCGTCGTGCGGTGCCGCCTGGGCGCGTGCTTGCGCGTCCTCCAGCGGCACCGGATGAGGGTCGAACATGTATTGGCCGTCGTAGCGCTCGAGACGTGCGAGCTCCCAACTGCGAAAGGCGGCGTCGAACTCGGCTGGCGTCATCGCGAATGCGCCGCGGAACACCTCTGGAGTCGCTTGTCCCTGGCCCCAGAGCTGCAGCGCACGCGTGAGCGCGGAGAAACCGAACCGCCCGCCCGCAAACGCGAGCATCTGGCTGGCCGCGTAATAGGCCACCGTAACGTCCACCTCGCCCTCCGCGTGCGTGAAGGCCGTATTCATCGCGAGGGTGCCGGGGAGTTGGTTCTTCTTGAGCGATTGATAAAGCTCAGGGTCCAACTCTCGGCGCCACTCGGGGCGCTCAATCATCGTCTCGTACTCCGACAGACCCTCGGTGAACCAGCGCGGCACGCGGCTGTTCGAAATCTGGATGGCAAAGACATGCGCGAGCTCGTGCCACACGACGTTGCCCCAATTGAACGGCTCGCTCCCCGGGCTCATCGCCGCGACGACGCGACCGAAGCACACTCCCTGAATCCCGACGTTGGGCAAGCCACTCGTGCGAACGCTGAAGTGGTCCCTCCGGTCGCTGTACAACTCGACCGCGACCGGGGTGGTAGGCGCAAACATGTAGTGGATCTTCATGGCCCCCCACGCTTCGCCGAGGAAACGCGGGACATAGCGCTCCAAAACCGCACGCTCGTTCTTCGGATAGCGAATGTTGAAGATCCCGTTTGGCACAGTGTCGTATTGCTGGGGGATCCACTGTCGATAGAGGTCGAGCGTGTTCTTCACGCGCACGTTGAAGTGGTCCAGGCGCCACGCCGCCTCGAGCGAGGACACGCCGGCAGCTTCGTCTCCGGCGCGCGTCTGCATCAAGCCGAGCTGGGCCCACGCTTTGCCATCGCTCGGGTCGAGGGCGACCGCTTGCTGCATCATCGCCGTGACGTCGGCGTATCGGTGCTCCCACTCGGCGAATTCGCCGATGATACCGTAGGCCTGACTGAACTCCTTGTTGCGGGCAAAGACCTCGGCCTTGGCGGCCTCGAACGCGGCCGCGTCGCCCGCCAGAAAGCGCTGAGCCGCCCGCAAGCTCAAGAGCTCGAGATCGTTCGGGTCGACCGCAAGGCCTGCGTCGATCGCACGGCCCGCCAGGTCGAGATTCCCGTCGCGCAGCGCGATGCCGGCCAGTACCGCCTGCGCCCCCGTGTGCTTGGGATTTACCGCGAGCGCCTCTTTGGCAAGTTTCTCCGCGGACGCGAAATCGAGCGCCTCTTCGAGCTTCAAGCGCGCGAGCATCACCAGGGCGTCGGCGCGGTGCGGGGCGATCTTGAGAGCTTCGTCGAGAACCTCTTCGGCGTGCCCCGGGTCGTACTTCTCGACGTAAAGATCGGCACGCCAGAGGAGCGTCTCCACGCGCCCTCGCTGCGCGCGTTCGCTCTCGTTATAGGCTTGATTGGCGGATTTCGGGGAGCGCGAAAGGTGCATGGCGCGCCCCACCATCGCAAGACCTTCTGCGTCGGTCGCCGGGATCGCGTCGCTCTTGTATTCGTCCTCGAAGGTCTGCAGCAGCGGCTCCGCATCGGCCCGGTGGCCGCTTCGAATGAGCAGCTCTCCGAGCTCGAGACGGATCCGCCGGCCGCCAACCCCGGTCGCGTCCTTGTGGGGGTCGAGCAGCCGAAGCGCCTCCTCGACCTTGCCCTGTGCCGCCAGAATCTCGCCCTGGAGTGCGACGGCCACGAGATGCTGATCCGGCGGCTGGAGCACTTGTCGCGCATAACGCTCCGCGTCCGCGAAGCGACCGGTCTCGAGCATCGTGCGCGCGAGCTCGAGCGCCGTTATGGGGCGCTCGGGCCTCGGCTGCGCGCTCACCGCTACGGGCAGCGTCAGTGCAATCCCAATGCACCAAGCAGCATGGATCCGCACCATCATCCCATCTCTAACACCCCCAGGCGGCGCGACCAGCACGGCAGTCAGCGACCCTGCGGCTGTAGC
>Ga0209274_10000689_pt1 | contig 18863 bp, 17 predicted proteins | sample HubBroMetageREF1_FD_188343 | JGI IMG/M metagenome (GOLD analysis project Ga0209274, IMG submission 188343) | Reference soil microbial communities from the Hubbard Brook experimental Forest, New Hampshire, USA - Hubbard Brook CCASE Soil... | ecosystem: Environmental > Terrestrial > Soil >...
ATCGCCCCCTTTCGCATCGCATACTCTCGTCAGTGGCTCGCGGGTCACCCATGCACATGGTGCGGGCGGGGTTCCTAACTTAGTGACACAGTAGAACTAGTGGCGCGGCCGGTAAAGTTGGTTGAGTTCTGGACCGGAAGTACTATCCCGGCGCCGGTCATGCCGACCCCATGGTCCTACGGGTCCGCGAGCTGAGCCTCGAGGAAGGAGAGAAGCTCCGTCGTATCGTCCGCCACGGTCAGAATGCCATCGAGTTCAAGCGCGCCCAGATCGTCCTGGCCAGCTACCAAGGGAACACTCCCCCGCGGATCGCGATCATCGCTCTCGCGAGCGAGGACTACATTCGCGGGGTGATCCGCGCGTTCAACGAGCATGGGATGGCCATGCTGAAGCCCAAATGGGGTCCCGGGCGACCTCCGAAGTTCACCGACGACCAGCGCAAGGCGCTGGTCGACCTCGCCCGCAGCCGACCCCGCGACCTCGGACTCCCCTACGCCCAGTGGTCCCTCTCTCGACTCCGGGAGCAGGCGGTCCAGCGGTGCATCGTGACGTCGATCAGCGAGGAGTGGCTACGAGTGATCCTCCACGAGGACGACGTCTCTCACCAGTCCATCCGCACCTGGAAGACCTCCCCCGACCCCCTCTTCGAGGAGAAGAAGCGAACGATCGACCGACTGACCCGAAAGCGGCACAACCCGCCCGTGGTGCTCTCGATGGACGAGATTGGGCCGATCCAATTGATCCCTCACGGTGGGGAGGGATGGTTCCCTCAGCAAGTGCCGGCGCGGATCCCCGCCGAGTATGAGAAGAAGTTCGGGACGGTCTACTACTTCCTCACGCTCAACGTGTTCCACCAGCGGTTGTTCGGTCGGGTCTATCGGACCAAGCACTCGGTGAACGGGCTCGAGTATCTGAAGGACGCCCGGGCGGAGTATCCCGCCGACCAGCGAGTCCATCTGATCTGGGACGGAGCGAGCAATCATTGGACGAAAGAGATCCGACAGTGGGCGAGGGAGAATTCGGTACGGCTCTACTCGACCCCGACACACGCGAGCCATCTCAACCCGGTGGAGTGCCACGCGGGGGACCTCCAGAAGCTGGCGTTGGCCGGACAGACGTTCACGAGCCCGGAGTTGGTGGGCGCCGCGTTGGACGCGGCGGTCCACTATCGGAACGAGGAGCGGAAGGCCAGAGGGAAGCGGTTCCGAGACACGGTGCGCACGGACCACCGACGGAGGGCGAAAACACCAATCTGGCTCCGACCCCGATAGGGTCAGCCTTCTTTCGTGGCCGCGCCACTAGATGGGGCTCCCTGCTCGTTCTAGGTACCCGCTCGAACGAGAGCCGGGTGAGTCCGCACTGGAGGTCAAGTTACTGCGACTAGGATCGGTTTGAAACTCCGCCAGCGACCTAGCCGGGCTCCCCCGGGCCGGGTGGCGGCCCATTGGGAGTAGGAGCTCTCCGACCTCTGCAAATCAAGATGAGGATTACCGAAATCGTGGCCGCGACAATCAAAACTAGGACCCCAGCCCACTCGGTTGAGGTCAGACCGGGATGCGTAGGCGGGGGCTTCGACGGCGGAGGTTGCACCGGCAAAGGGCTGAACTGGATATCTACCGTTTTGTTAGAGGCTTGGATTGACACGGTTCCGTTCCGAGGGGTCGCATTGTATCCGTCGGGGGGTGTCACCGTATAGTTGAACGATCCACTCTCAACTGCAAAGGTGAGTGTCCCGTTCACGCTGGTCCCCAGCGACCCGTCAAGCGCGACCGACCACCGAGATCCGTTCAACAGTCCCGTCTCGTTGAACGTCAGTGCGTACGTCGCCGGGGTGAAGGAGACGTTGAGTGTGAGATTCTCCCCGGCCAGCTGTAGATCGCCCGAGGAGATAGAAAGCGTGTAGCCAGGTACCGGATGCACTTGGTAGCTATAGGGTCCGTCCGCCCCGGAGAATGGCACTATCGTGTCATTGGACTCTAGGGACATGTTGTTCAATGACACCGACCAGGGTGTTCCCGGGGCTAGACCCGACTCGTGGAACTCTATGGAAAGTGAGGGGAGAATGAGGCTGACGTTGTCGGTGTTATCATCCGCCACGTAGAGTTCGTGGTTGAAATCGTCGTACGCGATGCCGACAGGCGCCTGTTGAGTCGGAAGGGTCCCAACGACTCGGTCCGTAGTCCCGTTAATGACAGTGACGCCCTCGACATATTCGGTGGCATTGTACTCTTGCGTCACGTACAGGTCTCCTGTGACTGGATCGTACGCCGCGCCACCAGAGGAGTTCCCGGTCGCGACAGTTGAGAGGACACGATTCGTGATTCCGCTCACTACGGTGACCGTAGCGTGTCCCGTGCCATCGTTGCCGGCGACGAACACGTCCCCGTTCTCCGTGTCGGCCACTACCGCCGGGCCGGGCTGAACAGATGAGATGTTCCCTATTCCTCGGTTTGTGCTGCTGTTGATAATCGATACATTGTCTTGGCACTCGTTGGACGAGTACAGATTACCATTGACGCTATCATAACCCAGGCCATTAGCGCATTCCCCTACAGGGACAACGCCGACCACTGCGTCCCCCTTAACCACGGTCACATTGTTCGTAAACACATCGACCACGTAGACATCGGCGTTGGTCGGATCGTAAGCCTCGACTTGAGGTGCACAGCCCCCAGAGCAACCCGATCCGAGGGCTATCGTGTCAACGACCTGGTTTGAGCTCGCATTGATCGCGTAAACTTGGGAACAACAGTTCCCCACGTAAACGATTCCGTCGTCACCATCATAAACTGCGTACTCGATGCCGGCGGAGAGGTGGATCGTCGAGATTACTTGATTCGTCACCGTATCGATGACGGTCACATTCTCGAAATTGCTCGCGGAATCCACGACAAATAGCCGAGCATTCTCGGGGTCGTATGCTTCTCCCCATGGGAATCCCCCGACCGGAATTATTGTTGTCTGAGGGCGGGAGACGTCATGACCGGCCAACGGAAGCTGGGCCGCCGGCGCGCCATCGCGAATCGGGACGGGGGGTAGCTTCGCGGGTTCCGAGCTTCGCGGATGGTATCTTATCGCGCTGAAGTGGGCGCCCTCCAACGGGCTCCAGACCAGTTCTCCGGAGAGACACAAGGCAATCAAGATGGCAATCCCGACGATCACAAGGGCAGTGCGGCGAAGTGACGGTGCCCATCGGCGATACCACTGCTGCATGACTCAGTGATAGTGGTCTATCGGCGCCTCTCGAGGCAACGAATCAGGTAATCCGTTTCTTAGCGATTCGGCCTTCGAACTCCCCTCGTGCGACGAGTCACATGTGCTCTCGGTGGGCTTCGTCAGCCTAATACAGGCTTCGGCTCGGCCGGATTCCCTGAGTTGTCCAGGCGCCATTAGCCGAGCCCAATCGTGAACGTCGGGAAGCCGTCGGACGTTGAGATCGAGTCAGGATTGATCTGACGCTCCATCCCGACCGCCTGGTAGTACAGCACCACATATCCGCCTAGAATCGACCCGGGGGCCTCGTCAACGGTCAAACTCGAAAAAGTTAGGCTTGCCGAGGGGATAGTCGAAATGTTGCCTGTAGCCTCTTCCGCCCACTCGGCAGTGTTCGTGGTTGTGACGTAGGCCACGGTTCCACTCCAATGTTTGCCTGTCGTGATGTCGAAGATGTAAAAGGTGCATTCGGTCGCACCTGCGGTCAGCTGGATTGAGATTCGGTTATTCTTGTGAATCGCAAACGACCAGTTGTCGTGGGGGAAGGCCGAGTCATGGGTCGCCGCCACCCACCAAGCTACGTAAGTCGAGTTGCTTCCAACGTAGCTGACTCCGGCTTGCCATAGCGGTGGGCCAGAATATCCGCCGATGCCGACCCAAGTACCAAGATACAACCCCGGGTAGGTACCTGTCGGTGAAGGTAAGGTGAAATTCCCGGAAATGCTCGTGACCTTTCCAGTGTCAGCGGGCGGGGAGTACCAATAGCCGCCCTCGCTGTTGGTTTCCACGACATTGTATCGAACGATCATTGAGACCGTCCCGGACGATTCAATCAACAGTGTTTCGTTTGAGTCGGACACGCCGAGTGTCCCCGCGTTCGAGGTCCACTGACCCACGCTGTATCCTGTCGCGAGATCGGTTCCGCGGAGTACATACGTATCGTTGACCCACAAATCGACGGTCTGGTTATTCGAGTATACGGAACATGTAGAGAGACATATCTGAATGTTGCCCGGGGCTTGACTGGTGTTCCAATTCACGAAAGTACGGGCGGTGACCGTGACGAGTTGACCGACGTTCAGGGTCACTGCGCCGGTGGCCGACTGATCGCCAGATGGCAGCGTCACGGTGAGCTTAGCATCGCTACAGTTCCCGTTCGTACAGTCGACAGATTGGTCAGTGCCGGCGGAATACCAGGAACGGAACGAATTAACCCCCAGGCCGGCACCGACCATGTTGATCCAGCACGTTCCGCTGGGACACATGTCCAATTCCAACACTTGGTTTGTACAATCCGTCGTGCCGTTCAGCGTGATCGATCCATCAGTACAAGTGAAGGTGACGTCGTACCCAGGCTCGATGGGGGGGGGTTCCGTTGGAACTGGGAAGGGGCGCCAAGGCCGGTGCGAACTGAGATTCAGAATGAGCTACCGAGGCGATGGATGTGCTGACCGGGGCTGACAGACCGCCTGTCACTATCAAGGAAATTGTCAGGACGGATAGGTTGACCTTGGAGAATCGATGGTTGCCCATTCTCTCCGGGCCCCAAGCTCCAGGACTCATGTTTCGACCTCCAGCGACTACCGCATTTCAGTGACTACCCACGTAACCGACGCGCGTTCCGCTACCGCGATAGAGAAATTGGCGGCCTATGTAAGGAAAGAGGCTGAGTATGGCCGAATGACTCGACTCGAGCGAAGCTGCGACTCCGTCTCGAAGCACTATGTCCAGGGTGCCATCACTCGCCATCTCTGTACAGTGCATTACACGACGCCATCCAAATATTTCGACCATGCGAAACCGTGACACGTCTTCACTTTATCCTGCGAGTCCGAGACGCCTGCCATGGTGGTTTTCCTATGGAACCGCTAGTTCTCTTGAATGTCGGAGATTCGCCGATCGGGCGTTAGACTCTCAACCGAGCTACGGCGTACGTCGGTTCCTGGTCCCGCTTCTCATGGCTGGATTGGGAACGTCCAGAGTCTCTGCGTCCCGCTCATGCCGAGTCGTTGGTTTTCCATTGTCTCACTGCTTGTGCCAATGAGCACGACCCCGAACCGATCACGCAGCGACGATCTGGACGGATTCTCCGCCGTGACGGGTCGCCCGGGGACGGACTTCGCAGAACAGCGGTGTGTGGTAGCCCCCGCCGGTGATGAGAGCGGTGCCGACCGGCAACGACTGGATCATGTCGGTCATGCCGGCCGTTAGGCCCTCGATCGACTGCGCGATCGCCTTCAGGTCAAGAGGGTTCGTCACTTGGAGGATCAGCTGGGTGTTGCACTGGGAGAGGACGCTTTTGTCAATGCGGGCGGCCCGCTGGGTGACGACGCACAGTCCGAGTCCGAACTTCCGGCCCTCGCTCGCGATGTTCTTCAGGATGCGCGAACAGGTCGCGCTCCCCTGTTGGGGGGCGAAATTGTGCGCCTCCTCGATGACCAGGAAGAGAGGGGGAATCTTCCCCTTCTTGCGATTCTCGAACAGCGTGAGCGAGATCCGTGCGACGACGAGCTCCTGGACATCGGGAGCGATCCCGCGAAGATTGATCAGGGTCGCTTCGCCCTTCTTGACCAGGTCGTTCAGACTGGTGCCGACCGGACCGAGGATCTTGGTCTGTTCGAGGTACTCGAGACGTTCGTGGAGCGTCTCCGCGACAGCGCCTTCTCCGCCCTCGGCCGCACGGACCAGGTCGTGGACCGAGAAGTCGGGGGTCGACGCGGCGACGCGCTCGATGATCCCCTTCAGCGGCGCGAGGAACGTCTTGACGTTCGTCAACCCCATGAACACAAGCAGGTCGCGGGGGTCGATGTGGCGGAGCGAGAACGTCAGCGGCTTCGCCGACGGGTTGAGGGAGACATCCGGCGAGTACTCCTGGATCTGACGTCCAAATCCTTGCGACTCCACACCGAACCGGGAGGAGTGGCCCCCGTTCTTCTCCGCAGGGACGCGCAGCGAGCCGTACTCACCGTGAGGGTCGATGATGATGCAGGTCACCTTGTGCCGAAGGAGCTCCTCGATCAGCACGCCCAAGAGGTAGCTCTTGCCGCCGCCGGTCTTAGCGAGCACGCTGACGTGCCGCTGGACGAGTTGGTTGATGTCGAGCTCCACGCGGAGATTGTGGTTGCGGAGCATCCCGACGTACGCGCCGGTGTTGGAGTGGTGCTTCAGACCTAGCACCTCCGCGATGAGCGGTTCCTCCGCCCGGAAAACGTGGGCGCCCGGACGGAAGGGAATCGTCGGCAGTTTGACGAGCCCCTGCTCGTCTCGGAATCCGATGATGCGCGCGTCCCCCAGGAGGCTCTCGTGGAGCTGAGCCTCGTCGGTCGGAAGCAGCGCGCCGGCCGCCTCGAGTCCGAGGTCGCTCTTGCGCTTCAGGTCATCGAGCTGGCAGAGGACCTTGCCGTGGATCTCGTCGACCACGGTAAGGTAATCCCCTCGCTCCACGGGACTCGCGAGGCTCAGCCGGAACTGGCCGAGGCCGACGTCCCCAAAGATGCGCCCGACCTCTTCCACGGCGTGATTCATCCGGCCCCTCGCATATGAGGGTGACGCGGGAGGCGCAACGCGATTCGACTGGCGTTCGGAAGTCTTTATATCGGCCGTCCTTGTCGAACGCCTCCCGGCCCTGAGCGACTACGGCGGGGCGGTGGCCGTTTGACCGACGCGAGCGAGGAACTCGAGCAAAAGAGGGCCGAATCCAACGCGCGAGCGGACGAGCACCGGGCGCGGCGGGACCGGCTGAACGCCGACGCGCGCGCCACGGCGGACGAGCGGTCCCGGATCGTCGACGAACTGCACGACAAGAGCGCCGAGGCCCAGGAGCACCGGCGACATCGCGATCAGCTCAACGACCAGGTCCGCGAGGAAAAGCGGCTCCGAGAGGAGTGGAACGGGAAGCTCCAGGAGCTCGGCGACAAGGTCCAGGAGATGAAACGGACCCGGACCCCGCGTCCGGGGGCCGTACCCGTCTGGCGACTTCGCAAGGAGCTCAAGGAACTCGAGTTCCGTCACATGACGACCGCGCTCACCGGGGAGCAGGAGAAGCGTCTCATCGAGGAGATGAAGCGCCTCGAGGCGGCGATCCGCGACCAGGATGCCGAGCTCCGCCAGGACCCCGCGGTCGAGCAGACGATGCAGGCGTTCGCCGAGGCCCGGGACGAGGCCGAGAAGCACCATGCCGCGGTCGGGCAGTTCGCGGTCGAGGCCCAGGCCGAGCACGAGGCGATGGTGCAACTCTACGAATCGGTCGACGAGCTGAGACGCCGGGCCGACGAGGTCCAGGCGAAGCTCATCGAGGTGAAGTCCGCCGCCGACGAGGCTCATCGCGCTCACATCGCGGCGATCGAGGAGGTGCGGGACATCGAGAAGATGCTCTACGCCGCGCGCGGAGGACGCGCCCCGCCCAGCTGGGCGGACGCGCAACCCCCGAAGGAGGAGGACTTCCTCGCCCGCCTCAAGAAAGGAGAGAAGGTCTCGACCGAGGACCTTCTCGAGCTCCAGAAGAGCGGCCGCGCCTGAGCCCGTTACCGTGTCGCTTCCGTATGGGCCGGCGGCGGTCGATGCGATCCTGTTCGACCTCGACGATGTGCTCGTTCCCTTCCAAACCCCTCATGCCTGGCAGTGGGCCTGGCATCCCCAAGGTCCCGTGCTCGGGGAGCGCCGGACCCGTGCGGCGATCCGCCGATCCCTGAAGGCGTGGGACCGACGGCGCTGGCGCGGAGTGACCGGTAAAGAGCCTCCCGTCGACCTCGCGGCACTCCAGCAGTACCTGCGCGCGACGCTGCTCGAGGTCGCGGGCCGCCCGCTCCCTGAGGCGGAGACCGAGGCCGTCGTCCGGCGGCTCCTCCGCCCCGCCGGCGAAGTCGAGACGTTCCCCGACGTCGCCCCGGCGCTCGAACGTCTTCGGGTCGCCGAGGTCCGCTGGGGGGTCGCCACGCCGCTCCCCGCCGAGTCGGCGCAGTGGCTCCTTCGCCGAGTAGGGATCGACCCGACGCGGCTGCTCGTTACCGGCGAGGGAGCGAACCCGCTTCCCGACCGTGCCGCGTTCCGGGCGGCGGCCGCGCGGCTCGAGCTTCCGGTCGATCGAGTCGCGTTCGTGGGCGATCTATTCTGGAGCGACGCACGGGCGGCGACCCGGGCCGGGCTCCCGGCGGTCCTCCTCGACCGTCACGACGCGTGGCCCAAGGTTCAATCCGGCCGGGCCGTCTCGCTCGCCGGTCTTGAGGCGGCGCTCGCGGCCGGTGGGAGCTCGAGCGACGCGGACGACTCGCCGGACGGCGCCGAGGAAACCGGCTGACCGTCGGCCCGACGACCCTATATACAACTTGCCGCGCTCCTTTCCCTGACGGCTATGCGCTACGTCAAGATTGACCAGACCGAGCTTCGCCAGATCAAGGAGCTCTACGAGGGCGTCATGTCGCACGCGTGTCACGGTCTGTTCTTCAAGGAAGGGTCGGTCATCGGCACCGACATGGCCGAGGAGGCGCTCAAGGACCGCACCAAGTTCTTCGAGCGCGCCGGCGCCGAGTTGAAGGAGCGCGGCTGGGTCGAGGAGATCACGTTCACCGATACGGAAGTGGTCGTCAAGGGGTCGATCGAGGTCGCCCCGAGCGACATTCCGACGTGCCACCGCTTGCGCGGCATCCTCCGCGAGTTCTACGAACGTTTTAAGGGGGGGCGCGTTAAGTGTACCGAAGAGATGTGCACCAGCACGGGTCAACCGGAGTGCCGATTCCGTATTGAGGAGATGTAGGGAGGGGCGTTAGATGATGGCCACCGGGAACGTCGGCGCAGTGATCAAGGACCTCAAGACCCGCATCTCGGGGATCGCCACGGCCCTGGTCTCCCGGGACGGACTGGTCCTCTATGCCGATGTGCCGGCCGGCGTATACACCGAGACGTTCGCTATCATGTGCGCGACGATCCTCGGGGCCGCGGCCACCGCCAACACCGAGCTCAACCGCGCTCCGCCCGAGCGCATCGTGATCGAAGGCAACGACTCGAAGACGATCATCGTCGGGAGCGGCAAGAAGGCGCTGCTCGTGGCGGTCGTCGACCAGACCGCCGATGTGACGAAGGTCCTGGCCGAAGTCGTGAAGGTCGCCGACCTGTTGAAAGCGAACTGAGCCCGCCGGCGGGGGGAGTGCCCCGTACGCACGTACGGGTCACATCAATCGGAGGCCGACGCGCGGCCGTCCGCTCCCTCGGGCGGGTCGGGCGTCAATCGGCCCGACCCGCCGGTGACGATGCGAGTCGCGTAGCCTCCGAACGCGGCCAGCAGCCGGGTCCACGCGATGGCGGTGCGCTGGCCCACCAGGAGCCGTCGGATCCGGTAACGACCCCAGAGGCTGCCGTGCTTCTCGGTGAGCTGCTTGCGCCCGTAGCCGTTCCAGAACGCCTGGTACAGGAAGCGGAGGAACGTCGTTCGCATGTGATGATAGACGATCGCGTCCGGAACGTATCGTATCGTAGCCCCCGCACGAACCGCGCGAAGGTTGAGGTCGATGTCCTCGGCGGTGATGAACCGTGGGTCGAAGCCTCCGAGGCGTTCGAACAGTTCCCGGGGGAAGGCGAGGTTGCACGAAGGGAACGTGACGTCGGAACCCGAGAGGAACAGTTCCACGCGCTCGAGATGCCCGTACTGGGGCTTTCCGACCGTCGCGGTCCGACCCGCGACCACGGCCGACGTTTCCAGCCCCTTCCGGAGCGCGTGGAGCCATCGCGAGTCCGCGAAGCAGTCCCCGTCGATGAACGCGATCGAAGAGCCCCGGGACTCGTGCACGCCGTAGTTCCGTCCGATCCCCCGGGACCCGGGGTGGGAGAACACCCGCAGGATGTCCGGATGCGACTGGGCGTACGACTGCGCGATCTCGAGCGTGCGGTCCCGGCTTTCGGATTCGACAAGTACGACCTCGAACGGCCTCTCCTGGACGAGGAGGCTGTCGAGCAGCTGCGGCAGGCAGCGTTCTTCGTTGCGGACGGTGACGACGACCGAGATCAGGGTGCGGGAGGAGTCGTCACTTCCCAATGTCCATCACGACGACGTCCTTGACCGCGCGCATGCTCTTGAAGGGAAGCACGAGCCGGCCTGACGCATCGCTCTGGAACAGGCGGGGTTCCACGTCCTCGCTCGGGGTGACCAGCACGTGGGCGATCCCTCCGGTCAGCGTGTCGACGACGAAGTTGTCGATCGCGCCCAGGATCTGTCCGTCGTTGGTCATCACGGTCTTGCCACGGAGCTCGGTGAGGAACTTGCGCATCGGGAGGGCCTCGGCTCGCCGATGGCGGCGTGTCGTATTTAACCGTTCGCGAGTACGGGAACCATTCCGGAGCCGCTCGCGACCGCCGGTGGGCGCACCGGATCCGTCGCGCATTTCCGTCCCGGGCAACGCTTATATCGGGCACACAGGTCGGAGCCTCCCCGCCCATGCCTGCTGCATTTCGCGAGAAGAATCCAGAGCTCTACCGCGTCGTGGTCGAGCTGCGACGCGCGGCCCATGCGCACGACGCCCCCGTCTGGGATTCGGTGGCAGACCACCTGGAACGGACGCGCCACCAGGTGATCCCGGTCAACGTAGGCCACCTCGAACGGGTGGCCGAGGCCGACCAGACGATCGTGGTCCCGGGCAAGCTCTTGGCGGACGGACCCCTCTCGAAACCGCTCACGGTCGCCGCCCTCTCCTACTCGGCGGAGGCTCGCACGAAGGTCCACGCGGCCGGAGGAAAGGCGTTGACGATCTCCGAACTCCTGAAGGCCAAGCCCGACGGGGCGGGGGTGCGCATCCTTGGCTGAACTTCCGGGACCCGAACCGAAGGTCATCGACGCGACCGGCCTCGTCCTCGGCCGGGCGGCGAGCCTGATCGCGAAGCGCCTGCTCAACGGGGAGACGATCGTCGTCGTGAACGCCGAGAAGGCCGTCGTCACCGGTTCTCGGACCCAGATCATCGCGCACTACACCGCCGCACGGGCGCGCGGTTCGGTCCGCTCGGGGCCTCACTTCCCGCGGTACGCCGACCGGATCTTCCGGCGAACGGTGCGCGGCATGCTCCCCCATCTCAAGACCGGCGGCAAGACCGCCTTCCGACGCCTTGTGGTCCACATGGGCGTCCCCGAGGAGTTCCGGAGCGCGACCCTGGAGTCGCTCGACGGAGCCAAGGCACGTCCCGCCCTCCGACCCCCTGTCACACTGGCTGAGGTCACCGTCCTCCTGGGAGCGCGGACGTGAAGGCTCCCGTCATCGTCCTCGCCACCGGCAAGCGGAAGGCCGCCGTCGCGCGCGCCACCGTGCGCAAGGGCGCCGGGCTCGTGCGCGTGAACGACCGACCCCTCGAGCTCGTCGAGCCCGAGGTCGTGCGCCAGAAGATCCAGGAGCCCCTGCTGATGATCGGCGACCGGGGGAAGGCGCTCGATATCAGCGTGCAGATCCGCGGCGGCGGGATCGTCGGTCAGGCCTCGGCAGCCCGGACCGCGGTCGCGAGGGGATTGATCGAGTGGCTAAAGGACCCCGAGCTCCGCGAGATGTTCAAGCGCTACGACCGCTCGCTCATCGTCAACGACCCGCGCCGAAAGTTGCCCAAGCGCCCCGGCGGCCGCGGAGCGCGGGCTCGCCGACAGAAGTCGTACCGCTGAGCCGGGGAGGGAAACGAACGCATGACGATGATGGTGCCGGTCCGCTGCTTTACCTGCGGCGCCGTGATCGGCCAGTGCTGGGACGAGTACCGGGAGCGCACCTCGCGAGGGGAACCCGCGGGCAAGGTGCTGGATGGTCTCGGCCTTCACCGCTACTGCTGCCGCCGTATGCTCCTGACCCACGTAGACCTCCTGGACGAGGTCGGACCCTACGGATAGGCGCACCGGCGGAGCCGGGGCCGCGGGAAACCGCTACGACCGAGTTCCCGCACGAGGGCACATCTTGTTCAGCCACCAACTTTGAGACCGGGACGGTTTCCGGCCCGAACTGACGACTGCCGACCCAGCTTCGGTCGGACGTCGGGCCCCACCGAGTGTCTGTGTTCTGAATCTACCCAAAGAGAGGAAGGGGTTCGGCGGAAGCTCCGGACGGCCTAGGAGTCGTCGTCCTCGTCGTCTTCCGTGGTCGTCTTCGAACGACTCCGCTCCAGGCCCGAGCGCGAGGTGGTCGTCTTCGTCGTGGTCGTGCGGGTGGTCCGGCGGCGATACAGGAAGATGATCGCCACGATGACGACGATGACCGCCACCGCGATCGCGACGTACTCGAGCAGCTGCGTTGTGGGGTTCGGGTTGACCGTGATCGTCTGGGACGTGACCTGCGGTCCGTTGATGTAGTTACCCGAGTACTCGTTCGACGCCGTCGCGTTCGCGTAGAGGACGAAGTTCCCCGTGGTCGGGGGCGTCCAGGAGATGACCGCCCGGTACGTCGTGTTGTAGCTCATCGAGGCGATCGACCCCGTCGCGAACGGCACCGAGTTGACGACCCCGCTCGTGTAGTTGTAGAACTTGACCGTCCCCGGGCTGCCCGCGATGTACGACCGGCTCGTTCCGCTCGGGCTCGTCAGGTAGAACGACACCTGGACGTTCAGCGCGACGGCCTTCGTCCCGCCCCCGGCCGTGACGTTCACCCAGATCGTGTACGAGCTGCCCGAGTTGTACGAGGACGGCGCGGTCAGGTTGTTGGCCGCCATGATCGGCGACGTCGTCGAGTTGACCGAGACGGCGAGCGACTGGGTCGTCCAGCCCTTGTTGCCGTTCAGGTCCCACACCGTCAGGTTCACGGTGTACGGTTGCTGCTGGGGCATGAGCCAGTACGTCGGGTAGGGCTTGACCCCCGACTGGTTCGCTCCGAGGTGCACCGAGGAGTTGCCCGAGTTGGTGATCAGCCAGTAGTACTTCGAGATCGACCCGTTGCCGGGGTCGCTGGCGTTCGCCCCGTTGAACTGCACCTTGGCCGTGAGGTTGCTCGCCGTCACGACCCCGCTGCCCGAGACCGCCTTGCCCGCGGAGTTCAAGATCTGGAAGCTCGACACGGGTGACTGGGTGTCGTTCACCAGCACGATGAGCGTCGTCGCTGCGGTCTGGCCCATCCCGTCCCATACATTCAGCGACAGGTTGTACCACCAGCCGCGGAACGGCACGAGCACATTGTTGATCGTGACGTTGTGGCTGTAGTAGACCCCGGCCCCGAGGAACTGGTACGTGTAGGGCGAACTGAAGTTCGCGCCCTGCCCCACCGAGAAGTTCTGGGTCGCCTTGTATCCCTTCGCCGTGAACGCGAACGACGCCACGGAGAGAACGCCCGGGACGGTGGCCGTCGGCGAGATCGCCGCGGTGCTCGCCGATGCGTTGAAGTACAGCACGGTTCCCCAATTGATGAACACGTACGGCACCCCGTTCGCGCTTCTATTCTGACTGGCCGTGGCGTTCGACGAGATGACGGCCGTCACCGGTCCCTCGCCCACCCAAACCGAGAACGTCGTCGAGTTCACGAGGCCGCCGGAGCTCGTCACGGTGAGCGTGCCGTTGTCCGGTACGTTCGTGCTCGCGGCGGTGTAGGTGTGGTTCGTCGTCGCCGTGTAGGTGGTGGCGTGTCCCCCGTCCCCAAAGTTCCAGACGAACTTCGTGCCGTTCGTGCCGGCGGGGTAGGTCGAGTTGAGCGCACTGAACGTCACGTTCTGTCCGACTCCGACCACCGCGGTGTAGTAGTTGTGGGTGCTGTTGAGGATGTTCGCGCTCGAGAACGCGAAGTTGTTCACCGAGATGTTGACGTTCGCCGTCATGTTGGCATACTTGACGATCGTGAACGAGGCGGTCCCCGCGGTCGTGGTGGACGGCTGGGACACGAGGTTGAACTTCGTCCAAGTCTTGTCGGGGCCCGCGGGCAAGAGCTGGGTGTTCCGGGGCGCGGCGGTGCCCGCGGCCAGGACGTACCCCGCCGGAAGCACGACGGTGTAGTTCATCGTGTCCGAGCTCGTGGGGTGCTGGAATCCGAACGAGAGCGTGTACTGCCCCGAGTTCTTCGTCACGGTGCCGTTCAAGGCGTACGTCTGGGCCCAGCCCAGGTTGATCGTGCTCGCGCTTCCCGGGCCGGTCAACCCGCAGGTGGTCGCGCAGGTCGACGAATAGCTCGAGAGCGTCCCCGGTCCCGCGGCGTTCAGGAACGTCGTGCTGTTGATCGCGACCCCGGCCTGCACGGCGGGGAAGAACGGTCCCGACTGGTTCTCCCATGCGTAGAAGGCGGAAAGCTGCGCGGCGGAGAACGACGTCTGAGGTACGCCCGAGTGGAAGTCGAGGCCCAACTGCCCCCACATCTGCCCGATCGAGGAGTTCGGTAGGTTCGCAAAGACCGTGTCATTACCGAGCGTCGCGACCGTCGTCACGGTGAGGTTTCCCGAGCCCGTTCCGACGTTGATCTTGGTGAAGTTGAGGGTCGTGGTATAGTTGCCGCGTTCCGCCGACGTCATGGGCGAGACGAAGACGTTGTGCGAGAACGCGTTCCCGTTCGACACCGTATGCTGGTAGGAGGTGGTCGCGTACCCGACGGTCGACAGGATGACCGAGAACGTCTGGTCACCCGCCGAGAAGTTGCCCGGGTAGGTCCCGGCCGAGTAGAACCCGCCCCCCGGCGTGGCCGTCGAGTAGATGTAGTGACCGTAGCCGTCCCACAGCGTCACGTTCCCGCCGTTCGGGACCGGCACCGGCGGGTTGGTCCCCGCTTGGTAGACGAAGCCCGAGAGCAGGTAGTTGCCGACGGTCACGTTCTGGGAGACGGGGGTCCGCGAGGGGATCGTCACGTTGAGGAAGCTGTAGGTCGTCGTCGGGCCGGCCAGGGTGGTCTTGAGCACCCAGGTCCCGTACGGCACCTTCATCGAGTAACTGCCGCTCGACGTGGTCGTGTTGTTCGCGAGGACGAATCCGGCGAACTGGGGCGCGAGGAGCTGCACCTGGACACCCGCGGGGACCGGGGTGCCGCCGGACCGCACGATTCCGGTCAGCGTCCCGTTGTAGGCGAGGACGACGACGTTGGGGAGCGTCGGGTCATATCGGTTGGTCGTGAGCGCGGTGGCGTTCCAGTAGGAAAACACCGAGTTCTGCTCGTACGGAAGGACCCCGACGTTCTGGGGGTAGCCCACGGACAGGTTCCCCTGCGGGGGGACCGAGAGGCCCCAATAGCCCGGAACGAGGGCTCCGCCCGTGCTCGCCGTCGTGAAGGTGAACTTCCCGCTCTGACCGTTCGTGGTGGTCGTGAACTGGGCGCCGGTGGCCCGAGACGTCAGGTCGACCTGGACTCCCGCGGGGACCCCTCCCAATGCACCCGGCTGATGAACGTAGCCGGTCAGGGTATAGTTCGGGGTCGAGCCGGCCTGGACGTTGGCCACGGTCGCCAGCGTACCCGCCAGCAACAGCAACACAACGATCCACAGGGCGGCGCGCGGCAGGTGCCTAACCAATTGTTTCACGTCTCCCTTTCGGTGGCCCCCTATCGGAGGCGCGGCGCCGAACCTTGCCTCACTACATATAGCTTGCCCGGGACGAACTCCGGTAGGCGGCAAAACCGCCCGTCCGCTCACCGGTAGATGGCCTGGCCCGCCTCTTCGCGACGGCGCGCCACGCGCTCGCGCAGGAGGTGTTTTTCGAACTCCTCGTAGAACTTCAGGATCTCCGGGTCCAGGGACGCGCGGACCTGCTTCAGCGCCGCGTCGAAATGGGCCCGGGTCACCTTCGACGCCTTGAGGCTCTCCCGGATCGCGGTCAATCCCGCCTCCCGGCACAGCGCGGCGAGGTCGCTGCCCACGAACCCTTCGGTCCGCGTCGCGAGGTCGGCGAGGTCGACGTCGTCCGCGAGGGGCATCTTCCGGGTATGGACCTTGAGGATCTCGCGGCGACCGGCGGGGTTCGGAGGTTCGACGTACAGCATCCGGTCGAACCGGCCCGTGCGCAGGAGCGCCTCGTCGATGATGTCGGGACGGTTCGTCGCCGCGATCACGAGCACCCGCTCGAGCGTCTCGAGGCCGTCGATCGACGTGAGGAGCTGGTTGACGATCCGCTCGGTCACCCCGCTGGAGTTCTGGAGGCCGCGGCGCGGGGCGATCGAGTCGATCTCGTCGATGAAGACGATCGATGGAGAGGCCTGTCGGGCCTTCTTGAAGATCATCCGGATCGCCTTTTCGCTCTCGCCGACCCACTTGCTCATGACTTCGGGGCCCTTGATCGAGATGAAATTGGCCTGGCTCTCGGTGGCGGCCGCCTTCGCGAGCAGGGTCTTTCCGACCCCCGGGGGACCGTAGAGCAGGATCCCACGCGGCGGCTCGATGCCGATGTGGCGGTACACCTGGGGGTTCTTGAACGGCAGCTCGACCGACTCCTCCAGGATCCGGCGGACCCGCTCCACGCCCCCGACCTCGTCCCAATGGACCGTCGGGACCTCCACCGTGACGTCCCGGAGGCTGGACGGTTCGATCTGCTTCAGGGCCTCCTTGAAGTCGTTCTCCGTGACCTTCATCCGCTCGAGGAGCGAGAGCGGGATCGGCTGGTCGAAATCGATCTCGGGCAGGTAGCGTCGGAGCGCCCGCATCGCCGCTTCGCGCCCGAGCGCGGAGAGGTCGGCACCGACGAACCCGTGGCTAAGTGCCGCGAGCTCCTTCAACAGGCGCTCCCGGTCCTTCTCGCTCCCGTCGATCGGCATTCCGCGCGTGTGGATCTGCAGGATCTCGAGCCGGCCCTCCTGGGTCGGAACGCCGATCTCGATCTCGCGGTCGAACCGTCCCGGGCGCCGGAGCGCGGGGTCGATCGCTTCCTCGCGGTTCGTCGCGGCGATGACGATGACGTTCCCGCGGCCGGAGAGGCCGTCCATGAGCGTCAGGAGCTGCGCCACGACGCGGCGTTCCACCTCGCCGACGACCTCGTCGCGGCGGGGAGCGATCGAGTCGAGCTCGTCGATGAAGATCACGCTCGGGGCGTTCTTCTCGGCCTCCTCGAACTTCTCGCGGAGCTCCTTTTCGCTCTCCCCGTAGTACTTCGAGATGATCTCGGGGCCCTGGATCCCGATGAAGTGGGCGCCGGCCTCATTCGCGACGGCCTTGGCGATCAGCGTCTTCCCGGTGCCGGGCGGTCCGTAGAGCAGGACGCCCTTCGGAGGAGTGATGGCCAGCCGGTCGAACAGCTCGGGATGCTTGAGCGGCAGCTCGATCATCTCGCGCACGCGACCGAGCTTTTCCTTGAGGCCGCCGATGTCCTCGTACGAGACGCGGGGCGCGGCGACCTCCGTCTCGCTGACGGTCTCCTCCTTGATCGTGATGAGCGTCGCCGGAGCGACCTGGACGATCCCCTTCGGTTGGGTCGCGACGACCATGAACGGCAGCGAGCCGCCCATGAGGAAGACCCCCGGGATCACGAATACGTCGCCGCGGACGAACGGCCGTCGGGCGAGCGCCTTTGCGACGAAGCTCTCGAGGCCCGGACCGAGGTCCATGCGCGCGCTGCCGGCATAGATCGGTGCGATGGTCACGGAGTCGGCGTTCGGGCAGTCGACGCGCTGGACCTGGAGCCGGTCGCCGATGCTAACCCCGGCGTTGCGACGGACGACCGCCTCGATCCGGACGAGCCCTTTGCCCTCGTCGTCGGGCTGGGCGCGACTGACGACCGCGGGGGTCGCCTTGCGGCCCCGGATCTCGACGACGTCGCCGAGGCCGACCTTGAGGCGCTGACGGGTCTGAACGTCCAGGCGAGCGGTTCCGAGCCCGATGTCCTGCTGGAACGCCTCGGCGACCCGGAGCGTTATCGCTTCACCCATCGGCGAAGTACCATCGACCAAGACACGACCTAAAAGGGTTCCTCTCCTCCGGCGGCGCCCGGGGGGTCGGTACCGGTCAACGACTGCTGTCCGGGCCCCCGTCCGGCCGCGGCCAGGTCAGGGACCGGCAGGCGTAGGGTCTCCGCGAGCGCGACGGCCGTCCCGGGTCCGAACCCCATGAAGTGATTGTTCGCATACGCGTAGACCGTGTCCGCGGAGCGCGCCTCATCCTCGAACCGGGTCCGCATCCGTTCGAGGTCCGAACGGCGGTCCCGCTGGATTCGGTCGAACTGCGTCAGCGCCCGGTCCCCGACGAACCGGGCATAGACGAAGTCGCTCGTCACCCAGGCCGGAGGTTCGGTGCCCGGGACGACCGACCAGACCAGCGCAGCTCCGCGCTCTTCGAGCATCGCCCGGGTCGACGGCACCCACCAAGAACCGTGCCGGAGCTCGACCGCGAGCGGGGTCTCGACGGGGATCGCCGAGAGGAGTCGCTCCAACCGTTCGGAGCCGGACGGAGCCCGGAAGGAAGCCGGGAACTGGAGGACGACCGGGGCGAGCTTGGACGCATCCCGCAGTGGTCCGAGAGAGGAGAGGAACGCACCGAGCACCTCCGTTCCCTTCGTCTCATCCTTCTCGTGCGTCACGTCGCGCGGTACCTTGAGGGCGAATCGGAACCTCTCGGGGGTTCGCTCCGCCCAACGGCGCACGAGGAAGGGCGTCGGCGCCCGGTAGAAGCTCGAATCGACCTCAACCGTGCGGAACACCCTCGCGTACCGCTCGAGGAAATCCCCGGGTGGGGTCCCCGAAGGATAGAACGGGCCGACCCAGTCGTCGTAGGCCCAGCCGGAGCATCCTACCCAGTATCGGTTCGCTCGGTCGGGC
>Ga0209274_10000696_pt1 | contig 18722 bp, 16 predicted proteins | sample HubBroMetageREF1_FD_188343 | JGI IMG/M metagenome (GOLD analysis project Ga0209274, IMG submission 188343) | Reference soil microbial communities from the Hubbard Brook experimental Forest, New Hampshire, USA - Hubbard Brook CCASE Soil... | ecosystem: Environmental > Terrestrial > Soil >...
TCCGACCCAGGATCCGCTCATCATCGGCGGTGCCACACCGATTTTCACCGCTGCCGACTTCAGCAACTCGGATGTCGCCGCGACCGCGACGGTCATGAAGCTGGTCATCGACGGCTACGCCGGTGCCGGCACCATTGCGATGGGCGGCTTCGACTACCACGACGGCACGCGTGCCACGGGCGAGACGCGCAACTTCACTGCCGGGCAGATGATCGGCGCGGTGCTTGAGTACGCGCAGCGCAAGGGCAAGCCGGTCATGATCTACGTGATCAGTGACGGCTCGCTGAGCTCGAACCTGATGCCCGACAACAGCACCGCCGGCCGCGGCAAGCTCGGCTGGCAGGGCGACAACTCGGCGGTGGCCTCGACCTTCTTCCTGGTTTACAACCCCTCGGGACGGGCGCAGCTGATGAATGGCGCAGCCGGCCAGCAGATCGGCTACTTCAGCGCTGCGGGTAACGTCGTGACCAGCTCCAGCCCGGCGGCCAACTCGGTGCCGCAGCTGGCGGAGCTCGCCATCCTCAACTACATGGCGCTGATGGGGACCACCAACCAGTTCCAGACGCTGTTCCCCTTCCAGAGTCTGGGCTCGGGCAGCCAGCTGGACACGCTCACGGCGTTCGCGCCCATCGTGTGATGCAGGACACATACCGCACCGCCCACGGACTCTCCCGGGGCGGTGTGGCGCGTGTCGCCCGCTGACGACGCCGTCGTCCGAGCCGCAGCAACGGCGGCTGCAGCCCTCATTTCGCCGGCCACTTCGTTGACAGTGTTCCGCACGCTGTGCAATTTTGCGCGCTTGGTGCGGGCCTTGCCCGCAGTCGCTGCGAAGGATCCTTATTGAGCTGGCAACGGCCGAACGGCGCGGCGTGGCGTGTGCGGAGTGCGCGCGGGTGCACGGCTTTGTGGATATCGTGGGTCGCGCTGGCGTTGCTCGGCACGCAATTGCAGGCACAGCAGGGTTACGCGCTCATCGGCCAGGCGGCCCCCGATTTCGCGCTGCACGCCACGGCGGGTGACAATGTGCGCCTGTCCGAACACCGCGGCGAGGTGGTGGTCTTAAGCTTCTGGAGCAGTCGTTGCAGCTCGTGCCGCACCCAGCTCGATGTGCTCAGCCGCAGCCTCGCGACTTACCGCTCGGCGGGGCTGGCGATCTACGGAATCGGAGTCGACGACGATGCGCAGCAATCACGCGATTTCGCGCACTCGGCGCGGGTCAGTTTCACGATGCTGCTGGATCCGGAAAAGTCGGTCAGTCGCAATTATCAGGTGGACAACCTGCCGATGACCGTACTGATCGATCGCAACGGCACCGTACGCTACGCGCTGCGCGATTACAGCAGCGCGAGTGAGCGGCTGTATGTGCAAGAACTGCGGGCTTTGCTGAACGAATGATCGGAACCCACATGCCTGACACGGCCTCAAACCCGCTGCGCCCCGGGCGCCGACTGCGGCGCGCGTGGTGCGCCGCCTGCGCCGCCGGACTGCTGCTCGCTGGCGGCCAGTTGCTGGCCGCGCCGCCGCCAACCCCGCCGGCGCCGGCCACGACCCCGGCCGCGCCCACGCCCGCACCGGCCCCCGCCGCACCGGCAAACGCTGCTGCCACGCCCGCCGCGGATGCGGCGCCGCCGGCGGCCGCGGCCGCCGAGCCGGGCGGCGACACCCGCGGGCTGGATCAGGACATTCAGGGACTGAAGAAGGACGTGGTCGATCTCAACCGCGATCTGTTCATTCTGGAAGAAGAGCTGCTGTTCCCGGCCAACACCCAGGTGGCGGTATTCCTGTCGATGGACGTCGGTGACTTCTTCGCGCTCGACTCGGTGCAGCTCAAGGTCGACCAGAAGGAGGTCATCAACTACCTGTACACGCCGCGCGAGGTGGAGGCGCTGCTCAAGGGTGGCGTGCAGCGGCTGTATGTCGGCAATCTCAAGGTTGGCTCACACGAGCTGGTGGCGTTTTTCAACGGCAAGGGACCCAACGACCGGCCGTACAAGCGCGGCGCTTCGATTCATTTTGAAAAGGGCGTGGGCGCGAAGTACCTCGAGCTGAAGATCGATGACCGGCAACGCAAACTGGAGCCGGAGTTCGAGATCAAGGACTGGGAATAGCCCTTGCCACCGCGGCCTTCCATGCGCGTCCTGTTTGTCGCTGCGCTCGCCGCACTGTCCATGAGCGCCGGCGTGCAGGCGCGGCGCCACGACCCGGAGAAGCTGCCGATCACGCGGATCCGCGACCTGCATTACGGCGATGTGCTGTTCTACGACTTCCAGGGCGATGACTTCGAGGCGCTGACGCGCCTGCTGGCCTACGAGCACTGGAACCTGATGCCGCACCACGACGGCGAGGCGCAGCTGCTGGCCGGCGGACTGTATCTGCAGCTGGGGATGCACAACGAGGCCGGCGAGATCTTCGCGCGGCTGCTGACCGACGATGTGCCGACCGGCGTGCGCAACCGCGCCTGGTACTACCTGGCACAGGTGTGGTACGCACGCGGCTACCTCGACAAAGCCGAAGCAGCGCTGCAGAGGATCAACGGCCGCATGTCGCCCGATCTCGAGGCGCAGAAAGAGCTGCTGGCCGCCAACGTGCTGATGCACCAGGACCGCTACGATGAAGCGATCCGCCTGCTCACCGGCTGGCGCGGCGGCCCGGTGTGGTCGGCCTACGCACGCTTTAACCTGGGGGTGGCGCTGGTACGCACCAAGCGCCTGTCCGATGCCGACCCCTTCCTGGCGGGCGTCGGCGGCATGCCGGCCAACACCCCCGAGCTGCTGGCGCTGCGTGACCGCGCCAACCTCGCTCTCGGCTTCGCCTACCTGCAGGCGGAGCAGCCGGCCAAGGCGCGACCGGCGCTGGCGCGGGTGCGCCTGAACGGCCCCTATTCCAACAAGGCGCTGCTCGGCATCGGCTGGGCGGATGCTGCGCTCGGCGACTACCAGGGGGCGCTCACGCCCTGGATGGAGCTGCGCGGCCGCGATCTGCTCGATGCGGCAGTGCAGGAGTCCTACCTGGCAGTGCCCTATGCGTTCAGCAAGCTCAGCGCCAATTCGCAGTCGGCCGAGTACTACGAGAGCGCACTGAAGTCGTTCGAGAGCGAGAACGCGCACCTCGACCAGGCCATCGAAGGCATCGAGAAAGGCGGGCTGCTGCAGCAGATCCTCGCTGAGGATCAGCCGAGCGCGGATGTCAGTCCGGATCAGCGCGGCGAGGTCAACATCGCACCCGCCTTGCACGGCTGGTTCCGCGACGTCAAGTCGCTGCCGCCATCGGCCGAGTCACCTTATCTATATGCGGTGCTCGCCGGCCACGACTTCCAGGAGGGCGTCAAGAACTACCGCGACTTGGTCTATCTCAACAGCACGCTGTCACAGGGCGGGGACAGCCTGGTCGCCTTCCAGGACATGATCGAGACGCGCGACCGCGCCTATGCCGAGCGGCTGCCGCGCACCGACGCGCTGCTCGCCTCGAACGCGGTGGCCCATTTGCAGCAGCGCGATGCGGCGCTGGAGAGCACCCTGCGCACTATCGAGGCGCAGCACGACGTCGGCGCACTCGGCAACGAGACCGAGCGCGACCAGTGGGCGCGCGTGCAGCGCATGGAGGCGGCGCTGGCCGGCGCTCCTCCGAGCGCAGAAAATACCGAGCTGCGCGCGCGGCTCGCATTGGTCAAGGGCGTGCTCTATTACCGCCTGAACGATGCCTATGCCGCACGCCTGTGGCAGGAGCATCGCGGGCTGCGGGATCTCGGCCTGGCGCTGCAGGAGGCGCAGAGCCGCTGGATCCGTGTGGAGCGGGCGCGCAAGAACATGCCGCTCAACACCGGGGAGTTCGCCACGCGCGTGACGGCGCTGCGCCAGCGCCTCGACTCGCTGCAGGTGCGGCTGGCGGCTGCCGAGCAGCAGCAGCGCGGCTACCTGGTGCAGGTCGCGGTGCGCGAGCTCGAGCAGCAGAAGGCGCGCCTCGACACCTATCAGGTGCAGGCGCGCTTCGCGCTCGCCACCATCTACGATCGGGCCGCGAATGCCGGCGCTGCGGGTTCCGGCAAGGCAACAGCTCCGGTGCAGAAGGGCACGGAGAATGGCGAGCCCGAGCCGCCGGCGCCCGCCGAGGAAGCGCCGAAATGAGCGCCCGCGGCCGGCGATCCCCGGGCGCCGCCGTTGCGGCCGCGCTGATGTGCAGCTGCTGCGTTGCCACCGCCGGCGCGCAGAGCAAGTCAACGACCACCATCGGCGATCTCAGCAGCAAGAAGGTCGAAGTGCACAAGGACACTCCGGCCGATTCCAACGCCACGCGCGCCATGGAGAACTACAAGCACTTCCTCGAGCTGCAGAATACCGATCCGAAACTGCGCGCCGAGGCCATGCGCCGGCTCGGTGATCTGAATCTCGACGCCGGCGAGCTGCAGCGCCTCGAGCAGGAGGTGACCGCCGAGGATCTGCAGGGTGCCGAAGCCATTCGTCTCTACACGACGCTGCTCAAGGCCTATCCCGACTACGCGCGCAACGACCAGGTGCTGTACCAGCTGGCGCGCGCCTACGAGACCACCGGCCAGCCGGAGCTGGCGCTGAGCACGCTCGACCGCATCGTGCAGCGCTACCCGCAGAGCACGCAGCTCGATGAGGTGCAGTTCCGCCGTGGCGAGCTGCTGTTCTCCGCCAAGCGCTACCCGGAGGCCGAGCATGCCTACGGTGCGGTCATCAGCCACGGTGCCAGCTCCGCCTACTACCAGCAGAGCCTGTACAAAAACGGCTGGTCACTATTCAAGCAGTCGCAGACGCTCGAGAGCCTGCCGTCCTTTTCCGGCGTGCTCGATCGCGAGCTCGGCACCACGCCCGGTAAACTGGTAAAACTGGAGAGCCTGCGGCGCGCCGACCGGGAGCTGGTCGAGGACACGCTGCGCGTCATGAGCATCGCCTTCTCCTACAATGAAGGCGCCACGACTCTCGAGCAGTACATGCACCAGCACGGCGAGCGCCCGTACGCCTGGCTGCTGTACTCGCACCTGGGCGATCTGTACGTCGACAAGCAGCGCTTTCAGGACGCCGCCAGTGTCTACCGCGCCTACGTGCAGCGCGATCCGTACGGCGAGCATGCGCCGGATCTGGATATGGCCGCGATCGAGGCTTACAACAAGGGCGGCTTCAGCCAGCTGGTGTTCGATGCCAAGCGCGAATTTGTCGAGCGCTACAACTTCGACTCACCCTACTGGAAGACCCGCAGCCGCGCCGACCACCCGCTGGTCGTCCAGGCGCTCAAGACCAACCTCAAGGACGTCGCGACCTACTATCACGCCAACGCGCAGAAGACCAAGAACGTCGCCGACTTCGAGCAGGCCGCGCGCTGGTACCGGGACTATCTCAAATCCTTCCCGGATGACGCCGACTCTGCGCAGACCAACTATCTGCTGGCCGAGGCGCTGTTCGACAGCCGCCAGTACAGCGAGGCGGCGAGCGAATACGAGCACACCGCCTACGGCTATCCGAAGAACGACAAGTCGGCGGTTGCTGCCTACGCGGCGCTCATCTCCTACCAGAAAGCCGAAGAAGGCCTGGCGCCGGCAGATAAGGCGCTGTGGCACAAGCGCGCCACCGACGCGAACATCAAGTTCGCCGAGACCTTCCCCGAGCATCCGGACAGCGCCGGCGTGCTCACGCGTGCCGCGGAGGAGACCTTCGCCGCCGGCGACAGCGCGCGCGCCGTGAACCTGTCGCAGACTCTGCTGGCGCGCCAGCCGCCGGTCGATCAGGCCAAGCAGCGCATCGCCTGGACCATCATCGCGCAGGCGCACTTCGATCAGGGTGAATACGACAAGGCCGAGCCCGCCTTCGAGCAGGCACGTGCGCTCGCCGGCAGTGACGAGAAGCTGCGTACCGACCTGAACGAGCGCCTGGCGGCGAGTGTCTACAAGCAGGGCGAGGCACGGCAGAAGGCCGGCGATGCCAATGGCGCGGTCGAGGACTACCTGCGCGTCGCGCGCGTGGCGCCCGATGCCAAGATCCGCACCAACGCGCAGTACGACGCCGCCGCCCAGCTGATCGGCATGAAGCAATGGGACCGGGCCATCGCAGTGCTCGAGGACTTTCGTCGCCAGTTCCCGCAGAGTCCGCTGCAGGCGGACGTCACGCGCAAACTCGCGGTCGCCTATGCGGGCGCCAATCGCCCGGGCGAGGCGGCCACGGAATTCGAGCGCATCGCCGCCAGCCCGAGCGAGGATCGGGCAGTGCAGCGCGAGGCGCTGCTGCAGTCGGCCGATCTGTACGCCAAGGCCGGCAACACCCCCAAGGCGGTCGGCATGCTGGAGAAGTTCGTCGCCAGCAACCCGACGCCGGTGCAGGATGCGGAGGAGGCGCGCCAGCACCTCGCGGAATACGCCGAAAAGAGCGGTGACGTGGCGCGGCGCGACCGCTGGTATCACGAGATCATTCGCGCGGACGCCGAAGCCGGGGCGCAGCGCACCGAGCGCACGCATTATCTTGCGGCCAAGGCGCAACTGGCGCTGGCGCAGCCGGCACGCGATGCTTTCCGCGCCATCCGCCTGAGCGCACCGCTCAAGAAGAGTCTGCTGGTCAAGCGCAACGCGCTCGAGACTGCGATGGAGGGCTATAAGCGCGCCGCCGAGTACCAGGTGGCCGAGGTGACCACCGCGGCCACCTACGAAATGGCGGACCTCTACAGCGTGCTGGCGAAGGATCTGCTGGCCTCCGAACGGCCGAAGAATCTGAAGGGTGAGGAGCTGGAGGAATACAACTCGCTGCTCGAGGAGCAGGTGTTCCCGTTCGAGGAACAGGCCATCAAGGCGCACGAGATCAACGCGGCGCGGGCCAAGGACGGGGTATATGACGAGTGGGTGCGCAAGAGCTTCCAGGCACTGGCGCAGCTGAAACCCGCCCGTTACGGCAAGACGGAGCAGACACCGGATGTGGTCGCGAGCCTCGAGTGATGCGGCGCCGTCCGCCGGGCGCGCGACCGCAGCGACGCCACCCGCCGCGAAATGGCTGCGTTGGGCGGCCACGACGCTTGCGCTCGCAGCAATCGCCGCCTGCAGTTCGCATCCCTCCCGGCCCGCTCCGACCGCGCCGGTGCCCGTGAGCGCAGCGGCGAAGACCGCGGCCGCGCCCGCTGCCGGTGCGCCGACGCCGGCGGCCGCGAGCGCCACCCCGCCCGTCAGCCATCCGGATGTGCCGCCGGCGGCGCGCGCCGATTTCAATCGCGCCGTCAACTACATGCGGGCCGGCAACGCCAACGAGGCGGAGCTTGGCTTCAAGCAGGTCGCCCTGCAGTATCCGCAGTTCGCGGCCCCGCTGGTGAATCTGGCCATCCTGCAACGCAAGCAGGGGAACCTCGAGCAGGCGGAAGCGACGCTCAAGAGCGCGGTGGAGCGCGAGCCGGGCTCTGCGGTAGCCTGGGACGAGCTGGGCGTCACGCAGCGCGAGCGCGGCCAGTTCAAGGATGCGGCGGATTCCTACGAAAAGGCGATCGCGGCCGACCCCAACTACGCTCCGGCGTGGCGGAACCTTGGGGTGCTGTCGGATCTCTATCTGGGTGATCCCAACCGTGCGCTCAAGGCGCTCGAGCAATACAAGCAGCTCACGGGCGAGGAAAAACCGGTCAGTGGCTGGATCGCAGAGCTGCGGCAGCGCCTAGGGATGCCGCCGGCAAAACGACCCGGGGCGGACAGCGCTCCGGCGACTCCAGCCGAGTCGGCCCCGGCGAAGGATGCCCCACCGGCGCAGGGTGCGCCACCGGCGCAGGGTGCCCCGGCGACGCCTGCCCCGGGAACGACCCCGCAGGGCGCGCCGGCCACCGTCTCGGCGCACGGCACAGGAGGTTGAGCATGCGTACGCTACGATTCACGCTGCTGCTGGCATGGTGCGCAGTGCCACTAACGGTGAGCGCACAGCAGAGCAGTGCGCCTGCGGTGGCGCCGGCGCAGATTCCGCGACCGGATCAGCTCGAGCCTGCCGTGACGACTTCGTCGGCGGCGGCTGCATCGCAAAGCACTGCGAGCGCAGGCGACAAGGCGGCAGAGGATAAGCCGGCCAGCGTCGCGGCCGGCTCCAAGCCCGCCGCCGGCAAGGCGCCGGCGCGCAAGGCGGGGGCGGACCGGGTCGAGCTCGGCACCACCGACATCACCGGCAACCGTGAGCTGCCGAAGGTGCTGTATATCGTGCCGTGGAAGCGCTCGGATCTGGGCGACCTGACCGGCAAGCCGGTCAACAGCCTCTTGGACGAGGTGCTGCAACCGCTGGATCGGGACGTGTTTCGGCGGGAAAACCGCTACTACGACGACCTGAAACCCAACCAGGCCGCCCCAAAAACGGGCACGGCGCAGGGTTCGGTCAACAACCCCTGAAATATGGGGAGTGTGAACTCGCAGATGAGAGCCAGATCGCAGCTTTTTGGCTTTATGTCATTCAGTTTTGGTTAGTGTCGGAGCTTCTTTGGCGGTCTTTTTGAGCGGGAGTGTCAGATGGGCCTCTGGAATTTGATCGTTCGTTTCTTTCAGGGCGGCGGGGACTTCATGTACCCGATCGCCGTGGTGTTCGTGGTGGGTCTGGCGATCGCCATCGAACGTTACATCTACCTCACCCACATGGCGGCGCGTAACCGCGGCCTGTGGAACGAGATTGTGCCGTTGCTCGGGCAGGGCAACTTCCGCGCCGTGGCGCAGAAGACGTCCAAGTCGAATGCGGCCATCGCGCACATTCTCAACTACGGACTCGCGCGCATTCAGTCGGCGCGCCGCCGCGACGATATCGAGAAGGCGATGGAAGAGAGCCTCATGGAGGTCGTGCCGCAGCTGGAAAAGCGCACGCACTATCTGGCGACCTTCGCCAATCTCGCCACCCTGCTGGGACTGCTCGGCACGGTGATGGGTCTGATCCGTGCGTTCGCAGCCGTCGCCACCGTCAATCCGGCGGAGAAGGCCAACCTGCTCTCGGCCAGCATCTCGGTGGCGATGAACTGCACCGCCTTCGGCCTGATGACCGCGGTGCCGCTGTTGTTCATCCACGCCTGGCTGCAGACCAAGACCACGGAGCTGATCGACAGCCTGGAGATGGCTTCGGTGAAGTTCCTGAACGCGATCACCGAGCGGCAGACGACGCCCGCTGCCGCGGCCTGAGTCGGTTCGGATCGCTCGAGTGGAGAGCTGAAGGTCGCGCATGCGCCGTTCGTATCAATACCGCAAACTGGAGCGTCATTCGCGCAAGCCGGCAGAGCTGCTGCTGGTGCCGATGATCGACATCTTCACCGTGCTGGTGACGTTCCTGCTGATGACCGCCGTGTTCTCGCGCACCGTGATCCTGCAGCTCAACCTGCCGGCCTCGAACACCGAGTTCAAGGAGCCGCCGCCAGGGCTGCAGCTGGAGGTGATGGTGCGCAAGGATCAGCTGATGGTGGCCGACCGCAACACCGGGCCGCTGCACGCGGTGCCGAACACCACCAGCGGCTACAACTATGACGGCCTGACCGAATACCTGAAGTTCGTGAAGAGCAAGTACCCCGACAAGACTGACGCCAGCATCCTGCTCGAGCCCGACACTCCGTACGACACGCTGGTACAGGTGATGGATCGGGTGCGTGTCTTCGAAACCGGACAGGGCGCCAATCTCGTGCAGGCGGAGCTGTTCCCCGACATTTCCATCGGCGACGCCCCGGCCGGCGATGCGCCGGCCGGTGCCGCGCCGGCCGCTCCGGTCACGGCGGTGGCCCCGGCCGCCGGAGGCAAGTCATGAGCATCTCCAACCGCGCATTACGGATGGCGCAGCACCATCTGCGCAACCGCGCCGATGCGCAGCTGAATCTCATTCCGCTCATCGACATTCTCTCAGTGATGGTGGCGTTCCTGCTGGTTTACTCGACCGAAGTGGAGGTCATTCAGAACTCCAAGGGCATCGAGATCCCGCAGTCGATCGCACAGACCGCGCCGAAGCAATCAGTGGTGGTGATGATCACCAAGTCGGATCTGTTCGTGCAGGGCGAGTACATCACCAGCGTCAAGGATATCCAGGCGGAGAAGACTGCCCTGGTCGAGCCGCTGCGCGTCGCGCTCAAGCGGCCGCTGCTGGTCGGCAAGGACATCACTGAAAAGGACATCGCGCAGCGCGAGATCACCATCATGGCGGACAAGGCGCTGCCGTACGATGTCCTGAAGCGCGTCATGGCGACCTGTACGGATGCGGACTACGGCAAGATCTCGCTGGCCGTGATCCAGAAGGAAAAGCCGGTCGCGGCCGGCTTCCGTCCGGGTTAGACCTATGAGCATGGTGCTCGCCCCGTACTACCGCGAATTCAATCTGCCCTGGGAGGGCGATCCGGAATCCAGCGCGCGCTTCCGCAAGATTCTGCGCGTGCTGCTGATCGTGCTGGTGTTCTTCGGCATCCTGTTTCCGCTGCTGCCGCGCCCCAAGCACACCATCGCCGAGGAGGTACCGGAGCGCCTGGCGCGCGTCATGACCGAGACGCCCAAGCCGCCACCGCCGCCGACTCCGCCGACGCCGAAACCGGAGGAAAAGCCCAAGATCGAACCGAAGGTGGCGCTGGTCAAGCCGCCACCGGTCGACCAGCATGACAAGGCGCGCGAGAAGGCGCAGAAGCAGCTCAATCAGGTGAAGGACGAGCTGGCCGATCTGCGCGACGTGATGGACCTGACGCCGCTCGAGACCAAGAACCTCTCCGGTGCGGTCGGCGCCGACAGTCACGCCGAGCGCTCGCTGATCACCTCCAAGGTCGGCGCTGGTTCCGGCGGCATCACCTCCGCCGATACCAGCCGCGGCTTCGGCAGCGGCGCCGGCTCACTCACCGGGCACGACACCACCGCCGTCACCTCGGGCATCGTGCGTGCCGGGCTCAACAACCGCGCGCCGACCAGCGCCGGCGGCGGTGGCAGGGCGGCACGCTCGCCGGAGGAGATCGAACTGGTGTTCGATCGCAACAAGGGCCGTATCTACAACCTCTACCGGCGCGCGCTCAACGAGAACGCCGAGCTGCAGGGTAAGGTCGTGCTCGAGCTGACCATCGCCCCGACCGGCGAAGTGACCATGTGCCGGGTGGTATCGAGCGAGCTGAAGGATCCGGATCTCGAGAGCAAGATCATCGCGCTGGTGCGCTCGTTCCACTTTGATCCCGAGGACGTGAACGTCATCACCACCACCAAACCCATCGACTTCTTCCCGGCTTAGCGGAAGCGAAGCCGTCGTGAGCGCCGCATGAATCTCAACTCAGAAATCGAGTTCTTTGCCGACCTGCGGGTGGTCGACAAGGCACGTTTGCTGAACCTGTTCCTGCACGAACTCGCGGAGGAAGCCCGTGCCACCTACGGCGCCGGCGAACAGGTGCACGACGGCGCGCACCTGCGCTTCGTCAACGAGCTCTACCATCGCCTGACGCGCGTGATCGAGCAGCTGCTGGCGGAAGAGGCGACGCGCCCGGGGGATGATGTGGTGCTGCGCATGCTGCTCGCGCCGCGCGCCGACAAGGTGGCCGAACGGCTGGTGTTCAATGCGTACGCGCGTGCCATCCAGGGTTTCGAGAGCTACGATACGACCGTGCTGATGAACTCGTGAGCCGCTGGCGCGGCTTGCGTCCATCGCCATAACAACCGGGGAGCCGCGCGCCACGCGCGGGCATCATCACCATGTCGAGTTGCGCGCGCGCCGCCCTGGCGGCGCTGGCTCTCGCTGCCGCGACAGGCGTTGCCGCTCAGCCGCAAGTGACGCTGCTGCGCCCGGCGCAGGTCTGGAGTGCCGGGGAGCCCCTGCACGCGGGCTGGGTCGTGCTCACGCAGGGCGAGCGCATCCTCGCGCTGGGGCCGCCCGGCGAGGTCAGCGTGCCCGCCGACGCACAGATCATCGACCTGCCGGGAGCGACACTGCTGCCGGGCTTGATCGATGCGCACTCGCACCTGTTCCTGCATCCCTACAACGAGACGCTGTGGGACGATCAGGTACTGAAGGAGCCGGTGCCGTATCGCACGCTGCGGGCCGCGCGCCAGGCGCGCACGACTCTGCTGGCCGGATTCACGATGCTGCGCGACCTCGGCACCGAAGGTGCCGACTACGCCGATATCTCCCTGCGCGCTGCCATCGACGACGCTCTGATCGAGGGGCCACGCCTGCAGGTGGCCACCCGCGCCATCGTTGCCACCGGCAGTTATGGACCGGCGCCACGCGGGCTGCGCCCGGACGTCTGCTGTACGCCGCAGGGCGCGCAGGAGGCGAGCGGCGTCCCCGAAGTGATCAAGGCGGTGCGCGAGCAGGCCGGGCGCGGAGCGGACTGGATCAAGGTGTATGCGGATTACCGCTGGGGTCCTGAGCGGAGCCAGCAGGCGACGTTCTCGGAGGAGGAATTGCGCGCGCTGGTCGAGACCGCCCATTCCTCCGGGCGCCCGGTGGCGGCGCACGCCACCACGGCCGAGGGCATGCGCCGCGCGGTGAATGCGGGCGTCGACACGATCGAGCACGGCTACAACGGCACCGCGGAGATCTTCCGTCTCATGGCGGCGAAAGGTGTCGCCTACCTGCCGACACTCACAGCGCAAGAGGCGTACGGTGAGTACTTCGAGCACTACGTGGCCGGAGCGACGCCGCCCACGGCCGGCATGCAGCAGGCGAAGCGCGCGTTTGGCGAGGCGCTCAAGGCGGGCGTCACGATCGGTTGCGGCAGTGATGTCGGGGTGTTCGCCCACGGCACCAATTACCGCGAGCTCGAATGGATGGTGCGCGATGGCATGACGCCAGTGCAGGCCCTGACTGCCGCCACTGCCACCGATGCGCAGATCCTGCGGCGCAGCGATCTCGGCCGGGTGCGCGCCGGCATGCTGGCGGACCTGATTGCCGTCAGCGGTGACCCTACCCGCGACATCACCGCCACCGAGCACGTCGTGCTGGTCATGAAAGGCGGCAGCATCTACCGGCGCCCGTAGTCGGCGCGTTCCTTCAACGGGCGCGTTGCCGCGTGCTCAGGCGCGCGCCAGGCGTGCCAGCGGTTCGTCACTCAGCCGGAAGGTCGTCCACTCATCGAGGGCTTCGGCGCCGAGACTGCGGTAGAAAGCGATCGAGGGGGCGTTCCAGTCGAGCACTGCCCAGTCGAGCCGCGCGCAGTCGCGCTCGAGCGCCGTGCGTGCCAGCCACGCCAGCAGACGCCGGCCGATGCCGCGGCCGCGCAGCTCCGGGCGCACGAACAGGTCTTCGAGATAGATCCCGGGCTTGCCGCAGAAAGTGGAGAAGTTGTGGAAGAAGAGCGCGAAGCCCACCTCCGCACCGGCGACGCAGGCGAACGCCACTTCGGCGTAGCGTGGCGTGCCGAACAGCGCGGCGTGGATGTCGGCTTCAGTGGCGACCACCTCGTGCTCCAGATGTTCGTAAACCGCGAGCTCGCGGATGAACGCCAGTGCCAGAGCCGCATCACCGGGTTGGGCTGCGCGGATGGTCACGGTCTCGGTCGGCGGGGCGCTCATGTCAGGTTTCATCCGGTGCTCTGCAGGCCCTGGGCGATGCCGCTGACGCTCGCCTGCAGGGCGTCGAACAGGTCGCGATCCTCGCGGTTGCCACTGCGCCAGCGCTGCAGCAGGTCCACCTGCATCAGGTTCATGGGATCGACGTAGGGATTGCGCAGGCGGATCGAGCGCTGCAGCGTCGGATCGGAGTCGAGGAGTTCCTTGCTGTCCTTGATGGCCAGCACCTGGCGGCAGGCGGCGCGGTACTCGGCCTCCAGCAGCGGCGCGTAATGGCGCAGCTCGGCCGGTGCCAGCGTCAGGTAGCAGGCTGCGACCTCGAGGTCGGCGCGCGCCAGCAGCGTCTCGACATCGTCGACGAGGTTTCCCAGAAAAAACCAGTCGCGGCTCGCCGCGCGCACCCGCTCGAGCCCGAACTGCTCCACCACTGCGCCCAGTCCGGCGCCCGCACCAAACCAGCCCGGCAGCATGAAGCGCGACTGCGACCAGGCGAACACCCACGGCACCGGCAGCAGGCCGTGGATGCCGGCGCTTTCCGCGCGGCGCACCGAGCGCGCGCCGATCTGCATGCGCTCGATGACGTCGATCGGGGTCACGGCCTCGAAGAAGCGGTAGAACTGCGGGTCTTCGTACACCAGTCGGCGGTAGCTGGCGCGGCTCTCGCGCTCGAGCAGTGTGGCAATGGCGGCGTGCTCGGGCGGCTCGGGGCGCGGCGCGCCGCGGCGCTGCGCCGCGCTCGCGAGACTCAAGGCGTTGAAGGCGCGCTCGAGAGTGCGCATGGCGATCGGCCGCAGGCCATAACCCTGCTTGACGGTGGCACCCTGTTCGCGGATGCGCAGCACGCCATCCACGGTGCCGGCGGGTGCGGCCTTGATGATCGCCTCGATGCGACCGCCGCCACGCGCCAGGCTGCCACCGCGGGCGTGAAACAGCACGTGCCGGCCGCCGGCGGCGTCGAGGACGCGCGCCAGAGCCTGCTGCGCGCCGTGGATGAGCACGCGCGAGGCGCACGGGCCCACCTCCTTGTTGCTGTCGGAATAGCCGATGAGCACGCACTGGCGGCGGCCGTGCGCTTCCAGGTGGCGGCGGTACAGCGGATCGGCGAGCAGCTCCTGCATCGTCTCGCCGCAGTGACCGAGGGAGTCCGCGGTCTCGAATTGCGGTGCAATGTCGAGTGCCACCTCACCGCTGTGCTTGTCGTAGGCGGCCGCCCAGCGCGCCAGCAGCAGCGCCGCCAGCACGTCATCGGCGCCGCGGGCGCCGCTGACGATGAAGTAGCCGATCGCCTCGGGCCCGTAGCGGTGGCGTCCCTGCACGATCGCGTCGAACACCGCCAGCGTGCGCCGGCCGAGCGCATCGAGCTCCACCTTGGGGCCGCGGTCCTTCTCCAGCGCATCCGCCAGCAGGTCACGCCGCTCGCGGCTGCTGCGCTGCTGCCAGGCGCTGTCGTCGAACCCCTGCGCGATGACTTCGTGCAGCACGCTGGCGTGCTGGCGCACGTCGAGCGTGGCCAGATGGAAGCCGAAGGTATCGATACGGCGCAGCAGCCGTGCGACGTAGAACAGCCCGGCGTTCACGCCCTTGTGGGCTTTGAGACTGAGTGCGATGAGCGCGATGTCGTCGCGGAACTGGCGCGCGTTCTCGTAGCCGGCGGCACGGCCGTCGTAGACACTGCGCAGCCGCTCGCCGATCTGCGCGAGAAACACCCGGTAGGGCATGCGGTCGTGGCGCGCCGGCGTGATGGCGCGTGCGCCCGGCAGCAGCCGCATGTATTCCTCGATGCGCTTGGCGATGTCGGCGGAGGCCGGCACGCGGCTGGCGCTCTGCGAGAGCCGCTCGGCCAGCTGCTGGCACTCGCGGAAGTAGTTGCTGACGATCACCTGGTGCTGACGCGCCAGCGTCTCGCGGATGGTCTTGGCGTGCACGTCGGGGTTGCCGTCCATGTCGCCGCCGGCCCAGGTGCCGAAATGCAGGATCGCCGGCAGGCGCAGCGTGCCCGGGCGTGCGCCGTAGACTTTCTGCAGCGCCTGCGCGATCTCTTCATAGAAGGCGGGCACCACGCGGTAGAGGATTTCCACCAGGTAAAACAGAATCTGCTCACGCTCGTCTGCGACCGTCAGCCGTTCGCGCGGCAGCTCTTCGGTCTGCCAGGCGGTGGTGAGTTCCATGCGGATGTTGTCCCACACCGAGCGCGCCTCGTTCGGCGTCAGACTCGGGTCGAGTCGTTCCAGCAGGCGCTGGGCGATGCGCTGCTGCTTGCGCAGCAGCGTGCGGCGGCTGGCCTCGGTGGAGTGCGGGGCGAATACCGGCTCGATCGACAGGCTGCCGATGAGTTCCAGCACCTGTTCGAGGCTGAGTCCCTGCGCCTTGAGCGCGCTCAGTGCGTCTTCGACACCGCCGGGCTGTGGCCGCTGGCTGTCCTTGAGGAAATAGTCACGCCGCCGGCGGATGCGGTGGACTTTTTCCGCGAGGTTGACCACCTGGAACCAGGTGGCAAAGGCGCGCACCAGTTCCCGCGCCAGCGCCGGCGGCCGCTCGCGCACGCTGGCCGCCAGTTCCAGGCGTGCGTCGCGTTCACCGGCGCGCGCGCGGATCGCGGCCACCCGGTCCAGCTCGACCAGCTCGAACAGCTCCGCGCCGCCCTGTTCACGCAGAATCTCGCCGACCAGAGCACCGAGCGCGCGCACGTCCTCGCGCAGCGGCTCGTGCTTGGGAGGGAAATGGATGTCGCCGCGGTTCACACTCACTCGTCCCAGCGGTTGGCGTGCGCGGCAAAGTCAGCGCGCTCCGGCGCGACCACGCAGAAACGCTGTCCGGTGGGCGCCTGCATGACGCACCAGTTCCGCACCGTGCCGATGCGCCGCGCGCCGAGCTTTTCCAGCCGGCGCACTTCCGCCTCGATGTCGTCGGCTTCGATGTCGAGATGCACCCGGCTCGGGTGTTCGACCTGCTGCACCTCGATGTGCAGGCCCTCAGGTCCGGTATCGAGCGTGCGATAGAGCGGATCATGCGCTGCGGCCGGGCGCGGCTTGAGACCGAGAGCCGCGCTCCAGAAGGCAGTCGCCTCTTCCAGGTCCGACTGGCAGTCGATGATGAATCCGGCAAGGCGGCTCTTGTGCATGGTCGGATCCTCCAGGGCGGCGCCACAGCGGCGCGGGGGGGGTGATCAGGGGAACCCGCCTATTGTACGTATTCGCCGGCCAGGCCACCTTCAGCCCGCGAGCAGCACCGCTTCGGCGCGCTCGAGCTCCTCGGGCGCCCCGTAGAGCACCACGATGTCGCCATCGCGCAGCACCGTGTCGGCGGCCGGCTCGCGGCCGAGAATTCCCTGACGGCGCACGCCGGTAAAGGTGGCCTCGACCCCGCGGCCGCGCACCTCGCCCAGGGAGCGGCCGACCGCCCAGGCGCCCGGCGGCACGACCACCGACTTGATCTCTTCGCGCGCGCCGGCGCCATCGCCGGCGGAGGCGGCGTCGGAGGCGCTGCGGACGATGTTGCGCAGCACGGCATAACGGTTGCTGCGGATCTCGCCCAGAGTGCGCACCACGCGCGACACCGGCACGTGCAACAGCATCAGCACATGCGATACCAGCATCAGGCTCGCCTCGAAGGTTTCCGGGACGACGTCGGTGGCGCCGGCGGCCTGCAGATCGGCGATGCGCGCATCGTCGGTGGTGCGCACCAGTACCGGCACCTGCGGGCGCAACTGCCGCACGCTGCGCAGGATGCCGACCGAGGTGTCCGGGTCGGAGAAGCTGATCACCACGGCGCTGGCGTGGCCGAGTCCGGCCTTGGCAAGCATCTCCTCGTCGGCCGAGTCGCCGTACAGCACCGGGTCGCCGGCCTGGCGCGCCGCGCGGATGCGCGCCGGATCCAGATCGAGTGCGATGTACTCGAAGTTCTGCGACTCGAGCACGCGCGCGACGTTCTGCCCGACGCGGCCGAAGCCGCAGAGAATGACATGTTCGCGCAGCGCGATCTTCTCGGTGGCGGCGTCCTCGCGCTGCAGCGCCGTGCCTCCCGGCGCACGCTCGTGCAGCAGCAGGCGCGCAACGCGCTTGTTGTTGTTGAGAATCAGCGGGCTCAACAGCATCGACAACACGATCGCCACCACCAGCGGCTGTACGCGGTCGGCCGGCGCCAGCTGCGCCTGCAGCGCGATGGTGCACAGCGCGATACCGAACTCGCCGCCGATCGACATGACGATGCCGGTACGCAGCGCCTTGAAGCGCGAATCAGTGAACGGGCGCGTGACCAGCGCGGCGATGCTCGCTTTGAGCACCACCAGGGTCAGCAGCATCAGGAGAACCGTGCCGAGCGTATCGGCCCGGCTGAGCAGGTGCAGATCGAGCAGCATGCCGACCGAGATGAAGAACAGCCCGAGCAGGATGTCGCGGAACGGCCGGATCGCAGCCTCGATCTGATGACGGTACTCGGTCTCCGCCAGCATCATGCCGGACAGGAAGGCGCCGAGTGCGAACGACAGTCCCGCCAGATGCGACACCCAGGCTGAGGCGAGCACCACCAGCAGGACGGTGAGCGTGAACAGCTCGCGCAGGCGACTGTGTGCGATCTCATGGAACAGGGGCCGCAGCAGCCAGCGCCCGGCCGCCAGCACCCCGACGATGGCCAGGACTCCGCCGATCACCGGCAGCACGCTTTCGCTCAGCGGGAAGTGGCTCTGGCCGGCGGCCAGCATGGCCGCGAGCGCAAAGAACGGCACGAACGCCAGGTCCTGAAACAGCAGCATGGCGAATGCCAGCCGTCCATGCGTGCGGTTGAGCTCGGCCCGCTCCGTCAGCTGTTGCAGCAGGATCGCGGTCGAGCTCATGGCGATGGCACCGCCGAGCACGATGGCGGGCAGCCACTCGATGCCGAGCAGATGTCCGAGGACGGCGAACACCGAGGCGGTGGCGACGACCTGCAGGGCGCCGAGGCCGAAGACCTCGCGTCGCATGGCCAGCATGCGCGGCAGCGAGAAGTCCAGTCCCAGCGTGAACAGCAGGAAGGCCACGCCGAGTTCGGCCAGCAGGCGTGTGGTGCCGGAGTCGGAGACCACGGCGAGCGCATGCGGACCCAGTGCCAGACCCACCAACAGGTAGGCCATGCTGGTCGGCAGCGCCAGGCGCCGCGCGAGCGTCACCAGCAGGACCGAGCCCGCCAGCAGAATCAGACACTGGGCAAGCGGGGTGAGCATGGCGTGAACTTAGACCGGCCGTGCGCGCGCATGCAACGTGCGGCGCGCGCCCAGCGTCATGCGCTCACG
>Ga0209274_10000697_pt1 | contig 18653 bp, 5 predicted proteins | sample HubBroMetageREF1_FD_188343 | JGI IMG/M metagenome (GOLD analysis project Ga0209274, IMG submission 188343) | Reference soil microbial communities from the Hubbard Brook experimental Forest, New Hampshire, USA - Hubbard Brook CCASE Soil... | ecosystem: Environmental > Terrestrial > Soil >...
TGAGCAGTTGCGAGAACTCTTATCTAAACAGAGAAAGAGGGGCCCGATGGCCCCTTATCTCCTCACCACTCTGCCGTCACAAAAGCAAACTGAGGCGAAGCAGTCAGAGGAAATCGTAAACGATGATGTGCAGCGGGCCGTGAACCGAACCATCCACACGCTAAAGAACGCTGACAGCGAGACTGACCGACCGATTCATACCGCTCGACTTCTCTACATGGTTCTTGACAACGAAAAGTTTCTAAACATCGAGAAGCTGAACGAAGCGCTGCGACCGTACTGGCCGATTCTCTGGCGCGTGTGCGCCCGTGGCCATTACCTCCGCCATGAAGAACCCTTACGCGATGGTGCATTTTGGGGTGCCGATTCTAGGTTGAGAAATCCTGGGCCATTGCCTTCGTTTCAGGAAGGCGAATACCGTCTCGAATTTCACCGGGGGCCGGAGACGGAATTTTCTACCTGGTTGTATTTTCCCGGAAGATTTGCTCTGCAATATCCGCTCTTCGATTACCCGAGAATTGCGGAACTTCGGACGATACTAGAAGGGTTGTCGCTGCGCGACACACTGATCTTCTGGGAAGGTCGCTATTTCCTCGCGTCTACGTGGTTCGACGAAGAAGAAAAGGTCGGCGTCGTATTTCGCTCTCGGGACCACGGGATCGCGCTCACATTTCATCATGACGATTGGCAGGCGATTAAGAGTCTGTTTCGCCGCGGCTGGCAGGCGCCGGAAGTGGTCCGTCTGTGGAATGCATTGGCGAGGGAGTATGGCGAGCTGTGAAAGGCGCGGTGCTTCGCACCGGAAGAATTTTGACACTCCACCCCTTCGAGGGAACTGTAGGGAAACTTGACATCTTTCTGGAGGAACCACCCTGGCATCCAATAGATAGCGTGGGTGAGGGTTCCGTACGGAAACCCGTGGCTCCTTGCGTAAACGCGGGTGCTGGGAGGTTGAAGCGATGGCGCTGCTTGATGAGAAGAACCTTGCGGCGGAAGCGGCAAAGCGGGCGCGGTTCCGGGTGCATCACGTGGGGACAAAGCTGAACGAGGCGGAACTGCACGAGCTGGAGGGGCTGGCGGCGAAGCGGAACGAGACGCAGGCGGAGCTGATCCGCGGGCTGATCCTGCGCGAGATCGAACAGGACAAGACGGGGCTTCGACCCAGTGCGGAGATGGTGGAAATCACGGCGTGCCGGCTGTTGTTGGTGAACCTGCTGGGTCCGCTGGCGAAGGGCGAGGCAATGACGCAAGAGGGGTTCGACGGGATCGTGGACGAGGTCAAGAAGCAGAAGGCGCGTGTGGCGCGGGACCGCCTCAAAGACCACGAAGCGCGGCGCTGAGCAGCGGTGGCCGATGAGAAGCTGTCCGTCACCCGCAAAGGCTGACCTATGTGTCCGTCTCGCGTGGACGCTATGACGCGCAGATTTATACGAATAATGCAGCGACGCTGGGGCAGGAACCCAGCCCTGATGTGTCCCATTCGCAGGCGATTCAGCAAGAGCCAGCGATGCATAAAATAGAACTACAAACCACGCACACGAATCAGATCAGTCAGGTTTTCGGTTTAGGTCTGTGATGCAGCATTCCCGAATGACATGCCCCGGATAGCCAGAGCATAGCCGAGGCCCGGCCAGTGTCAAGGCCGCGCTTCGCGCGCCGCGTTCGCGGTCGAAGAGCCTTGACACTGGCCTTTGCGCCTCGGCTTATTATTCAGCTATCCGGGGGATGTCAGATTCCCTGCAACATCCATCCGTCTCTCTTCGTACTCCCGAATTCTCCACGCAGCACAATTTATTTTCAGTTCGTTCATAAGTAAAGCCCCAGATCTATTCGGCCCGTATGCAAAAGGCCACGTGGAAAGCTCCAATTTGCGTTTGCGGGATAAGGTCGAGGGCCATCCGCTTTGAGGAGGGCAGTGCTAGGCATAGAACAGTTCGGCTTGGCATGGGTCGCCTTCAGCACTGCGAGCCACGAACTTTTTTCGGGTCCCAAATGGAGTGCTCCGGCAGGACGCACTCCAAGTTCGCCTGACGATCAAATAGAGAAATCGCGAAGCAAGAAAGTTTTGGACGAAAAAGCTATTCCGGATTTCGTAAAATACTGACCCTTGCTCATGGTCAGGGGCGAGTAGCTTGGCAACCCGATTTAGCGCGCAGTAGGCTTATAAATAGCGCTAAGATTGTCGACTTAAGTTTGTTCTGCTTTTGTAACTGCTTATCCTCGAAGTTAATCTGATGTTCGCTGGCCTATTCCTCCGGTAGATTTCCTGCGCTTTTCCACGCTTGACAGAGTAAAAACATGACGTACACTCGCCGCTTCGTTCTGGCTGAGGGGTTCCAGCGATATCCGGAAATCCGCGGTGGTAGCAAGTGAGGAGATAGCAACCAAGGAGATTACATCGTGATTACTAGGAACTCTGTCTTCGCCGTTGCCATTGGTGTTTTGGTTTGTGCCTGCTGCGTGAGTGGGGCAGCTCAAAATAGCTGTATTCCCATCGGCTCCCCCGTTCCATCCACCAATGACCCTTGTGTAGACTGGTTTGGCTATCAATCGGGCCAAGGCCCGTTACCTCCGGGGGCTCAATGCGTCTGCGGTATACCTTTGTCAGGTTCGGGGGTCGGTACCGCTTCGTGTTTTGTGAACGTATGCTCCGAGCATAACTGCTGCTCCGATAATACGCCCACGCCAGGCACTGGGAGCCCTATCGACTTGGCCACTGGAAACGCCTCTATCACGCAGACGGACGTTAAGATTCCTGGGTTGGGTGGTGGCTTAGCACTTGTGCGAACGTGGAACAGCCGCTTGCGAGCGAGCCTTTCGAGTGTCGGTATCTTCGGGCCTAATTGGCGCTCCACTTACGAAGAGCACATATATATAGACGACGACTACACGGTCGCCTATGCGCGAGGGGATGGAAGAGTGTGGAATTTGGTTTCGGGCGCGGGGGCGTTCACCCCAACTCCTCCAGCTAACGCACTTTTTACGTATACTCCGGTCGCTCCAGCGAATACCGCTGCAAGTCTCTTTTACAGTTTGACAAACTGGACGCTTATTCTTCAGAACGGCGAGCAGAGGGTTTTTGACGGGACGAGTGGAAACCTTCTATCGATCACGGACCGCAATGGCAACACCACACAGCTGACCTATGATGCATCGTACCGTCTTATAACGGTCACGGACCCGGCATCCCGGCATCTCTATTTTTCATATGCAAGCCCCACAAGCTACTTAGTGACTAGCGTGACTTCTGACGTTGGAATCTCCCTGTCGTACTCTTACGACGGCCAAGGGCGATTGATTCAGTATACGAAGCCCGATAGCACGACAGTATCGTTCCAATACAACGATCCGAATCCAATGCTGATCACGGCTGTGCTCGATGCAAATGGGAAGATTCTTGAGTCTCATACCTACGACAACCAGGGAAGAGGATTAACTTCGTCTCGCGCCGGAGGGGCTGAAGCGGTGACCATCACATACCCTTCTACCGGAGCGTTTCTAGCAGTGCCTTGAATTGACTGCTTTTGATTGTCGGCCAGAGTCGCAAATCTATTCAGCGATAAAAAAGGGCTTTGGAACATGAGACTCAAGAACAACTGGCAACTAGCCGTCCTCTTCCTGCTGTCCCTCGCTTCATCTAAAGCTTGGTGTGCGACGCTGAGCATCACGAGCCTGACGCCGACCTCGGCCGCGGTGGGCACGTCGGTGACCATTAAGGGGACAAGCTTTGGCACGTCCCAGGGGACGAGCACGGTAACGTTCAACGGCACTCTGGCGACGCCAACCACTTGGGCCAACACTTCAATCAAGGTTCCGGTGCCGGCAGGAGCCACGACCGGCAACGTCGTCGTCACAGTGAGCGGTGTAGCCAGCAACGGAGTCAGCTTCACTGTGTTGCCCACGCCCAGCATCACGAGCCTGACACCGGCGTCGGGTCCAGCGGGTGCAGTGGTGACGATCGCCGGGACGAATTTTGGTGCGACACAAGGCAGCAGCACGGTGGTGTTCGACAAGACGACGGCAACGCCCACCACCTGGAGCAACACTTCGATACAAGTTCCGGTTCCGATGGGGGCGGCGACAGGCAACGTCGTAGTTACAGTGAGCGGCGTAGCCAGTAATGGCGTCAGTTTTACTGTTCTCCCCACGCCCAGCATCACGAGTCTGACGCCGACCTCGGCTGCAGTGGGCACATCGGTGACCATCAAGGGGACGAATTTTGGCTCGTCCCAAGGGACAAGCACGGTGGTCTTCAACGGGACGACGGCGACACCTACTACCTGGGCCAACACTTCAATCAAGGTTCCCGTTCCGGCAGGAGCAATGACAGGGAACGTCGTAGTTACAGTCAACGGAGTGCCCAGTAGTGGAGTCAGCTTCACCGTTCTGCCGACGCCGAGCATCACGAGTCTGACACCGAGTTCGGGTCCAGTGGGTGCAGTGGTTACGATCGCGGGGACAAATTTTGGCGGGACACAAGGCAGCAGCACGGTGGTGTTCGACAAGACGACGGCGACGCCAACCGCGTGGAGCAGCACTTCGATACAAGTTCCGGTTCCGACGGGGGCAGCGACAGGCAATGTCGTAGTTACAGTCAACGGAGTGCCCAGTAGTGGAGTCAGCTTCACCGTTTTGCCGACGCCGAGCATCACGAGTCTGACGCCGACCTCGGGTGCGGTCGGAGTGTCCGTGACGATCAAGGGAATGAATTTTGGTGCATCGCAGGGAACGAACACGGTGACGTTCAACGGGACACCGGGAACGCCCACCACGTGGGCTAACACTTCAATCAAGGTTCCCGTTCCGGCAGGCGCAACGACAGGTTACGTGGTGGTCACCGTCAATGGAGTGCCCAGCAGTGGAGTCAGCTTCATAGTTCCGGGAACGACGGCCACTATCACATCACTGTCTCCGACTTCGGGGCCAGCGGGATCGCAGATCTCGATCAATGGGTCGTACTTCGGTTCATCGCAGGGAAGCAGCACGGTCTCGTTCAATGGCACGTTGGCTGCAAGTGTCGTGAGTTGGACCTCAACGTTGATCATAGCGACCGTACCGTCCGCCGCAACCAGTGGCAATGTGGTGGTGACGTCTGGCGGAGTAGCCAGCAATGGAGTCGCTTTCACAGTTCTGCCTACACCGAGTATCACGAGTTTGTCTCCGACGTCGGGACCGGTAGGAACATCGGTGACGATCACGGGGACGAACTTCGGGTCGACGCAGGGCACGAGCACGCTGACGTTCAACGGGACGACAGCGACACCGAGCAGTTGGAGTGCGACCAGTATCGTGGCGCCCGTGCCGACAGCGGCGATGACGGGCACCGTGGTAGTCACGGTGAATGGAGTTTCTAGTACGGGAGCGTCATTCACGGTTCTGCCAACGCCGAGCATCACCAGGTTGTGTCCGACATCGGCGGCGGTGGGGGCGTCCGTGATGATTATGGGGACGAATTTCGGGTCGATGCAGGGCACGAGCACCGTGACATTCAACGGCACCGTAGCAATACCCAGCAGTTGGAATGCGATTTCGATCACAGCTCCAGTACCAAGCGGGGCGACAAGTGGAAACGTAGTGGTAACGGTCGGTGGCGTACCCAGCAATGGAAGCAACTTTACGGTGGTGCAGGCGCCGATGATTACCAATCTGTCGCCAACCACTGGACAGGTTGGCACAGCTGTGACAATTACTGGGGCAAACTTCGGATCGAGACAGGGTCCGGGCGCGGTGGCGTTCAACGGGACAGCTGCAACTCCCATCAGTTGGAGCGCAACGTCAATCGTAGTTCCGGTGCCAGCTGGTGCAACCTCAGGGCCTATCTCGGTGACGGTTGGCGGCCAAGCCGTTTATAGCCCTTTCTTCACAGTCGGGACACTGCCCGCGGGATGGTCAGATACGGATGTGGGCGCGGTGGGGGTGGCGGGCAGTTCGAGTTACTCCAATGGCACGTTCACCGTGAGCGGAGCGGGCGATCAGTTTTACGGTACTGCGGACGCCTTCCATTTTGTCTATCAGCCGCTTTCCGGGGATGGCAGCATTGTGGCGCAAGTCGGTATGCCGCTGGGTACGGAAATTCAAGCCGGCGTTATGATTCGGGAAACGCTGGATGCGGCATCGGACAATGCCAACACCGTAGTGTTCGTACCGTGTGGGACTTGCGGATCCTCATTTGTGGATTTCAATGTGCGGCTGGTGGCGGGCGGAAACCTGTCGCAACCAGATGAAGTGGTGAATCCAGATTCTCCTTTCTGGAACTGGGTGCAACTGGTGCGAAGCGGGAGCACTTTCAGCAGCTACGTATCGCCGGACGGCGTGAATTGGACACTGATCGGGACCCAGACGATCACCATGGCACAAAACGCTTATGTGGGGTTGGTGATAACCAGCAGCGATACTGCGTCGTTGGCGACAGTAACCTTCAACAATGTGTCGGTCAGTTCGGCAGCCACGCCTGCGCCAGTCATCACTAGTATTTCACCTACGCGGGGGACCATCGGAAGCGAGGTCGTGGTCGCCGGTTCTAATTTTGGGGCCTCGCAAGGGGGCAGCGTAGTTACCCTGAACGCGACCCCTGCCATCATCAACTCCTGGAGCAACACTTCGATCACCATCACGATTCCTTCGGGTGCCACGTCAGGACTGTTGGTGGCGTCGGTGGCTCCGAGCATGAACGACAGCAATCCAGTCGAATTTACGGTGACAGCACAACCGTGGCCGTCCGGATGGCTGGATGGAGACGTGGGTGCGGTGGGGATAGTGGGCGGTTCGAATTACGCCAACGGGGCGTTTACCGTAAGCGGAGCAGGCAACCAGCTTTATGGCATTGCGGACGCTTTTCATTTTGTCTACCAGGCGCTTTCCGGGGATGGGAGCATCGCGGCGCGAGTAAGCATTCCGGCCGGTACGCAAACCCAGGCCGGAGTCATGATTCGGCAGAGCCTGGATGTGGGATCGCCAAATGGCGCAACCGTGGCCTACGGTTCCAGTGTGCAGTTCGATGTGCGTACAGTCGAGGACGGGAGCACATCGTATTCGGGTGGAGTGTACAACGTGACTTCTCCGTACTGGGTCGAGTTGGTACGGAGCGGTAGCACGTTTACCAGCTACGCATCGGCAGATGGAGTGAATTGGACGATAGTTGGAAGCCAAACCATCAACATGCCGCAGGATGTGTTTATCGGTTTGGTAGTGAACGGCGGCAGCAGTTCGCCAGTGCTGGCTACGGCAACCTTCGACAATGTGTCTATTAATTCGTCGGCAGCGCCCGCACCAGTAATCACTAGTGTTTCAGCCACCACGGGTTCCATCGGCAGCCCCGTGGTGATCACCGGTTCTAATTTTGGAGCCACACAAGGAAGTAGCGCGGTAACGCTGAACGTGATTCCTGTGATCGTGAATTCGTGGAGCGATACCTCGATCAGCATCACGATTCCCACCGGCACGGTATCGGGGCCTTTGGTGGTTTCTGTCGCCCCCAGCATGAACAACAGCAACCCAATCGTATTTACCGTAACAGGCCAGCCACTAGCCTCGGGATGGTTGGACGGGGATGTGGGCGCAGTGGGGATAGCGGGTAGTTCAAGCTACGCGAATGGGACGTTTACCGTAAGCGGAGCCGGCGGCCAGTTCAGCGGTACGGCGGACGCTTTTCATTTTGTCTATCAGCCCCTGAACGGCGACGGCAGCATTGTGGCGCAGGTGGTGAGTTTGCCATCTGGCACAGGAGCGACAGCCGGAGTAATGATTCGGCAGAGTATGGATCCGGAATCGCCCAATGGTGCGACGGTGGATTCTTCGCCGGGCAGCTTCGTCGTCGAGTTCAATCTGCGAACAGCGGAGGGAGCGAACACATCAGAGCCCGGTGCGATTAGCGTGCCGACGCCTCCCTACTGGGTGGAGTTAGTGCGTAGCGGGAGCACCTTGAGCAGCTACGCATCGCCGGACGGCGTTAATTGGACACTCGTTGGAAATCAAACCGTCAGCATGACGCCGAATGTTGATGTGGGATTGGTGGTAAACAGCGGCAACACTTCGTCGCTGGCAACGGCAACCTTCGCTAACGTGTCCGCCAGTTCATCTGGAACCCCTGCGCCAGTCATTACCAGTGTTTCAGCCACCACGGGTTCTGTCGGCGCCCCGGTGGTGATCACCGGCGCTAATTTTGGAGCCTCGCAAGGCGGCAGCCTGGTGAGCCTGAACGGCACTCCCGTGATCATCAATTCGTGGAGCAACACCTCGATCAGCATCACGATTCCTTCAGGCGCCACGTCAGGCCCGTTGGTGGTGTCTGTTGCCCCGAGCATGGACGACAGCAACCCGGTCGTGTTCACCGTTACAGCACAACCGTTGCCCTCGGGATGGCTGGACGGGGATATAGGAGCAGTGGGAACGGCGGGGAGTTCGAGTTACTCGAACGGGACGTTCACTGTGAACGGAGCGGGCGGCCAGTTTAACGGTACGGCGGACGCCTTTCATTTCGTTTATCAGCCAGTTTCCGGAGACGGAAGCATCGTGGCCCAAGTGCTGAGTATGCCACTTGGCACGACCGCCTCAGCCGGAGTGATGATTCGGGAGACCCTGGACCCGGCGTCGGCCAATGGCACAACTGCGGACTATGGCACCTACGTCCAGTTCAGTGTGCGAACAACCGCGGGCGGAAACACCTCGTTTCCAGGCGCGGTCTATAACATAGGTTCTCCCTATTGGGTAGAGTTAGTACGCAGCGGGAGCACCTTGAGCAGCTACGCATCGCCAGACGGAGTTAATTGGACGCTGATCGCGAGCCAAACCGTTAGCATGGCACAGAATGTTTATGTGGGTTTGGCAGTGAACAGCGGCAGTTCTTCACTGGCCACGGCAACCTTCGCCAACGTTGCGGTTAGCTTCAGCCCCCAGATTCTGGCTCCTTCTATTACGAGCTTGTCTCCAAACATTGCCGTACCAAGCGCTTCCGTGAGGATTATGGGAGCGAACTTTGGCTCAACGCAGGGCACTAGCACAGCCACGTTCAACGGAACATTAGGAGCGCCAACAAGCTGGAATTCAACCAGCATCGTGGTGCCGGTGCCGACAGGTGCAACGTCAGGAGATGTAGTAGTTACCGTTAGTGGCGAAGCCAGCAACGGAATGCCGTTCACGGTGTCGCAAGCGCCGAGTATCAGCAGCCTGTCGCTGTCCTCTGGAACGGTGGGCACCTCCGTAACGATCACGGGTGTCAATTTTGGCGCGACGCAAAGCACGAGCACGGTTGCGTTCAACGGGACGCCAGCAACGCCGACAAGCTGGAGCGCAAGCAGGATCGTAGTCCCTGTGCCCAGCGGCGCGACCACGGGAAATATCGTGGTAACTGTGGGAGGAGCACCGAGCAACGGATTGCCATTTACAGTACTGCAGACTCCAAGCATCACGAGCTTGTCGACAACGTCCGCCACCATCGGCGCTTCGCTCACGATCACTGGAGCAAACTTCGGCGCAACGCAGGGCTCCAGTACCGTGACATTCAACGGGACGGGGGGGACGCCCACGAACTGGAGCGCAACCAGCATCGTAGTGCCCGTACCGCTCGGGGCTACGACCGGAAACGTAGTAGTGACCGTAAGCGGAGTGCCAAGCAACCCGGCTTCGCTGACAGTTGTGTTGGTCTCCCTGCCGCCGGTCTCGCAGGTTCAGCCCGCCAACGGAGCTAGCGGGGTCCCTGAGAACGGCCGCGTTATCGTTCGTTTCGCCCAACCGCTTCAATCTTCGGCAGTCGCCACCGGGACAGTCTCATTATTCCAGGGTGCAAATAACATCGTGGGTACCGTCGCGTTGTCCAACGATGGGTTATCGGTCACGTTCAGACCGTCGGCGAATTTGCCAGCCAATAGCACTTTCACCGTGACCGCGACGGATGTGACAGGAAATCAGACCACGCCAGAATTCCAGAGTACTTTCACGACGGGGTCAACAACGGATAGCGTCACTCCCACAATCGTGCAGACCAATCCGCAGAACGGCGCAACTGGCGTGCCCATCAGCGCTCCAATTGTGGTTCAATTCAGCAACCCCTTGGATCCTTCGACCCTGACCCTTCAGGCATTCACTGTGAATGACCCGGTATCAGGGCCTGTGCCGGGGATGATTCAGGTCGATCCGTCGGGAACAACCGCGTCGTTTATCCCTCAGGGATTCCTCAGCGTTGGCCGCACGTTTTCAGTGGTCCTCGCCTCGGCGATTGAGGATTCGTCTGGCAATGCCGTTGAAGGAAGCAATACGTACTTTAGCTTCACAACCGCCTTCACAGCGGACACAACAGATCCTCAGATGCTGGGCATGAGCCCGTCCAATGGCGCGACTGCCGTTCCTTTGAATGCTTTGATCACTTTGGATTTCAGCAAGCCTATCGACGTAATCAGTGTGTCCAACGGATTGCAGGTTGAGTCAGGCGGCCAACCGGTTTCGGGCGCCATCGCCCTTTCCAACAGCGACCAGCTAGTCACGTTCACGCCACAAGGTGGTCTCGCCCCGAATGCCACGTATACCGTTGTCATTAGCTCACAGATTACAGATGTCGGCGGCCTTGCGCTCTCGAACCCGGGAACTTTCTCACTGACGACCGGCGCTGCATCCGACACCACGACGCCCTCAGTCATGGGCGTGAGTCCAACGAACAGCGAGACCGGGGTACCCGTCAACGCTGTTGTGCAGCTATATTTCAGCAAGCCGGTGGTTCCTTGGACGGTTACAGGGTCGACGTTCCTGATCACATACGGGATAAACAGTGTGCTGGCAGGGACAATTTCGGTTTCGACAGACGGTCAGACGGCTACGCTGACTCCGAGCGGTCAGCTGAACTCGTTCACGACTTATTATGTGCAGGCAACGAGCGGGATCACAGATGTAGAAGGTCACGCGCTCTCGAGCTTCGGATCTTCTTTCACAACCGGCTTGGCGGCAGACACATCGGGGCCAACGGTTCTGACGGTAAGCCCCGCGAACGGCGCGAATGGTACGCCGGCAAATATTCGTGTGGACCTGATGATGAGTGCGCCATTGAGCGCAGCCAGTGTGGGCAGCAACGCGGTTGTATTGTCGGCTGGCGGGGTGCCCGTGACAGGAACAGTTACCTTAAACACGAGCGGATCGATTTTGACGTTTGTGCCTGCGAACTTGCTGGCCGCGAGCACGACGTACACCGTGACAGCGAGTGGGTTTACCGATCAAGCGGGCAATGCAGTTGTTCCATTCACCAGCAGTTTCACGACGGGAACATCAGGGGTAGCAAACACGACTGTGCCGGCGGTGGTCAGCGTCAGCCCGGTAAACGGGGCAAGTGCCGTGTCGACGAGCAGTCCCATTACGTTGATGTTCAATGAGGCTGTAGACGCAACGACGGTGAACGACGCGAGCGTGCCGATCTCCGTAAGCGGCATCAGCGGCGTATTGGCGGGCAGCTATGCCTTGGATGTGACTGGGACCGTACTGACGTTCACACCACTCTCGCCGTTGCCGGGGAACTCGATGGTCACGGTGCAGGTGACCTCAGGGGTGTTGGATCTCTCGGGGAACGCCAGCAATGGGTTCTCCAGTACGTTCTCGACGGGAACAGGCTCGAATACAACGGCGCCGGTGGTGACGATGTTGACTCCGCAGAACGGGGCTACCGGAATCGGACCGAATGCGGTGGTGGTGCTGACTTTCTCAGAATCGTTGAATCCCGCCACTATCAACACCAACAGCTTTGGCTTGCTGGCGAACGGGAGTGCGCTGGGTGCGTCCATCAGCACTTCCGCAGACAACCGGGTAGTGACGTTAACCCCGTACGGGTTGCCGGTTTCGAGCACGATAACGGTACTGGTGACGAGCGCCGTGACAGACCTGTCGGGCAACGCGTTGGCAAACTTCCAAAGCCAGTTTACGACTGCCGGTACGGCAACAGCTCCGGCTGTAGTGTCGCAGCAACCAGGAAATGGAGCGACAGGAGTTCCGCTGAACGGGAATCTGGTGTTGTACATGAGCGAGGCGATGAATGCATCGAGCGTGCAGACAGCGCTCCAGGTGTCGCAGAACGGGGCGTCCGTAAGCGGAACGACGCAAGTAACGGAGAACGGGCAGGTAATACAGTTCACGCCATTGACGCAGTGGCAGCCAGGAGCACTGGTACAGGTATTTCTCAGTCCAGCGGCGCAGAGCGCAAGCGGCATCAGCGTGAGCAACTATCAGTCGTCGTTTACGACCCTTCTAGATACGAGCACTACGCCGCCGGTGCTGATCGCCACGAACCCGGTCACTCAAGTCAATGGTGTGCCGACCAACGTCGTCATCGATTTCGCCTTCAATGAGGCTTTGGACCCGAACGGCCTGCTGCCGGATACAGTCACTTGTTCACAGAATGGCGTTTGGTTCCAGACGGGGGTGAGCCTGCTAAATGGAGGAACACTCCTGCAGGTCACACCGCGCCTGCCTCTGGCGCCGAACGCTTCAACCAATTGTTTACTCGGTAATGGGATTCAGGGAGTCAATGGGTTGCCGTTATCGTACCTCTCCAACAATGCGCTATCCTTCACGACCGGGGCGGGTGCGGATACGGTAGTTCCGATTACTTTGACGACATCTCCTCCGAACGGATCGTCCAATGTTGGCGATAACGCGGGTGTCCTAGTGGTATTCAGTAAGCCCATCAATCCTCTCACCGTGAATGCCAGCACGATCCAAGTGAGCGGCGGAGGAGTGACGGCAGCTGCCGGCTCGATCAGCTTTAGCAACAACAATCAGAATGCGCAGCTGGTGCCGCAGGCGCCCCTGCCGGATGGGACGCAGATGACGCTGACCATCTCTGGCGTGACTGATGTGGCGGGCAATGCCATGGCTGCGCAGACGACGCAGTTCACCACCGGGACGGGACCCGATGTAGTACCGCCCGTGGTAGTGAGCGCAAATCCATCCCAGGGCGCACAGAATGTTCCGCTGAACAGCATCGTGGTGCTACAGATGAGTCAGCCCGTTGATCCGGGAACCGTGAGCAGCAGCACGCTCACGTTAGTGAGTAGCAACACAGGCCAGCTGGTTCCGGGAACGTACTCTGTGAGTGCGGACGGCCTGACGATCAGCCTCGTTCCTGCCGCCCCCCTGGCGGCAAACAGCGTCTACTCGGTCAACTTTCCTGGCGCTGGGTTTGGCACTGGCATTTCTGATTTAGCAGGAAACTCGTTGCAGGGGACTTCCCCCATCAGCTTCACAACTGGGACAACAGCCAGCACCAGCGCCCCGCAAGTGACGGGAGTGAGTCCCGCTAACGGGACGACGGCAGTACCCATCAATGCGCAAGTGGTCATTCAGTTCAACGAACCAGTGAATGCCGCGCAGTTGGGCGGAGTGACTCTGAGAGCCGGGAGCGGAACGGCAAACGTATCGCAGAATTTGACCAACGGGAACCAGAGGCTAACTCTAGTTCCGGCGGTGCCGCTGTCGCCGAGCACGGCCTATACCTTGAACGTTTCTGGCGTGCAGGATCTGACCGGAAACCTGATGTCTCCGATCACTGCGAGTTTTACAACTGGGACTGTAGCGGATTTGACGCCGGCTACCGTCGCATCCATAACTCCCGCGAGCAACGCAACCGGAGTATCAGCTAGTAGTACAGTGACCGTGACCTTCAGCAAGAGCATCGATCCGCTCACGGTGACGACAGGGACAATGCAACTCGTCCCCACAAGCACTAGTATTCCCGTGGCAGGTACAGTGTCGAGTACTGGCGGATCGGCGACGTTTACTCCGAATCAGCCGCTGGATTTGCTGACCCAGTACGTATTGCAGCTGACAAGCGGCATTACCGACCTGGAAGGCCAAAGTCTGTATGGTGGAAGTTTCAGTTCCTACTTCACAACCGGACAGGGTACGCCAGCTGAACCACCAGCAATTGCTTCCGTAGTCCAGGCCGCGGGCTTTGTCGGCACGCCTGTCGTCATCAATGGCACCTATTTTGGGACTTCACAAGGTGGCAGCACGGTCACCTTCAACGGAGTAACCGCCACTCCCACCAACTGGACGGACACCCAGATATCCGTTCCGGTCCCGAATGGCGCAACCTCAGGTCCCGTGGTGGTAACGGTGAACGGCGTGGCCAGCAACGGTTTTACGTTCAACGTCGACGCGACACCAACGATCACCGGCATCTCGCCCAGTTCTGCAGCGGCAGGCACGGTGGTAACGATTACGGGGACAAATCTCGGCGACGCGCAGGATTCCATTCAGGTTAATTTCAATGGATTAATGGTCGCTCCGAGCAGCGCGAGTGAGACTTCTCTCGTGGTGTCCGTGCCTGTGTATGCGCCACCAGGCACCTTCAATCTGACAGTCAACGTTAACGGATACCCCGGCGCGGGTGCGACTTTTACGGTCATCCCGACTCCGCTTGTTTCTGGGCTGAATCCAAACTCCGGAGTGTCGGGCACGCCCGTCACTATTACGGGAAACTACTTTGGCGCTACTCAGGGTAGCAGTACGGTGACTTTCAACGGAGTACCCGCAGCGTCCATCACTTCATGGAATGGCCAATACATCACCGCCGTTCCGCCCAGCAACGTAACTACTGGCCCCGTTGTCGTCGCTGTGAACTCGATCGCCAGCAATTCAAACAATGTATTCACCGTGGCCAACCCGGCTATCGGAAGCATAACGCCGCCAGCGGCAGCCCCAGGGGCTATCGTTACAATAAACGGCTCCAATTTTCAGCCCCAAGGCTACCAAACGTGGCAGGTTCTGTTTAATGGCGTTCCGTCGCCCTCCATAGGGTGCACAGCCTACTACTGCAGCTCAGAGACAGTCCCCTACGGAAGTCTAACCGCCGAGGTTCCGAACGGCGCCACCAGTGGTCCGGTAACGGTTGTGATCGGCGGGGTCGGCAGTAATAGTGTGAACTTCACTATCGAGCCGCCGCTCACCATCACGTCAATTTCGCCCAACATAGGGCCCTTCAACAGCGCCGGAGATGTTGTGACCGTAACCATTACCGGCACGGGCTTCGGGGCAACTCAAAGCAACAGCACGGTCAATTTCTTTGGCGACATCCTCGGAACCACCATCGTCAGCTGGAGCGATACGTCCATCGAGATGTGGGTGCCGACCGACGCCGCCTCGGGGCCGGTCTCGGTACAGGTGGGCGGCGTCACTGCGTTTGCGCCAACGTGGTTCTACGCAAACACCTTTACGCAACTTGCCGATTCTTTCGGGAATCAGAGCCAGTACACCTTGAACGCTCAGGGCGGCCTGTGGTTTGCCTCGTCCTCGACCGGGCCGGGATGCGTCACCTGCACCATGCGCGGTAACATTACAAACATCGGAGACGCCAACGGCAACATTGTCACGACCTATGACGATCTCGACAACGTCACTAACTACACCTACGATTCCAACAACGACATAGCTTCCATCTCAAAGCCACTGAACCTCTCCACCACGGCCACCACTTCCTACACCTACAACAGCTTCGGTGAAGTGCTCACTTCAACCGATGCGCTTGGTAACACCACGACCAACACGTACGATGGGCGCGGCAACCTGCTTACGGTGACCTCGCCCGTGCCAAGTTCTAATATCGCGGCCAGCGTGACCCAGTTCCAATACAACCCCCTGGGCGAGCTGACGCAGATCACCGATCCCAAGGGCAATGTCACTACTCTTACGTATACCTCGGTGGGCCTGATCGCCTCGATCACCGACGCGCAGCACAACACAACCAGTTACCAGTACGACTCCAGGGGCGACCGCACCGCCGTGATCGACGCGCTGGGGAACCTGACTTCGTTCACCTATGACGCCATGAGCCGCCTGCTCGGCATCACCTATCCCGACAAATCGACGGTGAGCTTCACCTACGATGTGCGCGGTCGCCGCATTACGTCCACCGATCAGAACGGCAAGACTACGACCTACACTTACGACGACGCCGACCGCCTGACCGCGGTCACCGATCCGGCCAACAATACCACGCAATACGCCTACGATACTGAAGACAACCTGCTCTCCATCACCGACGCAAACAACCACACCACGCAGTTCGCCTACGACTCACGCGGCTGGGTCACGCAGACCACGTTCCCATCCACGCTGGCGGAAACCTACGCTTATGATTTGGTGGGCAATCTGCTCTCGAAGACCGACCGCAAGGGTAATACAATTCAGTATCTGTATGACGCGCTGTACCGACTGACGCAGAAGACCTATCCGGATTCGACTACCGTGGAATATGCTTATGACCTAACGAACAAAGTGCTGCAAGTCGCCGATCCGACCGGGACTTACGGCTTCGCCTACGACAACATGGGACGGCTGATCTCGACTACAACGAATTACACGTTCCTGCCTGGTCCGACCTATACGAACAGCTATACCTACGATGCGGCGTCGAACCGGACGTCGCTAACGGCGCCCGATGGCAGCATCACGGCCTACGGCTACGACACGCTAAACCGTTTGAACGGCCTCGCCAACTCGTGGGCGGGATCGTTCGGCTTCAGCTATGATGCACTGAGCCGCAGGACCCAGTTGACACGGCCGAACGGCGTGAATACAAATTACAGCTACGACTCGCTGTCGCACCTGCTCTCGGTGCTGCACCAGGCGGGAGTGAATACTCTAGACGGCGCCAGCTACACCTATGACGCCGCCGGGAACCGCACGGCGAAGACCAACGATCTGAACGGGATCACGTCGAATTACACCTACGACCCGCTTTACGAGCTTACGCAAGTAACCCAAGGCGCGAGTACGACGGAGAGCTACGGCTACGATGCAGTTGGCAATAGACTGTCGTCATCCGGTGTGCCGACCTATAGCTACAGCTCGTCGAACGAGCTGACGTCGAACTCACTTGGCAGCTACATTTACGACGCAAACGGCAATACCCTCTCCGACGCCTCCGGCAAACAGTACACCTGGGACTTCGAGAATCGGCTGATACAAGCCGTCGTGCCCGGCACGAACGGCGGAACCACGACCTTCAAGTACGATCCCTTCGGCAGACGCATCCAGAAGTCCGGCCCCCTCGGCACGACCAACTACCTCTATGACGGGGACAACTCCATGGAGGAAATGGATGTCGCGGGGAACGTGCTGGCTAGGTACACTCAAACTCAAAGGATCGATGAACCGCTCGCCATGCTGCGCTCCTCGACGGCCAGCTACTACGAATCCGACGGTCTCTGGTCCATCACGTCTCTAAGCAACGGCACCGGGACGGTTGCAAACACTTACACGTACGACTCCTTCGGCAACGTCACGAACTTCACGGGCACGCTCGCCAATCCTTTCCGGTTCACCGACCGCGAATTTGATATCGAAACCAACCTCCAATTCTCGAGACACCGCTACTACGACCCGAGCATTGGCAGGTTCCTGGGCGAAGATCTGATCAGATTCGAGGAGAAGAACCCGAATCTCTATTGGTATGTAGCAAACAGCCCTACCAATCTAGTTGATCCCCTTGGACTGTTCCCAGGCGGTGGCGTTCCGATTCTTCCGCCCTTGGTTGGATGCAACGGGATCGCTGAAGGCGCTGCCACAATGTGGGACAACTACGAGAGAATGAAACAGCGGAACTGGAAGGGCGATGATCTCTACTACCATTGCATGGGAAATTGTCAGGCCACTAACAGGCCGTGCGGTGGTTCCACTGCCGCCGCGGTGATCAGCTTTTTCCGAACAAACGTATGGGGAAGAGCAACCGAGGACGATTGGCGCGACGATGATCGAGCGAATAAGTGTGGCCAGCGAGGCGGCGACTGTAACAAGACCTGCGCCCCATTTGTTCCTAAGTCATCGCCGGGAAAGCCGCCTTTCCCTGGATGGTAAACATGCGTTTGCCTTATCAGTTCACTCGATCATCGGGAGGGTTAAGTTCACTCATCAAGAACAGAGGGCTTAACCGTCAAGTGCATTTCCTTGCGTTCGTGCTCTGTACTTCCTTGATTAGCGTCCTAGCTGCGTGCCACGGGGACCGCCGTGAATCGTTCTATCCCGCTCTCGTTGACGCGAAGAGAGACGGTGCGCTTGACCGTGGTTGGATACCGGACTTTCTGCCTGAGAGTTCCCATGCCATCCACGAGCTTCACGACATGTCGCCCTCGACCACATGGTGTGCCTTTGAGTTTCTTCCCGCTGACTCCCAGGCGCTTCGAAAGAACCTTAAGAATGTCGATGTACTAGCTCCGTCAGTGCAGCGCGTGCCAAACCCTGGCAAATCTTGGTGGCCCGACGTGCTTGTGGGTAGCCTTGACAAGGGGAAGATACACGAGGCGGGATTCGAACTGTCAATGTTGGTTGTTCCCGAAACGCCCTCTACCAACGAGGTGTTGCTGTTCGCGATTGACTGGACCAAGGGGCGAGGATTCTTCTACCGAGCGCGACAGTAGTCCGGCCCGTTCAGTTTCTTGGCGCTGGCGATACCGTTACGGATTCCGGGGGGCTGGCCCGCCGATCCGCGAGCCGATCCGGGTATGATTAGCCCCCATGACCTGCCCCCAGCTTTCGTTCACGTAAGAATACGACAAGTGACAACTGCCCTATCTCCGGTTTGAGCGGGGATGGGGGTCTGGGGCAAGGGGCCGGCGTTTGAGGCCTCTTGCCCCAGTTCAGCTCTATAGAAGTTCGCCGCCTGAGCTGCGGCAAATTCCTTC
>Ga0209274_10000698_pt1 | contig 18653 bp, 17 predicted proteins | sample HubBroMetageREF1_FD_188343 | JGI IMG/M metagenome (GOLD analysis project Ga0209274, IMG submission 188343) | Reference soil microbial communities from the Hubbard Brook experimental Forest, New Hampshire, USA - Hubbard Brook CCASE Soil... | ecosystem: Environmental > Terrestrial > Soil >...
TCCCGCAAAGAAAAAGCTTAGCTCGAAGCGCGCGGTATCTTCGGCGTCGGAGCCGTGAATCGCGTTGTGCTCGATGTTGGTTGCCCATTTCTTGCGGATGGTGCCCTCCTCGGCCTGGGCGGGGTTGGTGGCGCCCATCAACTTGCGCAGATCGGCGATGGCATTTTCTTTTTCCAGCGCCAGTACCACGATCGGTCCGCTGGACATGAAGTCGGTGAGTGTGCCGAAAAATGGCCGGCTGGCATGCACCGCATAAAATTGCTCGGCCTGATGCTTGGAGATTTCCAGCATCTTCATGGCGAGAATGCGGAAGCCGTTTTTCTCGAATTGCTCGATGATGTCGCCCACGGCGTTCTTGCGGACGGCGTCGGGCTTGACGATGGTGAAGGTGCGTTGCAGAGTTTTCATTCGGTCGTTGGTCCTTAGTCGTTGGTCGTTGGCCTTAATATTTTGTGATTCCGAAATACCTTGTCATTCCGAGCGGAGCGAGGCATTTGCTTCTGCTTTCTGCGATACTCTAAACGCTCACGCCAATCGCCGCCGCCAGGGTTTCGCCGATTGCTGCCGGAGACTTGGCCACGCGAATTCCAGCCGCTTCGAGCGCTTTCATTTTTTCCGCGGCTGTGCCTTTGCCGCCGGATATGATCGCGCCGGCGTGGCCCATGCGGCGTCCGGGAGGCGCGGTCTGTCCGGCGATGAAGCCGACCACCGGCTTTTTCATGTGCGTCTTCACAAACTCTGCGGCAGCTTCTTCGGCGTTGCCGCCAATTTCGCCGATCATGATTACGGCTTCGGTCTCCGGATCGCGATTAAATAAATCGAGCGCATCGATAAAGTTCGTGCCGATAATCGGATCGCCGCCGATGCCGATGGCGGTCGACTGTCCAATGCCGCGCTGCGTGAGCTGATGCACCGCTTCGTAGGTCAGTGTGCCGGAGCGCGAGACGATGCCGATCGATCCTTCTTTGTGAATTGAAGCCGGCATGATGCCGATTTTGCATTTGCCCGGCGAGATTATTCCCGGGCAGTTCGGCCCGATCAGTCGCGACTTGCGGTCTTGCAGGAATTCCCAGGCCTTCACCATGTCGAGCGTCGGAATGCCTTCGGTGATGCAGACGATCAGGTCGATTTCCGCGTCGGCGGCCTCCATGATGGCGTCGGCGGCAAACGGCGGAGGGACGAAAATGACCGTCGCGTTGGCGCCGGTTTTGTCGGCAGCCTCGCGCACGGTGTTGAAAATCGGCCAGCCCTCGTGCGTGGTGCCGCCTTTGCCGGGCGTTACGCCGCCGACGATTTGTGTGCCGTAGGCGGCACTGGTTTTCGCATGGAACGTGCCTTCACGGCCGGTCAGGCCCTGCACAAGTACGCGCGTGTTTTTATCGACTAAGATTGCCATAGTAAAGTTCCTCGCTGCTACGCGCCGGTGTCGACCCTAACTCTATTGTCATCCCGAGCGAAGCGAGGGACCTCGGTCTTTGCCTGCGCTACCAGTGTCGCCGCTTAATGCAAACACCCAGGTCCCTCGCTGCGCTCGGGATGACAGCGCTTTTGCGATGACAAACCGAAATAGCTACCGCCACTCCGTTACGCCAAGAGTGCCCCGTGCCGCGGCCACCACCTTGTCGGCTGCGTCTTTCATCGTGTCTGTGACGAGGAAGTTGAAGCCTGAGTTCAGCAGGATCTTCTTGCCCTCGTCAACGTTGGTTCCTTCCAGGCGCAACACAATGGGCAGTTTAATGTTGGTCTTGCGCGCGGCTTCGACCACTCCGGTAGCCAACGTGTCCACACGCAGGATTCCCCCGAAAATGTTGATCAGCACCGCCTTCACGTTCTTGTCGCTCAGCAGGATTTCAAATGCGTGCGCCACCTGCTCGGAAGTGGCTCCGCCGCCGACGTCGAGAAAGTTCGCGGGCATGCCGCCGGCGTACTTAATAATGTCCATGGTCGCCATGGCCAGGCCCGCTCCGTTCACCATGCAGCCCACGCTTCCGTCGAGCTTGATGTAGTTCAGGCTGTACTTCGACGCTTCCACTTCGAGCGGATCTTCTTCCGTAATGTCGCGCAGTTCGCGCAGATCAGGATGGCGGAACAGCGCGTTGTCGTCGAAGGTGACCTTGGCGTCGAGCGCAAACAGGCGGCCGTCGGTAGTCGTGATGAAAGGATTGATCTCGAGCAGGGAGGAGTCAGTGTCGAGAAATGCCTTGTAGAGACTGGTTAGAAATTGCACTGCCGGATTGATCTGCTGCGCCTTCAGGCCAAGAGTGAACGCGATCTTGCGGGCCTGAAATGCTTCGAGGCCCATGCCGGGATCGATGTGCTGTTTCAAAATCGCGTCGGGAGTTTCGGCTGCGACCTGCTCGATATCCATGCCGCCCGCGGCCGAGGACATGAAAACCGGCTTGCCTTCGACGCGGTCGACCAGAATGCCCAGGTAGAGTTCCTTCTCGATGGGCAGCGTCTCTTCGATGAGCAGGCGGCGCACGATGCGGCCTTCGGGCCCGGTCTGATGCGTGACCAGTTTCATGCCCAGCATTTTGGAGGCGAGTTCGCCGGCTTCGTCCACCGACTTGGCAATCTTTACGCCGCCGCCTTTGCCGCGGCCGCCGGCGTGGATTTGCGCCTTCACGACCACGCCGCTCGCGCCGGCATCGAGCAATTCTCTGGCGACAGCCTCGGCTTCCGCCTGCGAGGCTGCCATGGCCCCGCGCGGCACAGCGACACCGTACTTCTTAAGAATTGCTTTGGCCTGGTACTCATGGATTTTCATAAATGCGGCTCGCTAGTTAAGAAACGTCAGTTAAGAATCGGAAGGGCCCGGCTTGCGGCGTCGCACTGCGGGCAGCAAACTTTTTATTCTATAGAAGGGCGGGGAATTAGGGCAAACCTGCCTCACGTATTCAACTGCCGGTCTTTGTCCGCCGGACCGTGCCGGAGGGAGAGCAAAATGCTAGGCTATTGGCCACGCCGCTTGGCTGCCGTAGATGGGAGCAGCGGCGATTGAACAGTCATGATTGGCCAACCGTGATCCTCGACGCTCTCCATCGCATCGCCAACCACCGCCAGTCACTGGATCGCGCCGAGGCGCGCGAGGTGATGTCTGAAGTGTTGGCGGGCAAATGCACCGACGCCCAGATCGCCGCGTTGCTTACTGCGCTGCGCATGAAGGGCGAGACGGTTGAGGAAATCGTGGGTTTCGCCGAGGCGATTCGTGCGGCCGCTGCGCCGCTGCCCATTGAGCGGATCAGAGCCGAGGATCCGACCGCTGCGCTCGCCGTCAGCGGTACGGGCCGCGATGCGCTGGCCGGAGAATCCTACGTCGACTCGTCTTTGGTGGACACCAGCGGCACCGGCGGCGATGCCAGCGGAACGTTCAATATTTCCACAGCGACCGCGCTCGTGACCGCAGGAGCGGGCGTGCGTGTGGCCAAACACGGCAATCGCAGCATCAGTTCGAAATGCGGCTCGGCCGATGTCGTTGAAGCCCTGGGGGTGAACATCCAGCTTTCGCCCGAGCGTTCCGCGCAGTGCTTGCGCGAGGTCGGCATTTGTTTCCTTTACGCGCCGAATCTGCATCCCGCGATGAAGCAGGTGCAGGGCGTGCGCCGCGAGTTGCGGATGCGCACCATGTTCAATCTGCTCGGTCCGCTCACCAATCCCGCGCGCGCGTCGGGGCAGGTGGTAGGGGTCTATTCGCTCGACCTGGTCGAGAAGCTGGCCGAAGCGCTGAGCATGTTGGGCTTGCATCGGGCGCTCGTGGTGCATGGGCTCGACGGCCTCGACGAAATTACTATCACTGGGCCGACGCGCGTGGCCGAGGCCCGTGACGGTTCGCTGCGGTCCTACGAAGTGGAGCCGGAAGACTTCAGCATGGCTCGCGCCACGCTGCACGAGATTTCGGGTGGTAATGCCACGGAAAATGCGGCGATCATTCGCGCGATTCTGAGCGGAGAGGCGTCTCCCCGGCGCGATGTAGTGGTGCTCAACGCCGCCGCAGCTCTTGTCGCTGCGGGCAGAGCGGATCACATGGCAAATGCAATTCCCTTCGCTGCGAAGTCGATCGATTCCGGTGCAGCTGCGAAGAAACTAGAGAAACTCGTCGAGTTCACCTCAAACTAAGACTAGAGCAGTCAACGATGAGCGCCGTTATTATTTGGGAGCGTCACCGACCTCAATCTTGAAAGTATTGTTCGTGATATCGCTCTCGGGCACGCTGCCGTCATTGACCACGACTTCCTGTGGTGCGGCTGGGACTTCCACGCGAATCACTGCCTTATTCTTTGCCTGAACCTCGAGCCGTTGCTGGATCTCGCCGCCGGCATACTTGACGATGATGGGCACCTCGGCTCCGGCGGTGCCCAGATTATCGAGGGTAATGGTCAGCATGTACGAGTCTTTCATGGTCTTGCGCGGGAAGACGGACTCCACTTTGAAGTCCGGCAATCCGCGGTCGCGGTACACCCAATCGTCGAAGAACCACTCCAGATTGTGCTGAGTTTGAGCCGCGATCAGCCGCGGCATGTACGAAGGCTCGTCATCCCGGTCGGGATGGTACGCCGCGAGAGCTTTCTTGAGCGCCGCCTCGCCGACCATGTCGCGCAGCATCCACCACACGTACATCGCCTTGCTGCGATACAGTTCCTCGCTGGTCGTATTCACCAGCGAGCGGTTGACTTCATCTTCCGATCGGGGCACGCTGGCCTGCGCGTCGACCTGGCCAAGCGCAAACCGGTGTAACCCCATGTAGTCGAGCGCGGCGGGGCGTCCTTTCTCGTGTTCGACGTAGAGCGCCTGAGCGAAGTGGGCCAAGCCTTCTTCAATCCAGGGTCGGAATGACAGGAAGGCTGCGTGCGTGAGTTGATGCGCCGCGGCGAGGCCAGCCAGTTTGGGATCATCGTCAACAAGCGGCGTGAGCAGCAGCGCGCCGCTCTCGAACGACGCTGCGTGAGGATTGGCCAGGTCGGCGGTTCTCGCTTTCTCGCGCTGTAGCCCGAACCATTCGGTGATGAACGGAAAAAGTTTGTCAGTGGCGTCGGCGAAATTTGTGGCGGCGACGTCGTGACCGCTGAGGTAATGGACCACTACGCTTGGTCGCTCTACGAGCCGATAGTTCGCCGTCACAAAAAGTGGGGCAACCAAACTCAGCGTTTGGTACGTGCAATCCGCGGTGTAATTCGAAGACCTTCCCATCTGTTCATACATCGATTTGCAGGACGCCTCGTTGACCAGGAGTTCTTGCAACTCCCCATCGTCTCTGGTGGCGCTGAGATGCACGTGCATTTTTGAATCAGCTTCTCGGTTTTTCCATCTCGCGAGAACCTCAAACAAACTGTTGCCCTCGGATAAATTCGCAAGTTCAGTCGCGATTGGATACCAAGCCACATATCCCGCTCCGCGCACTGCGGTGAACTTCGTATCAATCTGGTCCCAGTCCGTGCTGTTCGCCGCATTCTCGGGCGTGTCGATGCGCGTCAGTCGGGTCGCGTCGAGCAGGATGACGCCTTCGTAGCCGATCTCCAACTCGATCGTACCCTTGGGCTGGACCGCATTCGGCAGGGTGATGATGGCTTCCGAGAGTCCGCCCGTGTGATCGATGTCGGAGGTGTAGGGCTGCGTGACATATTGCAACGGCTTGTCACTTGCCTTGATGGATCGCCAGTCGAGTGACGATGAAATCTGCAGCACAGCCACTTTCTGCGGTGTCTGCGAGTCGTTCCGCAGAGTGATTTTGCCGCGGACTCCTAAACGATGTTGTTCCGGCTCGACCTGAACGTTGAGGTCGTAGTTGGTGATGCTGAATGTCTCGCGGTCGAGCGAAAAACAATTCACCACAGAGGCACAGAGGACACAGAGAACGCCAAGAATCCCCCGAATAGATTTCACTTCGCGGGGTTTGTCGCGGAACTTCACTTTGTGTCCAACTTCATTCTGCATCCGCTTCATTTGGCATGCTGGGACGCGGCGCGGGCACGCCGCTGCCGCACGATTTCATACAGCACGACCGCCGCGGCCACGGAAACATTCAGCGACGGTACTTTCCCCAGCATCGGGATCGAAACCAGGAAGTCGCACTTTCGCTTTACCAGATCGTGCAGGCCTTTGCCTTCTCCGCCCAGAACCAGCGCGCAGTCCATGTTGTAGTCGAGGGCGTCGTAAGTTTGTTTGCTGCGTTCGTCAAGGCCCACCGTCCACACGTTGTGCTCCTTCAATTCTTCGATCGTGCGCGCGATGTTCGTGACTTTAGCGATGGGCATGTGCTCGCTCGCTCCCGCCGAAACTTTTGTGACCGTGCCTGTCACGCTAGCCGAGCGCCGTTCCGGAATGACGATGCCGTTGGCGCCGGCGGCATCGGCGGTGCGCAGGATTGCGCCTAAATTGTGCGGATCCTCCACGCCATCGAGCACGACTAGCAGCGAGTATTCCGCACGCTTGGCGGCGATGACATCTTCGAGATCGTTGTATTGCTTCGCCGACGTGACAGCCACCACGCCTTGATGCGCGGCGTTGCCCGCCAGTTCGTCGAGTTCGGTGCGCTGCAGGAACCGCACTGGCACCTTCAGGCGGCGGCAGTCTTCAATCAGGCGCTGCAAGCGGATGTCATGACGCTCCTTGGCCATGCCGACCCACTCGAAAGCGCGCCCGCGTGCCTTCAGCGCTTCGGTAACCGAGTTGATGCCGTAGATGTAGTGCATAAGTATTCAGTGTACCGAAAACGTGAAAGCGCGGCGCTTCAGCGCCGCGTTCGGACAAATGGAATGCGGGCTTTAGCCCCTAAGGAATGTGCCCGGGGGCCGAAGCCCCAAATATTTTCAGCGCATTCACGGCCCTGAAGGGCCGCTCTTCCGCGGTCTTGGCGGGAATCGAGGATTTCTTAGGATTTCTGGATCGCTACTTCCAGAACACGCACAATCTCCGCTGGTTCCGGCCGTTCCGTGTAATCTTCGTTCCCCGACGCGTACAGAACGGTGCCGTCGCGGTCGACAATATACGTTGCCGGAATCGGCAGTTCCCAGCTTTCATCTCCATTCGTGAACGGCAGGTTGACGAAGGCGCGCCGGTAGACCGCTTCCTGAGGTTGCGGCACGCGGTAAGCCAACCCAAACTGCCTGGCGATTTTATTGCCCGCATCGGAAAGCAGCGGAAAACGCAACTTGTGCTGATCGTGCATAAAGAACGACTGCTTCACCGTCTGCGGTGAAATGGCTACGAGCGTGGCTCCGGCCTGCACGATCCGGGGCACGATGAGGTTCATCGCTTCCATTTGTCCGACGCAGAATGGGCACCATCGTCCGCGGATGAAGCAGAGCACGAGGCGTCCTTTAGCGAAAAGATCAAAAGATGAAACGGCTTTGCCGTCGTCGTCGGGAAGTTCGAATGATGGCATCTTCGCGCCTACAGGCAGGATGTTTGCCGCGAGCTGCCGTCCCTGGAGTTCAGCGACCGCTTGTATATGAATGGCTTGCGTTTCCGCCGGAACATACTTCGTGATGAGCTCTTTCCGCTCGGCGAAAATATCGCGCAACGGGCGCGTATCGGTGTCCGGTCCGGATTCTTCGAGAGAACGCCATTTCATAATTCAGAATCAGCGAAGCTGATAGGAATCCTTCAACTACATTTGCCGTTCGCTTCGCTCGCGGCCACTTCGCTCAGGATGACAAGTGGTTACTAGCCACTGACCACCGACAACTGTTTACATCCCTGGCAACTTCATCCCCGCCAGCCTTCGCGCGAAACTCGGCTTTCCCATTTGCTTGAACATCTTTTTCATCTGCGCGTACTGACGAAGCAGATTGTTTACTTCCTGCACGCTGGTGCCCGAGCCGCGGGCGATGCGTTTGCGGCGGCTGCCGTTGATGACTTCATGGTGGTTGCGCTCGTGCGAGGTCATCGAATTAATGATGGCCTCGACGCGGTTGATCTGCTTCTCGTCGACGTTGTCGGCCGCCTTCTGAAGCCCCGAAAACGGTCCGATCGAGGGCAGCATGCCCATCAGGCTCTTCATCGACCCCATCTTTTTAACTTGACGCAACTGGTCGCGGAAATCCTCCAGGGAGAATCCGTCGCCGGTTAAGGCCTTAGTGGCCATTTCCTGCGCCTTCTTCTTGTCGATTTGCGATTCGGCGCGCTCGATCAGCGAGAGGATGTCGCCCATGCCGAGAATACGCGACACAATGCGGTCGGGATGGAAGGGCTCCAGTGCGTCATATTTTTCGCCTACGCCGATGAACTTGATGGGCTGCCCTGTGACCTGGCGAATCGAAAGCGCCGCGCCGCCGCGGGCGTCGCCATCCATCTTGGTGAGTACGATGCCGGTGAGCGATAGCTTCTTGTGAAACTCTTCGGCCGAGTTCACCGCGTCCTGTCCGGTCATCGCGTCGGCCACGAACAGAATCTCCGACGGATTCAGCAGCTTCTTCAGAGACTGCATCTCGTCCATGAGCTGGTCGTCGAGGTGCAACCGGCCGGCCGTGTCGACAATGAGCACGTCGCAGCCGGAGACGACGGCCTCGCGCCGGGCTTCTTTTACTAACCGCTCAACCGTCGCGGTGTTGGCCTCGCCGACTTCGCCTTCATAGATGTGACTCTTCACCGCCTGCGCGACAATTTTCAGTTGCTCGCGCGCCGCGGGCCGGTATACGTCCACCGAAACCAGCAACGGACGATGCCCGCCCAGCTTGAACCAGTGCGCCAGTTTGCCGGAAGTTGTTGTTTTGCCGGAACCCTGTAGGCCGGCCATGAGCACGACCGTGGGCGGCTGCGAGGCAAACTTCATGCGCGCAGTGTCCTTGCCGAGGATCTCGACCAGCTCGTCGCGTACGATCTTGATGACCTGCTCGCCCGGCGACAGCGCGGTCAGCACTTCCTGGCCAACGGCCTTGGCGCGAATCTGGTCGATGAGCTGCTTCACCACCTTGAAATTGACGTCGGCTTCGAGCAGCGCCAGCCGGATTTCGCGCAGCGCCTCGTCAATGTTTTCTTCGGTGAGCTTGGCCTGCCCGCGAAGGCTCTTGAACGCGCGCTGTAGTTTTTCCTGTAGGTTTTCAAACATAGACGCACCACTATTCTAACAGCGGGGAAGGCTGAACCCTCGTTTCCCCATTAGTCAGCTGTCGTCTTCGACTCCCAGATAGCGCAGGAACATTCTGGGTAGTTCGCGATTGAGCTGCGCTTCCACATCGGGCAGGAGGCGATCGTAATCGTTGGGATGCTGGGGCAGGATGAAAATGCCCTGGGCGGCGATGCCGACCATCAGCAGGGCAAGCTTTACGGCGGCCTCTGGATCCGGGTGATGGATTTCGCTGCGGCGGGTGAGCAGCAGTTCGGAAACATCCTGTAAGGTCTTCCACTCGAGTTGCTCGCACTTTCGAATGAAAGCGTTATCAGGATGCTGCAGCGTGAAGAGAAGATACGCTCGCAGCAGGCCGCGGTGAGAGTGGTGGCCTTTCAAGGTGATGGCAATTACGGCGCTCGAGATTTCCGCGAGCGACATCTTCTTCCATTGCTCGGAAGCTAAGAGCTGCTTCGTTCCCCGGTAATTTTCTTCGAGCAGCCGCAGGCAGACTTCGCGCAGCAGGGCGTCTTTATCCGGGAAGCGCCGGTACACCGTGCCCGGAGACAGGCCGGCGCGGGCGGCGATGCGCGGAATGGTCGCGCCTTCGAGCCCGTCTTTATTTAGAAGCTCGGCAGCGGCCTTGAGCAGGCGCGCCAGGGATTCGCGGCTGCGGGCCTGATGCGCGGGGAGCACGGTCTTGGGCATAAGCAGCATTTTACAGGAAGGTCTTGACAGTATGTAAATGTGAATATACATTTACATTATCGAAAGAAGCGAGGGAGGAATCTCATGACCATCGTTCTCATGCACCTGTTGGCTGCCTACGCGGTTTTGGCCGGGCCTTGGCTCGGCCGCATGATGTATCAGAGAGTTCGCCGGCAAATCGCGGCGGGCGTTCTTGACGCCAAGGTTCGGTTTTATCGCCAGCTCGTGGTGGAGCAGATCATCACCACCAGCTTGGTCCTGTTCCTGTGGCGCAGCGGACGAATTCCAGCCGTGAGCCTCGGCCTGGTCGCACCCCGTTCATGGGACTGGAGTCTCACTGGGCTGGCCGCCGTAGTCGGGGCACTGGTATGGTCCAGTTTGCAGTTGCGGCCCAAGGCCGAAAAGCTGAGACAAAAAGTGCAGGATAGCGTTGGCGCATTGATCCCCGACTCGCACTCGGAGCGATCCTGGTGGCCAGTGGTCAGCGTGGGAGCCGGGGTTTCCGAGGAATTGGTGTTTCGCGGATTCCTTCTTTACTACTTGAGCTTGTACTTGCCCCACCTGAATGGTGCGGAGCGAATGTTGTTGGTTTCGCTTTCCTTTGGCCTGGCCCACATCTATCAGGGCTGGAAGGGGGCTGTCGGAACCGGATTCTTGGGGTTGATCCTTGGCGGTCTTTATCTGTTGACGGGAAGTTTGCTGTTGCCGGTGGTGATCCACGCGGTGGTCGACGCACGGGTCCTGCTGATGTTCCCGCCGAACGCTTCTCCAAGGCTGGCGGCGCAGGGCAACGCATAGCTCTCCGCGGCGGCTCGTTCAACCGATGAAACTATGGCCCGACTTTCGGGCGCACCATTTGAAATCGCTGCGTCGTCCGCGTGTACTGGATGCCGCCCATGCGGCCGATCAAGTCGAGCGAGTCGCGGTCGAGCCTGCCATCCTTCATATGCGATTCGTCGAGGTAAATCGAGACAACCTGGCCGATCACCAGGCTACTGCTGGTGGGAGCGGGAGAAAACTCAAGAATCTGATAGAGCTTGCATTCAAAGCTGACCGGCGACTCGGCGACTCTTGACGGCCGCACGATTTTCGACGGCTCCTGCGTAAGTTTCGCCAACTCGAATTCGTTCACCGACGGATCGTATTCGCCGCTGGTTACATTCATCGCTTCGGCCAGATCGTACGTCACCAAGTTGACCACAAACTCTCCGGTCTCCCGAATATTGCGCAGCGTGTCCTTGGCTTCGCCGTGGTTGGCGTTCGGTTGCATGGATGGACGAAATCCGGGCGCAAACGCTAGCAACGGAGGATCGATGCATACCGCGTTGAAGAAGGAGAACGGGGCAAGATTGTGCTGGCCCGACGCGCTTACGGTCGAGATCCACGCAATTGGCCGCGGCGCCACGGAATTGAGAATGATTGCATAAAGCTCGCTGTGAGGAAGTTCCGATGGTCTGACGATCATTCCATGAAGTATAACTTTTCACGCTCCCGCTAAGTTACGGCGAATATCTCTCTTGCCGCAACCACCGTATTGCTATGGATGGTCACCGTGTCTTCCACATTTCGAGCGTAACCGCCAGCGAACGTGACCATGACTGGAATGTCTCGGGCGCGGGCGACGCGGAAGACGAGCTCGTCGCGCTTTTTCAATCCTTCAATCGTTAGCGAGAGTCCGCCGAGTTGATCATGCTTGTACGGATCGGCACCCGCGACGTAGCACAGTAGATCGGGCTCAAACTGCCGCAGGCCGGAGCTCAGCGCGTTGTCTAGCCAGGCGAGGTAGTCGTCGTCGCCGGTGCCGTCGGGCAAATCGACGTCAATCGACGACGGCGGCTTGTAAAGGGGATAGTTGTTGTGCTGGTGCAGCGAAATGGTGAAAACGTCGCCGGCATGGGCGCCGCGCATCTTTCCTTGTAATCGGCCTTGAGGCGCGCCAGCGTGCGCCTGCAGAGTTGAGGTCGACGACGATGGCAGCAGCGCGCTCGCGGTGCGAGTTCCGGCGAAAATTGCTGCGGTTCCGTTGCCCTGATGCACGTCGCAGTCGAGAGTCATCGCGGTGCGAATCTTGTCGTCGCATTGTAGTCTTCGAATCGCCACGGCAACGTCGTGGATCATGCAGAATCCCTCGCCATGGTCGGGAAACGCGTGATGGAAGCCGCCTCCGATGCTGATGCACACGCGGTCGAGCAGACACTGCCGCCCTGCGAGGATTGATCCGCCGGCCGCCAGCCAGAACGCTTTCACCAGTTCCGGCGAGAAGGGAACTTCCAATTCCATTTCTTCGCGGGGGCTGAGCGTTCCGGTCTTCAGTTTCTGCACATACTCGGGCGTGTGCACCAGCAGGATGTCCTGATCGGTGGCGGGCTGAGGCTCCAGAAAATCTTTGCTCTCGGCAATGCCGTTGGCGATCAGCCGGTCGCGAATACGTCGGTACTTTTCGGCGGGGAATACGTGCTGACCGATGGGCAAATAGTACGCGTCACTGTAAACAAGCTTGAACGGAAGCATGGCGCTTTTTCATGATACCGCCATGCACCTCGGACTTTCAGGTTTGTCATCCTGAGGAGGGCGCAAGCCATTCGAGGGACCTTACGACATGCCTGCAGCGGCATCAGGGTCGCTCGGATCGGTTCGGCAGATGCGTCCCGCCCATTCCTGTAAATCGCATCACAGCGTCGGCTGACGTAAGGTCCCTCACACCGGCTTTGCCGGTGCTCAGGATGACAGGGACGTGGGAATTATTTTCGTACGGACTTATCGTTTCTTCTGAATATTTACCGTCGGCGCGATCATCGACCTTCTTACCGGCACGATGGCTCCCTTGGCGGGATCGGCGGCGGCGTTGGCGCGGGTGAGCACTTCCTGCTGAATGTATTGCACGAACTCCTGAATCTGGCGCTGCATTTCTTCCATGCGCTCCCGCATCTGCAGGATGATGGCCATGCCGCTGATGTTCACTCCCAAGTCTCGCGCCAGCGACAGAATGAACTCCAGCCGCAGCAAATCTTCGTCGGTGTACAGGCGGGTGTTGCCCTCGGTTCGCGAAGGTTTGAGCAATCCTTCGCGTTCGTAGAGTCGGAGAGTTTGCGGATGGATGCCATACATCTCGGCGACCGCCGAGATCATGTATGCGCCTTTGGATTTGCGTTTGGTCACAGGCCTCTCGTGATTGATTTTAGAGCTGATTCTAGAGCATGATCAGTTTTCTTCCTAATTCTTGCCGCTCACAATCCTGCCAAACCGTGAGCCTATCCGCGCATCCAAACTGAGGAGGCTATTATGAACGAAAATGATGCCGTTAGCGTGATAGAAAGTCTTATTGAAACCTGCAAAGACGGACAAAAGGGCTACCAGGACGCGGCCGTGCACGTAAAGCGGTCGGAGCTGAAGACGTATTTTAATGAGCTAAGTCTGGAGCGTTCGCGTTTCGCCGGAGAACTCGAAGCGGAACTCATACGCTTGGGCAAGCCCGACAAGAAGGTATCCGGTTCCGTCGGGGGAGCGGTTCGCCGCGCGTGGATCGATACCAAGGTCAGTCTCGGCGGCGGTGACAAGACGATCCTGGAATCGCTGGAAGCGGGCGAAGACACTGCCAAAGAAACTTACGAGAAGGCGGTCAGCGGTGATTTGCCGGAAAACATCGCTCAGATCGTTCGCCGCCAGGCTGCCAGTGTGGAGCGCGCCCATGACAAAGTGAAGAGCTTGCGCGATGCGGCGAAGGCTGCTTAGTTATCGCAAGCACGAGCCAAATAGTAAAAAGCAAAGAGGGCCGGGATCAACCGGTCCTCTCTTTTTCGTTCATATTTTCGTGCACAGAGCCGCAGCGTCTGCGGCTGAATCCCAAGCCAACTCTGAGGCCGCCGAAATCATTTGCCGCCTTCCGATTAGCATTTACTCATGAAATGTCCGCGCCATGAGGCATTACCTCGGTACCATTTGGCCGCCACGGCACCCATGCTAGCTTAGCCGCACACCTGCTCCTGGGGTCGAAACAAAAATCTAACTGGAGAGTGACAACAAAGACCATGGAGAAGTCTGCCCGCCCTTTCGTGTTTCTTGCCTGCAGTTTGCTCGTGATTGGTTCTCTAGCCTACGGTCAGTCCAACCCGAACGACCAACCCGCACCGCCGCCAGCGCCACCGAGATCTGTTTCCGGCGGAGATTCAAACCGGTTTGGCATCGGCGTAAAAGCGTCCTCGCTCGGCGGAGGTGTGGAGGTGGCAGCGCGCCTGACGCGCCACACCAATGTGCGCGCCGGCTTCAACCTGATCAGCATCAGCCGGGACTTTAACAAAGATGGAATCGCCTACAACGGCACGCTGAACTTTAAGACTTTCGAAGCGCACTACGATGTTTTCCCCTTTGCGGGGAATTTCCACGTCAGCCCCGGTGTTCTGGTCTATGCCGGCGATCCAATCACGGCGACCGCAGCCGTAGCCGCAGGTCAGAGCTTCACCCTGGGCGGTACCACCTACTACAGCGACACCACGACGCCGGTGACCGGTACGGGAAAGATTGACTTCAACCGCGCGGCTCCCATGGCAACCATCGGCTGGGGCAACCTGGTTCCTCGCCGCCACAATAAGCATTTCAGTGTTCCTTTCGAGATCGGAGTGGCATTTCAGGGATCTCCCAAGGCAACGCTCAACCTGGCTGGAAATGCTTGCAGCGCTCCAGGCGTCAACTGTGTCTCAGTCGCTACCGATCCGACGGTGCAGGCTAACGTTATCTCGGAGCAGAGCAACGTCAACAGCAGCATGTCGTTCTTCAAAGCGTATCCGATTATTTCGGTTGGCTTCGGGTACGGCTTCTAGGCCAGAAACCGAGTTACCAGTCAAGAAGGCCACGGATCAGCGCGGATTTTCACGGATTTAAAATCCGTGTTGATCCGCGTCAGTCCGTGGCCTGAATTTTAGGAGGGCTACTTCTTAGGCTGCCGGTTCCGGTTTCTGCTGCGCCGGCGCCGTCCATCCGGCAGGTTTCAGCGCGTGGTTGATGAAGTAAGCCACGAAGCCCGCCGCGATCAGGATCATCCCGAAGGCGAACGAACTCATGTTCCAGATCTGCTCATGCTCACTGCGGATGACCGAAAACCCCAGCAGTAGCATGGGCGGAATGCCGATGGCGATGGCCCCGAACAAGCCGCCCGGCACGCGGAAAGGGCGCGCCAGTTCCGGCTCACGGAAGCGCAGCACGGCCAACGCCATGAATTCCAGCAGCAGGCTGGCGCCGTAGAGAAGGATGTCGATGGTCACGAGCCTCTCGAAGCCCAGGCCCAGGCACATCGCCCACCCTGCCGCCAGCGCAAGGATCGCAACCCAAGGGGCCCGCGATTTTTTCTGCAGTTTGGCGAAGATGCCGGGAAGCATGCCATCCTGCGCCATGGCCAACGGCAGACGCGAGTAGCTCATCACCAGCGCGTTGAACATGCCAAACGCGCTCATCATGCCGCCCAGCACGACCAGGATCCGCAGCAGGGGCCCACCCAGAAGCCCGGCAATGTCTGCCCAGGAGCCGGTTTCCCACGCCGTAGGCTTGAGACCGGTCATCCACATCGCGGCGAAAGGCAGGATGTAGCTGGCCGCCACAATGCAGACCGCGACCACCATCGCCCGCGGATAAGTCCGCTGCGGCTTCTCCACTTCGGCGGCGATGGTTGAGGCGTTGTCCCATCCCATGTAGTTCCACATGCAGATGAGCAGCCCGCCGAGTATGTCGACGGTCGAGGTGGTCGGCTTGGTCACGGCATTGACGAGCGCGTGGACCTTGAACGGGGCCAGCAGCACAATCGCCGCGAAGGGCGCCGACAGGGCCACGAACAGCCACAGAGAAGTGAGCGAAACTACTTTCACTCCGGCAATGTTGAGCAGGGCGCACGCGATTACGACGAACAGTGCAACCCACCATCCGCGATTGCCTTCCTGAAACCACGGAAACATCCGCGTCAGGTAGGCCACGAACAGCGTGGGATAAATCGCCATGTCGAAAATGGACGCAACCAGCGAGAGCCAGGCTTCCTGAAATCCCCAAAAGTTGCCCATGGCGCGGCGCACCCAGGCGTAGTAGCCGCCTTCGAAAGGCAGCGCGCTCGAAAGCTCGCCGATCATGAAAGCCGTAGGCAGGCTCCAGAGCAGCGGCGTGAGCATCAGAATCAGGATCGCGCGTCCGTAGCCGGCGCCATGCACGATTTCTTCTGTCCCATAGGTTCCGCCCGACACCATAAAGAAGGTGGCGGCGACCAGGGGCCAAAGCGTGAGGCGGACGAATTTTTTCCGGTTGGGGACGGCGGTGAGGGGCTGGGGATTTTCGGATTGTTGACGCGGTGCGCTAGCTGTTGCCAATTTCTATGTCTTCCTCCTCAAGCGACTCACTCTCACCACCGCGTCTCCCTTGTGTCTTTGAAAGACTCTCTTCTCGCGGCTCCCTGGGTCACAGCGATTCCCGGGCATTTCGGCGAAGTTAGTTCGCATTTGTGAGATTACGGGAATTTTCCACAGATGCAAGTTTTTTTTGAGGGTTTTTGCAAAATTTTGCAGGCGCGCGGCGTGACCGAGGTAATGCTCTGGCCCGTTCCCTGCTGTCATCCTGAGCGGAGCGAGATGGCGAGCGAAGCGAACCATCTCGCGCAGTCGAAGGACCCCGCATCTTCCAACCTTGAATAACACCCCGTCAAGGAACTTCCATCTCGCACTCGACACCGCCGTGAGAACTCCTCATTTGTGTTTATCGCACTTCCAGCGGGTAGGGGGTCCTTCGACTCCGGCCTGCTTCGCTTCGCAAAGCAGCCACTCCGCTCAGGATGACAGTCCAGGGGATTCGGAAATCCATCAGTACCAACCTCGGTTGCTACTTGCTGTCCCCGTCAACTCTATTTATGATGCCGCCGACTGTTTGGAGGGATTTGATGAAACGGCTGTTCCTCGTTGTAGCTCTTTCCGTGGCCGCGCTGTTTGTCGCGCCGCCGTCACAGGCACAAAACGCCTTCACGCCCGATCAGGTTAAATGGGGCCCGGCTCCACCGTTCATTCCTTCCGGCGCACAACTCGCCGTCCTCGAAGGCAACCCGATGGCCGACTCCGGCGATTTCACTATTCGCCTGAAAATGCCCGATGGCTACAAGATCCCGCCCCACACGCATCCCACACGGGAAAACGTGACGGTCATCTCCGGTACGCTGAAAGTCGGAATGGGCGACACATTCGACGCCAGCAAGATGATGAGTTTCGGAGCCGGCAGCTTCGCCTATCTCGACCCGAGCATGCACCATTACGCCGCCGCGTCGGGAGCCACGATCATCCAGATTCACGGTCAGTCGCCGGTGAAGTTCAATTGGATCAATCCTGCGGACGATCCCAGCAAGAAGAAGTAAAAGAACTGTCATCCTGAGCGGCGGCGAAGCCGGCGCGAGGGACCTTACGTCGCTTGATGAGCCGATGCGGTGGACGGGAACGGCTAAGCTGATTACAGCTTCGTAGACCCAGCGACCGCATCGTTTCTGCGGAAGTCGTAAGGTCCCTCACCTGGCTAGCGCCGGGTTCAGGATGACAAGAATCATCTGGAGCTTGGGAGTGCGGTTAGACTTTACTCCACAACTCCGCCCGCGGATCCTCTGGATTCAGCTTCGCCAGCTCCCGCAGCAGTTCTTTCGTGCGCTCGTCGCGCGGCATGGTCACGGTCACGGTGATCTCGACAATCTCATCCCCGCGCACGCCCTCTTTCGTGGCTGAAGGCACGCCCTTTTCGCGCAGCCGCAGTTTCTGCCCGGACTGCGTTCCGGGAGGAATTTTCAGAAGCGCCCGCCCATCAATGGTCGGGACTTCAATCTTCGCTCCCAGCGCCGCTTCGGTGGCGCTCACCGGCACCGTTAAGTAGATGTCATCCCCATCACGCCGGAAGACGGGATGCTCCTCGGTTCGGATAATCGCGTACAGATCGCCCGCCGTTCCTCCGTGGGCCCCGGCGTTCCCCTTACCCGGCACCCGAATGCGCTGGCCATCGCGGGTCCCGGGCTTGATGCGTACCTCGAGCGGCTCCGTGGTCATGACTGTGCCTTCGCCATGGCAGACGGGGCAGGTCGTCAGATTCTTCCCCGTCCCGTGGCATCGCGGACACTGCACGTTGAACTTCATCCGCCCGCCGGTCTGCGTAATCTGCCCAGTCCCGTTGCACTCCGGACATTTGCCCGGAGCTTCGAGCGTTCCTTGACCGTGGCAGTTCGAACAAGTATCGTGCCGGGAAATATTCAACCGCATCACGCCGCCGCGGATCGCCGTCCAGAACGGCACATTGACCTGATATTCGAGATCGGTGCCCGGTTCCGGGCCCTCCTCTTGCTGAGCCCCGCGCCCGCCGCCAAACATTCCGGAAAAAATATCGCGGAAGCTGCTGCCGCCGCTTCCCCCGCCGCTTCGGCGCGAACCTCGGCTGGCGCTGTCGACGAGGTCGGAAAAATCGAACCCGCCAAAATCAAAGGGAACGCCTTGGCCGCCATCCTGCGCCCCTCCCGGGACGCCGCCGGGAAATCCGCCGGCCCCTCCCGCAGCGCCGCCTGCGCGCGCGTATGCCTCCGCCGTCGCCGGATCAATATTGTCGGAGTAGAACCCGACCTGATCATAGATTTTGCGTTTCTTGGGATCGCTGAGAACGTCGTTGGCTTCGGAGAGCGTCTTGAACTTTTCCTCCGCCGACTTGTCCCCAGGATTGACGTCAGGATGATACTTCCGCGCCAGCTTGCGGAACGCCTTGCGGATGTCGTCCGCCGAAGCCGACTTCTTTACGCCGAGAATTTCGTAGTAATCTTTTTTAGGAGTGGTTGCCATGGAGCGCAATCTGAAATCGGATTAATAGACGGCCGAGTTTAATTCAGAATCTTTCGCCTCTCTTTATCGTCAACCAC
>Ga0209274_10000701_pt1 | contig 18578 bp, 17 predicted proteins | sample HubBroMetageREF1_FD_188343 | JGI IMG/M metagenome (GOLD analysis project Ga0209274, IMG submission 188343) | Reference soil microbial communities from the Hubbard Brook experimental Forest, New Hampshire, USA - Hubbard Brook CCASE Soil... | ecosystem: Environmental > Terrestrial > Soil >...
TCGAACATCCACTATATACCGGACGCCAAGCCCCTCTCAAAACGAATTCAGCCCAGCGTGCTCAGATGCACCACAAATGGTGGATGATTCGGAAGGCCGTTCGAGGCTTCACCATACGGGGATTCGGCCAGGGAGGCGGGGAGACACTGCCGGAAGCCGCGCGCCGCGCAATCCTACGCTCGCGCACCTGCGCGCGCCTGGCTGGGCAATTCCTTCACCTTCTGGCGCATGGATTTCAGCGACAATCCGCTGCGCACCAAACCCACAAATCCCAGGAAAATGAACGGAATCGTGAGCGCCAGAAACGCGAAAATCGAAAAACTCGTCGCGGTTGTCTTTTCCACCTGAAACACGCTCAATCCCAGCACGCAGAAAAATTGGTACGATCCCACGTTCGCGGGCGCGTTCGGCAACGACACGCCCAAATTAATGATCAGCAGCACCACGATCGCCGCCAGAAACGGCAACTGCAATCCGTAGGCCTGCATCATCGCCCACAGCCCCAGCACCTGGCACGCCGGCATCAGCAGCGATGCAAACACCGCCGCATAAAAACTGGGCGCCGTGCCCATCGCGTGCAGTCCCAGCAGCGCGCGCATCAATTTTCCGGGCAGATGCCGCGGTCCGGAATTCGCCTCTGGATTTTGCGCCAGTTTCACTTCCAGGTAGTAAATCATCAGCACCACGATCGCCAGCAGCACCAGCGTGATGATTCCCAGCGTGTCGGCCACCTTGCGAAATCGCTGCGGCAAATCCACCAGCAGCGAAACCACCGCCAGCGACGCCGTGGCAATCACCAAATCCACCAGCCGCTCGACGCCCACCGACCCCAGCACCCTCCCCAGCCTGATGTCCTCGGCGTCCGATACAATGTAGCTGCGCAGCAATTCACCCGGCCGCAGCGGAAACACCAGATTGGCGAACAGCCCGGCGTACACCGCGCGGATCGTATGCGTCAGCTTCACTTTCCCGAACGGGCTCAACAGCCATTTCCAACGCAGCGCCTGCACTCCATAGCTCAGTATGTCGAACCCCATCCCGATCGCCACCCACTTCCAATCCACGCGCGCCAGCTCGCGCAGCGCTTGCATGATGTGAAAATCGTGTAGCACCCAAATCAGGCAGGCGGTCGCCAGCGTGTAGCCGAGTATCCTCAGCGCTCGGGACCGTTTTTGCACTACGACGATCTGGGCCGTGGTATTCAATGAGCAGCTTCCGCCGCGCGTGTACAGGGGATCTGGAAGTAGCGTAGCGTGCAAAACTTTAACAACAGGCCTGCCTTTCCGGTCGTATCCCGCGGTTCCTTCGGGCTCGCCGGTTATCTTCCCGTAACCCCCAAACCGGCTACAGCCTACGATATCAGCTTTCTACAGGCAATCCGAGACTAGCGGCGGAGGTGCTAAGAAACCACCCATGTCGCTAGTCCGACTGGAGCATTTGCCGCGCAGCGGTCGAGCTGCAGCCGAGCGCCTTTGAATATGCCTCTAACTCTCAACTCTTGACTATCAACCGTTAACTCTCGCTGTCCCGCTCTCGACTCCGAACCCCTCGCGTTCCTCCCCTTTCGCCTTTCCTTGCGTTCTATGGCAAACTCGATAGTTTGAAAGGCGTAGCGCCCGCGCGCAGAGCGTGCAGCACACTTGCCGGCGCAGCGCATTCGCACAGAGAGACATGGATCCCCAGTTCATCCGCAATTTCTGCATCATTGCGCACATTGACCACGGCAAATCCACGCTGGCCGACCGCCTGCTGGAACTCACCGGCGCGCTGACCCAACGCGAGATGCATTCGCAGGTGCTCGACTCGATGGACCTGGAACGCGAGCGCGGCATCACCATCAAAGCCAAGAGCATTCGCCTGCATTACACCGCGCGTGATGGCCACGAATATCGCCTGAACTTGATTGACACGCCCGGCCACGTGGATTTTTCTTACGAAGTCTCCCGCGCGCTTTCCGCCTGCGAAGGCGCGCTGCTGGTGGTGGACGCGAGCCAGGGTGTCGAAGCGCAAACCGTCGCGAACGCTTTCCTCGCCTCGCGCCACAATCTCACTATCATTCCCGTCATCAACAAAATTGACCTGCCGGCCGCGCGCATTGATTACGCCAAGGAACAAATCGAAAATGTGCTGGCGATTCCGGCGGACGAAGCTTTGCCCATCAGCGCGAAAAGCGGCCTGGGCGTCGAAGAAGTTCTCGAAGCGATCGTGCGCCTGGTCCCTGCGCCGAAAGGTTCCGCCGACGCGCCGCTGCGTGCGCTGATTTTCGATTCGTGGTTCGATTCCTACCGCGGCGCGGTGGTGCTGGTGCGCGTGATGGAAGGCCGCCTGACGCCGCACATGAAAATTCGCCTCACTTCCAGCAATGAAGTGTATGAGGTGGAGAATCTCGGCGTGCTTACGCCGAAACCGGTTGTGTTGCAGGAGCTCGCTGCCGGAGACGTCGGCTTCATCATCGCCAATATCAAACGCGTGGCGGATGCGCGCGTGGGTGACACCGTCGTTGAAGATGGTCATCCCGCACCCCCTCTGCCCGGATTCGAAGCCATCAAGCCCATGGTCTTCGCCGGCCTATTCCCGGTGAACGCCAGCGATTACGAGATGTTGCGCGATGCGCTGGGAAAATTGCAGCTCAACGATGCGGCCTTCTTTTACGAGCCGGAAAATTCCGTGGCCCTGGGCTTCGGCTTTCGCTGCGGCTTTCTCGGTTTGCTGCACATGGAAATCGTGCAGGAACGCCTGGAGCGCGAATTCAATATCGGCTTGATCACCACCGCGCCCAGCGTGCAGTACCGCATCACCACTACGGCGAACGAAGTGATGGAAGTGGATAACCCCACGAAATTTCCGCCGCCTGCTTCGATTCAGAAAATCGAAGAGCCTATGCTTACCGCCATGATCATCACTTCGGAAGAATCCGTCGGCAGTGTGCTGCAACTGTGCGAAGAAAAGCGCGGCACGCAGAAGAAATTCGAATATCTCTCGCCCACCCGCATTATGCTCACATACGAAATGCCGCTCAACGAAATCGTTCTGGATTTTTACGATCGCCTGAAAAGCGTTTCACGCGGCTACGCTTCGCTCGATTATCATCTATCCGGTTATCACGAGTCGGACCTGGTGAAGCTCGACGTACTGGTCGGCGGCGAGCCGGTGGACGCGCTCACGGTAATCTGCCACCGCGATCAATCCTATGAACGCGGCCGCGATCTCGTCTCGCGTCTCCGCAAACTCATTCCGCGCCAGATGTTCGAAATCGCCATACAGGCCGCCATCGGTAGCCGCGTCATTGCCCGCGAGACGATCAGCCCCATTCGCAAGAACGTGATCGCCAAATGCTACGGCGGTGATATTTCGCGCAAACGCAAGCTCCTCGAAAAACAAAAAGAAGGCAAGAAGCGCATGAAGCGCGTAGGCCGTGTGGACATTCCCCAGGAAGCGTTCCTGGCAGTTCTGAAAGTTTCCGGCGGCACTGCCGATGAGGAATAAGAAATGAAACGCAGATTCCTGTCGTCGATTGCGCTTGGACTCTCTCTGTTCGGCGTGGCGGTAGATCGCGGCGTCGCTCAATCCGCTCAGGAACAGCCGGCAACTGCCCAGAATCTCGAAGCGCGAAAGTGGCTCAGCGAAGGTATCGAAGCATACAAAAGAGCCAGCACGGACGAAGCTATTGAAGATTTCAAAAAGGCGAAAGAGTTTGACCCTTCACTGATCGGCGCCCAGCTGTATCTCGCGACCGCCTATGCCACCCAATACATCCCCGGCGCCCCGTCCGCACAAAATGTTCGCTATGCTGAGCTGGCACTCGAGGGCTACAAGGAGTTGCTCGAAAAGGATCCAAACAATCTTGCAGCGATGGATGGCGCCGGATTCATTCGCTACAACCTGGCGGGGCAACCTTTCAACGTCGAGAAAATGGAGGAGTCGAAGTCTTATCACCAGAAACACACCCAGATCGCTCCGAACGACCCCGAAGGGTACTACTGGATCGGAGTGATCGACTGGTCGATCGCGTTTAGGTCGAACCGAATCCTGCGCAACGACTGGATCAAGAAAACATCACGAGAGCTTGAGCCAAGCGACGCCATGCCCGAAGAAATTCGCCAGGAATTCGCGACGAAGTACGGCGACGTCGTACCGGAAGGAATCCAGAACCTAACGAAGGCCATAGCCCTGCGAACTGATTATGACGACGCAATGGCCTACTTGAGTCTGCTGTACCGCCAGAAGGCGGACTTGGAACGAAACCCAATCTCCGGTGACGATGACCTGAAAACCGCGGACGATTTAGTTGATCAGCTAAAGGCAATACAAGAGAAAAAGATGAAGCGGTTCGAGCAGACTCAATAGCGGCGTCGCAAGGTGTTCTTTTTGGTCCGGACGGTAGCGCCGACTTCACCACGCGCCAGCCGCACTGAAATGTCTTCTCCCAGGTCCACCTGATCCGGCGAACGCAGGACTTTCCCGGACGCATCGTACGCAATCGCGTAACCGCGCTGCAAAATTTTCAGTGGGCTTCGCTCATCGAGCGTCAACGCGGCGGCTTGCAACAAGCGCCGCTTCGCAATAAGCATGCGATCAATTCGCACTTGCAGCTCGGTGGAGTCTCGTTCCAATCGCCGCCGCAAATATCCCACGCGCGCGCGCAAATCGAGGGCCGCAAAACGCACTTGCGCCGCCGCAAAACCGCGACGCTTTCGCGCCACGACGCGCTCCAGCGCAGCGCGCAGCAAACTTCGCTGCTGCTCGATTCTCCGCGCCAGCACCGCCGCCCGCCCGCGCAAATCAAATGACGCAATGTGCGCGTTCGCTTCCGTCAGCCGCTGCCGCGCCATCGCCAGCCGCAGCCGCAACCCAATCGCCAGCGAATTCGCCATTTCATCCAGCTGCTGCCGCCGGTTGCGCAACACCAGTTCGAGATGGCGGAACCCGCGATGCGTCTGCAAATCGCGCACGCGATGCCGCCACTGCGAAAGCCGGTAACGCATGTGGTGCGCGATTTGCCGCTGATATTCGGCGATGTGTCGCTCGAATTCCTCTCGCGACTTCACCACGATTTCCGCCGCCGCCGAAGGAGTGGGCGCGCGCAAATCCGCCACAAAATCCGCGATCGTGAAATCCGTCTCGTGCCCCACGCCTGTAATCACGGGTATCACCGACGCGAAAATCGCCCGCGCCAGAATTTCCTCGTTGAACGCCCACAAATCTTCGAGCGACCCGCCGCCGCGCGTCAGTATCAGCACATCCACCGTTTTCGCGTGGTTGAAATAGCGCAGCGCTTCCACGATTTCCGCGGCCGCTCCCGCGCCCTGCACCTTCACGGGATACAAACTTACTTGCGCGTTAGGAAATCTGCGCTTCAGCACGCGCAAAATGTCGCGAATCGCGGCGCCCGTAGGCGAAGTGATCACTCCGATGCAGCGCGGCAGCACCGGCAGCGGCTTCTTGCGCGCCGCGGCGAACAATCCTTCCAACTCCAGCTTCTTCTTCAGCTGCTCGAAGGCCAGCTGCAGCGCGCCTAATCCCACCGGCTCGATCAGCGTCACGTAAATTTGATATTCGCCGCGCGCGTCGTACACGCTCAGCGCGCCGCGCACCGTGATATGCAGCCCATCTTCCGGCTTGAACTTTATGCCGCGCATCTGATCGCGGAAACACACGCAGCGAATCTGCGACTTCGCATCTTTCAACGTGAAATAGCAATGCCCGGACTGCGCCATGTGGCAATTCGATACTTCGCCTTCCACCCACACTTCCGGCAGCGCCGCTTCCAGCAGCTCGCGGATGCGCGCCGTCAGCTCGCTAACCTTCCAGGTCCGCCGCTCCGGCATCAAATTGAAAAGCGATGTCTGGCTCATGGCCCTATCTGCGAAAATGATTTACAACCCACAGCAGCAAGCTCAAAATCACGCTGAAGAGAATGCACGTCACGACCGGAAAATAAAAACTTCCATTCCGCCCCTGATAAACAATATCACCCGGCAAACGCCCCAGTCGAAATGGCAATTTTCCGCCGAACGCCAGCAACGCGCCCACACCGGCCAGCACAATCCCCACCACGATTAAAAGCCTTCCGGTTTCACGTAGTAGGTCCATGCCAGCGCGCTCCGCACTCCATTCTAACGCCAACTGTCAGCGTCGCAGGAATTTCGGGGCAGCACCGCGCATAACGTGTGTTTTTTGGGAAGTGGTCGCAGATCGGCGGGTGGATTTATTCTGGGGTGGTAGGGGCGCTGCTTGTGAATCTCCCTGCCGGGCGATTCATCCTGAGATCCCGCGGTGCGGGATCGAATGGCTGCGCCCCGGGTTGCCGCAATTTCAGCACCAAGACGGCCTCGCAGGGGCGGCGGCGAACGATCCGTCGAAACCACGCATGCTCGAACGACTTAGACTAGTTCCGCGCCCGAAAAGAAATATCCAATCTCATACGCGGCGGTATCGTGAGCGTCCGAGCCATGCGTGCAATTAAACTGAATGCTCTGGCCCAGTTCCTTGCGTATGGTACCGTGGGCGGCCTTCGCTGGATCCGTCGCGCCCATGGTCTCGCGCCACTTCGCGATTCCATTTTCCGCCTCGAGCACCATCACCACGGCTTTGCCCGAGCTCATAAAATCGGTCAACTCGCCGAAAAACCCACGCTCGCGATGCACCGCGTAAAATCCCTCCGCCTGTTTCTTCGTCAGACGCAGCGATTTGATCGCGATGATCTTGAATTTCGCCGCATGCACGCGACTAAGAATGTCAGCAGTCAGCCCTCGCCCGACAGCATCCGGTTTAACGATTGCCAAAGTTCTCTCGACAGCCATTCGATTCGTCTCCCAAAATTAAAATAGCGCGCCAGCCGCCAGCCCGCGCACCCTGAATTACTTCCTTTTCTTCGCCGCCTTCTTCGATTTTGCAGCGCCAGCTTTTTTCTTCGCGGCAGGCTTTGCTTTAGATTTCGATTTGCCAAGCGCCGCTGCCATTGTGTGCCCAATTTCCGCCGGACTCTGCACTGTGCGTATCCCCGCCGCCCGCATCGCTTTATATTTTTCCGCCGCAGTCCCCTGCCCGCCGCTGATAATCGCCCCCGCATGTCCCATCCGCCGCCCCGGAGGCGCGGTCTGCCCCGCGATGAATCCCACGACGGGCTTGCGCACATGCTTCTTGATGTACTCCGCCGCCACTTCCTCGGCGTTGCCGCCGATTTCGCCGATCAGCACGATCGCATGCGTATCACGATCTTCGTTGAACATCTTGATCGCATCCAGAAAACTCGTCCCAATGATCGGATCGCCGCCAATCCCGATGCACGTGGATTGCCCGATCCCCAGATGCGTCAGTTGATCCACGGCCTCGTACGTCAAAGTTCCGCTGCGACTCACCACACCCACGTGCCCCTGCTTGTGAATCGAGCCAGGCATAATCCCAATCTTGCATTTCCCCGGCGAAATAATTCCCGGACAATTCGGCCCAATCAATCGCGTGCGCGAATTCTTCAGTGCCGCAGCCACGCGCACCATGTCCAAAGTCGGCACGCCTTCCGTGATGCAAATCACCAGCGGCAAACCCGCGTCCATCGCTTCCAAAATCGCGTCCGCGGCAAACGGCGGCGGCACAAAAATCACCGATACGTTCGCCTTCGTTGCTTTCACCGCCTCTGCCACCGTATTAAGTACCGGCACGCCCAGATGTTTGGTTCCGCCCTTCCCCGGCGTCACGCCCGCCACCACTTTGGTCCCATAATCCAGCATCTGCTGCGCGTGAAAACTTCCCTCGCGTCCCGTAATCCCCTGCACGATCAGCCGCGTATTCTTATCCACCAGCACGCTCATCGTGCCCCTCCCGCAAGTTTCACCACTTTCTGCGCTCCGTCTTTCATCCCCTCCGCAACCGCAAAATTGAAACCGGAGTCACGCAAAATTTCCTTTCCCTGTCGCACGTTTGTGCCCTCCATCCGCACTACTACCGGCACCTTGAACTTTAATTCCTTCGCAGCATTCACCACGCCGTTCGCCAGCACGTCGCAGCGCAAAATTCCACCGAAAATATTCACGAACACCGCGCGCACATTCGGATCGCTCAGCAAAATGCGGAACGCGTTCTTCACCTGTTCTTCCGAAGCGCCGCCGCCAACGTCCAGAAAATTCGCCGGGCTCCCGCCGCTCAATTTAATGATGTCCATCGTGGCCATCGCCAGGCCTGCGCCGTTCACCATGCAGGCGATATCGCCATCCAGCTTGATGTAATTCAATTTGAACTTTGAAGCTTCCACTTCGAGAGGCGTTTCCTCTTCCAGGTCGCGCAATTCCTTGAATTCCGGATGGCGGTAGAGTGCGTTGTCATCAAAAGTTACTTTCGCATCCAGCGCCACCAGTTTCCCGTCGCCCGTCACCACGCACGGATTGATTTCGATCATCGAAGCGTCGGTCCCGATGAACGCGCGATACAGCGCCTGAAAAAATGGCACGGCCACGCCAACCTGCTCAGGCGTCAAGCCCAATCCAAAAGCTAATTTGCGCGCCTGATACGGCTGAAAACCCGTCGCCGGATCAATCCGCTCGCGCAAAATCGCTTCCGGATGGTCCTTCGCCACTTCTTCGATTTCCATTCCGCCCGCCGCGCTGGCCATAAAAATCGGCGCGCCCAATGCGCGATCCACCAAAATTCCCAGATACAATTCGCGCTTTATGTCGAGGCCTTCTTCAATCAACAAACGCCGCACGATGCGCCCCTCTTCACCCGTCTGCGGCGTCACCAATTTCATTCCCAAAATTTGCCCCGCCAGCGCCGCAGCTTCGTCGGGAGATTTCGCGAGCTTCACGCCGCCGGCCTTCCCGCGCCCACCCGCATGAATTTGCGCCTTCACCACCACTACCGGAGTTCCCAGCCGCTGCGCCACCGCCCGCGCTTCATCCATCTTGAAAACAACTTCTCCGCGCGGCACCGGCACCCCAAATTTCGCAAGGATACCCTTGGCCTGATATTCGTGGATCTTCATTCCTGCTCCATCGGCTTCCTGAAGGTCGCCTTGAATAGTGCTAAGATTCGAGGACAAATAAAGCGACTTAGTTTACTTGGAAGATGCGGCACGGGCAAGGAGCTGCCTCGCGCGAAAATCCGCTGCCTTGCAGCCGCGGCGCGGCAAAAAACGCACACAAAATGATCCACGAAACGCTCGACAAACTCATCCAAGGCGACGATCTCTCGCGCGCCGAAGCCGAAGCCGCGATGGAGCAAATCCTTTTGGGCCACGCCAGCACCGAACAGATCTCCGCGCTCCTGGTCGCCCTGCGCATAAAGGGTGAATCGGTTGACGAAGTCGTCGGCTTTGCTCTCGCTATGCGCCGCCACGCCACGCCAATTTTTTCCGCGGGCCGCAAAGATTCCGACGCAGTGATCGTGGACACTTGCGGCACCGGCGGCGACGCGCGCGGCACGTTCAATATTTCCACCGCCGTGGCCTTCGTAGTCGCCGGCGCAGGCGTGCGCGTCGCGAAGCACGGCAATCGTTCCACCGGCTCGCGCTGCGGCTCCGCCGACGTGCTCGAAGCCCTCGGCGTGAAAATCGAGCTCGCGCCGGAACGCGTCGCCGAAGCCATCGAACAAATCGGCATCGGGTTCCTCTACGCGCCCGCGATGCACGCCGCCACGCGCTATGCGATTCCCGCGCGCCGCGAATTGGGCGTGCGTACGGTTTTCAATCTGCTCGGTCCGCTCACCAATCCCGCCGGAGCTTCCGCGCAAATCGTCGGCGTGTATGACGCGAGTCTCACCGAACTCGTAGCCCAAGCCCTCGGCGAATTGGGCGTGCAACGCGCGCTGGTGGTTCACGGCGCGGATGGCCTGGATGAAATTTCCATCAGCGGAGGCACTGCCATCGCCGAACTGCGCGATGGCTCGGTGCGCAGCTACACGGTGGTGCCGGAAGATTTCGGCCTACGCCGCGCGCCACTTGAAGCGATTCGCGGCGGCGATGCCGCGCACAATGCCGAAATCATCCACAAAGTCCTAGGCAGCGCTTCGCTCCGCCACGAACACGGCGCTCATCGCGATATTGTCTTGGCAAATGCAGCGGGCGCGCTGGTTGCCGCAGGCCGCGCCACGGATTTTCTCGACGGCGTGCGCCTCGCCGCCGAATCCATTGACTGCGGCGCAGCCCGCAGCAAGCTCGAGCAGCTCGTGGCGTTTTCGCAATCCGCCGCAGGCCACCACACCCAATCCGCGCCGTGAGGGCAGTTCTGTTTGAATCAGTTGACGACGCCTATCGCCGCGCTCGATGGGTCCGCTGACACCGAAGAATCAAGGTCAAGCAGAATGTGACCGGCCGCAGTGCCTGCCGGCGGGTAACAATTCCCGTCGGCACTGTAAGTCGCGCCGCACCGCTCGGTAAAATTGCGCCGACGCGGCGATTGCGCGAACTGCCACACACGCGCGCTGGAAAATCCACTCTGCGATGGCGGAGGAGGATTTTTCAAATACGCGCAGCCCGGCGACGGAGGACACGCGTCATTGTAAATAAAATAGGCCATCACCGGCGCGCGCTCGTGAATGTCGTCTGCGGTCGTGATAGCTTGCCCTTTGCCTTCCTTCACTTTCATTCCCGAACAGTACACTCCTGCTGCAAAACCTCTGGAATCCACACCGCTCTTCCAGCCCTCAATGTAGTTAATCTGCGAGGTCAACATTCGGCCGCCCTCTTCAATATCGAGATAAATTACCTCGGAGGTGCCGGTGGAAAATCCTTCGCGCTGCGCGGCCGCGACCGCAACCTGCGCGTCACGCGTTCCCAGATCGCGAGGATCCACCGGCGGCTGTAGTTCCTTCGACAGCCGCCCGTTGAAGAGGATCAGGAATCCGAAACCGTTTTTCAGCAGCTCAGCGCGCTTCCCAATCCACGAATTCGTCTTCGCACCGGGTGGCGTGTTCAGCCAGTAGCCGGAAAACGTGAAAGCTCGCCGCAGCCCGGGCAACGCGTCATCGCCGGGATAGTCGTTAGCATCAAAACCGAGGTAGGTCTGCAGCGGAGTTTCTTCTGCTTGCGCATGCGACGGTGCGCTCGTGGCTGCCGAGTGCGGAAGCAGAAGCGCGAACGCGAATGCCACGCACAGCAGAAGAATCTCGGCAAGTGTGGGCTGTATTCTGTGCTTCTCGCGCACTGCGCACCGCCGCATCGAATCAAATGCTCAAGAAATTCTTCAGCAAATCAAATCCCGCGCCGGTTAACACCGATTCCGGATGGAACTGCACGCCTTCCACACGCAATTTGCGATGCCGCAAACCCATGATCGTCCCATCTTCGGTCTCCGCGGAAATTTCCAGCTCGCGCGGCAGCGATTTGCGTTCGACGATCAGCGAGTGATAACGCGTGGCGATGAACGGCTGCGGCAACCCGTGAAAAATCGTGCGCCCGTCGTGCTCGATCTCGCTCGTCTTTCCGTGCATCAGCTTCGGCGCGCGAATCACGCGCCCGCCAAACGCCGCGCCGATCGCCTGATGCCCCAGGCACACGCCCAATATCGGAATCTTCCCCGCAAATCGCTGGATCAATGGGACGCTGACGCCCGCTTCTTTCGGCGTGCATGGCCCAGGCGAAATCACGATACGCTCCGGCGCCATTTCTTCAATCTCATCCAGCGTGATCTCGTCGTTGCGGCGCACAGCGAGCTGCTGCCCCATCTGGCCCAGGTACTGCGCCAGGTTATAGGTAAACGAATCGTAGTTGTCGAGCAGCAGAATCATGTGAGGCTGTTATTCTAACTTCTTAATTGTGCACTCGAAAGCTTTCGTAGCCCGCACTTCAGCGCGCCATCGGTGTTGCGCCGCGAATCGCCCGCGGTCTTAAAACCGCCACTGCAAAATCCTATTCCGCGCGGCTGCTGTTCGCTCCGCGATGCGCGATTTCCAGCGCTGTCACCAGCGCGCGTGCCTTGTTCACTGTTTCCTGGTATTCGCGCTCAGGCACGGAATCCGCCACCACTCCGCCGCCGGCCTGAATGTAGGCGCGGCCACCCTTCGCCACCATCGTGCGCAGCGCGATGCACGAATCAATATTGCCGGAAAAATCCAGGTACAGCACCGCGCCGGCATAAATTCCGCGGCGCGTGGGCTCGAGCTCGTCAATAATTTGCATCGCGCGAATTTTTGGCGCGCCGGAAAGCGTGCCCGCGGGGAAACAAGCCATCAGCGCGTCAAAACAATCCACGTCCGCGCGCAATTGCCCACCCAAGCTCGAAACCAGATGCATCACGTGGGAATAGCGCTCCACGAACATCAGCCGTTCGACCCTCACCGAGCCGTACTCGCACACCCTGCCCAGATCGTTGCGGCCCAAATCCACCAGCATGATGTGTTCGGCGCGCTCTTTTGGATCAGAGAGCAGTTTTGCTTCGAGCGCGCGATCTTCCGCTTCGTTGCGGCCGCGCGGCACTGTCCCGGCAATCGGGCGATAGGAAATGTTGCGCCCTTGCACCTTCACCAGCATTTCCGGCGAACTGCCCACCACGGAAACTTCGTCGAGTCGCAGAAAATAAAGATACGGCGAAGGATTCACCACGCGCAGCGCGCGATAAATTTCAAAGGGATCGGCGCCGGTGCGCGCCGAAAATCGCTGGCTGGGGACCACCTGAAAAATGTCGCCCGCGCGAATGTAGCTCTTGGCCTTGCGCACCGCCGCCATGTACTGCGCTTTGGTGAAATTGGATTCGACGCGCAGCGGCCCGCCTCGCCGTGTGCGGCGCTGCCGCGGCAGCGGGCTTTCCAGTTTGCGGCGCGTGCGGCGAATTTCGCGCACGGCAGCGTTGTATTTTGCGCGCAGACTTCCCGGGCCTTCCGTAAAAACATTGCGAATCACCCATACGCGATGCCGTACGTGATCGAACGCCACCAGGCCCAGATAAAACATCATCACGCTATCGTCCAGGTTCAGATCGTCGCGCCCGCTCGCCGGTATCCGCTCGACCTGTCGCACCATGTCATACGCGAAATACCCGATGGCTCCGCCAATCAGCGGCGGCAGACCCGGTACGCGAGCCGGTTTGTACCGCTCGGTGAGCTGCCGCAGATACTCGATGGGGTTGGCCTCGAAATTCCTGCGCTTGCCGCCCGCTTCCAGGCTGCATTTCCGGCCGCGTGAACGAAAAACTTCCTGCGGGTTGGCTCCGGCGAACGTATAGCGCGCGATATTCTCACCGCCTTCGACGCTCTCCAGTAGAAACGAATATTTCGCGTTGTGCGCGAGGCGCAGGTGCGCGCCCACCGGCGTCAAAAGATCGGCCGTGAACGTCTCGTACACCGGGACCAGGTTTCCCTGGCGCGCCAGCGTGCTGAACGTCTTGAAATCCGGCTGAATCATCGTCTGCCCATTTTCTCTTCGTGCGTCAGCGCGCGCAACACGGCGCCGCGCATCGCATTCACCGGCGCGCGTTCGCCAGTCCATATTTCCCATTGCGCGGTTCCCTGCGCCACGAACATCTCGACGCCTGAAACCGTTTCGATGCCCCGGCGTGCTGCGAGTTGCATGAGCTTGGTGACGCGCGGCCGATAAATCAGATCGAACACCAGCCGGCAATTTAGCTCGCGGGCTTCGAGCGGCGAGCGGTCCGCGGCAGGATGCATCCCGACCGGCGTCGCGTTGATCATCGCGTCGAAAAATTCACCCCGCAGCCTCGGACGTTCCAGCACTTCGCCGCCTACCGCTCGCGCCAACACCTTTGCCGCCTGCGCACGCCGCGCGCAAACGCAAACGGACGCTCCGGATTCTGCCAGCGCAAACGCCACCGCGCGCGCTGCGCCTCCCGCACCGAAAATCAGCGCGCGGCTGCCGCGCAACGGGATGCGCCGTTCCAGCGCGCGCAGCACGCCGACATAATCCGTGTTGTAGCCGTACAATTTTCCGCCGCCGCGCACCACCACCGTATTGACCGCGCCGATCGCGGCCGCCATCGGATCGCAATCGTCCAGATGGCGCAGAATCGCCTGCTTGTGCGGTAGCGTGACGCTGAACCCGGCGATTCCCATCGGCGCAACACTGCGCAGAAAATCATGCAGATCCCGCACCAGAAACGGTAGGAACACCGCATCCATCCGCCGCGCCTGAAAACCGGCGTTTTGCAATACCGGTGAGAGCGAATGGCCGATGGGCTTGCCGATCACTCCGTACACGCGCGTCTTCCGGCGCAACCGATCAGCGCGGTACAAATTTTTCAGGGCGTCGAGCGTCGCCTGGCCGGGCGCCGTTGCGTTCTCTACCGGCGCATACCCGAGCGCGCTTCCCTCTCGCAGCGCCAGCACTCGCGCAGGCAGCGCCACATCGCCCATCGGCACTGCCACTATGTTCTTTCGCCCACGCACCAGGCGCAGCACGTCCATGCTGCGGGCTAGCGAGCCACATTGCGCCGCAATCTTGATCGCGTCAGGCTTCGCGCGGCCCAAATCAGCAGCAACGCGGTGCAAATTCCTCGGCGAGCGCTGGAAAAAATGCGCCGAAGCAATCCGCCGCCCTTCGCCCAGCAGCACCTCCAGCAGTGCCGGAGGACATCGCGAAGAACTCTCGACTTCCAGATCGTACCAGGCGCAACCGGACCGCACCGCTGCGGCCAGATGCACCAGCTGCTGCGCAATCGTGCCGCGAAATTTCCCGCCAGCCTCAAGCCGCCGGCAAGTGGCGATCAACGTCGCGCGCGGCTGCTTCTTTGCGAGGCGAGCCAAAAACCTGTCAATTTCGTCGTCAGACAGCCAATCCAGTCGCAATTCGGCGGTGCGCGTGACCCGCAGCGCCGCGCTGAGCTGCTTCCACATTCCAGTGGCGTCGACTGCAGCCACCACCGCGCAGATTTTGTCTTTTGCGATCATCGAAAGCGATTTGGAGTGGGCCGTATTCGGATCACTGGCACGAGCGTCTGTTCTCGCGAATTCTGGGGTACCCTGGCCTATCGTACAGGTACTACAGGGCTTGTACCACGCGGTGCACAATGTGTAAAGCGGCTCGGACCATTGTCTTGACGGGTTCCAGTACGTCCATTACAGTCCGTACATCGGGCTAATTGTGGGTTAGCGCCTCTTCCGCGGCGCGCGATATTCAAAGGAGCAAGCATTATGCGTGGGAAAATTGTCCTTGCCAGTCTGATTTTGACCCTTTCCGGCGTTGCCGCCTCTGCGCAAAGCCCCGCCGCTACGCCGATCTATAAGGACGTCTATTGCTCCGGGACTATCACGAACGAGTCCGTCCCGCAAGACTCCTACGTCATCACCGGCGAGGGCTCCAACTACAAGGTTACCTTCTCGGACGGCGACTATGTGTACCTTAACAAGGGCGCCAGCCAGGGTGTGAAAGTCGGTGACGAGTTCTCGGTGATTCGTTCGGTGGTTGACCCCACCGAAATGGAATGGGCAAAGTGGCAGTTCGCGATCATCCGCAAGCTGGGCACCTGGTGGGAGGATGAGGCCCGCGTGCGCGTGGTTGTCGCGCAGCCCGATACGTCCGTGGCGCAAGTGGAACACTCCTGCAACTACGTACAGCGCGGCGACGTCGTCCTGCCATTCAAAGAGCGCCCCACGCCGCCGCTCAAGCCCGAATCCAATTTCGACCGATTCGCGCCTCCCAGCGGGAAAGCCACCGCGATGGTCATGATCGGCAAGCTGTTCTCGGTGGAATTGGGCACGAATGACGTCTTCTTCGTCAACCTTGGCAGCCAACAGGGCGTACGCGTGGGCGACTATTTCCGCATCTTCCGCTACACCGGCACCCAGCACGAACTCGCGTACCAGACTTCGCGCTTCGCCTTCGACGCCGGCAAGGAAGACACGATTTACGGCCGCGTGTACGGCTTCGGTAGCGTGCCAGCCAAGTGGAAGTGGGACAACACGCCGCGCGAAGTCATCGGCGAGGGCATCGTGTTGAGGACCGGGACGAACTCCGCGACGGTTCTGACCACCTTCGCCTTGCGCGAGTTCTTCGTCGGGGATTACGTGGAGATCGAGTAAGCCGCAGGCGTGCTGCGATGTCCGCGGAACCGGGTTAACCGGACGGACTACGTCTTCCGCGGCGCGGAAGCGCTAGCTGCTTCGCTGAACACCTCGGCGGTGAACGCTTGGACTCGCGTCGCGGGATCTTTCCAGGCTTCGCGCTCCAAGCCAGCCTTCACGCAGGTTTCTTCCAGGAAGCGTTGTGCAGGCCAGTGGAACTGACTGGCTACTTGCGGCAGCAGCACTCCGCGCTGCCTGCCTTGGCTGACGACCAGTCCATGCTTCCCTGCTTCGATCGCCTCCAGCGGCACATCCTGCAGCGCTGATAGCACCGAAACCTCGATCTCGATCTCGCTGAGTTCTGCGCTCGTGACGGGGTCGAAGCGTGTATCGTTCAGCGCGGCAGAGCGCGCGCAGCGGGCCACTACTTCGGCGAGCGAGTCGCGCCCAGGTAGCTGGCCGACGCAGCCGCGCAGGCGACCGCGACGATGCAGCGTGACGAACGCGCCTGCTGGCTGTTGCAAAAATTCCTCGTTGGGAAAATCCTGCAAGGGAGACTTGTTTCCGGCGCCAGCTGCAACGCCGAGCGCTAGCGCGCTCCGGGCTAACTGCAAGAGCAACTGCTTCTCGCGCTCAGCGAGTGAGGACATCCTGCGGCTTTTCTTCCGGCTTCACGAGCAACGCGCCCTGGCGGCGCTGCTGCACGCGAAAATTAATTTGCGTCCAGAACATCTGGAAGTAATGCCCTGCCGACGCCACCGCGCTGATCACCACCAGCCACAGCAGCACGGTGCCCACTAATTTCAGCGCCGGGTGATTGGCGGTCAAAATTACGGTGCATCCCGCCAGCACCTGCAAAATCATTTTTACTTTGCCCAGCGGCGACGCTGGAATGATCAGCCCTTCCACCGAGGCGATCTCGCGCAGGCCCATCACCATGAATTCGCGTCCGATGATGATCACGACCATCCACGCTTGCATCAATCCCATTTCCACCAGCGAAATAAACGCGGCGGAAATCAAAAGTTTGTCCGCTATCGGATCCAGCAGAATTCCCAACGTGGTGATTTCCTTGCGCGAACGCGCCAGGTAGCCGTCCATCACGTCCGTGGCCGCAGCCACGAGCAGAATCAGTACGCCCAGCACTTCGAAGTGGACAGGCAATCCCCAGAAATCAAAATTGGGTTGGCGGGTGAGCAGCACAACGACCAGCAGCGGAACGAAAAAGATCCGCAGGGTCGTCAAGCTGTTAGGCAGATTCATGAAGTCCCCGGAAAAACCCTTGGCTCGTGGGCCAGCGAGCATTCCAAAGGTCCAAGTCACTATAGTCCTGCATTCCAGTCGAGTCAACGGTACGCGCAATTTCCGCGCGGAAATTTGCGCGATTGCGGTAAATACGTAAGGGTTGCCTAGAAAGGCAAATCCCTATGCTAGTGACGTTTAGAGAACATGCCGCCCCAGACCTGTGCATATTCCACACCAACGTAACAATCGATCCAGGCCGCCTGCGCGCCGCTGATTTTAGGGAATCCGACGGAGTAAGTGGTTTGTTTACAGTACAGTAGGAATGCTGGGCACCCTATGGTATTTAAAATGTTGATTTTGCTGGGCTTTTTTATCGTTCCGGGGCCCGTCATTATCCACAGTGATATCCACAGGGGCATTGGGGATCATGTGGATTACGCGGTGCAAAAGCTGTGGCGAAAGGCGCGGCGTGGCGCGTGATTTGGCGGATTTGTGCGCACGAAACGCGCTGAAATGGGCGCGCGAAACGTGCGTTTTATGACCAACTAAAATGGGAGCCGTCCTTTTGTTTTCATTTGGTCGCAGCGATTTCTAATCGCGGCGAAGCCAATTAAAAATTGCGTGATTCGTGAGTGCTGATTGGTGAGTAGTGATTGATGATTTGTGATTCGCGGCTTGTGGCTGGCGAGTCGTGACTTGTGATTCGTGCTTCGAGGCAGGGGCGCACGTCGACGGCAGAGAGATCGTCGCGCGCATTATGAGAACGCCGCATATTTTTTGCTCCCGTCCCACGGTAGCACTCTCGAGAGCAGAACGCAGCTGTACGTGAGGACGGACGCGGGACAGAAATGGTCTAAGCGCGCGAAGTGATTTGGACAGCTGTACTTCGATGGGTTGGCCGATGGTGGAAAGTCAAAACCCGCACCCTGGCCTGTGGCCTGCCTGCTGCAGGCAGGCGAGAGTGCAGCACCCGAAAAATCCTAACGCGATCGATTGGGTGGTCTGGAAATGTCGGCTACCCGCCGATCGGATAGGACGTGTCCGAATAACTTGACTCATCTTGTTTCGGCGCTTGTCAGGAACCGCAACAAGCCGGCAGTGAGTGCCCCAGGATCCTCTTCTGCTATCCAGTGCCCTGTGAGCGCTGTGACGTTGTCCACAACTTCTCGCATCATTTCCGCGAGGCGCGTTCGGCGAGGGCGGCTCTGGCTCGGGCACTTAGGGGACCATGAGGATCAACCTTAAGGTAGCCATTCAGATCTTCGATCTCCGACGAGAAATTGCCCTGGTCGAGATGAATCTGCGCGAGGAGGAGGTAGGGGTCCGGGAACGTCGGTTTGTAGAGTATCGCTTCGCGCGCGCTTTGCTCCGCCTCCGGGAGTCGACCCATC
>Ga0209274_10000704_pt1 | contig 18531 bp, 15 predicted proteins | sample HubBroMetageREF1_FD_188343 | JGI IMG/M metagenome (GOLD analysis project Ga0209274, IMG submission 188343) | Reference soil microbial communities from the Hubbard Brook experimental Forest, New Hampshire, USA - Hubbard Brook CCASE Soil... | ecosystem: Environmental > Terrestrial > Soil >...
ACTGGACACCGGGCGGCTCATGTCGGCGTCGGAGAACCCCAAGTGCGTCGCGATGGCCGCGACTTTGTGCTCGAGCTCGTCGCCCCCGGCGAGATGGTAGCGATCGGTGGCTTGCGCAAGACTCTCGAGCGCTTCGGCGGCGCCGCTCGCAGCGGCTTCCTGCGCGCGGGTGAGATCGTCGCGCGCCTGCATGACCTCGCGAAAGGACGAAAGGAACGCTCCCAGCACGTCGCCTTGCGCAGATATCTCGTGCGACTGCCGGTAGTAGCCAATGGCCACATCGCGACCGACAACGACCGACCCCGCGTCCGGCTCGATCTCCCCGGCCACAATGCGCAGAATCGTCGTCTTGCCCGACCCATTGGGAGCGACGAGCGCGACGCGATCCCCGGTGTCGAGTGAAAACGTGACGTCCTCGAAGAGCGTGTCTCCGCCGTATCCGAAGCGCAGATCAGCCACTCGCAGAACGCTCATCCGAGCGGCCGGGTTAGCACGGCGGGCGGTCCCAATCCCGAGTGGGTGAGCCCAGCTCGGGGACTCAGCGTACGCGATCCGCACCCCGACCGTGGCCTGCAGCGAGGTTTGCTCGAGCTCCTTGTCCGCCCCCTTCGTATACGCACCGAGCGTGACCCGATCTCGCTTGGCTTCGTAGGTCGCGACCATGCCCGAAGCCGCCGCGCGGCCTGCCGGGGCTCCGGGGCGACGACCGAATCCATGACGCGAGAGAGCGATGCGGTCCCGTCGACGGCCGGATAGCGTCCGCGTGCCCCCACTGCGCGATCGAGGACGACGGACCCTCGAGAATGGCCCGAACTTCGTCGGCGACGGGCTCGTCGATGTCGCTGCCCTCGACCCGAACCGCGGTGATCGACGGGATGCCACCGCGCGCGGATGGGTCCGAGCGCTCGAGCAGGCGGCAAGCACCGAAAATGCGCTAGGAGGGTCCCCGCGGCGCCTAGCCCGTCGACGACTCGTCCCAAGAGCAAGGCTCCGGCACGAACGGCCACCGGACCCCGGTCGCCTCGGCCCCGTCGTCCGGACCCACCCCCGCGGGACTGGCGAGAGGGGTGGCCGCGCCCCCGTCGAATCCGACCACTTCACAAGCGAGCGGCTCATCGCGCCGCCGCACTCGAACGACGTCGCCGGCGAGCGCCGCGGGCATCGCGAACCTCAGGCGGACGCCCATCACGCCTACCACCCGGCCTCTGGCTCGGAGGGTCGGGACCTGCGCCAGCCGGGCCTTGATGCGTCGATGTCCGCGGCCATTCCTCTATTTCCCGCCGGCGGCGCGCTTTCCCTCTCGCTCGTGGCCCGAGTGCTCCCTCAGCTCGGCGCCAAGCTGCTCGATGAGCTCCCGAGCTCGCGGTGAAAGCGACGTCGGTACCTCGACCTGCAGCGCGACGACGATCGACCCGCGACCGCGACCGTCGAGCCGGGGAATGCCGTAGCCCTTCATGGTAAAAACGGCGCCGGATTGCGTGCCCGGCGGCACCGCGAGAGCGACGGTTGCATCTCCGTCTTCCGACTCGAGGGCCGGCACGCGTATCTCGCCGCCGAGCGCGGCCTCGACGAACGGAATGCGAACGCGCGCGACCAGGTCGGCCCCGTCGCGCTCGAACCGCGGATCGTCCTCGACGTCGACCTCGACATAAAGATCGCCAGGGGGAGCGCCGCCCGGACCTGGAATGCCTTGACTGGGGACCCGAAGACGCTGGCCCGCATCGATGCCCGACGGAAACGTCACGGTCACCTTGCGGGCCCGCTCGACCGCACCCTGCCCGGCACACGTGGGACACGGGTGCTTGATGACGCGGCCCGCGCCCCGACAACGCGGACACGTCGAGGTGAACATGACGAACCCGCGCGCGTTCGATACCTGCCCCGTTCCGCGGCACTGGGCACACCCTTCGGGCTTGGTGCCGGCCTTGGCGCCCGTACCCGCGCAGTCGGTGCAGGTCACCGGTGCGCGCACGCTGACCTCGCGTTTGCACCCGAACGCCGCCTCTCGCAGCGTCAACCGCACCTGCATACGCATGTCGGCGCCGCGACGAGTCCTGCCACCACCGCCCGAGAACATCTCGGCGAAGAGGTCCTGCATGTGAGAGAAAACGTCGCTCACCCCCTCGAACCCGGCACCCCCCGCCCCATCGAGCCCGGCGTGACCGAACTGGTCGTAGATCCCGCGCTTATTGTCGTCGGAGAGCACCTGATAGGCCTCGTTGGCCTCTTTGAATTTTGCTTCGGCGGTCGCGTCGCCCTGGTTGCGATCCGGATGGTGCTTCAGAGCCTCGCGGCGGTATGCCTTGCGCAGCTCCTCGCTGGAAACCTCTCGGGAAACGGCAAGAACTTCGTAATAGTCGCGCTTGTTGGACATCGGGGCAGGAGAAGCTCTGTCTCGAGTGGCGGGTGAACGGGGACCCAGCGACCGCGCAGGCCGCGGCCAAACTTAAGCCCGACCCCGCGACTGTCAACGCGAATTAGTGCCGGGCGACCCGTCTGACGGCGGCGACGTCTGTCCCGAGCTGACGGCCCCCCTCAACTGGTGCTCGAGCTCGGAGACCGTCCACGCCGTGGCTCGCGCCTCGGCCTCGCGCCGCGCGACATCGAGGGCCATCGTGTCGAGCAGCTCACGGAGGCGCATATTTTCCTCGGAAAGGTCGTCGTTTGCGGAGGAGACCCCCGGCTCAGGAGGCGCGACGACGAGGCTTTCGACGCCTTCGTCGAGCGTGGCCACGAGGTCGCGCACCATCTGGTCGCGCCGGGCGAGCTCTGTCTCGAGCGCCCGCGCTGTCTGTGCTCGCTCCTTGAGGATGTCTTCAAATCGGCGGATCTCGGCGGCGTTCGCTTCCCCCAGCTGGGCAAGCGCGCGCTCGAACGCCACGGCTCGAGCCTCGGTGCTTTCTGCCCGGCGCACGCTCTCCTGAAGCTCGGTCGCTGCCGCGCCGGCGGCCTGGCCTGCGGCCTGCCCAGCCGCCTTCAGACGTTCGACCTCGGCCGACAATGCAGCAACGCGTTGGTCGCGATCCCTCACGAGGGCTTCCGCTTGCTCCGTGAGAGCTGCCTGCGCGCGGAGAGCGGCGCCGAGCTCGGCGCCCACCGAATCGTTTTGCGCCGGGGGGAGCTCCACGACCGTGTATGGCTGAGGCGCGACGTCGCGCTGACTGGCCACCACGACGAACCTGTCGGCAACGCGGGCGTCGCCGGCAAGCTGCGTGTCGACGCTCACGCCCGACACCTCGCCCTCCTCGCCGAGGGGCACGAGGGCCACCCCGTGAAAGGGCAACTCCGCGATCATTGTGACCGCGGTGAAATGCTTGGCGACGAGATCGAACAGCTCGTAGTACTCGAAGCCGCGGCTGCCCCCTGGGGTCGCCATGTCGCGGTTTGCCGCTCCCACCAAGAGCACGCCGTCGTCTCCCACGAGGTCGCGGACCTGAGCCAGAACCTCCGGTACGTCGTCGAAAAGGCCGAGGTCGGCGACGATGGCCACGTCGACGCTCCGCGGTCGGCGAGCCCCGGTCTCGTATGCCCTTATGGTGACGGCGTCGTAGGCGCGCTCGGCCTCGAGGCGAGCGCGGCGCGCGTCCGGATCCCATGCCTGAACGCTGCGCGCGCCGAGATCGACCAGCCGCGCGGCAAGCCCCAGCGATGAATCCCCGAAGAGAGCTACCGTGCCGCCCGCGGCGAGCGACTCTGCATAGACCGCAAGGGCCTCTTGCGGGTGTACGCGTCGCGCCTTCGGATCCATGCCGGCGGGCCGGGTTCTAGCACGTTGCGTCCACGCTCGAAGGTCCCCAATCGTGCTTCTCTGCCGACCCGGCCGGCTCCTGAAGCGGCTTCCGTCGCTCCGTAGCCTCCTGCCGGTGCGAGCCCGAGCCCACGCGGCGGTCCGTCAGGATGCCGGCTGCGCGACGGACGATCCCCTCACAGGCCGACGCCGTGGGCGTCTTCGGGACGAGGCGAAAGGCGCGCTCCTGGGCCCGGCGCCCGGGCAGCGGCAGCGCGTCCGGCATCGCTTGCCCGATCTTGGCCGCCGCGGCGCTCCCCTCGAGGATCCGGACCATGACCTCGGGAGCCGGCGCCCATCCGACCGGCGTGCGACTCCAGGCATGCCCCATTTCGATCCCCACGACGCCGGGGACCGCCACTTGCGGCAGAACCCGAATACGAAGCTCGTCGAGGGCTCCGTCGAGACCGACCCTGCCCCACGCCACAACTCGCAGGCTGCGGGTCTTTTTCAGGCGTGCAAACGTCTTGCGCAGAAGTCGCCCGGCGACTCCCAGGTCGACCGAGGCAAGCTGCGACCTTCGTCCAGTCGCGAAAAGCGCGACGAAGGGAGCACTGTCCATGACCACCAGCCACGGCCCCTGAGTGCTCAGGCGCCCCGCGGCCCACGCCCCCCCGACGATGCCCAACGCGGCGACCCCGGCGCGCCATGGCAATCCTCGCACCCATGCGGCACCGCGGGGCCGGAACGCATCTTCCGGGCGAACCGGGAACCACCGACCTGGACCCCGGGGCATCGGGGCGCTGCGGGCGCTCCGGAGCGCGGCGCAGAGCACGCAAACCGCGAGCAGCAAGCCGCCTGCAATCGGCTGTTCGAGGATCTGGAGCATCACCCCCGCGGCGAGCGTGAGCCCGGCCAAAGCGGCCCGCACGCCTCTGGAAACCGGGACCAGCCCGCAGACCGCGGCGCGTCCGGTCGCACATGCCGCCTCGAAAGCGCGATGTCTACGGGCGACAAGCAGCCCAAACGCGATCCCGAGCAGACCGACCGCCCCGATCCAGCAGGCACTTTGCCACCGTTGCGGCTCCCCCGAAGTCGGGGGCGACGCGACCGGGCGCAGACTCGGATCGTGCACCTCCGACAAGGCGCGTGGGTCGAGCCGAATCGCCCCCGCGAGCGACTCGCCGTGTGCGGCGTACGGTCGGATGATCTCGAGAATATCGCGGTCACCGTCGCGGCGAAGGGTGTCGGTTTCTCCACCGCCTTGCTCCGGCGCGCTGAGATCGCCTCCCAACGACCGCGGAGGCTCGGGCGCTGCAGGCAGATCGAGGAGGATTCGGGGCAAGTCGAATCCGTTGACGGCCACCGGCAGCGACCACGACAGTCGCCAGCTTTCACCGTCGGGAACGATGGCGTGGGTCGCCACGAGATCGATCTGCCAGCGGACGTCGAAGGTAGCGACGCCGCGCGCGAGGGCACGAGGCGAATCCAGCACGACCCGCACGACCGAGTCGTCTCCGCGCACCACGTGGGCGGTCAGATCGTGGCCGTCTTCCGTGCGAACGAAAGCCGCGGGGTCGAGGACGGCGCCGACGTCGACCCCGGCCAAGTCGACCGACTCGAGCGGACCATGCACGACCCGCCATTTCAGGATGTGCTCGATCGATGCGAGGCCGTGGGCGTCGACATGAACGCGGGCCTCATCGCCCACCAGATGCGCCTCGCGCCAGGCGTAAGCCTGCACGGTCACGAGCAGCGCGCTCCCCCCGACGGCGAGCGAGATTCCCTGTCGTAGGTGCATGTAGGACAAGTTTCACCGCGGCCGGCTCGAGAGGCCAAATAAGAGGGAGAGCCGCCCAGGCGCCACGCCGCCACGAGAGGGATTGTCGTGCAGGAGCCCAACGCGGCCTCAGGGGCTGCCCTTCGGGCTGCTCGTGAACTTTGGCGAGCGCTAAGCCCGCGAAAGCGCCCTTTCGAGATCGGCCACGAGATCGCCCACTTCCTCGATGCCCACCGAGAGCCTCACGAGGCCGTCCGCGATTCCCACGGCGAGGCGCTGCTCGCTCGTCATCTCGTAGTAGCTCATCACGGCGGGCTGCTCGATGAGGGATTCGACGCCTCCAAAGCTCGGTCCGATGCGCGCCAGGGTCATGCCGTCGACCACTCGGCTACCGGCTTCGAGGCCGCCCTTGACCACGAAGCTTACGAGACCGCCGAAACCCCGCATCTGAGCGCGCGCCACCGCGTGGGTCGGGTGGGAAGCAAGGCCGGGGTAGAAGACGCGCTCGACTTTGGGATGGTTCGCGAGCCACTCGGCGACCGCCTGCGACGTCGCATTCTGCTTGTCGACTCGGAGAGTCAGCGTCTTCAAGCTGCGACCCACGAGAAACGCGGCATGCGGATCGCACACGCTTCCCAAGACGCCGCGGAGATCTCGAATGATCGACACCAGCCCAGCCGGACCGCAGACAACCCCGGCGAGAACGTCGTTGTGGCCTGCGAGATACTTCGTGGCGCTGTGGACGACCAAGTCGATACCGAAGCTCGCCGGACGACAATTGACCGGCGTGGCCAAGGTCGCGTCGATCATCGATTTGACCGTGCGGCGGGTCTTGCAGGCCGAGGCCACTCGTTCGAGATCGATGCACGCAACGTACGGGTTCGTGGGGGATTCGCTGACGACAAGGCGCGTCTCGGGGCGCAAGGCATCGGGGAGCGACGCGACGTCGCACGACGCGAGAAGCGTGTGCGCGACGCCGAACCGCGGCAGCACTTCACGCACGAACTCGAGCGTCCGCCGGTAGCAGTCCTCGAAGAGCACGATGTGCTGCCCACTCTTGACCAGGGCAAAGAGGCTCGTCGTCACCGCGGCCATGCCGCTCGCGAATAGTGCCGCATCTTCGGTGCCTTCGAGGGCTGCGAGGCGCCGCTCGACGGCCCGGACGGTCGGGTTGCCATAGCGACCGTACTCGCCGCGCTCGGGATTCGAATGCGTGCCCGAGGTATAGGCAGAGATCTCCGCCGTATCCGCAAACGCGTACGTCGCCGTTTGCACGATCGGCATCGTGAGCGCGTCGCAAGGCTTCTGCTTGTCCTCCCCCGCGTGAACTGCGTCGGTCGACGTGATGGGCTTTCGCGCGCTCATGGACGGTCCACTTCGGGGGCGATGACCGGGAGGGCCGCTTCAGCGAGGGCACGTCGGGACTTCAGAAAGTGATGATCGTGGCCCTCGAACACTCGCAAATCGGCATCGAGCTCGCGGGCAAGCTGGCGAGCGTCGTCGACGTCGCAGAGCTCGTCGCGCTCTCCGATGAAGATGGTGGTGATTGCCGAGACTTTCTCGATCGCGCCGGACCCGTCGAAGAGACGCGCGCTCGGCGAAATGAGCAGCAACCGATCGACCTTGCCGTCGGCCGCAGCCGCGCGAAGCGCCACCACCGAACCGAATGAGTGCCCGCAGAGCGTTACCGGCGCGGTCGGGTTGGCGGCGCGCATGCGAGCCAGGATGGCAAGGGCATCCTCGACCTCGCCCCGGCCGTTGTCATAGGATCCCGTGCTTGCCCCCACGCCCCTGAAATTGAATCGTGCCCAAGCCACCCGTGAGAGCGCCTTCTCGGCAAGAATCTTGGCGATGACGAGGGGCACGGGGCTGTGCATGCTGCCCCCGTACCGCGGATGCGGATGACACAGGACGACGGCTCGATCGGCAGCGGCGAGGTGGTGAATTCGCGCTTCGAGGATAGGCCCTCCCGCAAGCCCGGGAACGCGCTCTTCGACCTCTCCCACCACCGAAACTGCGGGCGAGCGCACCGGAGCGTCGGGAGCAGGAGGCAACCGGTCTACCGGAGGCATGAGGGCGCTAGTTAGCATGGGCCGAAGGACACTCTCGCTGTCCTACGCGGCCACCACGGCGCGCACTCGGGCCGCAATGACGCGCGCCGCCTCCGCCGCCAGAACGAGCTCGACCTTCTTCGGATCGGCCTGCTCGCGCGGCTTGAGCTCCACGTGACCGGTCGCGAGTCCCTTGGTGCCCACCGTGACACGCAGAGGGATGCCAATAAGGTCCGCGTCCTTGAACTTGACCCCCGGACGCTCGTCGCGATCGTCCCAGAGCACTTCGACCCCCTCCGCGCCGAGAGCGTCGTAGAGCTGGCTCGCGGTGGAGACGACGCGATCTTCGGTGCCCAGCGTCACGAGATGCACGTGATAGGGCGCCACACTCAACGGCCAGCGCATGCCGCTTTCGTCGTGGTGCTGCTCGATCGTCGTTGCGACCAGCCGCGAAACGCCGATGCCGTAGCAGCCCATGACCAAAGCGCGCTGCTCCTGCTGGTCGTCGACGAACGTGGCTCGCATCGGAGCGGAGTACTTCGTGCCCAGCACAAAAATGTGGCCGGCTTCGATGCCGCGATAGCTCATGAGCTTGCCCCCATCGCACAGAGGACACGGATCGCCGGTCGTCGCGAGACGAATGTCTGCGACTTCGCCCTGGTAGTCGCGCCGGAAGCGCACGTGCTGCAAGTGCCAATCGGTCTCGTTGGCACCCGTCACACCGTCGGGGACTAGCGTGGCCGCACGGTCGACGATCACCTTGGCTTTGAATCCGATGGGCCCGGCGAAGCCGACGCCGGCCCCCGTGGCGCTCACCACGTCCTTTTCGGCGGCAAGAAACACCTCACCCACGCCGAGAGAGCGGGCGAGCAAGATCTCATTCACTTCGTGGTCGCCGCGTACGACGGCCATCACCGTCATGTCGCCCGCGACGTAGAGAAGCGACTTGAGCATGGCTGCCTTGGGGATCCCGAGGAGCTTGGCCACGTCTTGGATTCCCCCGTGTCCGGGAGTGTGCACGCGCGCAACCGGTTCTTCGGTGGGCGCCCCCGCTTCGGACTCGACCCCAGGGCGAACCGTCGCCACTTCGACGTTTGCGGCGTAGTCGCATCGATCGCACGCGACGATGGCGTCCTCCCCGGAGTCGACGAGGACCTGAAACTCCGCGCTCGTCGACCCGCCGATTGCGCCAGCGTCGGCTTGTACCATCCGGTAGGTCAGGCCCATACGGTCGAAGATCCGGACATAGGCCAGCCGCATTTGCTCGTAGCTGCGGAGCGCTGCCTCTTCGCTGACGTCGAAAGAATAGGCATCTTTCATCAAGAACTCGCGACAACGGAGCAAACCGCCGCGAGGGCGGGGCTCGTCGCGAAACTTCACCTGCACTTGGTAGAGAATTTTCGGCAAATCGCGCCAGCTCCGAAGCTCGCGCCGCGCGATGTCGGTGACGATCTCTTCGTGGGTCGGCCCAAGGTGGTAGTCGCCATTCTTACGGTCATGGAGGCGAAAGAGAACGTCGCCATAGAGCTCCCAGCGCCCCGTCTCTTTGAAGTAGTCGGCGGGAAGCAGCGCGGGCATCAAGACTTCGAGTGCGCCCGCGCGATCCATTTCTTGGCGTACGAGCGCCTCGACCTTGCGCAGCACGCGCAACCCGAGAGGAAGAAAGTCGTAAATGCCAGCGCCGACGCGGCGGATATAACCGGCGCGCGCGAGCAGAATATGGCTCGCGTTGGTCGCGTCGGCGGGAGCTTCTTTCATCGTCGGGATGAGCGCGCGGGAAAAGAGCATGATTTCGGTGCGTCGCGCGTAGCACGGCGCGACGGCCGCGTCAGCCGCGTCAGCCGCGCTGGAAGTCGTAAAGACACCCGAGATCGAGAAGGCGAGTCAGCTCGTCGAGTGCGCGCATCCCCTCGCGAGCGAGCGACGGGTCGGCCAGATCTTCTTCCGAGAGGCGGTCTCTGTAGTGACGATCGACCCAGCCGCCGAGGGCTTCGTGAAGCGCTTCGTCGAGCAAAACGTGACCGCCGAGACGGCTTATCTCGTGGTCGACGAGGGGTACGCGGAGCCTCAGACAGGCCGGCCCTCCCCCATTTTGCATCGACTGCCGGACGTCGACGTACCGAACGCAAGATACGGGTCCCCCAGACTCCACGACGCGCTCCAGAAAGGCTCGCGCCGCCGGCTCCTCGCGCGAATCCTCAGGGGCAAGGATCACCATCGACCCGTCGGCCACCGTCAAGACCTGCGAATTGAAGGGGTAGGCCGAGACGGCACTCTCGACGGGCAGCTCGCGTTGCGTTGCCTCGAGGACGAAGACCTCGTCGCCGAGCTGGCGCCGCAGAGCGTCGACGCATGCCGCGCTGTCGACGAAGGCAAGCTCGTGCAGCATCAGAAAGCTCCCATTCGAGACGGCAAGAACGTCCGTGTGAAAGGCGCCGCCGTCGATTCCCCCCGGGTGCTGCTGCGCCAAGAGGACTCGCGCGGGGGCCAATCGATGAAGACGCGCGAGGGTCTCGCTGGCCTCGCGCGCTTGCCGTGCGGGATGTCGCTTGGGCCTCTCGCCGCTCGGCCCCCCCATGGTTCTTCCCCACGCGAAGACATGGATCGCGCCCTGGGACGTGGCGAGGCGCAAGTGATTGGCATCGCCCTCGTCGCCGAGCTCCCCGCCGCTGGGCAACGGCTCGTGAACGGCAAAGCAAGCTTCGTCGGCAAAGATGGCGCGAAGCACTCGCCAGGTCGCTGGCGCTTCGATCGCGCGGTGCAACATGGTCTGAAGGTTGGCGGGGGTGAGATGCACGCGTCCGTCGGCGGCGTCGCACGATGGGGTCACGGTGGCCGCATTGGCGGCCCACATCGCGGAAGCACTCGAGCACGCACGCAAATAGAAGCCCCCATTCTTGGCCGCAGAGGCGATGACCTCTTCGTCGCTTCCGGCAAACCCGAACCGCCGGAGCATCGGCAGGCTCGGACGGTCTTGAGGCGGAAGAACCGCTTGGACGACGCCCAGATCGTGCACCAGACGCATCTTGGCCAGACCCTGTCGCGCGGCAGCCCGCGGGTTCGAAATCCTTCCCGCGTGCGCCTCGCTCGCCACGTTTCCACGGCTCAGCCCCGCGTAGTTGTGCGTCGGTCCGACGATCCCGTCGAACTGAACTTCGATCATGTCAGCCTCCGGCCTCTTCACGCCGGCGAGCTCCTGCATGGAGTGCGAACGCGCCCTCGAGGGTGCCTGCTTCACCTTCCTCTATGGTACACGTTCCCCGGCGCCCGCCTCGATGTCGGTGGCACGCGGGCCCGCAACTGAGGAGCCCCCATGAGAATTCGTCTCCCAACCATTGCTTGGTCTCTGGTCCCTGCTGCGCTCGGAGGTTCTCTTTTCGGGTGCGGTGGCTCGAATCAGCTGGTCCTTGGCGCCTACGAGACATCCGGGACCGCGGCATACGTCTGCAGCCTGAGCCCCGGCGGCGGATCAGCCGGCTGCGTTCCGGACTCGACGAGCGATGAGACCCGGTGGAAAAAGCCGGGGACGATCTACATCCCGTTCCAAGCTCCGCTCGCCCAGTGCGACACCGGGATTCAGCGCATTCTGATTGAGAACCCACGCTCCGGATATACGCATATCCTCGTTGAGTGCGCGCACGGACATTGAGCGGGCCTCGCGCGCCGACGCGCGGCCACGGTCGATCTGAGGCGATGACCCTTTGCGTCATTTGTGCGCTTCGTATCGACAAGGTTGACTCGCGATGAAACCCCCATACACTTTGAAAGTAGGGCGATTGCGGGCATTTGTACCGTTCACGACCGCGCTCGCCGCGGAGCTGCGGCGCCCTCGGTGGATGATTGAGCATGCAAAGTCGTCGTGACCCACGGGTGGAGCCGGACGATCCGGCGAATGCGGATGAGCGGGAGGACCACTACGTCGCCCGCTCGGACGACGCGCATCCGGAATCGGTGAAGCGACGGACCAGCCGTCCTCCTCGTTCGCGCACGGCTCCAGAGTTTCGGGCCGAGCCGAGCCCCGCCGTCGAAACGAGCGACCTCGTGGAGCTGCCCGTAGACGCGGTCACGTCTTATGCACGCGCACGCGCGTCGTCCGTTCGGCCGCCGCCGAGCGAGCCGATGAAGAGTGCTCGGTCCCGAGCCGTCAGCTACAGGCCCCCGGCGGAAACCGCGCCCGCCCCTCGCGCCCCAAGCAACGCGAACGTCGTCACGAACCTCGATCCGCGGCTCGAGCAAATCGAGCCGATCATCGACGAAGGCAATTGGCACACGGTGGGACAGCAGCTCGGCGCTCTCGAGGACAGCGGGCGATTGCCGCCCACCTTGGGCCTCATCGCTGCGGTTGCCCATTCGGAAATCGCAGGCGACGCAGGCTGCCCCGACGCCAACGATCTGGCCATCCGTTGCATGACCGGCGTCTTCGGCATCAAGAGCGACAGTGCCATCGGCAGGGTTCTCGCCAAGCGACTGCTCCGCAGAAATCAGCGGGTTGCGCCGGTGCGAGCGACGGTGCCGGCAAGCGCTGCTTTTGTGCTATTCGCTGTCTTTCTGGCGGTCGGCCTGATAGGCGGCTATCTCATCGGAAGCGGGACGCTAAAAGTCCCCTTCTAGCTCGTTGGGGGCGACCATGTCCCGTAGACAATCCAGCAGCGACTTGGCGATCGACCTGGGGATCGCCCGTTCTACCGACTTCAGCGCGCCGCCCCGTTCGTCCCGCGTCTCGCCGCAGTGGCGCGCTCCGCGTCCGGTGACGTGGCCGCCCCCCCTGCCCGCTCATCGCATCCCGGGCTCGGCTCCGCGATCGGCTCCACCCAATCGTTTTCACGAGCCCGTCCTTCACGCACCCCTGCTCACGCCCTATGTCGAGCCGCGCCCGGCGCGCACCGGGCTTTGGTTGACGCTGTTCTTTCTGATGGCCGCCGGAGGCGCGGGCTTCGCCCTGCGAGAACGGCTGGCGTCGGGCGGGGCGACGGCGAGCGCTTGGCTGCGCAGCGAGATTCCCTCCGACCTCGCGCAGCGCCCGAGGATCGCGTGGGGACGTGTGCAAGATCTCCTCGCGCAGGGCGTTTCGCGAATCCGAAGTCTCGCGCCCCGCTCCGGGGCCGACCAGCCTTCGTCGGCCGCGCACGGGGGCGTAGCTCAAGCCAGTGCCCCCCCCCCGATCCCCGCGGGTGAGCCCGCTAAGGCGGCAGCGACCCCCCCCGAAGCTCCCCTCATCTCCGTCTCGGCTCTGCCGATGGCGTCGCCCGTCCCTGCCGCGCGGCCAGCTCCTCGCGCGAGACCCTCCGCGCCGAGAGACGTCTCCCCATCCGCCGTCCCGGAGGATGTGCCGGCGGCTGCGCAGCCCGCGCCCGTAGCCGCTCCGGTTCGCGCGGCGTCCCCGGCACCCGAGCCCGCTCCCGTTCACACGTCGGCGCCTCCGGCCAGTCCAGCGCCTGAGCCTGGCTCGCTCGATGACCTGATCCGCAAGACGGTCGAGCGCGAGAGCCATCAAAAGCACTAAGTAAAAGCCGGCGCGAGCGCGCAGCCCGCGTCGGTTCGGAATGCCCCTCGCCTGCCCACGATTTGCGGCTGAGGTGGAGGTTTTTCCACGGATTCGGCAAAAAGGTGCCTCCAGTGTTTGGGCGCATCCCGGAACTTGCGTCAGAGCTTGTAGGCGCGCTTCGCGAGCGTGTACGCGAGATCGACCGCGAGCTCTGCGGCCTCGTCCTCATCCAGGCGATGCTCGGCCACCCATCTCGCGAGGAGACCGCAGTCGACGCGGCGCGCGACGTCGTGCCGCGCGGGAACCGATAAGAAGGCTCGCGTGTCGTCGTTGAAGCCGACCGTGTTGTAGAACCCCGCCGTTTCCGTCACGCTCTCGCGGTAGCGCCGCATGCCCTCGGGACTGTCGAGAAACCACCAGGCCGGACCGAGCTTGAGCGCCGGGTAGTGGCCGGCGAGTGGAGCGAGTTCGCGCGAATAGGCGGACTCGTCGAGCGTAAACACGATGAGCGAAAGGCGCGCGTCGCTTCCGAACCGATCGAGCAGCGGCTTGAGCGCGCGCACGTAGTCCGTGGCCGTCGGAATGTCTCCGCCTCGATTGGAGCCAAAATCACGATGGACCGCGAAGCCGTGGTCCCTCCACGCGCCCGGATGGATCTGCATGACGAGGCCATCGTCGATGCTCATCCGCGCCATTTCCGTGAGCATTTGTCCGCGAAAGACTTCGGCTTCGGCCGGCTGAACGGGTCCCGTGATCATCCGGTGGAAGAGCCGAGCGCACTCCGAAGCGGGGAGGTCAAAGGTGACAGCCGAGGGGTGGCCGTGGTCGGTCGACGTGGCTCCGAATGAGGCGAAGAACTGCCGACGCTTCGCGAGAGCCCGTAGGTATCCGGACCACTCTCCCGTGTCCTCGCCCGTCATCGCACCCAACTGGGCGACGCCAGCGGCAAAACCGGGCTGCTCCGGGTCCACGACGGGATCGGGGCGGAAGGCGGTGATCACGCGGCCCTTCCAACCCGACTCCCTCAACGTCCGATGGTGAGAAAGAGTGTCGAGCGGCGACTCCGTCGTGGCGAGAACCTCGATGTTGAAGCGTTCGAAGAGGGCCCGCGGACGAAACTCCGGGCGCGAGAGAAAATCCGCGATGCAATCGTAGATTCGATCGGCAGATTCTGACGTGAGCCTCTCGTCGATTCCGAACACCTCGGCCAACGTATGGGTGAGCCAGAGTGCAGACGGCGTCCCTCGAAAGAGGTGCCAGTGGGCCGCAAAGAGACGCCAGATCTTGCGGGGGTCTCGTTCGACGGGAGCGCCGTCCGTGCGCGGGATTCCGAGTGAGTCGAGCGACACGCCCTGGCTGTAGAGCATTCGGTACAGGTAGTGGTCCGGCGTGACTAGCAGCGTCGGTGGATCCGCGAAGCCCTGGTCGCGAGCAAACCAGGCCGGATCGGCATGCCCATGCGGGCTCACGATCGGCAAGGTGCGGACACACGAATAGAGACGCCGCGCGATTTCGCGCACCGAGGGCTCAGCAGGAAATAGGCGATCTTTGGAGAGCACAGCAGCCCGGTAGGAACGCTACTGTTGCATCGTACACCGCATCCATGGGAGTCCCCGAGCATGACGTTCCCCCCTCTTCGAGTCGACGATCGGATCGCAGTCGTAATCGGCGGAACGAGCGGGATCGGGCGGGCCATCGGGCTCGGGCTCGCGCAAGCCGGCGCGGACGTCGTGGCCACGGGTAGACGCATGGAGCATGTCGTCGGGATGGCCGACGAGCTCGAGGCTGCCGGGCGTCGCTCGCTGCGCGTCGCGTGCGACGTAAGGGATCGCGCGGCGGTCGAGCGCCTTCTCGAGGCCGTCGTCTCGGCGTTCGGTCGCGTCGACATTCTCGTCAACTGTGCCGGCATCACCAAGCGCGCCCCCACGCTCGACTTCAGCGACCGCGATTGGTCGGAGATCCTCGATACGAACCTCACCGGAACCCTGCGGGGCTGTCAGGTCTTCGGGCGCCACATGCTCGAGCGCGGGTACGGACGAATCATCAACATCGGGTCGCTCTCGTCGTTCGTCGCGCTCCAGGAGGTTGCCGCCTACGGCGTCAGCAAGGCCGCGGTGGTGGCTCTCACGAAATCACTCGCCATCGAGTGGGGCCCGAAGGGGGTTTGCGTCAACGCAATCGCTCCCGGTGTCTTCCGGACGAACATCAACGAGAAGCTGCTCGACGGGACGGCGCGGGGGCAGGAGTTTCTGATGCGCACACCCATGAAGCGCTTTGGCCGCGTCGAAGAGCTCGCGGGAGCCGCAGTCTTTCTCGCGTCGGAGGCGGCGAGCTTCGTCAACGGCGAGGTAATCGCGGTCGACGGCGGTTTCCTCGCGAGCGGCGTCAACCAGTAGGGGCAGTAGGGGGTGCGTCGCTTCGAAGGCGGAAGAGCGTCTCGCCCGCCTTGGGCACGTAGAGCGTTTCGCCGTCGTCGGCGTTGCACCACTTCTCGATGTCGATGGATCGGAAGTCGCAGTAGTCGAGATTCAGGGCTCGGCACTCGCTCTCGCTGATGCTCGTCGCCAGCGTGACGCGAAACCGCGGACGCTCCACGCCCCCCTCGTAAACTCCAGCCCCCTTGACGTGCGCAGAGTGCGCCAGCACGCCCCTGGGGAGGTGAGCGAAACGCTTCATGTGCGCGACGAGGTAGTCGCGCACGTGGTAGCCCACCTCGTGAATCGCCTTGTCGTGAGTCGTCGAAACGCGCGAGATGTGAGGCGCATAGACGATGAGCTCCCCTCCGTCGGCCACGACAGGCTCGAGCTTGTAGACGCACTTGCCGCCCACCCAAAGCTCTTCGTACATGGTGGGGGCGCAGCTGAGGACGCGGCGATAGGGCCGCTCGACGTAGCGAATATGGATTTGCTCGGACAAGTCCGCGGCTGCGCTCCAAGCTTCCTCCGGCGACCCGATGTAGAGGCCGACCAGATCTCGACCGTCGACCACGAGGCTCACGCACTTTCGCTGCACGGGAACGAGCGATGCGGCGCGGTCGACGATGGCCCGAACGGGCGTGCGCTTGATCCCCATGAGGTCGGGACTGGTGATGAGCGCGCCCAGCCAGTGGAAGGCGTCGATGATCGCGCGCCCTGAAATGCCGGGGAAAAGATACTTGTTGCCCCCCGAGAACCCGATGACCTCGTGTGGAAACACCGGCCCGACGATGAGAAGCAGATCGTATTCGAGAGCGCGCTGGTTGATGGTCACGTCGACCTGCTCGCGCAGTCGCCCCTCGGAGAGCGATGCGATTTCGTCCTCGCTCAGCGTTCCCAGCGAGACGAGCGTGGCAGGGTCGTCCCAGCCGTGATTCATGAACTTCGTTTGCGCGTACTTTCCGGCTCGGTCGGCTCGCGTCAGACCGAGATGGCGATCGATGGCTTCGTCGCTCATGGGGGGGTGGGTTCCGAGCGCGATCATCACGTCGAGCAAGGCGCCGCGCGCGGTCAGCTCTTCGTGCAGGACACGGAACATCGAAGCGATCGGAGCCGTACGCGTCGGATCCGGAACGAGCGCGAGCACGCGCATTCCATCCACGTTCCAGCGACCGATCTCGTCGGCGCACAGCGCACGCACCTCCGACTCGGTGAGGGCCATGCCTTTCTGTCCGACTCCCGTCATGCTGCTAACGAGCTTACGAATCGAGTACTCTCGAAGGCTAACGGCCGGCCCATGGGGTGTCCAGACGGCCGCGAGTTCGAGGACGACTCAAGGACCACCGCCGGTGCCCCGCGAGACCACGCCACACGGGAATCGGACGCGGCGGCGCGTGGGGAGTCGTCCGGGGATCGCACCGAGTCCTTCCCGCCCTCTCGCGATTCACGGCCTTCGCTGGTGGATTGCCGCGCTCCTCATGGGCGTCACGGTCGTCAACTATCTCGACCGGACGTGCCTCGCGGTAGCCGCGCCAGCATTGAAGGCCAAGCTCGGGTTGTCCGAAGTCGACTACGCCGAGATCCTCTCCGCATTTCAAGGAGCGTATCTGCTGACGCAGCCCTTGGCCGGACGCGTCATCGACTGGGTCGGCGCAAGATTGGGGCTGGCGCTTTCAATCGCATGGTGGTCCGCGGCGCAGATTTTGGCCGCGCTCGCGAGTGGATGGCGCGCCTTCGCATTCCTTCGAGGTCTGCTCGGCATCGGCGAAGCCGGCAATTTCCCCGGCATCGCGAAGGTCGTATCGGAGTGGTTTCCGCCCCGGGAGCGCACGATCGCCACGGGCGTCGCGAACATGGGGGCGGGAATCGGCCAGGCCGCGGCAGTGCCCCTCGTCATTTGGCTCTTGTCTCGGTACGACTGGCGGGTCGCCTTCGTCACGACGGGTGCGATCGGTTGTATCTGGGGCACGCTTTGGGCGCTCGCCTACCGACCGCCGGAGGAGCATGCGTGGCTGACCGCCGAGGAGCGCACGCACATCGTCCGCGAGCGGGCCCCCGACCCTGAGGCCGACGTCACGGACGGAACGTGGTCGACGGTGCTGAGCGACAGAAACTTTTGGGCACTTGCGATCGCTCGCTTTCTATCCGAGCCCGCCTGGCAGTTCTTCAGCTATTGGATCCCCTCTTATCTCGCGAGCGAGAGACATCTGAAGCTCCGAGATATCGGCTACTTTGCGTGGATGCCGTTCGTCGCGGCCGATGTCGGCTGCCTGTTCGGGGGCGCTCTATCCCCGCTCTTCATGCGGCTCGGCTCGTCCGTCATCGTTGCACGCAAGCTGTCGACCTCGATTTGCGCCTGCCTGATGGTCTTTGCCATCTTCATCGGCGGCGCCAAGAGCACGGGCTGGGCCATCGCGTTCTTCTGCGTTGCGGCATTTGCGCACCAGGCCATGTCTTCCACGCTCTTGACGCTTCCAGCCGACCTCTTTCCAGCGCGTGCGGTCGCCACCGCCAACGGGCTCTCCGGCACGGCCGGGGGCCTGGGGGGAATGGGCTTCACGGTCCTCGTGGGGGTCGTGGTCATGCGAATCGGTTACGCACCGCTCTTCGTCGCGATTGCGCTCTTTGATCTCGTGGGGTCCGCTTGCCTTTGGGCCATTCTGCGCGACCCCGCCGATCCCGCGCGCGCTCCTCGTCGGCGGGCTTCGATGGGTTGATGGGAGCCGTCGCGGAACCCTCCCCGTCTGCCCGCTCGGCCTCGTTGTCGCGGCACCCCGCGTTCGTCGCATTCTGGTTCGCGGAGGGGGCTTCGGCCTTCGGCTTTCAGATGCTTTCGGTCGCCGTGGGGTGGCAGATCTACGCGATCACGGGTCGCGCCTTCGACCTCGGCTTGATTGGCCTGGTGCAGTTCGTTCCTTCGTTGCTGCTCGCGCTGCCGGCCGGGCATGCCGCCGACCAGTTCGAGCGCCGACGCATCGTGCTCTACGGACAAATCGGAGAGTGGTGCGCCATCACCACCTTGGCCGCCCTGACGTTCCTGCATGGGATCCACGAAGCCGGCGTCCTCGCCCTCG
>Ga0209274_10000705_pt1 | contig 18521 bp, 18 predicted proteins | sample HubBroMetageREF1_FD_188343 | JGI IMG/M metagenome (GOLD analysis project Ga0209274, IMG submission 188343) | Reference soil microbial communities from the Hubbard Brook experimental Forest, New Hampshire, USA - Hubbard Brook CCASE Soil... | ecosystem: Environmental > Terrestrial > Soil >...
CGCGTCAAAGCTTCCTCGGATGACGCCTTTCGCCGCTTATTACGCTACTTCGTCGGCTTTTATCGAGACAATCTCTTTAACGATCATTGGGGCGAGCAAGCACACATTGCTTCGGAAAATGTCCTTGGTCTTTCCATGGTTTCGCTAGGGTTGACCACCGAAGAAGCTCGAAAAGTCTGGCGACCCTTCCTCGATTGGACTGCGGGTTCGCCTGGAATTTACACGATTCAGCCAGGTATGGATATTGGCAGCATGCCCGCTCGGCACTGGTGGGATGTTGAGTGGAGGAAGGAGCAGCACCAGCATGCGTTCGACTCGGACACGCGACCCGGCGCCAGCCCGAATAATGCGTGGTGGACGGGAGACGGAGGCCAAGTGGCCTCGACCATCTACGGCTACGAATCGCTCTGGTTGCCGGCATCGCTACTCGAAGATGATTCGCAGGAGCGGCTCGCGAATGCGTTGTTTGCCGGATCTCGCTCCCAACTGATCGAGCTGCATTTCAACAAAGGGCTCGGGGGAGCGCCGCCCGAGGCTGTCGAAGCAACAGGGGATACCGCGACGAACCCTGCCGTGTTGAATGCGTTTGCGCTGGCGATTGTCGCGGACGGCGCAGGCGGGTATCCAGGAGTACGCGGCCACGAGCCGGACGTCGAAGCAGCACGGAAATCCCGCGCACAAGTTCATCGTTGCATGAACGAGCTGCGCGCAGTGGCGCCAAGGAGCGGAGCGTATGTTTCGGAGAGTAATTTCTTCGAAGAGGACTGGCAGCATTCGTATTGGGGCAGCAACTATGCGCGCCTGACACTGGTGAAAAAGAAATATGACCCGACAGGATTGTTCTACGTACATAACGGCGTCAGCTCAGAAGAATGGAGCGGGGACGGTTTCACTAGGCGCTGAACCGGACGTAGTGACTGTCAACTGCTGAAACCAGGCGATTACGCTCACAATCCGCCGGAAACTTGTGAAACAAGGCGCGTCCTCGGGTCATAGTGCCCGCACGCGTTACCTGACAGTGAGGGCCATTTTCCGATTGCTACTTCTTTGGTCAAGGCTCCGAGCGAACTGAGCGCGCGTCTGCGAGTTTGCCCCGGCAGTCTCCTTTCGGCGTAGCGAAGGGAATTCGTCGGGGCGTTACTGCGCCTAAAACACCAACGCCCCGCCAGCCTCGCGTGGGCTGACGGGGCGTGCACCAGGCTGGGCTAACTCTACTACGAGATTGGCAGCCGTTCCGTCCGGGCGTGACTTCCGTTCGGATTCGTGTCCGGATATAGCATCGCATTGAGGCCTTCAACATACACCGCTTCAAGCCGGCGACCTTCGCTCGACTTCCCCACCAGCAAAGCGCTCTGGCTGGCCCATCGATTCGTTAACACTTCGCGCATATAGATGTTCACGTTCTCCCCACTTCCGTTGATCGTAACCACTCGGGCTCCGGCCTCAGACTTCACCGAGAGCGAATACTGTCCGGCCTTCAAATTCTTGCTGCCACACTTCACGTTGTAAGGCAGCGAAACTTTGCCCTGAAAATCGGCCTTCGCTAATTTCGCACTGGCAACGTGCACCGGCTGCGCAGCAGTCGTTTCCGTGCCTGAAAATGCGAATTCGTCGGGGGCCACGTCGCTCTGCGCGCGCGCCGTGGCCGGCAGCAAACACGCAAATCCCAACGCCACTGTAATTATCGAAGTCTTCACGGCAGTCATGATCCTCATTTTCTTCTCCTCTGCTCCTCTAATCTTTGCACTTGAATTTTTCATCTTGTTCCTCAGTGCGTGCGCAGTTTCATTCAAGACCGCGATTCGTTCAATGCAAAGGAGATACTTTGTTGGTAAAACGGAGATAAAGTGGTAACAGCTTGACGCCAAGGCGCTTATACCGCTCGGCCTCACGATGGCTCGCGCCTTAGCGGACTACGCCATACTGGTTCGAAAGGGGTAATTCCCCAAGGTTTGCAAACCGCTGATTTCACTGAGATGAAACTGGCTGGCTGAGCTAGTCCGCAGGGTACAGATTGTGGACTATGAGAGAACCGTGACATGAAATCTCGTGAACGAAGTGGCTTCGCGGATCGCACCGTCACCGATGACCGCGTGACATCTGATTTTCAGATCCCGCTAGCAAACTGAATAAGTCATCCCAAGGGTACGGGATTGGTGTAAGTCGAGCTCTCATGTAGATTGCTCGGGGAGGATTCATGAGCATACTCGCGGCACTTAGACGCGAAGAAAAGAAGGTAAAGAAGCAGTTGGCTAAGTTGCAGCACGATTTGATTGGTTTGCAGTCGGCGGCAAAGGCTTTGGGCAAGTCCGCATCCCGTGACATCACCCGCGCAAAGAAGCACGTGCTGTCGGCGAAAGGAAGAGCCAAGATTTCAAAAGCAATGAAAGAACGCTGGGCGAAGGTCAGAGCGCAAGCTAAGAAGACCGCCGCTTAATCGGTGAGATCAGTTTCGCGCTTCTTGGCGCTTGTGCGACCTAACGCCCTTGATCACCCCCTGGTTCCTGGAACACCTAGTCAGGTAACGAAGTCTGTTGATAGCCGAGTGTCAATAATTTCCCCGGAGAACTCTCGGGTGGCTCCGCCGTTCGGTGATGCGGGGGAGCCCCAGAGTTTAATCTTCGCCACTCGATCCACACAATTCGCGTGTATAAAAACTTCTCATTTTGCGAAGATTGATGCCCGTCGAGATCCGGCGGGCCTAATTCCGTACAGAACGGTAATGCGTGATTGAAGGAGTGAAGGGGCGGAACAACCCGCCCCTCGCATTCGCGCCACATCAATCAGTTTCGCCCTTGTTGTGCGGCCCTTGCTCTTGTTTGTGCGAATCCAGGCTCGGCGCTTAGCTGTTTTTCCGCACTGACCCAGTCCTCGACATCCTTCCCAGGCTCACTGCCGCGCTGTGTGTACAGCTCGTATGCTCGGTGAGCGATATCTTCTTTGGAAAGCTCTTTGCGTTCAATCATGGCAACCTCCTTGGTTGTCGGCACGATGGCAACACTCGTCCCTCCGCTTGTGATTTGCGGACTACTTGCCGTTTGTTGCGACGCTGACTTTGATCTGCTTCGGCTTGGACTCTTCACGCTTGGCCATATGCAGCGTCAAGATCCCGTTGCGATAGTCAGCTCGAATGTTTTCCGAGTTGACCGTGTTCGGCAACGAAAAGCTCCGCATGAATGAACCGTACGCGCGTTCAATCCGGAGGTAATTTTCTTCCTTGACGCCCGTTTCGAACTTGCGCTCTCCACGAATGGTCAAAGTGTTGTTTGTAATCCGGACGTCAATGTCCTTGTCTTGAAAGTCCGGAAGTTCGGCCTTTACGACCAATTCATTCTCAGTTTCGTAGATGTCCACGGCCGGCGCCCACGTTGCTAGATCGGCATGACCGGACAGGTCACGAGTAAAGCTGTCATCGAAAAGACGATTGACTTCGTTCTGTAGCACGAAACCACGGGACTGGTCCCTACGTGTAATAGTATTCATGGATCTCCTTTAAGGTCTTGCTGGTTATCTTGGCGAGGGGTGGTTCAGATATCTTCCACTGCGTTCAGGTGAACTGAAGAATCCCAGGTCCGCAATCACCCTGTGCTTCTGCTACGTTGTTGTCAACGGAATTATGGCCGAGTATTAGTAATAATTTATCTTCGCAGCGTCTGCGCTTCATAAGCCGAGCACATCAGAGGCTTTAGAGGTGCAAGACGAATTCGAACTATTTCACCAGCGGAGCAGGAATTCACTCCTGGAACGGAAGATGTAACTGCGGCCCTGATTTCGGTAGGCACGCATCGGCGCGAATCATCACTACTGTCGGAAGCGTGGGACAAATAAAGCTCTGCAACTTAGAAATGAAATCCGGCCGGCCATCCTTCGGGGTGGTCGGCCACTTTTTGTGTTTACGGCCGCGCCGAATGACCGCAAGCAGCGAGGTTACAAGAACGACATTTCACCATATCGGTTTCCATATTCAGGGTTACACTTTGCGCGCGTAATACCTCCTCGCCGATCACGAGAGATTGGCTGGAGCCGCCGGGTGAGATGGCGAACGGAGACCGACACCGCGATGCGTCTGAGTTGGAATGAAATACGGGTACGTTCCGCGAGTTTCGCGGATGAATGGAAGGGCGCGCGACACGAACGAGGGGAATCGCAGACATTTTACAATGAGTTTTTTGAAGTCTTCGGTGTCACTCGACGCCGGGTCGCGAGCTTCGAAGAGCCCGCCAAGAGGCTTGGGACAGCACAGGGTTACATTGATCTGTTCTGGAAAGGGGGTCCTGCTTGTCGAACAGAAAAGCGCAGCCCGGCGCAGCGCGGTACCTTCATCCATTTATAGGCTCGAAAGAGTTCATCAATGGATTGGATCGTTGGATTTTGGCGCCAGACGGCACATCTCCAAGTTCACTCCGTTCGATGCCCGGTGTGACGGAGCGGATCGCGTCCGTGCGGGAGTTTAGGCTTCGAAGTGACAGTGCGCCAACGCAAGAATTGGCAAACTCACCTACCCGTTACCACGTCACCGTCATTCCGGATCGTCCCTTCCTGGTGGTTCCAGAGTCCAGCTCGGAGAGACGGAAGCACGTCCCTATCGCGTGGCTATCGCCACCGATCATCCCTAGCAGTCTGGTTCGAGTACTTTTGGATGCGGACCTTTGGCACTTCGGCGTGCTGACTTCAAGCATGCACATGGTGTGGCTACGTCAAATCGGCGGCAGGCTGAAGAGCGACTATCGATACTCAGTTGGCATCGTCTACAACGCTTTTCCTTGGCCTGAGGCGACCGACCGCCAAAGAGAGAGGGTTCGTGCGCTCGCCCAGCAGGTACTGGACGCGCGGCAAGAATTCCCGACGGCCACGCTTGCTGACCTCTATGACGCGGATACAATGCCGCCGAGACTGCGGCGTGGCCACGGAGCGCTTGATGACGCAGTGGATAAACTCTACCGATCCGCTGGGTTCTCTGGAGACCGCGATTGAGTTGAGCATCTGTTTGGTCGGTACGAACGTCTAGTCGCACCGCTGGTTGTTGCAGCGTCCCGGCCAAGGATTCGCCGTACGAGAGGGAGCTAGGATCGGAGCGCGTGGTGATCTATCTCGCCGAGCCAATCCTGGCCGGCAGTCCGCCCATTCAGGCGGAGGTAAGCTACTCCATTCGTCATGAGCTCGCCGCCACCGTGGAAGACATTCTCGCCCGCAGGCTCGGCTCGCAGCTCTTCTCATGGAGAGAGGCCATCCGCTCGGCACCATTTGTGGCTTCGCTGATGGCTCAAGAGCTGCAATGGTCAAGCGAACAAGCCAAATCGGAAACCGCGAAGTACGTCGGCAAGATCAACGGATTTATGGAACGCGCAGGACTCGAACCCGAAACATCCTCCGTCACTTCCACGAGCCGCGCACCGGCCGATTGAAATTTAAAGGAGAACTGCCATGACCGCGTACTTAGGGGCCATCGATCAAGGAACAACGAGCACGAGGTTCATCGTGTTCGACCGCACGGGAAGGATCGTCTCAGTCGCGCAGAAGGAGCACGAGCAGATTTATCCGAAGCCAGGATGGGTGGAACACGATCCGGAAGAAATTTGGCGGCGCACGCAGGACGTGATCAGCGAGGCCATGGAAAAAGGAGGCTTTCAACCCAAGGACTTGGCCGGCATCGGGATCACCAATCAGCGGGAGACCACAATCGTGTGGAACCGCAAAACAGGAAGAGCCGTTTACAACGCCATCGTCTGGCAGGACACGCGCGTCGAGGATTATGTCGCGGAATTGTCTCGCGACGGAGGCCAAGACCGCTTTCGAGCAAAGACGGGCCTGCCCCTGGCGGCATACTTTAGCGGACTCAAGATTCGCTGGATTCTCAACAACGTTAATAGCGCGCGGGAAGTCGCGGAGTCAGGTGACCTGCTTTTCGGCAACATCGATTCCTTTCTGGTCTGGAAGCTGACCGGTGGGACGAATGGCGGCATTCACCTCACGGACGTGACCAATGCCAGCCGCACGCAGTTGATCGACTTGCATACGCTGAAGTGGGATGAAGAGCAGCTCAAATTATTTGGCATTCCAAAGGGAGTCTTGCCGCGGATCGCGTCCAGCAGCGAAGTGTACGGGAAGGTCACGACGATTCCCGCCGTGCAAGGAGTGCCTGTCGCTGGAATTCTTGGCGACCAGCAGGCAGCGCTGGTCGGTCAAGCCTGCTTCAATACCGGCGAAGCGAAGAACACCTACGGCACCGGCTGCTTCCTGCTGATGAATACAGGCTCGGAGCCGGTGCCCTCCCAGTACGGCCTGATCACCACGGTTGCATTTAAGCTGGGCGACAAGCCCGCGCAGTATGCACTGGAAGGAAGTATCGCGATAACGGGTGCGCTCGTGCAGTGGATGCGGGACAACCTCGGCCTGATCGAGAAAAGCGCTGACATCGAGACTTTGGCGCGCACGGTAAATGACAACGGCGGCGTTTATTTCGTTCCGGCGTTTTCCGGTTTGTACGCGCCCTATTGGAAGACGAGTGCTCGCGGGGTGATCGCAGGCCTCACGCGCTACGCCAACAAGGGCCATCTAGCGCGCGCGGTTCTGGAGGCCACGGCGTACCAGACTCGCGAAGTCGTGGAAGCGATGGAGATGGACTCCAAGGTCAAGCTTCACGTGCTTCGCGTGGACGGCGGAATGGTCGCGGACGATCTCTTGATGCAATTCCAGGCCGACATTCTCAATCGCAATGTCATTCGCCCGCTAACCGTACAAACCACGGCGCTGGGAGCGGCGTATGCCGCCGGATTGGCGGTCGGATACTACAAAGATCTCGAAGAACTCCGCGCCAACTGGGCAGTGGACCACACATGGAAGCCACAGATGGAAGACGCGGTGCGCGAACGTCTCTACAAGGATTGGAAGAAGGCGGTAACGCGGTCGTTGGACTGGGTTTCCTGAAACTCTTTCATGGAGGAAGAACGATCATGACTTCACCGGCATTCGGAGAGTTTATCGGAACCATGGTGTTGATTGTGCTCGGTGACGGCGTAGTTGCCGGCGTGCTCCTGAAACGATCCAAGGCGGAAGCGAGCGGCTGGATGGTGATCGCGACGGGCTGGGCTTTCGCTGTGGTTGGTGGAGTCTTCGCCGCTATCGCCTGTGGCAGCAAGGACGCCTTGATCAATCCTGCGTTCACCCTCGGAATCGCAATCTCGTCAGGCGACTACTCGAACTTTCTTCCTTTCGCCGGAGCTCAACTGGCGGGAGCATTTGTCGGCGCAGTTCTGGTTTGGGTGCATTATCTGCCCCATTGGAAGGAAACTCCGGATGCCTCTGCGAAATTGGCTGTGTTTTGCACCGGGCCGGCTATTCGAAGTTTTGGCGCCAACCTAATCAGCGAAATTATCGGCACATTCTTTTTGGTCTTTGTCACCGCCGCGATGTTCTCGAAGACCGTATTGAAGGATGGCCCCGCTGCCGGTCTGGGCCCCTACCTTGCAGGCGTCGTGGTCTGGGCGATTGGTCTCTCGCTGGGCGGCACGACGGGATATGCGATCAATCCAGCGCGCGACCTTGGTCCGCGCATCGCTCATGCGGTGCTTCCCATTGCAGGTAAGGGAAGCTCCGATTGGGAGTATGCGGGCATTCCTGTGGTTGGCCCTCTTATCGGCGCGAGCCTCGCGGGCCTTCTGCTGCACGCGTTGCATTTCTGAGCGACATCAAATATTCAACAGCTAAGTATCCGAATGATCGTAAATCCGCCAAACATTCGGCAGTCGGCAAAACACAAATCCGGCGAGCAGCTAAGTCGCGAAAAGACGAAAATCGCAACTCGCCTGTTTGCTGGAACTTGCCGCGTCCGATGTAAATGCGCCTCCTGCGCTCTGTATTTAATAGCTATCCGCCTAAGTAACGAGTATGGTCGAAGTAGTCTCACTAGCATCCTGCCGTACCCTTCTACGGCTTACGGCTCCTTGCGAAATCAGACGTTATTCGTCGCGCACAGGAGCCTCATGGCCACCCCAAGACTACCCAGTCGTGTTACTGCCAGGTCCGCGGATACCGATGGAAACCGCAACAATATCCAAAATCTGATTTTGCTGGCCCTGCCCGCCGACGAATTGCATGCGGCCGCCAAGAAAATGGAGTTCGTCGAACTTCCCACTCACTCCGTCCTGCATGATGCGGGTGAGTCAGTCACGCACGCCTACTTTATCAATAGCGGCCTGGCGTCCGTGCTCAGCGTGATGACCGACGGAAAAAGCGTCGAAGTGGGTTTGGCAGGCAAGGAAGGATTCATCGGCCTTCCGCTCGTCGTGGGCCTAAGCACGAGCCCGACGCAAGTCGTTATGCAAGTTGCGGGGAGCGCCCATCAGATAACCGCTGCAGACTTTAGAGAAGTTCTGTCGCACTCGCCAGTGTTAGAAAAAAGCTTGAATCGTTACTCGCAGAGTCTCGGAATGCAGGCGACCCATGTGGCCGCCTGCAATCGACTGCATGAGGTGGAGGAGCGCCTCGCTCGCTGGCTCCTGATGAGTCAAGACCGGCTGGGCGGAGACGTCGTGCCTCTAACTCAAGAATTTCTCGCGCACATGCTCGGAACCAGGCGCGCGAGTGTCACTGTTGCCGCCGGCATCCTGCAAAAAGCCGGCTTGATTACCTACAATCGCGGCAGCGTGAGAATTGACAGCCGCAGCGGCCTGGAAGATGCCGCCTGTGAATGCTACGCCTCAATCAGACAACAGTCGGAAAGATGGGAAAAGGAAGTCAACCGACTTGGTACGGTACCGCGCTGACCTCGGCTGCGCGCGAACATAGGATGCTGCCCGCAGGAGGGCCTTATGTTCGAGAATAACTGGCGGGCGCTCTACAAAGCCGCTGTTCTCGAGATCGACCCGGTGAAACTGGAACTTCGCGTCAAAGCCGTGGAGGACGCCATCCGCGCGCGCCAGTCCCTCGACGGCCAGGTTTCCGGCGAAGAGCGAGCAGCCATGCGGGAAGCACTGGATTCTTTGGGCGTACTGAAAATAGAGTGGAAGCAATACAAGAAATGAAATGCTCGCAGTGCGGCGCCTGTAACCTCGTAATTTCGCTAGAAAAAACACCTCGTCCGGCATTCGCTCACTTGGTACCCTACCGAACATAGGCTTGGGTGCTCCCCAGCGATTTGGCTGTCACCCTGAAGTTCGAGGGAGTGGCATGCTATACCGCGTTTTTATCGTCGATGATAATCCTTCCGTTCGAACCGAAATCCGCGCGCAATTGGAAGCGTCCGGCTTTGCTATTTGCGGCGAAGCCTTTGATGGACTGAATGCAGTCGAACAAGCTTCGCAGCTTCGCCCCGACCTGATCATCCTCGATCTGTCCATGCCGCGAATGAATGGCTTGGACGCGGCGCGCGAACTGCGCAGCCTCTGTCCGAATGTACCCATATTATTGAACACCATGCATTCCGCGCTGATCCGCTCGGAGGTAAGCCTGCCCGAAGGCATCACGGAAGTCGTAGACAAGCGTGAGGACTTGCTGCATCGCGTCTTGCGGTTACTGCCGAAATCGGACGCCGCACCGGGCGGCAGCGCGTTGTAATCAATACGAGATCTCTACCTTGATTTCGCCTTTGAGTCGCGGCGGAATGGTCACCACTTCCTGCTCCGCTGAAAAGTCCGTCCACTTCTCTCCGTTGATCGCCACGGAGCGGATTTTCTTTCCGCCGGGAACCCTGCAGCGAAGTTTGATTGTAGCCGCAGAACCCTCCGGCACATCAATTACCGCGGAAACGTTATTCCGCTGCACATCCGAGCGCAGCTCATACGACATTTTCCCAAACCGCGTCGGCGCCGCCGTCACTGCGATTTTCTTTCCCTGCTCGAGCCACTCCCGCGGAGTCGCGCGCGCCAGCCACAACACGGAATTGTCCGGCTCCGCATATACCAGCATCCATTTGGTTAGCGTCGGGATCGTCACTTGCGCCGGCGTACAGTATGGCCCGCCGAGCGTGCCGTCAATTTTCGAACTCTCTACCGAAGTCCACGTACCCGGCGAATAGATGTGTGCCATGTGCGCGTAGAACAGCAGCAGAAATTCGCGGACCCAGTCGAATTGCAGCCGCGCGTACGCCGGCCCGAAATCCAAAAATCCGTCAATATTCACGCCGTAACGCAGCAGCCCGAACATCGAGCCGCCATTCGCCGCGAGGTTCTTCACGATGATGTCCGCCTGCTCCTCCGTCAGTTCGCCGGAATCCAGCATCTCGGAATATGCCCGCTGCTTTCCGTAGGTCGGGACGTCACCCGCCACCGCCGGCAGATACGCAGGCGTCTGCTTGCGGTCCACCGATTTTTCGAGCGCCACGTTCAGATCCTTCTTCATGTCCTCGGATTCCTGCAGCATCCTGCGCCCTCGCAATTCCAGAGCTTCGTTGGAATGTTTCCGTCCCATCTCGATCCAGACCAGCCCCAAATCATGAAAACCCCGCGCCGCCTCGGCATTATTCGAAAAATGTGGCTGCATGAACCGGTAAGGATGCACTTTCAAGCTGCTGTCATGTTCCGACCAGCCGCGGACGATGCCGTAGGAAATATCGCCCGCTGGAACCTGCTTCGATTCTTTCCGCAGCGAGTAAAACAAATCCACGATCGCCTGAAGTTTCTCCTGATGCTTGCGCAGCAGAGCATCGTCTTTCGTATAGCTGTAATAGCGCGCGACAACTTCCAGCATTTTCCCGTATTGCCCGATCTCCGGCCCGCGGGTGTCAATCGACCCGTCGGCGCGCACTGAATTGGTGAAGTAGTCATCAATATATCGCCCGGCGATATCGAAAAGTCCCCACTCCAGAAATGCAGTTACGTCCGCATTGAACGTATCCTGGAACGTGTCCACGTTGTTGTAGCCATATCCCCCGAACACATTGATTCCGCCCAGCGGCGGATATCCATATTTCGGGTGGTCTTCCACGCGCGTGATCATCTGCAGCGAAAGCGAGCGCAGGCAAAAATCCAGAATGCGCGCGTCCGGCACTTCCACCTTCATCGGAGGGTCCAAATCGCGCTTCCACACCGCACGCACATTCAGCAGCGCCTGATAGAAATCGACGGCGGAGGGCTCGCCTCGCGGGGGAAATGGCAGATGATGATAAAAATAGTGCGCCTCCTTCAATTGCCCGCCGTCCACCAGCAGCACCCGGTACCACACTGGCTGAGTCCAGAAGTGACCCGGCTCCTCATCCGCGAAAATCGTTTCTTCCCAGTATCTTTGTTCGCCCGCCGGGAAAACGAAACGCACCACGGGAAGCCATCCGCCAACGAGCCCTTCCCACACATCGTGTTTGTTCCGCGCGTCCTGTATCTCCGTGAAAATCTTGCCGGCATCCACATAAATCTCGTCGCTGAATCCGCCGTAGTCGTAAGTCGGCTTCTCATCCGAATGCCGCGTGCCCACAAACGTCGGCACGCGCAGAGGAGGCAGCGCCGCCGCGACGTCCGCGTAGATCGGGTCACCATTCCCTGTCAGTAATTCCGCTCCCAGCACATCCGCGCGCGTTTTGCCGATTTCATCCATCGTTCTGCCGCGATACAGCGAGTTCTGCGCGACGCTGGTCGGCTCCAAACTCTTTGCCAGCGTCAAAATCACGCCCTGCTGGTTCACATAAACAATGCTGCCCTTCCTGTCTTCCACGTTTTCGAATACCGCTGCGCCGCCGACCGGTTCACGCAGCACGGCCATCAGCGTCCACACCCCGAATTTCCCGTGCTGCGCGACCTTCACCTCTTTCTGGCTTGCCGCGTCGAGCATCACCACGCCCTGCGCGCTAACATCCAGGCTCTGCAATCGAAGATCAGAAGCCACAGCGTGATTTTCAGCGGCGCTCTGAGGCGACGGATGCGCAAAAGAAGAGGGCATGCCAGTGAGCAGGCCAGCGACGGCACACCATGAGAACAGGGATCTACGCATCATTCGTATCCTCTCCCGACTTTCTGCGCTCTAACAAACAGACGCTACGAATCAGGTCTTCAGCAGTGGAGTCCACACTTGCATCGGAGTCGCTTCGCGATTCGCCCACGCGTAATACGGAATGAACGTGAGCGCCACCGGCTTGTTCTTCGGCGTATCCGGCGTGTACGTGGAATACAACGCTTCGTGCGCGCTTCCGAATTCCAAGCTCGCGCCCGGATGCTCCAGCACCACCACGCCGCCCAGCAAATCTGGCTCGAACTTGCTTTGGAATTCGCCCGTCGTTTTGCGCCCCAAATCCAGTGCTACGTCCTCGAGCACCGTTCCACTGGGCTGATCGAGTTGTTCCAGGCAATACACCAGCGGACCGCGCTGCACCGCCACACGCCCCGCATCTTCCACTACGTGAGGATTCGCTTCGATCACCTGTGGAACCATTTCCATCTTCAGATGCACCACGTCGCCCGCCGCCCAACGCCGTGTTATTGGCAAATATTCTCCAGGCTTCGCGCCCGCCACGGGCTTGCCGTTCACTGCAACCTGTGCGCGCTCGGCCCATCCTGGAATCCGCACGTAAAATGTAAATTCCGCAGGTTGCGCCGGCGTCACGGCAATCTCCACGCCGCCGTCCCATGGATAATTTGTCTTCTGCGTGATCTTCAGCCCGGTGCCGTTCTCCAGGTGCCAATCGAGTTCTGAATTGTCGTACAGATGCACGTAAATTCCGTCTTTGCTCGTGCTGTAAAAATATCCCGGCAGCGAAGCGAACGTCCGCTCCAGGTTTGGCGGGCAGCACGTCGTGTCGTACCAGGTATTCCGAATCTTGTCGCCCGTCGCTGGATCAAACGCCAACGGATTTCGGTAGCAATAAAGCGTCCCATCCAGCGACATCCCCGAATTAATACCGTTGTACAGCGCTCGCTCGATCACATCCGTGAATTTTGCGTCGCCCGTTACCGCGAGCATCCGCCAGTTCCACATCATGTTGCCGATCGCGGCGCAGCTTTCTCCGTACGCGCGCGCATTCGGCAATTCGTAAGCGTCGCCAAACGCTTCACCCGCCGCGCGGGATCCCACGCCGCCGGTGACGTACATTTTGCTGCTGGTCATGTCGTTCCACAGGTTGTTCAGCGTCTTCAGGTAAGTAGCGTCGCCCGTCTCCATGTAATAATCCGTCGCGCCGCAGCAGGCGTACATCGCGCGCACCGCGTGCCCTTCCAGCTTTGTCCTCGCCGTGAACGGCGTGCCGCTAAACATGTAAATCGTGCGCCGCGCTTCCAGCTGCGCGCGGTCATCACCCTGCAGGATGTATCCTGCCAGCTCCAGCTGCCGCTTGTCGCCCGTCGTGCGATACAGTTCGATCAGCGCCATTTCGATTTCCGGATGCCCGGAAACAATCGGTTTCAGCGGAGCGGGGCCGTAACTCGGCAGCAGAAAATCGTCCACGAAGCGGATTCCGGCATCCAGCATCTTGGGATCGCCGGTGCCGCGATAAAATGCGATCGCGCCCTGTAAATAATGTCCCATGTTGTAAAGCTCGTGGCCGGTCGTCTGCGTTTGCACCGTCATGCTCAGCGGCGCCTTGTCCTCCACGTAATAAGTGTTCAAGTAACCATTGGGCTGCTGCGCTGCCACCACATCGTCAATGAATTTCTGTGCCGAAGCGCGCAGTTGAGGATATGCTCCCGACTGGAGCGTGAACCCCACCGCCTCCGTCCATTTATAAATGTCAGAGTCAGAATAAACCGGTCCGCTTTGCGCCGCGGTGCTCTTGCCTATCAGCCGGCGAAAATTATTCATGCGCCCGTTCGCTTCCAGCAGGTCGTGCATGCTGGGAATGCTCTTCTCCACGTTGATTACGCGCCGCTTCTCCCAGAATCCGCTGTCGATCGTTACCGCATGGACCGGAATATTCTTCAACTTCGCATACGGAGATCGCGCGAGATTTTCGATGCCCTGATCTTTCCACGATGGATTATCGAGCAGGGTGGGCGTAACCTGCTGGCTCAGACCATTCTCCCGCCGCGCATCGCTGGCCACAGCAGCAAACAATTCTTTCGTCGGCAACAAACATGCTGCCGCACCTGCCGACACCGCCGAAGTCACAAACCGCCGCCGCGAAATATCCTTTTTCTTGTTCATCCCAGTCTCCCCGAGTAATTTTCACCATATCTCGCGGCAGCAGATCGTGATTTCCACCGTCGCCAAACCATCGCTCATCACCAATCGATGCCGGCAGTCTCCAACCGCTCAGTATAACCAAATGCGCGTAAACGTTTACTCATTTTCCGGCGACCTCCCTCTGCCGCGTTTTATTCAGCTATCACTGCGCAGCCGTCGCCGCCTTGTCCACGCTTTGCAGATCATCATCCAAGCCCAGATATTCCCAACGCAGCAAAACGATCGGCACATTCCCGTTCTTCCACAAATAATCATCAAAAGCGCGCAAGTTGAACGCATCATCCTGCTTCAACCGCGCGTCGGCCAGAAACCGCATGATCTGGATCTTGCCGATCTGATAGCTGATCGCCTGGCCCGGCCCCACGGCGAAACTTGCAGCCTCTTCCTCGGCGGTTTTTAGATCCATCGGGACGTAATGCATCAGGTTGTCGGCGGCCTGGCGAATCGTAAATATTCCTAGCGCCAGTTTCACGTCCACTTCCACGCGCAACGCGCGCAGCCGCATGAAATTGTAAATAATCTCGCGCGAGCGCGGGCTGTCGTCGAACAGGCCCGCCTGCAGCATCATTTCCTCTACATAAAATCCCAGCCCTTCGTTTGGCCCCGAATCATAATAATGCCGCCGGATCGGATCTTCGTGCATCCGCGACCAAGCCATCTGGAAATAATGCCCTGGCACACCCTCGTGCACCATGTCGGGCCGCGGATCTTTCGCCGTCGCCAGCCAGAAATATCCCAGCGCCGGTGACGGCTCGTTCAGCCAGCGCACACCGGTTGCGTGCAGAAAATCGTCGGTCTCCCCGAAACCGGAAAGCGCGTTCACATATCCCGGCATCAACCGAATCGTATAGTGTCCGATCGCCGGCGAAACCGTCAGGATCCCTTTCTTCTCCAGAAAATCGCGAATCGCCAACTCGTCGCGTTCACTCGTACGGATTTGCTCGTCAATGTTCGATGCGATCTTCAGCTCCGGCAACCCCTGATTCCGCTGCCTCTCAATCTGCTCGAAAGTCACCGCACGTTCCCACTCTTGCCGGCTGATCGCCAGCAACTGCTCCGGTGTGTAAGGAATCAGCGCCACGTGGCTCAAAAAGAATTCGTAGTTCGCGCGCCCCACCGCCGCATTATCCGACATGCTCGGCAAATGTTCTTGCAGCCACGCACGATAGGCTTCCAACGCGAAGATTGCTTTTTCCGTCGCGGCCTGGAATTCCGCGGACAAATCTCCCGCATGCGATCCCTCCGCATGCAGCATCGGCCCAACTTCGCGGCCCACCACCTGCAGTTCGGGCCGTACTTGCGCTAGCGAGCTGATCGCGAGCTGCGCGAACGGGCGCACCGCGTGCAGATTCGCTTCTCCGTCGCTCAAAATCTTGGGTATGTCCTGCATGCGCGTAACGATTTCGCGGCTTTTCGCCGCATCGAACGGCGGCGGTTCCACCAGCGATTCCAGCAAAGCCGTAAGCGTCTGATCCAGATAAAAAGTCGGATCGCGTTCCCAGCGCCGGTTCAAATCCAGTTCCCAACGCACACGCGCCAGCGCCGACCCCATCAACCTGTCGTCCACTCTTTCGCTAACAGTCCATCCCGCGCGATCCAGCTTCTGCCACCGCGCTTCAAATTCCTCGAGTTGCGCCCGCTGCTTCGCAATCGAACCCGCCGACCAATCCCGTCCGCCGACCGGATGCTCGAGCCGCGGAATATCGTCCGTCGAAAATGGTTGGTAACGCGCCCGCCAGATCCAGAACTCGGCCGCAAACTGTTGCAGCGCGCCAGCCTGCGGCGCCGCTTGCTGTGTTACGACGTCCGCGCGCATCAACGCGGCGCAAGAAATCAAAATCAGCAACGCCAGAAGGCCGCGACAGAACGCAACCGTGCAATTTCTCTCGGCAGAGCGCACAGGCCGCTCCGCGCCTCGCCCAACGTTGGAATCATGAATCGTCACGAACACCCCATGAAGGCCTTGAATCTAGCTGATCGGTGGGCGCATCTTGTGCCACTCAGTATGGTTCTGGAAAATCCGCGCCGCCGCAAGCACCGTGTGATCATCGAGCGCCCGGCCGATGAATTGCACTCCGAACGGCAGCTTGTCCTTGCTCAACCCGCACGGCACGCTGATCGCCGGCAATCCGCACAAACTCGAAACTCCATCCGGCGCTCGCCGTTCGATTGGCCCCGCCGAATCATCTTCCGGCGGAGCGCTCAATGGCGACGCCGCTGACGATTCGCCCGCCGTTGCCAGCACGTCGAACCGCTCGAACAATTTGTCCACCTGCGCCTGCAAAAACGTCCGCACGCGTTGCACCTGCAGATAATCGCCAACGGAAAATTCCTGGCTCGCGTAACCATTGATCTTCCCGACCGGATCAATCAATTCCGCGCAGCGCCCGGAAACAATCAGCTCCTGAAACGCTGAAGCCGATTCCATCAAAATCGTCAGCTCGGCTGCCTCTTCGTAAGGCCCGTCCGGCATCTCCACGTCCGTGATCGTCGCGCCATTTTTCTCCAGCACTTTTAAAGCAGCATCCACCGCCGCTTGCAATCCCGGCTCTTGCTCGTTCCACACGTTCGTCAACCGCCCGATGCGAATCGGCTTCGCAGTTTCTCCGGCCGCAGCAGAATAAGCAAAGTCTGAAACGCCCGCCGGTAACGAATCGAAATCCAGCGGATCATGTCCTGCCAAAACGGAAAGCACCAGCCCGCAATCATCCGCCGTGCGCGCCATCGGCCCCAGCTTATCCATCGACCACGCGATCGCCATTGCGCCATGCCGGCTCACGCGCCCAAAACTCGGCCGCATCCCGGAAATTCCGCACCACGACGAAGGACAAATAATCGAGCCGCGCGTATCCGATCCGATCGCCCAAGGCGCCATCGCCGACGCCACAATCGCGCCCGACCCGCTGGACGAACCGCACGTCCAGTACTGTGTGTTCCAAGGATTTTTGCACGGGCCGGTCAATGACGCGTCGCCGGCGGAATATCCCAGCCCGCCAGCCAGCTCAATCATCGCCGCTTTCCCGATCAGCACCGCTCCGGCGCGGTTCAATTTTTCGATCACCGTCGCGTTGTAGTTGAATGTTTGCTTCGCCAGCGGACGCGCTCCCCACGTAGTCGGATACCCTTCCACCGCCACAAGGTCCTTCGCCGCATACGGCACGCCGTGCAAAGGTCCGCGATACTGCCCGGCAGCAATTTCTTTTTCAGCCGCATGCGCCTGCTGCAGCGCCAAGTCTCGCGTGACTGTCGCAAATGCGTTCAGCTTCGGCCCAAGCGTTTCGCTGCGCGCCAAAAAACTTTCCGCCAGCTCGACGGGCGAAATTTTGCCGCCGCGAATTTGTTCGCCAAGCTCGCGCACCGAAAGATAGAGAATGTCTTCGCTCAACACGGATTAATTCACCCTCTCACCGAACCTGCGCGCATCCGGCCCCTGAATCAAGAGCCGCCGGTTCATCACTCACTATTTTTCCCGCTGGAAAGTTTCAAGACCGTCACCGGCGGATCCCCATTCTGCAGCGCAAACGCCCGAACGGGAGCCAGCATCGTTTCGTTGTAGGCCAAAATCCTGCGCAGATGTTTCCGTTGCTCCTCCGACAATCGCTCGCCGTACTTCCGAATAATATTCGCAAGCTTCGCGTCCACGTCGCGGCTCTGCTCGGGAGTAAGCGTCGGCTTGGCCCCCGGAGTTTCCTGCTCGCCCATCGGAATCGCCGGTGATATGTTGTCGGGGTCGCGCCGCGCGTTCAACAAGCTCGGCGGTGAGAGTGAAAGCGCTGCAGCCGCGGCCGCGCCGATTGCTGCATCCAGGCCGAATTCGCGGCGAGAAATGCGCGCGGACTTCGTTTCGGCGCGGTTCGCATCCTTAATAGGAGCGCTCGAATTGTCGGAAGATGAGTTCGACACGGAGGTATAGTCTTGTATATATTATCCACGCGTCAAGACCTTTCATGCACGGATGCATCGTCTCCACGTAAGCTTCTTGTCACCATGTACTTATTTGCGCCGCAGTGCGAACCGCGCGAAAAGATCCGCAGCGATTTCAGGCAGTATCAGAATCACTAGGATATTAATGACCACCAACGCGCCGGTCGGTTCCCCCGCCGCCACTCCGCAAGCTCCGACCTTCGCGCGCGGCCTCGGCCTGTTCGACTCGGTGATGGTCGTAGTCGGCGTAATGATCGGCTCCGGAATTTTCATCGTGTCTGCAGACATGTCGCGGCAAATCGGCAGCGCCGGCTGGCTGCTCGTCGCGTGGTTTTTCACCGGCGTGCTCACCATCGCCGGAGCGCTCTCCTACGGCGAACTCGCGGCCATGATGCCGCGCGCTGGCGGAATGTACATCTATTTGCGCGAAGCATTCTCCCCGCTCTGGGGTTTTCTCTACGGCTGGACGCTCTGCACCGTAATCCAGACCGGCACCA
>Ga0209274_10000708_pt1 | contig 18475 bp, 16 predicted proteins | sample HubBroMetageREF1_FD_188343 | JGI IMG/M metagenome (GOLD analysis project Ga0209274, IMG submission 188343) | Reference soil microbial communities from the Hubbard Brook experimental Forest, New Hampshire, USA - Hubbard Brook CCASE Soil... | ecosystem: Environmental > Terrestrial > Soil >...
AAATCTTCGATGCCAAGAGCATACTCCAACTTCGGTGGAACTGTTGCTTGAGTGAAGTTTATTTCGGGAATCCTTACACGGTAGCAGGGCAGAAAGGTAGCTGTCAGCCGGCCCGATAAGCATTTCGGGACGATTCCAATCCCGTACCAAGGTAGGAAACTCTGTTGAAAATAAAGGCTTTTCCACAGCGCTCATTTTGAGACTGGGGAGTACAATTCGGTTTGGTCACGCAAGTGCGGCACGTGATCTCTAATCCCAACCAGGAAAGGAACTTTTCATCCATGTGGAAGCCGACGAATCAGCCTCAGACCCCCGGACGGCCAGCCGAGCCAGAGCGTCCAACTACGTCTACCCCGAATGCGCCGGCCATGATGGCGAGCGAGCCCGCGGCCGGGCCGCGTCCGGTCGCTACCACCACCACTGCAGACCAGGCAACGATCGGCAAGTCGCTCGTGATCAAGGGCGAGGTGACTGGATCGGAATCTCTCTATATTGACGGCCGGGTGGAAGGCTCGATCAACCTTTCCGGCAATCGCGTAACCGTCGGCCGCAATGGCGTGGTCGCGGCGAACATCAATGCCCGCGAAATTGTGGTGCTGGGCAAGGTGCGCGGCAACCTGACCGCCAGCGACCGCGTGGATATCCGCAGCGACGGCTCGCTCACCGGCGACGTAGTAGCGGCGCGAATCTCGATTGAAGACGGCGCCTACTTCAAGGGCGGCATCGACATCCGTAAGGGCGGCCAGCCCACGCAGCAGAAGGCCAACGGCGAGGACAAGACGGTCGCCATGCCCGAGCCGGCGGCAGTCGGCGCGCGCGCGTAGGTTCGCTGTAGAGACGTCTCAGAATCAGCGGCGGCGTTCGCGCAACCTGCGAATGTCCGCCGCTTTGTTTTTCCGGCGTGTCGCCTAGTCCCTGGCTCGCACTGCAGCGACCATAGCAGCCAAAGAATTCCGCAGAAATCGTTCCTGCAGCCAACGAGCCAAGGGATACGCGAATCTCACCGCTGTGTTACCCGGCCGGGAAAAAGACAGGATGTCGTAAGAAACCACATTGGAGGTCAGATTCCACTCCACCATGAAACGCTCTCGCCTTGCTCAGCATGTTCAGGTAATGTTCCGTAGGCGAATCCAAAGCGCCGCCGGGCAGGTCGATCTTCTTCGATCACATAAACGATCCGGCAACAGTTAAGTGACCAAAACCCAAAATGTTTGACGAGGGCTGCGACTGCAGTCTCGGGCTGAATGGGAGCATCGGGCCAACAGAGACGAGCGCCCGGCATATCGAACATGTCCCATCGACGCAGCGCGCTCACAGCTCGATCGAACGTTGTTGCCCCCTGGCCCAGATTGACGCGGCCGCGGAGCACTGCGTAGCCAGCGGGCAGCTCGCCCCGCGTGGCGCCCGCCTCCGGATAAGAAAAATCTCGAGCTCGCTGGCTGGCAAGAATTGTCCGAATTCGCGATTCGTCAGGTCTGGAAAGAAAAAACATACTCGCGAGACTTGGATTTTTCTACTCTCTGCGCTCACACCGCACCGGCAAGAGATCTGCCGGGACGCCTCCCCCGCTAGTCCACTCAATGTCGAAAGAACCACGGTAGCCGAACAACGGACCCCAGCTTCGATTGGCCACATTTACCTCAATGTGGAAACGCTGGTCCTTGTCTTCGTACCACTCGCACACCTCAGCGACGCCGGAGAAGAGCAAAGGGAAATTAAAGCCAATCAAACCCTCGTAGAACCTCTGCGCCCCAGACCGGAGGCGAAGGCCGCCTCGTTCGTCGACCGACAAATCAATATCGACGGCCAGATGCTGATGCGTGCCAAGGTAATCTACGATCCGTCCGCGCCGCTCGCTGAAGATCATGTAGGCGTCGAAGCGGCGGGGCTTGCGAGTAGCAAAGTTGCGAATCCAGGTCACGGTTTCTCGCCCGTATTCATCAACGTAGGCATAGTTCTTGATGGTGAAGGGTACAGACAGACCGCGCTCCGGAAACATGATGCGTCGCACGCTCCCGAGGTAGAGAAACGGCAGAGTATACAGCTTTCCGTGCCAAAGCTCATCCATCGTTCCAGTGCCGATACACGCGCGCTTGTCGCGGCTGCTGAAGCCAAACCTTTCCTGAATGCGGGGATGGAGAGACTTGAACTTCTCGCCGAGCGCCTGTTCGTAGATTGACCTCATCGTTTGATTTCCGCCGGTTTTCGCAGGCAGTTCTTTGCAGAAGGCAGATTGCCTGCGACCAACAATCCGACAGCCGCCAACACTGTCACTGCCAAATTCAAAGTCAGCGGGTTGAACGCGGCGGTCAGATAGGCTGGTGAGCTGATGCTCACACCCAAAGTGGCTGCAAACATGAGGGCAATGGTGCACCAAAGCGGCCAGCGTGATCGCCAGAAGACGAGCAGAATAAGCGCGAAACCAACTTCCAGGCAGCCGAACAGCGAAACCCAATTCAACAGGTGCGAACTTGCGACGCCCGCATCAGTCAGCATCTTGAGTTCATTTACATCGTGGAAGAGCAACTTGGGGATCAATCCGTGATAAAGCCAAATGATGGCGACCGCCAGACGAGAAAGGCCATAGACCAACGCCCGATCGCGAGAAACCTCTGGCGGGACACCCTGTTCAATCCACAGACGGAGTCGATCGAAGCTCCATGCCGTCGCCCAGCCGATTAGGGGGCGAAACGCCAGCCGGTCGACGACTCTACCGATCGCCCCGAATCTAGTCCGGTAATCATATGAAGTGAGAAAGCGAATGCCGCGTTCAGACGGCACATACTGCCAGTAGCCCGACCCGAACTCAATCAACGATTTAGGATCCTTCGACCAGAACTTGAGTGCTGAAGTGCGCTGACCTGACAAATCGTCGTGCTCTCCGACGCTCTCACCCTCGCCACAGATACGCAGGCCCGCTCCGATGCGGGTCGAATACAGAAACCTCTGGGGTTCTTCAGGCCCGCGCGGAAGATAATCGATCTCTGAAAAACGAAGATCCCAACGTTGGTGTAGCTTGGGCTCCTGGGTTTTCTGCCAGAGATCGTCCATGCTGCCCGAGATAAGAATCTCGACGTAAATGTTCATGCGGCTGTCTTTACCGGTAGAGTAAAGGTAGTCTGAGGCCCCTGCTTCGGCCCAGTCCTGACTTCGGTACGCCTCCAGCCGCTTAGGGCTGTGTGCCCGACCCCAAGATCTCTTTGCTCTCGCCTTCCGCCACAGCCGGATACGCCGTAGCTTTCCGCCGGCGCAGATCATTAGGCAATTGCGATCTCAGCAACCACAGACCTACGGCACCCGCGGCTGCCCAAGTGACCGAAATCAATCCTAACTGCAGCAGGTCAGCGATGCGGCTGCCTTGAGCCGATACGAATGGGATGACGCTCCTGGCCACTTCAAGACTAATGCCGCCGGCGACCACCGCAGTTAGCGCAGACTTTCCCAGCTCATCCCAACGCAGCGTTCTCAGCGAAACCAGTTTGCGGTAATGCAGCAGCAAGGCCAGTGCCAGCAGGTTCGCTCCAATACCGATATCGGAGGCCCAGGCCAGGCCGACTACCCCATACCGGTGGAAGAGCAGCGAATACACCGGCAACGAAGCGCTCGTAATCACCGTGACCGCGGCCATGGGAGTCAGCGTGTCGCCGGAAGCGTAGAAGGCGCGGGCGTAAAGTCCCTGGGCGGACCAGAGCGCAAGCGACAGCGAGAACCAGAAGAAATAGACCGCCGTGGTTTGCGTATCGGAAACCAGGAACCTTCCCCGCCGGTAGACCAGGTCGATCAGCGGGAACGCGGCGGCCATCATCCACCCCGTGGCGAGAAACGATGCGGCGGCTACGCGGTAGACGGAATCGTTTACCGTCGTAGCGAAATCTTGCAAGCGTTTCTCGTTGAACAGGCGGGCGAAAAACGGCAGCGAGGCCTGTCCCGTAGCCTGGCCGAGGACGGCAATCGGCACCGCGAATAAGCGCTTGGCATAGTTAAGCCGGGCGATATCGCCAATGCCGCTGGAAGCGTAGTGGCGCAAAATCCAATCGTCGGCCGTGACCAGCGAAACACCGAGCATTAGGGGAACCGAAAGCTTTACCCACTCGCGAAACGCTGGATTGGTGACGTCGAACGAGGGACGATAGCCGGTCCCAATGCGCGCCGCTCCGATCACACTGGCGAGAAACGGACCGACAATGCTTCCCACCAGCGCGCCATACGCGAGCGCGGCGATCCCGAAATGGCGTCCGCCAACGACTCCACCAACGATGATGAAGATGTTGTAGAGCAGCGGCCCGAAGGCAGGGAAAAGAAACAGACGGTGCGACAGGAGGACAGCGGAAACCACTCCGCCGACATAGAAGAAGATCTGCGCCGGCAACAGAATGCGCGTCAAGTGGACCGTCAGCTCCACTTGAGCAGGCGAGAAGCCATGAAACATCCAGCGCACGAACTGTGGCGTGAAGATTTCCGTAAAAATGGTGCCGGCAATCATCACCGTCGACATGACAGTGATCACAATGGAAAAGGTCTTTTGCGCGTCCGTTTCGCGCTTCTCGGCGAGGAACCGCGTATAGATCGAGATGAATGTAATGGAAGCCGCGCCGCCGGCCACGATGTAATTGAGCCAATCGGGCAAAGTGAAGGCGGCGACATAGGCGTCGGTCTGCGGTCCGGCGCCGAAAGCGTAGGCGATATATGCCTCGCGGATGTAGCCGATGACCCGCGAGAGCATCACCGCCGACATCAGCAGCAGCGTGGCCGAGAAAGCCGTGTGCTGGTGCGAGGGGCGGAAGAACCGCAGAAGTCTGGTCATGGGCCGCAGATTTGCGCCAGTAAACACTGAGCTTTCGTTACTGCGCGCAAAATGTGAATTTCCTTCAAAGCCTACCAGAGGCTTGCGCCATCAACTTACTTTATCCTCGGAATCAGCGCGCCGGTTCCTTCATTGACACTGGCACCGACGGCATTGACCCTCAGTTTGGCGGGAAGCTCTGCGGCTGAAATCCTCGCCGCAGAGCGTAGTACTCGTTGATGGGGCGGTCGTCGCTGAGAGCGGGCGTAGCGGGAGACGCCGCAAGCAGTTGATCGATGGACAGTTCGTTCTGCAGCAGCTTCGCAAATCGGCCTTCAGCATCCGGAGTGCGGTCCCACTCCACCAAATCGGCGGCGGCGGCGGCGGGAAGCCGCTGCTCCAACTCACGTGCGGAGCGATTGGGCAGAGGCCGGTCGCTGGCCAGAAAATGAAATCCCCAGTCCCCTCCAAAAGCGAACACCCGGACATAGGGGAACGATCGGCGCAGCGCAAGCGCCACGGCCGCTTTGGTGGGCGCATCGCCAAGCGGCAGCCATTGTTGCAGAATGCCTCCCGGACGAAGCCGCTGCCGAAGGACGGTATAGAAATCCTCGGAATACAGCAAGCTGGAACCGGCGGCCTCCACCGGTGGCGGCGGATCGATAGTGATCACGTCATATTGCTGAGGCGTGCGTTCCAGATAGCGGCGGCCATCGTCGATTACCACATGGGACAGAGGAGAATCCAGAACTGCTTGGGCGTCGCTGTGGAAATAGCCGAACAGACGCGGCACGCTGGGAACCAACTCCACTACCGTGGCTGGAATTCCCCAGGAGTGCAACGAGCGGAACGTTGTCCCCATGCCAAAGCAAATTGCCAGGGCATTTTGTGGAGGGCGATCGAGGAAAACCAACGGGAGGTGAGCCATCATTTTTGTGATCGGCGACAGTGAGGTCATGCCATAGCCGTTCACCAGCAGCAACTTGTTCATGCCGGTTCCGGTTGCGATCACCGTCGCTGTCGAATCGCGCAGCACTCTGCTGCTTTTCCCGTACTGATGTTCGTAATCCCGGCTCGCCAGAAAGAGCCCCAAGGCCAGGGGTAGCAATAAATAGGACGCGGCGCGCTCAGCGAAACCAGGTGCAGAACCAGAGGGCCCGATCGGCCGGAGGCCGGGGAGGCCGATACCAAAGATGAGCCAGGGCAGAGAGAGCAACACCAGTGCCCAGCGCTCGCTGATCCACGGCAGAAGCAAGAAGCCGGCCAGCAACGGACCAAGGATGCAGCCCAGAACGTTCACCGCGTACGCCTTTCCTGCCTTGGCAGGATTGCCCCCAGCCCAGCGGTCGACCAGCATCGGCGTTAGAAATCCGAGCAGGCCGGTGAAGGGTGCAATGCCCAGCAGTAGCCGCAGCGCTGCGTTGAGGTTAACTTTGGGGCTCGCCGCCACCAGCGGCAGCAACGCGAAGAACGCCAGCAGCGTCCAGAGCAAGGCGCTTTCCCTGCCGTGCCGAAAGCTCCATTTTCGGTAGATGCGCGATCCAATGAAGGTCGCGGTCAGATAGATCGCCAGAATCGATGCGAAGGCGTAGACCACGGTTCCCAGGTAGGGTGTGAATTCACGGACCCATACGACTTCCATGCCCATGCTGGTCAGACCTGTGGCGAATAGCAGCGTTAGAAGAGATCCTCCGCTGGTCGCGCTTACGGCTTGTTCACTTGACGCTCGCAGGACCTCTGCAGTCTCCTTCTTTTGGATATTCGATCCCACCACCTTCGATTTCGCCAGCGCCAGAACCGCGATCAAGCAGTTGCAAGCCGCGCCAACCTTCAGAGTGCCGTGAAATCCCAGCAGCTCGATCAAGAATAACGGGAGAGCCGTTCCGGCCACCGCACCCGCCACGTTTGCCATATACAAAAAGCTGAACGACCGCGAAGATTCGCGGGGAAGCATTCGCTCGATTGCCAGCATTGCGACAGGAATGGTTGCTCCCATCAGCCCGCACCATGGAATCAGGGTGAGAGCGACCCAGATGGCGGAGACCACGTAATACTCCGCGGAGGAAGTTGAGCCCAGCCGTTCCAGAATGCTGTGTCCCAGTCGAAGTTCGTAGGGAACGAGGATTCCCGAGGCTCCAATCAGTAACTCAATCGCAGCGTAAAGGCGCAGGGGTGGAAAGGTAATCCTTTCTCCGTAGCGGCGTGTCCACGCTCCGCTAGCCCACGAACCCAACCCCAGTCCGGCCATGAAAACCGACAGCACGATCGAGACCATGGCGGTGGTGACCCCGAATTGCGCCATGGACAACCGTAGCCAGACCAATTCGTACAGGACGCTGCAGGAGCCTGAGATGAAGAAGAAGATGAAAAACCAAATCATGAAAGCGCTCTTTAGTTTTCGTCCACTTGGCGACTCGATTTCAGCCTCGCGGAGTAGGCATCTAAACACACGCGCGCTGGACCCGGCAAGGCCTTTCTGGGCAGATGACTTCGCGCGGTAATCATCTGCGGATAAAACACTTGCCGGTTGATGTTGGATTGAGCCGCGTTTGATGCGGAGTGCATTGCCGCCGAAGGCCTTTGACGGCAAAGTGGCTTCGGGTGCGGGCGTTCGATCCTCAAGCCCTCTCACCCGAGGAACGAAGTATGGCGAGTCGTTTTCTCGCAAGCCCTGGTTCTCAGACCATGACGGAATTTTGTGAGCAAGTCAACCCGCGCGTGCTGCTGGAGATGAGGCGAGCACAGCCTTTTCCGGAAATGCGCCGAATACAGGAAAGCTGGATCGCAGCTCATGAAAAGCGCGCGCTGCTGTGGCTGGCCGTGCGCACGCCGCAGTGGATCGGTCCCGATCATCTCACCGGACTGGGGTTGGCGGCACAAATCGGAGCGGGCGCGTGTTACGCGCTGGCTGCGTGGAACCGGTACGCACTCTTAGGAGTGATTGCCTGCCTGGCGTTGAACTGGATAGGAGATTCACTCGATGGAACCCTGGCCCGGGTGCGGCAACAATTGCGTCCGCGCTACGGCTTTTATGTGGACCACATGGTCGATAGCATCGGCGCCCTGGCGCTGATGGGCGGCCTGGCTTTGTCGGGATACATTCTCCCCTGGATCGCAATCGGCTTGCTGATTGTGTTCCTCATGCTTTCGATTCAGTCCTATCTGGCGACCCATGCTCTGGGAGAATTTCGACTGTCGTTCTGGCGCTTTGGTCCAACCGAACTACGCATCCTGCTGGCGGTGGGCAACCTGGTGCTGTTGTGGAAGCCCCGAGTGCATTTTCTCGGCGGAGATTACCGACTCTTCGACTTGGGAGGCGCGATCGGTCTGGCCGGAATGGCGCTGATGGTCTTCATCTTCACGGCGCAGAACACTGTACGTCTGTATCGCGAGGAAAGGATCGCGAAGTGATAACCCAGGTTGAAGACAACCCAAGGGGGAGCTTCCGCGTCCTTTTCGGGAGACAGTTGCTCGGCAGCCCCTCAAGCAACCTAGGCGCGCGACGCGGAACGACCTTACGTTGGTTGAAGTTCAACCTCGTCGGCGGACTCGGTGTCGCGGTGCAGCTGGCTGGGTTGCTCGCGTTGAAGAGCGGACTTCATCTCAACTATCTGCTGGCGACTGCGCTGGCGGTTGAAATGGCGGTGGTACACAACTTCCTCTGGCATGAGCGTTTCACATGGGCAGACCGGGTTCAGCCGTCGTGGCAAGGATCGCTGCCGCGGTTATTGCGTTTCAATCTAGCCACCGGCGGTGTTTCGATCGCCGGCAATCTGGCGCTGATGAAGCTGATGGTCAGCCTGGGCCACGTGCACTACCTGATCGCGAACGGCATAGCAGTTGCACTGTGCTCGCTGTTAAATTTCCTGGTAAGTGAGGAGTGGGTCTTTGAGTGGGTCTCTGAGGTTAACGCAAAGGGTGAGGCAAAGAACCAGCAGAGGACCCTTGCTGTGCCGCCCAAATGACTCCATACTCGAACCATGCTGGGGCGGAGCGCAAGCGTGAGATGCGTGTTCGTGTTTGCGCTGGCTGCATTGTGGGTACCATCGTCTCCCGCGCAGACAATCTCCTCGCCGTCCTCGTCGGAGCACCCTGCAGCCGCTCAAAAGCTTACGGTAACGGTCACTGACGAAAACGGAGTGGCCGTCGCCTCCGCTCGCGTCCAGTTGCAAGCGCCGCCGCCCTCCATCCCACTGCGCTGCCAAACCGATTTCGCCGGACGTTGTGAATTCCCCGACGTGCCCTCGGGAGCTTATGACCTGCGCGTCGAGAAGTCTGGCTTCTATGCTGTCGTTCAGCCCGATGTGCGACTCGGCATCACCGCCAATGTGGACGTGACTGTTCGCCATCAGCAAGGGGCGCACGAGGTGGTGGACGTGGTGGAATCTCCTCCAGCCATCGACCCGGCGCAAATCCCCGCCAAGGAGGAACTAACAGGGGATGAGATCGTCGATATTCCCTACCCGGGGCCGCACGACTATCGCAACTCTCTGACTTTCATGCCCGGGGTTACGCCCGATGCCTATGGCCAGGCTCACATAGCGGGCGCCGAGACCTACCAGACCCAGCTCTTGCTGGACGGTTTCAACGTGACCCAGCCGACGAATGGCGCGCTGGTGGTGCAGACCAGCGTCGATTCATTTCGCTCCATAGCCGTCACCCCGAGCCGCGAACCAGCCGAGTTTGGCAAAGGTTCCGGCGGCGTGATGGCTTTGAACACGCGCATGGGCAACGATCACTTCCGCTTCCTCGCGACCGACTTTATTCCGTCGCCTCAGGACGTCAAAGGGATCTCGCTCGGCAACTGGACGCCCATCTATACAATGTCCGGCCCGATTCTCAAGGGGAAGATGTGGTTTTTCGATGCGCTCGACGGCGAGTACGACAACTACATCACCAAGCAACTGCCCTCCGGTTCCGATGCCGACAAGGTCTGGCGCATCGACAACCTGCTTAAACTGCAATCCAACCTGACCACGCGCAACATCGTGACCGCGAGTTTCCTCTCGGATTATTTTCACGATCCCAACGCCGGAATGTGGGCTCTGATGCCTCAGCCGACCACCCCCAGCGAGGTCGAAACTGCCTACCTCGGCTCAATCAAAGATCAATACTATTTCCCTGGTGGCGCGCTGCTGGAAACCGGATTCGGCGGCGACCAGTACAGCCTGACACTAACTCCGCATGGAGATGCCGGGTACATCGAGACCGTGCTGGCCAGTGGCGGAAACTACTACCTTCACGAGGACGCTTCGGCCCGCAGAGAGCAAGTCCTGGCGAACCTTTACCTGCCGCCGCATCAGGGGCATGGTCGCCACGATATCAAGTTCGGCGCAGACCTCGACCGGCTGAACTATGACGCACAGTTCCTGCGTCAGCCAATCTCGTTTGTGCAGTCCGGTCCGCCGCAGACCTGTCCCATCGATGCGAATGGCCTTCCGGTCGTCCCGCAACCAACTTGCGCGCGCTATTCCGTGTTCTCTGGAGGCAACTACTCCACAATCTACAACGCCGAAGCCAGCGCCTACGCGGAGGATCGCTGGCTGATTACCAATCGTCTGCTCATCGAGCCGGGAGTGCGCTTCGATTGGGACGAAATAGTTCGCACGCCGCTCTTCTCCCCGCGTCTGGCTGGCACCTATGTTTTCGACGACGAAAGCAATACCAAGCTCTCGGCAGGTATTGGGATCATCTACGACGCAACCAGTCTCGGACTGATCCATCAAGCCTTCGAAGGACAGAGGATCGATTACGTTTTCGATTCGAACGGGTGCCCGCAGCAGGCGAACAGCGAGAGCGTCGCGTGCACCGGTCTGCCGCCGGGGACACTCGAGCCCGCGCCAATCCCCTTGCCGACCGGCTTTGTAGTCAACCGCAGCACGCTGGACGCCCCACGTTATCTGAACTGGAGTATCGGACTAGAGAAGAAACTCCCGCAGGCCATCTTTCTGAAAATCGAGTTCATCCAGAAGCGAGGTGTGCGCGGTTTTGCCTACAACACCCCCAACGGCGCGATCGATGGAAACTTCTTCCTCGAGAACCAGCGCGACGACCGCTACGATGCCGTCACCATCAGCCTGCGCCACCGCTTCCGCCAGCACTACGAGATCTTCGGCGCCTACACCCGCTCCCGCGCTCGCACCAACCAGGTATTCGATTTCAGTCTGGATAACCCCGTGCTCAGCCAGCAACTACCCGGCCCCTATCCATGGGATACGCCCAATCGCTTCGTGGGATACGGTGTGGTGCCGTTCTTCAAGCTGCCCCTCGTCCACAAAGTCGACCTGGTCTATTCCGCCGAAGCGCGCACAGGTCTGCCTGTCAACGCGACCCTGGAGACAGGAGCGATCTATCCCCCCGACCCTCCGGGAACTTTTCGTCTACCTACGTACTACACCGTGAATCTGGAGTTTGAAAAACGCATCCATTTTTTCGGACGCTATTGGCAGGTACGCGCCGGCTTCGACAACGTCACCAACCACGCAGACGCCAACTTGTCCAACGGCATTATTAATCCCCCCACAGAACCGGTCCCGATTTTCGTGGACGGCAACGGCCGCGCCCTCGACGGCCGCATTCGCTACCTGGGCAAACAATGATTCCTCAAATCTTCAGCACAACCTTGCCGTAATTCTTCCCCTCTTGCAGCAGCTTGTAGCCTTCCACGGCGCGGTCGAGCGGGAATACTTGGCCGATTACTGGCGTCAGCTTGCGCTGTGCGATCCATTCCGAGAGTTGCTTCCAGGCAGGCTCCATGACTTCGCGCTTCTGGGAAAGGTAAGTCAGCCACAAGCCCTGAAGGCTTGCGGATTTTGCATAGAGCGCCCGCACATCGAGCTGTGGAGGCTTGCCGGTCGCGGTGCCGTACTGGATGACGCGTCCGAAGTCGCGCAGGCTGCGCAGGCTTTTCGCGGTGTGCTCGCCGCCGAGCATTTCGAAAACGGCGTCCACTCCCTCGCCATGTGTGAGGTTCTTCACCACTTCTTCGTAATCGTGCTGCTTGTAGTTGATGCCATGCTGCAGGCCGAGTTCTCGCACGCGCCCAAGCTTCTCGTCGGACGACGACGTCCCGTACATTTCAACGCCCAGAATGTGCCCGATCTGCACTGCCGCCGTGCCCACTCCTCCGGCAACGGCGTGAATCAGCACACGATGGGTGCGGCCCGCTGGCGGCGGCTCGGTCATGCCCGCCTGCCAGTAGGCCAGATAAGCAGTGAAGTAGTTGACGGGGAAAGCGGCGGCTTGCTCGGCGGTCCAGTGTTCGGGAACTGGCCACAGCATATTCGAGTAGGCGCCGACTCTCTCCGCGAAGGCTCCCCACTGGATGTAGCCCAAGACGCGGCGTCCACTGCTCTCTTCGACTCCGGAGAATTCGCGTCCGGCGATCAGTGGCGGCGCAGGTGTTCCGGGATAACCACCCTGCGTTGTCATGAAGTCCGCAAAGTTAAGGCCTCCGGCAGCCACGCGGACCAGCGTCTGTCCCGGCTTCAGCGTAGGTTCGGCGGCGTCTTGAATCGAGAGTGAGTTCGGGCCGGACAGGCTGGTAATCATCAGGGCTTTCATGCCGAGAAGTCTAGCAGCACCTGCCGGCACTGATTCCGATTCGCGAAACGACGACTCGCGAATCGACTACTCCGCAATCCCAACCAGACCGTACCTCCGGGTTTTCCCGTCGGGGAGCAGAAACTCGTAGGTTCCGTACACGTCGTAGGTGTGGACGTCTTTCACCTTCAAGGGCAGGCTTTTGGCTTTGTAATCCCCGGGCGCAAGAAGCGATCTTTCGAGGTCCAAGCCTTGCAGTTCGCATTTTTTCCCGTCAAGGGTGGCCTTGAGCCTGATGTACCCGCCTCCGTTCACCCGTGCCGAGCTGACGTGGACGTTAATCGTATAGTCAGCCGGGTTCGGGTTTGTGCCCGCCCACGCCAACGTGCAGAACATCAGCACCAGAGCGAGTGCTGTCTTCTTCATAGGTGTCCTCATTTCCGTTCTTCGCCTCACTGACTACAAAGTCAGCTCACGCGCACAAGTTGCGTGGCGCCCCTTCAGATGACAATACTTTACTTAGCTACACAATTAACGGCGGCGGGATTACGCTGTGTCTGGCAACACAATACTCGCGCGTTTGGCTTGCTTCCCTGCTTTCATGACAGCCGGGTTTAGCAGGATGATTTTGCGTGCTGCGCACTTGGAGCGGGTTGGACATCTCTGGAGCAAGAACGAGGGTGGACCCTCATGAGCTGCAAGTCCGGCAAAACCGGATCCTCGCTCAGAGAGACCACCCTTCCCGGATATATCGGCGCCGCGTCGCTACAGCACCGCGTTACTGGACGACTCTACAGAACAACGACAATGGCGATCTGAACGCCGGGGTGCAGCAAATCAAACAGGAAATACTCTCCATCGATGTAATCGATGTAGCAACTATCGGTGTAGGCCCAACCCACAGGCCAGGCTTCCACGAGCTGAAAGCTGTAGCCACCGTACTGAAATTGCGGCTGGCCTTGCACAATCACCGACTTTGCACTAAAGCTGTGGCTGCGGCCAAAGTGAGCTTTGAACTTATCGTCCGGGATGCGGGCGCTCTTCCCGGCTGGCGCGGCCTGTCCCGCCTGCTCCTTTTGCATTTGTTTTTCATCTTGCTTGTCCGGTTTTGACGATGGTTTGGAATCGTCCTGGTGAGCAGGCTTTGCTTCACCCGGTTTTGGTTGAGGCTTGGGTTCCTCCTGACGCGGGGGTTTGTCTTCCTGCTGCGGCTTGTCGTCCTGCGCATAGACAAGCGCCGACCCGCCTACCAGCGCGGAGAGAATCAGTAGATTCAAGAACCTGAAAGCTCGCATAAAGTCCTCCAAGCAATCCCTGATGGCTGAATGGGCTGACGACCTGCCTATTTGCTCAGTGCGGATTGTCAGCTTGAGATGCCGAAGCCCCAAAATCCAGACACGGGACGAGGGTGTAAATGCGGGCCGGAAAGACTGTAGAGGCTGGCCTCCGACGCCGTAAGCGGCGGTCTGGTAGTGATGCAGTTTCACAATTACCCAACAACTGTCATCCTGAAACTGTCGTCCTGAGCGGAGCCGTTTTTCAGGCGTAGCGAAGGGTCTCCCGCTAAACTGGCCCAGCGCGTAAGCTAACTGCACCGCCACCCGCGGTCTCTGATTTTTCCCGGTTATTTGTGCTCCGGTATATACTCTTGGCGTTGGTTTACTGAGGTCTTCCCGGCCACGCCTCCATGGGCCGGGGCGGGGCGCACATTCATTCCCCTAATTCTTGCGCCCCCATGCTGATTTGCCGATTCCCGCCTGGGGCGGCGAGGAAATGGCACCGGTGCATCGCGCCAGATCTCCAGCGTGCTGCATCCGGGGGAGGTCATAACTGTGGATTTGATTCTTGTACGTCTTCTTTTTGTCATCGTAGTTTCGGCTACTTGTTTCATCATTGCTCCTTTCGGATTGCCGCGGAACCTCGACGCCGGAGTCGGCGCCCTGGTTGGCGCGGGGATAGTTCTGTTCGAATGGAAGCTGCGCGGAGTGAGCCTGAAACGGCTGATCGGCGCGGCCATCGGGAGCATCCTCGGCATCTGCGGGGCTTACCTGTTTGCGCTGGTGATTCGCAGCAGTGTGCCTGCCGGCGGCACCCAGAGCTTTCTTCAAATCCTGGTCATGCTGCTGATGGCATACGTGGGCCTGATTGTGGGTGCGAGCAAAGGCGACCTGCTGAACCTGGCAGCGCTGGGCGGAGTGTTTGGTGGCGAAAAGCAAGGCAAGAAGAGCTACAAGATCCTCGACACCAGCGTCATCATCGACGGCCGCATCGCCGACATTGCCGAGACCGGCTTCCTCGACGGCATCATCGTTACTCCGCAGTTCGTGTTGCGCGAACTGCAACTCGTGGCCGATTCGGCCGACTCGCTGAAGCGCAACCGCGGCCGCCGCGGCCTCGACGTTCTGCAACGCCTGCAGAAAATGGCCACGTTATCGATCCAGATTGTCGAAGATGATTTTCCCGCCGTCCGCGAAGTCGATCTGAAGCTGATCGAACTCGCCAAGGTCTACGAGGGCAAAATCATCACCAACGACTTCAACCTGAACAAAGTGGCGCAGCTTCAGGGCGTCGAGGTGCTGAACATCAATGAGCTCGCGAACTCGCTCAAGCCCATCGTGCTGCCTGGCGAGATCATGAAGGTGTTTATCCTGAAAGAAGGCAAGGAATACAACCAGGGCGTCGCCTATCTCGACGATGGCACCATGGTCGTCGTGGACAATGCACGGAAGATGATCGGCAAAACGATCGACGTCTCGGTCACCTCGGTGCTGCAAACCACGGCGGGAAAAATGATCTTCGGCAAGTGGGATGAGCGCGCCTTTGCTCGTACTGGCACGTCGCCCCAGCCCGTGGTCGCGGTACTCCCAACTGCGGCAGGACCCGCGGCGGTGGTCCCAAGTGCGCTGATCGAGACCAAGCCTCAGCCTTAGGCGGCTCGGGAAGGGCACGACTTCAGTCGTGCCATAGTGGGAAATCGCTCGCGGCTTCAGCCACTGAGGTGAGCTCTCCCAGCCAGATCACGCTCACCGCATTTGAACTCCCCGACACGCGCTCGTATACTGGCAGCCCGCTATGAAGGTCGTCGTCATCATTCCGGCTGCAGGGCTTGGAACCCGCATGGCGCCCATGCCGGTGGGCGCTACGGGCAATCAGAAAAAAACTCCGCTCTCGAAACAGTTCACTGAGCTCGGCGGCACGCCAATTCTCATTCACACCCTGCGCAAGTTCGCCGCCGTCGACGCCGTCAGCGAGATTTGGATTGCTCTGCGGGAAAGTGAGATCGCAGGCTTTCAGGCGCAGTTGGAGAGCGGAGCGAAAGACATTCTGAAGAAGAAAGTCGAACTCGTCGTCGGTGGAGAACACCGTCAGCAGTCGGTAGAGAACGCTCTGAACGCGGTTACAGCGGCAGCCGATGATATCGTTCTCGTGCATGATGCTGTGCGCCCGTTTGTAACTCGTGAAATCATTCGGGAAGTGATCGATGCGTCAGAGAAATACGGCGCCGCGATTGCCGCTCTTCCCGCCATCGACACGGTGAAGCAAGTAGAGCGAACGGCGGAGGGTGCGCTGATCAAAGCGACGATTCCGCGCGCCGGCATCGTGATGGCGCAGACGCCGCAAGGGTTTCGCTACGGAGTCATCAAGAAGGCGTTCGACGAAGCCTCAGCCGACGGCTTCCTCGGCACCGACGAAGCCTCGCTCGTGGAAAGATCAGGCCATGAAGTGGCTGTCGTAATGGGCTCCCCGCGCAATATCAAGATTACGGCCCCAGCCGACATGGACCTGGCGGAGTTCTACTTAGGGAAATGAGCCACGAATTCACACGGATTTACGCGGATCGAAGCCACGGCAAGCTCCGCGAAGATCCGCGAAAATTCGCGGCCAAGGTTTCCGCATGAGAATTGGCTACGGATTTGATTCGCACGAATTTCGCAAGGGGATTCCGCTGAAGATTGGCGGCATCACGCTGGCGCATGACAAGGGGTTGGGTGGGCACTCCGATGGGGATGTTCTGCTGCACGCCATCACCGACGCGCTTCTCGGCGCTGTGGCCGCGCCCGATATTGGAACGCTGTTTCCTCCCTCTGACGCGAAGTGGAAAGGCGCGGACTCAGTCGTTTTCCTGCGCGAGGCGCTGAACCGCGTGCACGACGCGGGATTCGGTGTGGCTAACATCGACGCCAGCCTGATTCTCGCTGCTCCTAAGATTGGGCCGCACGCCTCGGCGATTCGCCTCCGCGTGGCGCAACTGCTGGGAGTGCGCGCTGATTGTGTCGGGTTGAAGGCCAAGACTCCGGAGGGGCTCAATCTGGAGAACGCCGCAGTCGCGCACGTGGTTGTCCTGCTCGAGAAGCGGAGTCCGAGGGTGAGGAAGAAAACGTGGCGGGCGACTAAGCCCCGTTGAGCTACTGACTCCTCGTTTCCGCGGCTTTGACCAGGGCGCGGAAGATGGCGCGAGAAGGTTCGTCTTCATTCACGGAGCGCTCGGGATGCCACTGCACCGCTAACACGAAGTGGTCCGCGGAGATTCCTTCCAACGCTTCGACGATGCCGTCGTCGGGGCAGCGGGCTGCGACGCGCAGGCCGTCGCCGATCACTTCGGCCGACTGGTGGTGCGAGGAGTTCACAGGAATCGCGAGTTTGTCACGTCCGCCTAAGATTTCCGCCAGCTTGGAATCGCTCTCAATTTCGGCCGTGTGCGCGACTGCGACGGTCCGTCCCGCTTCGTGGTTGACCTTGCTGCGTAAATCTTCCGGAAGGAAATCCGGGATGTGCTGTATCAGCGATCCTCTGCGGTAGACGTTCAAGCTCTGCAAGCCGTAGCAGATGCCGAGAACCGGCTTGCGCTGCTGGTAGGCGTTCTGCAGCAGAATTTGGTCGACGGCGTCGCGGCCCGGGTCGGCGCCCGCAGTGTGGGGCGAGCGCGGGACGCCAAACTTCGAGGGATCGACGTCGGCCTTGCTGCCAGGCAGGAGCACTCCGTCGCAGCGCTCCAGTATTTTCATGACTTCGAACTTCTCGACCTCGGCCGCAGTCTGTGCGAGCGCAATGCGAACGGGTTCGCCTCCCGCTTGCTCGACGGCGCGCTCATATTGCGGGATCGCACGCTCGGAATATTCACGGTCGATCGAGTGTGGCATGGGGATCGCGATCCGGGGTGGCGTGTTAGTCGGCAATCAGCCCATCCTCTCGATTGCGGCCAGGGTTTTCGATTGGCGGTAGTGGCGGATCTCCATGGTGAGCGCGAGAACGAAGATGATACATCCGGCGACCGCGGCCGCGGGAAGTGCAATTTCGCGGTAGGCCACGGTCATGTTGGGATGAACGCCGCGCACGGCTGACACGCTGACGATTCCGATGATGCCGAGCAACAGGCTGACGGCGAACGAGAGGAGCGTCCCGATGAAAGTCAGCAGCAGAACTCGCACCGGAATCGCATACCAGCGGGGTGGGCGCGGTGACATGCTTTTAGGCTACCACCATCCGAGGGCCGCGATCTGGATCAAAAAAAACACAGATCGATGATGGATAAAATCCTTAGAATCAGGGGCTTGCGAGATTTTGATCTGGCTTGAATCTGGCTAAAATATTGCAAGTAAACGGCTTACCTGCAAAATATTCTATTCAAAGAACTTACCTGGGATAAGTGCCTTCAAATCAGCCACCGGGGTCGCAAAATATTGGATTCAGGTGGGTTAGCTCATTGCTATTCAGTTATCAAAGAACCGATGCGTGTAGACATAGGATCGCTCTTCTTGAAGTCCAGGTCAAGGGAATTAAGCGGCGTGAAATGCGCGCTGTCCCTCCGGGACTGGTTCCGAGTTTCTCTGCCTACCCCCGGACTTCCGTCCGGGGCTATTACATGCCGCCCCTGTCGGGGCTGGAGTCTGGTGAGTCTGGGCTGCGTCTTCTCCCCGAAGTTCGATTCTCCATCGTGCCGTCCCTCCGGGGCTGGTTCCGAGTTTCTCTGCCTACCCCCGGACTTCCGTCCGGGGCTATTACATGCCGCCCCTGTCGGGGCTGGAGTCTGGTGAGTCTGTGCTGCATCTTCTCCCGAGCGTCGATTCTCGCGGCGCAAGGGCGAAGTCAATAACGAAATCAAGAGCAAGAGCGACGTCAAGGGCAGCGGGCGGGGGCGCCCGCTCTACG
>Ga0209274_10000709_pt1 | contig 18460 bp, 14 predicted proteins | sample HubBroMetageREF1_FD_188343 | JGI IMG/M metagenome (GOLD analysis project Ga0209274, IMG submission 188343) | Reference soil microbial communities from the Hubbard Brook experimental Forest, New Hampshire, USA - Hubbard Brook CCASE Soil... | ecosystem: Environmental > Terrestrial > Soil >...
CCCGCTGCCGATCGCCAGTATGGCTTGCACGCCCGCGGCGCGCGCGCGCTCGAGCATTTCGGGGCGGTCGACATCGAAGTCTTCGGATTCGAGGTGCGCGTGCGAGTCAATGATGTCCAATATTTGGCCTGTCCCGTCGTTGGATGTCGCTCTTAAGTCTTAGGTGGCAGCCTTTTTTACAGCTCACTTCACTTTCGCACCCGCGGGGACGTCTTCGGCGAAGGTGCAGAGGACCGGCTTGCCGTCGGGGCCCACTGATGCGGCCAGCAACATGCCGTTTGATTCGAGGCCGCGCATTTTTCTGGGGGCTAGATTTGTGACGATCACTACTTTGCGGCCTACCAGGTCTTCTGGGGCGTAGGAAAGCGCGATGCCTGCCAGGACTTGGCGGACTTCTTCGCCGATGTCCACCAGGAGCTTGAGGAGCTTGTCGGCACCTTGGATGCGCTCGGCGGATTTCACTACGCCGACGCGCAATTCGACTTTGGCGAAATCTTCGATGCCGATTTTTGCGGTGACGGCGGGGGCGGGGGCTGCTCCTGCTGCAATAGCGGCAGGCGTTGCGCTCGACGTTGCTTCAGCACCGCTCGCAGCTGGCTGCGCACTTCCCGGATTGCGAATTTCGTTTTCCATGGTTTCGATCCTCTCCAATATTTCTTTTTTATCTGCGCGCGGAAAAACGCCTTCAATCTTCCCGATCTTGGTACCCGGCTTCAGCCCGCCGAACTTCACCTCGCTGATTCTCTGGTCGGTGATTTTGCCCGACATGCCGAGCTGTTCCCAAATTCCCTGGGTCGCCTCGGGAATTATCGGGTGAGCGAAGACAGTTACGGCCCACACGGTTTGGGCCGCGATATGTAAGATGCCATCAACAAACCAACGCATTTGCGGGTCTTCCGCATGCGCCCAGGGTTTGTATTGGGCAAGGAACGCATCGCCGTACTGTGCGACGATCTCCCATATCCGCTCTGTCACTTTTGAGAATTCAAAATTGTCATAAGCAGAAGAAATGTCTTTGGCGAACTTGTTCCGGCTCTCCTCGGCCTCGCTGCTGTACCACCGCACACCCGTACTTTCGTTGAACTTGGCTGGCATCTCTGGAATTCGGCCATCGCAATACTTTTCGATCATTGTGAGTGTGCGGCTCGCGAGATTCCCCAACCCATTTGCGAGGTCAGCGTTGTAACGGGTGATCAGCGCATCTTTGCTGAAATTTCCGTCTTGGCCGAAGACTACTTCGCGCAGTAGGTAATAGCGCAGGGCGTCGTTGCCTAGCGCTTTCACGATGGGCTCGGCGTAGGCTACATTGCCTTTGGATTTGCTCATTTTTTCTTGTTCGAAGAGCAGCCAGCCGTGGGCTTGGATTCTTCCGGGCATGTACCCGGACAGCTTCTTGTCTGGAAACACGGCCATCAGAAACGCGGGCCAGTACACGGCGTGGAAGCGGATGATTTCTTTGCCGATCATGTGCACGTCGGCGGGCCAGAATTTCTTGAAGCGGTCGCTGTCCTTCTTGCTGTTGGGCTCGCCGTCCACGAAGCCGATGCCGCTCATGTAGCTGGTGAGCGCGTCGTACCAGACGTAGAAGACGTGTTCGGGATCGCCAGGCCAGGGGATGCCCCACTTGATTGCCTTGCGGCTGATGGAAAGATCTTTCAGGCCGCTTTCGACGAAGCTTTTCACTTCGTTCATGCGGAAATCCGGCTGCACGAAATCGGGCTGGTCCTTGTATAGCTGCAGAAGTTTTTCCTGATACGCGGACAGCCGGAAAAAATAATTTTCTTCGGAAATCAGTTCGGCGGGGCGGCCGCAGATTTGGCAATCGGCGGGCTCCGGCGTGTCGCTGACGTAGAGGTTGTCGTAAATGCAGTAGCGGCCCTCATACTTGCGTTTGAAAATCGCGTCGGGCGAAACGCGCTGGGTGCGGCGGACCAGATTCTGCACGGCGACCGCGTGGCGCGGCTCCGTGGTGCGGACAAAATCGGTATAGCTGATGCCCAGCAGCTTCCACAGATCGCGGAAAATCTGCTGGTTGCGGTCCACCAGGTCGGCGGGCGAAATGCCGAGTTTTTCGGCGGCGCGTTCGATGTTGACGCCGTGCTCGTCGGTGCCGGTTAGGTAGGCCACATCGAAGCCGCACATGCGTTTGTAGCGGGCGATCACGTCGCAGACGATGGTGGTGTAGGCGGAGCCCACGTGGGGGCGCGAATTCGCGTAATAGATGGGAGTGGTGAGGTAATACTTGGGCTTGGACTTATCCATGAACTATGCGGATTTCCCGTCCGGGGTCGCGGTCTTCGGTTGCGCTTCGACCCATTTCTGAAATTGGTATATGGCTGCTTCCAGTACGCGCTTCAGTGGAATATTTTTTTTCGCGGCGATGCGGCGGCAATCTTCGTATTCGGGCGTGGCGTTCAGGACTGAGCCGTGCATGCGCGAGATCTTCATGCGGACTTCGCCGAAGGGCGTTTCCACTGTGACTGATTCTCGGGCAAGGGTTTTGCGGCGGACGTCGTGGGTGCGCACGCCGATGGTGGTGGTCTCGCGAAAGACGAGATCAATCAGGCGGCTGACGTTGTGCGGCTCGCTGAGCATGGTGACGAGCAGGCCCGGGCGATTTTTTTTCATTTGCACGGGACACGAAAATACGTCGAGGGCACCGGCTTCGAGCGCGCGCTCGGCAAAATATCCGTAGATTTGCGGGCTCATGTCGTCGATGTTGGTTTCGATCACGGTGACGGGCGCGTCCCAGTATTCGCCGGGTTCTGTGAATGCGGTTTCGCCAATCAGGATGCGCAGGACGTTGGCTTTTTCTTTCAAGTCAGCGGAACCGGCGCCGTAGCCGATGGCTTTCAGTGTCATTTCTGGAATTTCGGCAAAGCGCGTGGAGAGCGTCGTGGCGATCGCGGCACCTGTTGGGGTGACGAGTTCTTTGGCGATGCCGCTGGTGAACATGGGCGCGCCTTTGAGCAGTTCTGCGGTTGCGGGCGCGGGCACGGGAAGGACGCCATGCGCGGTCTTCACTTGGCCTGCGCCTACGTCGAATGCCGAGCACGCGAATTCGTCAATTCCCAGCAGCTCGAAGCCGACGGCCGCGCCTACGATGTCCACGATGGAATCTACCGCACCTACTTCGTGGAAATGGACTTGTTCGATGGGCAGCTGATGGACTGTTGCTTCGGCTTCGGCGAGGCGCGTGAAGATTTTGCGGGCGCGTTCTGCGGCGCGGGGGGCGAGTTTGGCGTTTTCGATTCTTTGCAGAATGATCGAGAGGCCGCGGTGATGATGGCCTTCGCTGGTTTCGACTTTCACGTGGGTGGCGAAGATTTCGCCGCGCTTTACTTTTGTGGCAGAAATATGCCAGCCCTCGAGGCCGAGCTTGCGCAGTTCGGCTTCGATCGCGCGCAGTTCGGCGCCGGCGTCCACCAGAGCGCCTAAAACCATGTCGCCGCTGATGCCGGAAAAACAGTCGAAATATGCGTGCCTTGTGCTATTCATAGGTTGGTCTGGTGCGAATCCCGTCGAAACGCGAAAAAACGATACTAGTCTGGCCTTCCAACGCTGTCAAATCCGGGCGAGCGCGCGGCTTTGACGCTTTCTGCGGGTTTACCTATAATCGCATGATTCACTTTGCACAGGGAGCCACGTGTATAAAGCCGTCGAAGACCGCTTTCGCAAGGCGTTGCGCCATCATATTCACGAACGCTACAAGACCGACGTGCCGATTGTTACCGAGCGGCCGCCGAAGCTTTCGATGGGAGAAGCGGCATCGCCGGTTTGTTTCGAGCTGGCCAAGCGCCTGAAGAAGCCGCCGCGAGCGTTGGCGCAGGAGATCGCCAATTCGCTGAAACCGATTGCGGGGATTGCGCGGGTGGAAGTGGCGGGCGGCGGATACTTGAATGCTTTTTTCGACCGCGCTGCGTTCTTTCGCGCGGCTGCGGAGGAGGCTGAACGGCAGGCGGTGACGGCGGAAGCTGGAGCGACGAAGACTGTCGTCGAGCATACCAGCATCAATCCGAACAAGGCTGCGCACATTGGGCACCTGCGCAACGCGGTGCTGGGCGATACGCTGGCGCGTTTGTTGCGACATTCGGGGCGGCGGGTGGAGGTGCAGAACTATATAGACAACACTGGGGTGCAGGTCGCCGATGTGGTGCTGGGATTTCTGCATCTGGAGAAAAAATCGCTGGCGGAGGTGCAGGCGCTGACGGAGGCGCCGAAATTCGATTATCTGTGCTGGGATTTATATACCCGGGTGACTTCATTTCTGGCGGAGGACAAGGCGCGACTGGAACTGCGCAATCACACTTTAAAGGAGATCGAGGAGGGGCACGGCGACGCGGCGAAGATGGGGGAAATTGTCGCTACGGCGATTAACTACTGCCATTTGCATACGCTGGACCGGCTGGGAATTGATTACGATTTGCTGACGCAGGAGAGCGACATACTGCATTTGAAATTTTGGGATGCGGCGTTTGAATTATTGAAGCGTAGCGGGGCGGTGCAGCTGGCTCCGTCGGGAAAAAACGCCGGGTGCTGGGTGATGCAGCTGCCGTCCGATAAGGAGCCCCCTGCGAAGCAAGTTGCCGAGGGCGCGGACGCTGCGGCTGCGGACGCGGCGGAGGAACCCGCGGAAGAAGCTGAAGCGAAGATTATTGTGCGCTCGACCGGGACGGTGACTTACGTCGGCAAGGATATTGCGCTGCATCTCTGGAAGTTTGGATTGCTCGCGCGCGATTTTCACTATCACCATTTTTATAAGCATCCGGATGGGCACCAGGTTTGGATTACGGCGAGCGAGCGAGACGATCCGGGCGCGCCGGCGTTCGGCCACGCGCACGAAGTGTTCAACGTAATTGATTCGCGCCAATCGTATCCGCAGCAAGTGGTGGCGGCGGGGCTGCGTGCGCTTGGTTACACGGCGGAAGCGGACCATTTGAAGCATTTCGCTTACAACGTAGTGGCTTTGACGCCGCGTTGCGCACTGGAAATGGGTTACGAGATTCCGCCGGAGGATGCGAAGCGGCCGTACATCGAAGTGAGCGGGCGGAAGGGGCAGGGCGTGAAGGCTGATGATCTGCTTGACCGGCTGGAAGCTAGCGCGCGGGAAGAGGTGGACTCGCGGCATCCGGAGAGTCCGGAACTTGAGCGAGCCGCGATCGCTCATGCGGTGGCGATCGGGGCGCTGCGATATTTCTTGCTGCGCTTCACGCGCTCTACTGTGATTGCATTTGATTTTAAGGATGCGCTGAGTTTTGAGGGCGAGACGGGGCCCTATGTGCAGTATGCGGTGGTGCGCGTGAATGGGATTTTGCGCAAGGGGGCGGAGCTGGATCCGAGTCTCGCCGTGGAAGACGCGGCGAATATTGCGCGGATTAAGAGAGGGGAGTTGGATGCGGGGCGGTTCTTGGCTTCGCCGGAGTATGAGGATATTTGGGACCTCGTGTTACTCGCGGGATCTTTGGATGCACGGCTCGAGCTGGCATTGGCGGCGCAGGAGCCTGCTGCGGTGGCGCGGTTTGGGTTTGAATTGGCGCAGGCGTTTAATGGGTTTTACCACAAGCACAATATTAACCGGGAGCCGGACGGTGAGAAGCGGGCGTTCTTGTTGTATGTGACGACGTTGGTGCGGGAGCAGCTGGTGACGACGCTTGGGTTGTTGGGGATTACGGCGCCGGAGAAGATGTGAGGGAGTAGTTGAAAGTTGAAAGTTAAGAGTTAAAAGCCAAAAGCGGATGGCAAGAAGAAGCGTTTACCGCAGAGACGCAGAGGGCGCAGAGGACACCAAAGGCAAAGTCAACTGCGGCCGTCCCGCTTCGCGGGACGGCCGCTACAAATGCACGACCGGCGATCGGGTCTGCGGAAATTTTGACGCTCTGGCGAGCTGGGGCGCAGCAAGCGGCGCCCCTACGGTGGCTACAGGTGGAAATGTTGCCGGGGCACGGCATGCCGTGTCCCTACGACGGCGGACCGAGACGAATCGCGCTAGCTATGCGTTAGAGTTTCATCGCGAAGTCGACTATGGATCTTATGGCTACGCCAGTGGGGCCTTTGGCCAGCCACGGTTTGCCTTCATCTACCCAGCATGTCGCGGCGATGTCCAGGTGGATCCACGGGGTGTCTTCTGCGAATTCTTTTATGAACCAGGCGCCGGTGATGGCGCCGCCGCCTTTGCCTGAGCCGGTGTTGCGAACATCCGCGATATTGCTTTTGATCATTTCCTCGTATTCGTCGTCCATGGGCATGGGCCACATTTTTTCGCCGACGGCTTTGGCGCTTTCGAGGAACTGATCGAGATATTCGCGCGGGGTGCCGAACGCGCCGACGTGGACGCTCGCAAGCGCGACCTGGATGGCGCCGGTTAGCGTGGCGGCGTCAATCAGATGCGTGGCGCCGAGCTTGCGGGCGTAGAAGATGCCATCGGCGAGAACCATGCGCCCTTCCGCGTCGGTGTTGATGACTTCGATGGTTTTCCCGGACATGGCGACTTGCACGTCGCCGGGTTTCTGGGCGCGTCCGCCGGGCATATTTTCGGTGGCGGGAATTACGGCGATCACCGGGACTGACGGCTTCAGATAGGCGATGGCGCGCATGGCGCCGAGCATGGTGGCGCCGCCGCCCATGTCGTACTTCATTTTTTCCATGTTGTCGGCGGGCTTGATGGAGATGCCGCCAGTATCGAAGGTGACGGCTTTTCCGACGAGGCCGAGAACCGGAGCGTCGGGGCGGGCGTTTTCCGGCGTGTAGCGGATCACGATGACGCGCGGCGGTTCGACGCTGCCTTGAGCGACGCCAATGAGCGCGCCCATTTTCAGCTCGGAAATTTTGCGCTCGTCGAGAATTTCGACGCCGAGGCCAACTTCCTTGGCCATGGCTTCGGCGCGCGCGGCGAGCATGCGCGGGGTGAGGCGATTGGAAGGCTCGTTGATCAAATCGCGGGCGAAATTCTGGGATTCGGCAATGACGCGGCCGTGTTCGACTGATTCGGGGAGATTGCCGTTTTGATTGGCGTCGAAACCGGCGAGCAGCACGGATTGGATTTCGCGGCTGGGTTTCTTCTCGGTTTGATATTTATTGGATTCGAAATCGGCGACGCCGAGGGCTTCGGTGACAGCTTGGGCCGCGGCCGGTCCGCGTTCGCCTTCGCGGGCGAGGAAGACAAATTTCTTCACGCCGCGGGATTTCAAGTAGCGCAGCGCGGTGCCGGCGATTTTGCGCAGGTCCGACTGCGAGAATTTTTCGGGTTTGCCGGCGCCGACGAGCAGCAGGCGCTTGGCGTCAAGGCCTTCGGGGAAATGCAGGAGAACGGTTTCGAGAGTCTTGCCGGTGAGTTCACCGCCAGCGACGAGAGCGGCGAGGCGGCCGTCCATGGCGTGGTCAATGTCCGCTAAGATTCCATCAATTTTATTTTCTTTGTCGAAAATGTAGGTGGCGAGCGCGTCGGCCTGAATCGAAGAGTACGGCTGGTTCTCGAGTTGGATCTGCATGTCTCCCTTTCGCTTTTAGCGCCGGCGCGAGCGATACATCGCTTCGCTGGCTTCGCGTTTTGCTTCTTTTTGTTTTTCGGATTCGCGGCGGTCGTGGAATTTCTTGCCCTGCGCCACAGCCAATTCGCATTTGGCAATGCCGTCCCGGAAATAAATCTTGGTGGGGACGATGGTCATACCCTTTTGCTGGGTCTGGACGAGCAACCGGTCAATCTCACGGCGGTTCAGCAGCAGCTTCCGTTTTCTGAGCGGGTCGTGGTTGCGGTAACCTCCGGCAAGATATTCCGGAATATGGCAGTTTACCAGCCAAGCCTCGCCAAGGCGAATTTCGGCATAGGCCTCGCGGAGAGTGCCCTTGCCTTCGCGCAGGGTTTTGACTTCGGTGCCGACCAGGACCATCCCGGCTTCCAGGCTATCCAAGAGATGGTAGTTGTAGGATGCCTGGCGGTTCTGCGCAACAATCTTGACGCCTTCGTGTTGAGATTTATCAGGCTTGGATTTCACGGCAGAACTATCATAGCCGCCGGGACCAAGCCGCCGCAAGTCACAGTGTGGGACCGATTTCCGGTTACCAGCTCGGGAATTTACAAAATTTTCATCTCGGACCGCTGAGGCGCTTCTATTATTCATACGTCTAACACAACTTTGGGGATTCCTTGCTGCATCCCATGACGGGTGCTAGACTCGAAAGGAAAGCGCCCACCCTTCGGAGGAGTACTTTTGCGTCGTTGCGCATATTTGTCATTTTTGCTGGCCGCTGCCCTATTTTTGGGCGGGTGCCCTAAAGGAAATCAGGACTACGACGAGGGCCGAAAGGCCAACGCCCTCCAGGATTACGATACCGCTCTCGTCCATTACGAACGCGCGCTACGCTCCGACCCCACCAATGCCGAATACAAGCTCCGAGCCTCCCAGGCACGTTACGATGCCGGGCAATTTCATGTGCAACAAGGCCTGAAAGCGCTTAAGAACGGTGACCTGCAGCTGGGACTCGGCGAATTCCAGAAGGCCAAACTGATCGATCCTTCGAATGCGGCGGCTGACCAAGGTGTGAAGCGCGCCATGGAACTGATCGCGGCGCAGAACGGCCAAGGGCCGAAAGCTTTGAATCCCGCAACGCAGCCGGATGAGCAGATTCTCACCCAGCCACCGGAATTGAAGCCGCTTTCGCGCGACCCGATTAACGGCCTGAAGATGACCAACGACGCGCGGGTGGTTTACGAGACAATCGCCAAGCTTGCGGGTATCAGCGTTATCTTTGATCCGGACTTCACCTCGCGGCGAATCACGGTGGATTTTCCAAGCGTCACGCTGGAACAGGCGCTCGACGCAGTGTCGCTGGAAAGCAAGGCGTTCTGGAAGCCGATTACCTCCAACATCATATTCGTCGCGCAGGACCAGCCGCAGAAACGCAAGGACTTGGAAGATGAAGCGGTACAGACGTTTTATCTCTCGAACACCCTGACGCCGCAGGACCTGACCGAAGTGGTGAACGGGTTGCGCGTATTGCTGGACCTGCACCGTCTGCAGCAAGTGAACGCGCAGAATGCCATTGTGATCCGCGACACGCCGGACAAACTGCTGCTGGCCGCGAAAATCATACGGGACATTGACAAGGCTAAACCGGAAGTCCTGATTCACGTTCAAGTGATGACCGCCAGCATGGACCGCTTGCGGGATCTGGGGATTTTGCCGGGGCAGACTGTTTCGCTGGCGTTCACTCCGCGCTGCTCGCTGCAGCCCACCAGCTCCGGTTGCAGCAGCAGCAGTACGTCAACTTCCACCACCACCACGACCACAAGCCCCCCGCAGGTCATACTGCAACAGCTGAAGAACCTGGGAACGTCGGATTTCAGTCTGACGCTGCCGGGCGCCACGGCGAATGCCATCCTGACCGACGACCGCACGAAGATTCTGCAGGATCCGGAATTGCGTGTAACCGATGGACAAAAGGCCACGCTCAAAATCGGCTCAAAAGTGCCGGTTGCGACCGGCAGCTTTCAGGCGGGCGTCGGAGTGGGCGTTACCGGCAGCTCCGGCGTCGTCAATCCCCTGGTGAACACCCAATTCCAATACATTGACGTAGGCGTGAATGTGGAAGTGACGCCGCGCGTGCATCCGGACGGCGACATCAGCATGAAGCTAACCGTGGATGTATCGCAAATTACCGGCACGAGCAATATCGGGGGCATCAACCAGCCCGTGATTGGCCAGAAGAAGGTGGAGCATGACGTCCGGCTCAAGGAAGGCGAGATCAGCATCCTGGGCGGGCTAATTGAGCGCACCGTTACAGATAACGTCAATGGCATTCCAGGCCTTGGTGAAGTGCCGCTGATGCGTTATCTGTTCTCCGACAACAGCCATGAGGTCGAGGAAGATGAGACGCTGATTGTGCTGACGCCGCATGTCCTGCGCCTGCCCTCGTTTACCGCCCAAAATTTGCAATCCATGGCGGCGGGCACGGATTCGAACGTGCGGGTGTACCGCGGAGCGGAAGAAGCGGCGCCTGCGGCGCCTGCTCCTGCTCCGGAAGGTCCTGCTGCGCGCCCGAATTCTGGAATTGCTCCGCCAGCGCCGGGTGTGACCCCGACTTCGATGCCGCAGCCCGCTCCGGCGCAGGGTGCGGGCGCGGCGGCGCAACTGCATTTCGAGCCTGCCACGGTGGTGTTGAAGGCCGGCGACACGACGACGCTGGGCCTGGCGGTTTCCAACGTGCACGATCTGTATTCGATTCCGCTGATGATTCATTACGATCCGGCGGTGGTGCGCGTGGAAGAGGTGCGGGACGGCGGATTTTTGTCGGGAGGATCGCAGCAGGTGGCGGTGGTGCAGCGAATTGACCAACAGCAGGGGCAGGTGATCGTTTCCGCGACGCGCCAGCCGAACACGCCGGGTGTGAACGGAACGGGCACGGTATTTGGTCTTGTGGTGCGCGCCGTGGGTCACGGAACCGCGCGATTGCAAATTCTGCAAGTGAACGCGCATGATTCGCAACAGCAGACGATTCCGATCGTTTCCGGAGAAGCCACGATCCAGGTGCAGTGAGGCATGATGAACTGGAATCGTTCCCAATCGAATTCCCATTTTGCCCGCCGGCAATTCCCCGCCCTTTCTTTTTCTTTGAGCCGCAGCCGGCGCGGGGGCGCGGCTGGAATGTCGCTGCTGGAATTGGTGGTGGCTTGCGCAATTCTGCTGATCTTGGCCACGGCGTCCATTCCAATCGCGCGGAATACAATCAAGTGGAGGCGCGAAGAGGAATTGCGCTGGGAGCTGCGGCAGATGCGCGACGCGATTGATCGTTACAAGGATGCATCGGACAAGGGGCAGATTCAGGTGAAGGCCGGGACGGAAGGATATCCGGAAAGCCTGGACGCGCTGGTGAAGCCGACTCCGCTGACCGGCACAGCGCAGGACAAACAGATCCGGTTCTTGCGCGAAATACCGATGGATCCGATGACCAAGAGCAAGGATTGGGGCTTGCGTTCGGTGCAGGACGACACGGATTCGACTTCGTGGGGCGGGCAGGACGTGTTCGACGTCTATTCGAAATCATCGGGAATGGCGATGGATGGGTCGAAGTATTCGGATTGGTAGGTTCATTTGCTATGGCGGCCGAGAAAATGATGCGCGAACGATTTAACGCGAGAATGATGCGGGGGCGGCGCGGAGTGGCGCAGCGCGGTTTCACGCTGCTGGAACTGATGGTGGTGATGGCGATCATGGTGATTTTGATGAGCATCGCCACGGCAAAATTCGAGCAGATGGTGGTGCGGGCGCGAGAGGCGACTTTGCGTTCCGATTTGAAGGTGCTGCGACAATCCGTTCAGGATTACACGCGCGACAAGGAATGCGGCCCGTCTTCGTTGGACGATCTTGTGAGCAACAATTATTTGCGGACCGTGCCCAAGGATCCCATGACCGGCGCCGCCGATTGGGTAACGAAGTCCGACGATATCGCGCTGAGTCCGGAGCAGAGTTGCTACGGCATTAGTGATGTGAACTCCGCGTCGGACAAAGTCTCGCCGTTCGAAAGCACCCCATATAGTTCTTGGTAAGTTGCGCCTGTCAGATTTTCCTCGCGAAGCATTTTTTCCTACCGCGGTAACGAATCTGTGGGGTTCAAGTCGTTAATGGCGCTGGTGAGAGACATAACTCGAGCGTAGAAGGAATCGCGCTGCCTGACGACCGCCGCCGATCGCAGCGCGATTTCCGATTTGTCAGAATCCTGCTGTTTCAGGCTCTTTTTATGAGGCGGGTAATCCCGACCAAAATCACTGCGCCAACAAACGCCACGATGATCGAACCAATCATCCCGCCGCCGGGCCAGATGCCCAAAAGCCCGAAGACCCAGCCTCCCAAAAGTCCGCCGAGGATGCCGAGGATGATGTCCACCAGCACGCCGTAGCCGCCGCCTTTCATAACTTGGCCGGCGAGCCAACCAGCGATCAATCCGACAATGATCCAAGCGATGAATCCCATAGCTGTTCTCCTTGCAGTCGCGGCGAGCCCCCCAGGCTGCGAAGAGCAAGTTTGCCGCCTCTGGTAGTAGTTGGCCTTACGCTTTTCAATTGCTAATCTGCACTCCGATCACTGAGCCGCTGACAATTATTTCCACACGCCGGTTGAGCTTGCGGCCGGCGGGTGTGCTGTTGTCGGCGATGGGGTTGGATTCACCCAGCCCTTTGGAGGTAATGGTGTCGGGTGACAGTCCCTGAGTAATCAGGAATGTTCGAACCGTGTCGGCTCGCTGCTGAGAAAGCGTCATGTTGAAATCGGCCGTCCCCGTAGTGTCCGTATAACCCTCGATCGCCAGGTTCAATCCTGGATGCGCTTGAATGATCCCGGAAAGCTTCGCCAGCTTCAGCTGTGCATCGCTGCTCAAGGCGTACTTCCCCGTCTCGAAGAGGACGTCAGCCATGTTGACTACGAGGCCGCGCGGCGAATCCGTGGTCTGCAACACGTCGTTGAGTTGACGCAAGAGCTCGGCACGCAAGGCCTCGGTTGCCGCTCGGGCGCGCGCCGCTTCGTCGCGGGCCGCTTGTTCCTTGGCTTGCAATGCCGCTTGCTGGGCTGAAGCTTGTGCTGCCTGGGCCGCGGCCTCTGCCTTCATTTGACCTTCCTTTGCTGCCGTCAGTTCTGCCTGGCGCCGCGCTTCCTCGGCCGCTTGCGCCTCCGCTGCCGCTTTTGCCTGTGCCGCGGCCGCGGCCGCCGCATCTTCCTTTTCTTTCTGAATGCGTTGCGCTGTCTCGCGCCGTACTGCCAGGGCTCGGGCGTCCTCGGCAAACTGGATGGTCTGCCGCGCGGCGGAGATCACCTGATTCTTGCCGGAGTTCTGGGCAAGGGCGTTTTCAGCCATCTGCAAACTGGATTGTGCCTTGGAGAAAATTTCCGGGGCGTACTGCTCGGCTCCGCGTGACTTGGCGATCTCCACGGCATTTCGCGCTTCGTATATGTCGAGGGGGATTTTCTTCAAGTCCGGCGTTAAGGCCAGAGGATTACCTTGCTTGGAGTACTCTCCGCGCCTCATCAACTTGTAACTGTTGTCGGGATAGATTTTTCCCTTGGTATTCTTTCGGGTTTCGTTCACCAGCACCACGAGTTCGCTGGGGATATGAACCGCGTAGTACGGTTCCGCAGTAACGATCAAAGCAAAGGTCTGCGATTGCGCAGTCGCATCCAATTTGCCTTGACCCGTTTTGTCTATGGGAACCTCCCCAAGATTCGTGGTAGTTCCATCGGGAGTGACCGTCCACAACACATAGGTGAGAAACTCGGCGCCCAGCACGGTGGGTTGCGGCATTCCCGCGACTTTCAAGGAGACTTCCGTGCCGCCTTTCTTGGCCTCCACCCTGGCTTCACCGGTGGCCTGGGATGCAGCGGGGGTCGCCACCATTGTGACCTTGGTGCCACCGCCGCCGACCGGATAGCCGATCGCAGCGACGGTTCCGCTGATCACATTCTCCGACGGCTCCGCTGGCTCTGTTTGCTGGCTTTGCGCAATGCAGATTCCTGCCGTCAATGCTACCCACAGCAGCACTAGAATCATCTTTTCAATGCCTTGCATCTCGTTCTCCTTAGCAAGAGCCTCGTGTTTCAAGCCCGCTGCCGCGAGGGCCGGCCGCGCCACAGGAAGCCGCGTGGGCCCGTGGCAGCCCCGATGTGTTGAAGTGGCACGCGAACGTAGGGCCTTGGAGAGGTTAACAACCGAAGACAGGTTCAGTGAACTGGCAAAACTACCAATAGCGATCTCGGCGAACTTATCGGCTGAATGCGTGGAGAAGCTGGAGCGTCAGCGTGCAACGCTCCGAACGCCACCGGCTCATCAACTCTGGATGGCGCTCACGCCGCTTTGACGGTCCTGCATCCTCGCGTCCCGTCGCGCGACGTCCTGAGTCACCGTACGCGAGCCCAAGTACAGAACGATCGCGAGCGCCACCGATAGAATCGGCATGATCACCATGGCCCGCTGCAGACCGACGGCGCGGAATGCCTCCAGGCTGACCGCACCGGCCGCATGCATCGCGCGCCGGGCCATGAAATCACTGAGGCGTCCCGTAAGCAGCGGACCGAACGACGCACCGCACAGATACATCGCCATGAAGTAGAACGACATCGCGAAGCCACGTTGGTCGGGAGGTACGATGTCCTGAATCGACGAGTAAACAAATGCGAAGTAAGTATTGAACGCCGCGTAGCCAATCGCGATGGCCACGAGGGCTCTGGGTGCGAAGCCCAGCGGCTGCCTGATCCCGTAAAACATGATTGGAGCGCTGAGCAGTGCGATTATGGCTGCCATCCACAGACGGGCGTTGCGGGCGTTGCTGGAGACCCGATCACCGAGGTGGCCACCCAGCAGTCCTCCGCAGACGCCCCCAGTGAGGTACACAATTCCGCTGGTCACGCCGGCGTGCGCGACGGAGTATCCGTGCACCCGCGTCATGAACGCGGGCAGAAAGGTTCCCAGAGCGTACAAGTTGAAGTTGAGCAACGCGCCCGACAAAATAATCCACCACAAGGTCGGGACGCGCAGCAGGGCCGCTAACGATCGCTTGCTCTCGACGGCGAAGGTTTCCTCCGATGCACCGCGGGCCGGTTCCTGTACCAGGAGCAACAGAGGCACCAGGAGGATCGCGGGCGCCGCCGCGCTGACCATCGCCGTCCGCCAGCCCCACATCTGCGCGATCGGGCCGCACAACAAGAAGCTCAGCGCCCCACCGACCGGCACGCCTAGCATGAACAGCGACAGAATACGCGCTCGGCGCTTCACCGCGAACAGATCGCCGATCCAACTCGTCCCCGCCGGCGCGCAGACTGCCTCGCCAACGCCGACACCGAGCCGCGTGAACAACAGGAAAGAAAAGCTAGTGGCCAACCCCGCTGCGGCTGTGAGTGCGGACCATACGGTGACTCCGATGGCGAGCAGTTTCTTACGGCTCCAAACATCAGCGACCCGGCCCAAGGGTAGGCCAGCCAGCGCATAAACCCAGATGAACATGCTACCGAGCAACCCGATCTGGGTATCGGACAGGTGGAACTCTTTCCGCATCGGCTCTACTAGCGCACCTGGAACTTGCCGATCGTAGAAGTTCAACAAATTGATGGCACACAGCACCAAGACGGATAAGAGAGTGTTGTTGCGCTTCAAGGTTTGGCGATGTTATCACGCAAGCCGGTGGATGTCTGAAAAACGAAGAAAGGACACAGACGATGGAACACTGATTTTTGTCGTGTGGCACGGCAAGGCTCAGACTCCGAAGACGAAGAACGCAATCAAAAATATTCCGATTCCCACCGAGATTGTGGACGCCGTGCGCGAACACAGCGGCGGCAGGTATCGGGCAGCTGACGCGGTTGCGGTTGCAGAAGAAAGGCGAGTCGCGTAATATGAATGCGCGGGGTGGAGCAGCCTGGTAGCTCGTCGGGCTCATAACGCGCCAAACGCCAACCGGCTCTGCCGGATTCAAACGACTTAGCCCTTCTTCTCAACCGCAAAAACCCCTCAAAACGGGATATTCGGGGCACTTAACGGGCACCCGAGAATTAGGCGTTGCTGTTTGCGCTTGAATATATCGGCATGTGGCAACCAGCCTGGAGCCACTTAGTTGTCGCGGAATATAAACTCCCGGCGCAATGGCTCCAGAATCTTCACTTCACGGGGCGCGCGCATGATCTCCGGAAGGCGTGCCTCGTAGGTTTGACAGTAGGGCCGCTTCATCTGTACTGCGAAGAATTCTTCTCGATCGAGCCACGTCTCATGGAGCACAAACAAAGTTGGTCGTCGGCGCTGCGGTGCACGACTGCATTCACAAAGCTGGCTTCATGCCGCATCTGATCTACGACCCCATTGATGAGGGACAAATACTCATCCTCAAAATCAGGCTTCAGAGCAATGTAAACGAGAATGACGAAGGGTTCTTTTTTCATTGGTTGCGCGGCTTATTCATTAGCTTCAATGGAACATCACTTGACTCCGAGCACGGCCTGGCCGGAAGGTAGCTACAATTCCAGTTCCCGCTCACGAATCACCCACTTCCGGACGTAAGCGCGGTCGTTCGCGATTTGCACTCCCTGCTTTTCGCAGGTGTCAAGGATCGAAGATCGGGAAGGCAAAGTTATCGCCATGCTCGGAATTATTCGTTCCGTTTTTACTCGTGCTCCCGAAACACCTGCCCGTAGGTCTTGCCATAGGGATAAAAGCGATCATGTTCACCCCGTTCCCAAGCGGCTTTCAGTTCGGGCCTAGCAATGTCCCAGTCCGGACGGCATTTCCTCAACACAACACGCAAGTCTTGTCGAAGCTCTTCGATGGTCGGCCGGCCAAAAAACCAGTAGCCGTTGTAGATCTTGAATACAACGAGACCAGGTTCGAGGACGATAACATGGGGGATCATCGGATTGTGCTCGGGGTCCGTATACTCGGCGATGTCGAGATCCTTCTGAACCTTTCGCCCCGGATCGGATAAAAAGGTCCAATGAGCGCCGACGCCGGTGCGGTACTCATTCGTCGTAAGAATGTTGTCGGTAGTGACGGTAACAAGCCGGGAATAACCGACCTCCATCTCGGGGTAAAGTTGGACCAGCCCCTGGGCCTGGCGCTGATCCTTCGGGCAGTATCCTCCCCGACTGAGCACCAGGATCATGGGATCTGGCCCCTGCAGATCGGAAAGCTTGCGACGTTTTTCCGTGTGATCGGTCAGCTCATAATCGGGAAATACTCCGCCGACTACAATGTCCGCTCTCATGCGATTCAACCTCCTCTAAGGCAATGCGACGTATCTGTTTTTTATCGGGCACTCGCACAGGTCGCGAACGTGTTGCCGAACATTGGCTGACCACTTTTTGACTGTTCTAGTGTAGCCTCGTCTTGAATCACATCCCAATGCTCGACCAGAACGCCATCCTTGATGCGAACGATGTCCGCCGCAATCCAGTTCACGGGCAGGCCGAAGTCCGAAAACCGCCCGTGCACGATTACGAAATCTCCGTCGGCGACGATCGTTCCTGCTTCGTACTTCAGCGTTGCCGGAAGGCTCTTAATGAGATTGAACAGGCCCTCACGACCAGGCGCGACATGGGCGCTGTGCTGGATGTAGTTGGGTGACCAATAGCGCTCGGCCGCGGCATAGTCCCGCTTGTTGAAAAGTGTGTCGAAGGCATCGAGGACAAACCTTTTGTTGTTCGATTCAGAGCGCGGACTACTGATAGCGGACGTTTGAGCAACGCCCCCGTGAAGGCGGCTGTCAAAATAAAAAGCAGGATCATGAAGTTGGGGACAGAATGGATCAGACAACAAGCCTTCCCGTTGTTGGTCATAGAACGGATAGTCGGTGTAGCCGTGGAAATCGAAAGTGTAGAAAGTCTTACGGTCGTAATCGTTGAGCGGAAGCCCCAGCTTGATGCGCTTGGGCAAATCCGGATTGGCGAGGAAATGACGCCCGAACGCAACCAGGTCCGCGCCTCCCCTTTCGACGATCGCCTCGGCCGTGTCGGGTTCGAATCCACCCGCCGCGATGATCTTCCCTTTGAAGATCTTGCGCAATTGCGCCGTCGCAACCGGCTCCTGACCCTCGGCGATAAGCACGTTGCCTTTGATCCGGGGTTCAATGATGTGCAGATATGCGAGTCCGAACCGATTCAACTGCTCTGCAACGTAATCGAAGAGAGCCGCCGGGCTGCTGTCCGAGATCGAGTTCCACGTTCCGCCAGGCCCAATTCGCACTGCGACGCGATCACCGCCCCACACCGACGCCATCGCTTCCACAACTTCCAGTAAGAATCGGGTTCGGTTCTGGATTGAACCGCCATAGGTGTCCGTACGCTTGTTGCTGCCATCCTGCAGGAATTCATCGGGTAAGTAGCCATTGGCCGCATGAAGTTCGACCCCGTCAAAGCCGGCAGCTTTCGCGCGCTCGGCGGCTTTGCGATAGTCCTCGACGATGCCTGGGATTTCTGAAATATCGAGCGCCCGATGCGGTGAGGGCTTGAGCCAACCGCTGGGCGTGGAGATGCTGGGCGCAGAATTCTGCCAGTACTCCGGAACGACAGAAGGCGCCACGGGCGTCGCTCCGTTGGTCATGGAGACGTGCGACGACCGACCTACATGCCAGAGTTGCGAGAACATGTGGCCGCCCTTCGCGTGAACGCTGTCCGTGATTTTCTTCCAGCCAGCGACCTGCTCGTCGGAATACATTCCAGGGGCGCCGAACCAACCGCGGCCCGTAATCGAAATCGAAGTCGCTTCGGAAATGATGAGTCCTCCTTCCGACGCGCGCTGCGTGTAATATTCGGCCATCAGCTTTCCGGGAATATCGCCGGGTTGTTCGGACCGCGAACGCGTGAGGGGCGCCATCACGGCGCGATGCCCCAATGTTATGGGTCCGATTTGTACCGGCGTGAAAAATCTTCGCTCAGTAATTATTGTCAAGGTGGTCTCCCTCCGCTGCGACGGTAGTTCTCCGCAAGTGATAAAAGGT